>WUUC01212645.1_pt1 | contig 12065 bp, 1 predicted proteins | sample 6278441 | NCBI WGS metagenome assembly WUUC01 (sample SAMN13675441, study PRJNA597444) | soil metagenome | isolation source: soil | place: USA: Washington | collected 2017-10 | reverse complement strand
TCTGGGGGAGCGACCCGGCGCTGGCGGACGTGGCGTACAGCGCCGCCGTAGGCCGATCGCACTTCACCGATCGGGCGGCGATCGTCGCCGCCGACGCGCAGCAGGCACGCGACGCGCTGTCTGCTCTCTCGCGCGGCGAACCTCACGACGCGGTGCGGCGCGGCACGGTGGAGCCAGGCCAGACCCCCGAGGTCGTGTTCCTGTTCACCGGGCAGGGGTCGCAGTACGTCGGCATGGGGCGCAGCCTCTACGACACATCGCCGGTATTCCGCGGCGTGATCGACCACTGCGACGGCCTGTTGGGCACCGGTCCGGCCGGACGTTCGCTCCGGACGGTGCTCTTCGCGGACCCGGCGTCCGACGCCGCCATCCACGACACGTCGTGGACTCAGCCGGCGCTGTTCGCGGTCGAGTACGCCCTGTGCCAGCTGTGGCGCTCCTGGGGCGTCGAGCCGGCCGCGGTCATCGGTCATTCACTCGGCGAGTACGTGGCCGCGTGCGTTGCCGGGGTGTTCACGCTGGACGAAGGGCTCGCACTGGTTGCCGAACGCGGCCGGCTGATGCACGGGCTACCGCCCGAGGGGGCGATGGCAGCCCTGTTCACCTCGCCGGATGACGTGCGCCGCGCGATCGCGACCATGACGGATCGCGTCGCGATTGCCGCGGTCAATGCTCCGGACTCTGTCGTGATCTCGGGCGAGGCCGCGGCAGTGGACGCCGTCCTCGGGACGCTCGCCGTGCGTGGCGTCGAGGGCCATCGACTGTTCATCTCCCGTGCGGCCCATTCGCCCCTCGTCGACCCTGCACTCGATGCGATGGAAGCCTGTGCCAGCAGGGTGGCGATGCGGACGCCACGATTGCCGGTGGCGTGGAATGTCACCGGGGGCGAGCCGCTGCCCGGTGGAGCACCAGACGCGCGTTACTGGCGCCGGCACTTGCGGGAGCCCGTTCGCTTTGCAGACGGTATTGGCTCGTTGTGGCGCAGCGGCTACCGCGTGTTTCTCGAGGTCGGACCGCATCCCACGTTGATCGCGCTGGCGCAGCGCTCGCTCCCGGAGGAAGGGCCAGTGATGCTCGCCTCGATGCGCCGCGGGCGGGAGGACTGGCACGAGCTCATGGACAGCCTCGCCCGGCTCTACGTCGCGGGCGGGGCGATCGACTGGCCTGGTCTCCATCGTCCGTACGGCCGTGTGCGAGTCGCACTACCGAGCTACCCCTTCGAGCGGAAGACGTACTGGGTCCCGGCGGCGTCTCTCGGCGTTCGGCCCGCCACCGTCCCCACGGCCTCGGGTCTGGTGGGACAACGCTTGCCGACGGCGGTCCCCGTGTTCGAGGCGATTCTCACGCCGTCCACGCTCGCCTGCCTCGGCGACCACCGCGTGCACGGCGCACCGGTCGTGGCGGGGCCCGTGTTCCTGGAGCTCGCGCAGGCGGCTGCGCACGAGGTGGACGGAGAGGCGCTGCGAGTCATCGAGCAGTTCGTCATCCAGGCGCCGCTGGCACTACCCGCCACCGGCCGCGTGGTGCAGACCTGTCTCAGCGAGGACGTCAACGGCGGTCGCACGTTCACGATTCACAGCCGCGATGTCGATCGCCCCCACGAATGGCGTCTGCATGCGCATGGACGCCTGGCGCAGACCGACCGCGTGGCCGCGGTGGCAGGCGCACATGTCCTGGCGCTCTCGGCCACCAAGGACGCCCTGGGGCGGAGCGCCTCATGCGAGCCGTACTACGAAAGGCTGCTGTCGGTCGGCATTGCGCTTGGTCCAGCGTGCCGATCGTTGGTCCATGCACATCGCATCGACGGACAGGCGCTCGCGGAGATCGCGTTGCCTGACGGCGCCAACACGGACTCGGTCACGTGGGCCCACCCGGCGCTGCTCGACGGTGCATTCCAGGCCGTGGGTATGGCGATTCCCCGTGTGGCAGATGGGACGACGTATCTACTGGCAGGCGTCGACCGCATTGCGCTCGCCGAGCCCCTGCCTGCGCACCTCTGGTGCCATGCGATGCTCCACGAGCCCGGCGATCTGACGCCGCCGGAATGGCAGGCGGACGTGACGCTGCGTTCCCTCGAGGGACGGGTGCTGGGCGTGCTCCAGGGGGTGCGCCTGCACCGCGCGTCGCCTGACGCGCTGGCGCGCGCGGCCGGTTGCGGCGGCAGTGCCGACCTCTTCTACCGCGTGGAATGGCAACCGGCACCGCCCGTCGTCTCGGCAGCGTCCAGGTTGGCATCACCCGACAGCTTCGTTCCACACCTCCGCGAACGATTCACCGCGCTGGCCCAACAGCACGGCTTGTCGATTTACGACCACCTGTTGCCATCCCTCGACCGCATCAGCGCAGCGTATGTCGCGGCCGCGCTCTCAACGCTGGGGTTCGACGACGCGCCGGGTCGCGTGTTCGACGCGGCCGGCGAGAGGCAGCGGCTGGATGTGCATGCGCGTCACGGGCGCCTGTTCGCGCGCGCGCTCGACATCCTCGCCGAGGACGGGCTCCTGCATCGTCATGCTACCGGGTTCACCACGACAGGCAAACTCGCCGCGGCAGCCGCGCTCGTTGCGCGGTCGGAGGGAGACTCCGATGCACCTGTCGCGGAGGTGCGCATGCTGGGCCGGTGCGGACCGGCGCTCGCACGCGTGCTGAGGGGCGAGCAGGATCCCGTACAACTGCTCTTTCCCGACGGGTCGTTTCGCGAGGCTCGCGCGCTGTATGTCGAGTCGCCGTTCGCGCAGACCTACAATCGGGCGCTCGGAGAGATGCTCGTCGCCGCACTCGCGACGCGCGATCCCGACGCTCGTATCCGCGTGCTCGAGATCGGCGCCGGCACCGGCGGCACGACCGAGTTCGTCCTGCCGGTGTTGCCGGCGCAGCGAGTGGACTACACGTTCACCGACCTGTCGCCGTTGTTTCTCGAGCGCGCGGCCGAGCAGTTCGCAGCGTTTCCGTTCCTGAAGCGTCAGGTGCTGGACATCGAACAACACCCTCAGACGCAGGCATTCGCGGCCTCCAGCTACGATATCGTCATCGCCGCCAACGTGCTGCATGCCACGGCCGATCTGCGCCGCGCGCTCGAGCATGTGAAGTGGCTGATGGCGCCCGGCGCCATGCTGCTCATGCTCGAAGGCGTGGCGCCCGAGCGATGGGTCGATTTGACGTTCGGCCTCACCGAGGGCTGGTGGCGGTTCACCGACGGGGAGTGGCGCTCCCGTTACCCGCTGATCGGGCGGGACGCGTGGCTCGACCTGCTGCGAAGCACCGGATTCGTCAGTGCGGCGGCCCTGCCCGAGGCCCCTGCCACCACGCGCGCGGCGAGCCAGCACGCGATCCTGGTGGCGCGCAATCCGCTGCACGGCCGGCAATGGACCATCGTCGGCGGCCGAAAACTCGGCGCCGCGCTCGCGGCGAAGCTGAACGCGCGCGGTGACGACGCAGCGGTCGTGACCACCGACGCTGTGGATACCGCCATCGGGCCGCCGGCGAATGTGGTCTATCTCGGTGCTCAAGAGTTGGCGTCGCAGTCGATCGACGCCCCGGCGGCGGCCGACGCCGCTCATCGGCTGGCCTGCGAGGAGCCGCTGCGCTGGCTCAAGGCCTCCGTTGCCGGACACGGCCGGATCTGGCTCGTCACGCAGGGCGCCCAGGACCAAGCCGGATCGACGATGCCGGGCGCGGTGTGGCAGGCGCCGATGTGGGGGCTGGGTCGGGGCTTCGCCCTGGAGCACCCCGCGCGGTGGGGCGGCCTGATCGATCTTCCGGATGGTGATCCGGAGACGCTGGCGGCGACGCTAGTCGAAGCCCTCGACGCCACCGATCCAGAAGACCAGACGGCGTGGCGTGACGGCCGGCGGCTCGCGGCCAGGCTGCTGCATGCACCGGCGCCCCCCGGTCGGGCCACACGTTTTCCCGGCGACCGGACGTTTCTCGTGACCGGCGGCTTCGGAGGACTCGGCCTGGTCGTCGCCCGCTGGCTCGTCGAGCACGGCGCGAGGAACATCGCGTTGCTCGGGCGTCGTCGCTATCCCGAGGCCGAAGGCGTGCGGGCCATCGAGGCGCTCGGCGCGCGCGTGTGGTCGTTCGAAGCCGACGTGGCAGACGAAGAGGCGATGTCGCGCGTATTCGCCCGCCTTCGTGCGGAGTCGCCGCCGCTGAGCGGTGTCCTGCACGCGGCGGCGGACTTGAGTGCGGCGCCGATTGCCGACCTCACCGGCATGCAAGTCCGGGCGATGCTGCGCCCCAAGGTTCACGGCGGCCTCGTGCTCGAGCGGCTGACGCGAGAGTCTGCTCTGGAGTTTCTCGTGCTGTTCTCGTCGACGACGGCGCTGCTCGGCGCAACCGGGCTGGCCCACTACGCGGCGGCCAACGCCTTCCTCGACGCGCTGGCCGCGGCGACTGACGGCCCTCGGCGCCGCGTGGTCTCCGTAAACTGGGGTACTTGGGACGTCATGCGCCTCGCGACGGACGAGAGCCGGCGTCAGTATCGCGAGGGCGGGTTGTTGCCGATGTCTGCGGCGGAAGCCTGCGACGCACTCGGGCGTGTGCTCGCAGATCCGCGTCCGCACGCAATCGTGGCCAGCATCGACTGGGGCGTGCTCAAGCCGTTGCACGAGGCCCGTCGGCGGCGTCCGTTGCTGGCGGAGCTCGCCGAGCAACGCCAGCCGACGATCCGCACGCCGAGGGCCGGAGCCGATCCCACCCTGACAGTCCGACTCGGGGATGCACCCGCATCCTTGCGTCGCGACCTCCTGATCGAGTTCGTCCAGCAGGAGGTGGCCGCCGTGCTCGGTACCGTCACCCCGTCCGCAGTCCCGGTTTCCACTGGACTGTTCGACCTCGGCATGGACTCGCTGATGGCGGTCGAGCTGAAAAGGCGGCTTGAACGGGGCGTCGGGAAGCCACTGCCGGCGACCTTGACGTTCAACTACCCGAACGTCGGCGCGCTCGCGGGCTACATCGACACATTGCTGACGGTGAGCAAATCGCCGATGGCATCCGGCGGTCCGCTGACTGCGGCAGTGGATAACCCGCGCTCGGCCGGCACCGACGACGCCGATCTGGATAGCCTGACAGACGACGAGCTCGAGGCCCGACTGCGGGTCCGACTCGAGCAGACGCGATGAGCAACCATCCCGCAACCCCGGCGCGCATCCGTGCCCCGGCGGCCGGCCCGGCGATGGTTGAGGAACGGCGACGGTTCAAGGGAGTGAGCATGCACCAACCAGGGACGGAGACTGTGGCGGACGCGGCGCCAGCAGCGAGCGAACGGCGCACCATTCTGCAGAACGCGCTCGCCGCCATCGAGCGCCTTCAGGCGAGGCTCGACGCCCTCGAGGATGCCAGACGCGAGCCGATCGCGATCGTCGGGATGGGGTGCCGGTTCCCGGGGGATGCCGACAATCCTGATGCGTTCTGGCGCCTGCTGGCTGAAGAACGCGACGTCGTCACAGAGATCCCCGCGGATCGCTGGGACGTGGACGCCTACTACGATCCCGATCCGGGAGTGATGGGAAAGGCGCGTACGAAGGCGGGCGGTTTCCTGAGCGGCATCGACGCCTTCGAGCCGGGCTTCTTCGGCATGTCGCCGCGCGAGGCCGCAGGCGTGGACCCGCAGCAGCGCCTCCTGCTGGAGGTCGCGTGGGAAGCACTGGAGCACGCGGGTGTCCCGGTCGAACAGCTGGACGGCAGCCTCACGGGCGTATTCGTCGGCATCACGTCGATGGACTACTCCCAGCGTATCGACGTCAACGATCCGGCGCGCAGCGACATCTATCTCGCCACGGGCACGGCGCTCAACGCCGCCGCCGGGCGCGTGTCGTTCACGTTCGGCTTCCGCGGCCCGTGCATGGCCATCGACACCGCCTGCTCATCGTCGCTGGTGGCAATTCACACGGCCTGCCAGAGCCTGCGTAATGGTGAGAGCGATCTCGTGCTCGCCGGTGGCGTCAACGCCATCCTGTCGCCCGATCCGTTCGTGCTGATCTCGAAGTGGGGGATGTTGTCGCCCGACGGGCGCTGCAAGACATTCGATGCGTCGGCGAATGGCTTCGTGCGCGGCGAAGGGTGCGGCCTGCTCGTGCTCGAGCGGCTGTCCGACGCCATCGCCAAAGGCCGGCGCATTCTCGCGGTGATTCCCGGCTCGGCGATCAACCAGGATGGCAAGTCGAGCGGCCTCACGGTGCCGAACGGCCTGGCGCAGCAGGAGGTCGTGCGTCAGGCCCTCGCCGCGGCGCGGCTCGAACCGACGGACGTCAGCTACGTCGAGGCGCACGGCACCGGCACGTCGCTCGGCGATCCGATTGAGGTGGAAGCGCTCGCCGCGGTGTACGGCGCAGGACGGCCGATGGATCAGCCGATAGAGCTCGGGTCGGTGAAGTCCAACATCGGGCATCTCGAAGCGGCGGCCGGCGTCGCCAGCGTCATCAAGCTCGTGATGGCGCTGCGGCACCGCCAGATTCCGGCCAGCCTCCACGTCACGTCGCTCACCCCGGCCATCGCCTGGGACCGTCTTCCGGTCCGCGTCAGCACGCGGCTGCACGACTGGCAGCCGGTCAACGGACGCCGCATCGCGGGCGTGAGCGGATTCGGCTTCAGCGGCATGAACGCGCACATCCTGATTGAGGAGGCGCCGGGAAGCGGGACGGCGCACGTGCCGGCGTCCGACGGGAGGGCCGGCGCGAAGCCGCTGTTCGCGCTGCCCCTCTCGGCCAGAAGTAACTCCGCGCTCGGACGCGTCGCCGACCTGTACGCGGATCATCTCGATGGTGTGCCGGAGCAGGCACTTGCCGATGTGTGCGCGACGGCGGCATGCGGACGCTCGCATCTGAATGTGCGCGCGGTCGCGGTCGCGCCGAGTCGCGCGGCCATGATCGCGCAGTTGCGCGCGGTAGCCTCCGGCGACGACGCCGCGGTCAAGGGGCAGGTCGCGACGAATGGGAGATACCGTGTCGCCTTCCTGTTCACTGGGCAGGGCGCCCAGTACGTCGGCATGGGATGCGTGCTCGATCAGCACGAACCGGTATTTCGTGCCGCCCTCGACCGCTGCGCCGCCGTGCTGGATCCGCTGCTCGGACGCTCGCTCCGGGAGGTCATGTTCGAGGAGACAGGCGGCGCGTTGGACCAGACCCGCTTCACGCAGCCAGCGCTGTACGCGTTGGAGGTGTCGCTCGCCGCGCTGTGGCGCAGCTGGGGTATCGAGCCCAGCGTCGTGCTCGGGCACAGCGTCGGCGAATTCGCGGCAGCGGTCGTGGCGGGTGTGATCAGCCTCGAGGATGGCGCGAGGCTCATCGCCGCGCGCGGCCGCCTGATGCAGGCGCTGCCCGCGGGGGGCGCCATGCTCTCGGCCCAGGGAGATGCCGAGGTCGTGCGGCGCGAAGTGGAATCCCATGCCGCGCGGGTGTCCATTGCTGCTGTCAACGGGCCAACGACGGTCGTGATCGCCGGTGGCGGCGACGAGATCGCGGCGATCGCGGTCCGGCTCGATGCCCAGGGGCTGCGCACGCAGCTGCTCCAGGTGTCGCACGCATTCCACTCGCCCTTGATGGATCCGATGGTCGAGGAGTTTCGTGCCGTGGCTGCCCAAGTGACGCACGCGAAGCCGTCGATCCTTTGGATCTCCAATTTGAACGGCGAGCCGTTCGACTGGGCCTCGTGGGGCACGCGGATGGCCGACTACTGGGCCAGCCACGTCCGCCGCCCGGTGCAGTTCGTCCGCAGCATGTCCGCTCTCGACGCGGCGGGCTGCGATGCGCACGTCGAGCTCGGTCCAGGCGCGACCCTAATCGGCCTCGGCATGCAGTGCGTCGACGGCGCCCGGCCGATCGATTGGGTGTCGTCCCTGAGACGCAGCAAACCCGGGCTGGAGCAGGTCTACGACGCCCTCGCCCGTATGTACGTTCGCGGGGCGCGCCTGGACTGGGAGGCGGTCCACGGACAGTCCGTGAGCCGCAGCGTACAGCTGCCCACCTACCCGTTCCAGCGGCAGTCATATCTGATCCCGTTTGCTCCCCGCACCCGCCGCCGTTCCGGTACCGCCGTACACGAGCTCCTCGGCGAGCGTGTACCTGCTGCGGGCGTCGCGGCGCTGTTCGAGCGGACTGTCGACAGCACCAATCCCGCGTGGCTGGCCGATCACCGCATTGCCTCAGAGGTCGTGATGCCGCTCACGGCCTACCTCGAAGCCGCGCTCGCCGCCGCCCGCCATAGCGGTGGCGGCGCGGTGGTCGCGCTCGAAAGCGTGAACGTCGGCGAAGCCCTGCCGCTCCGTGACGGCGAAAAGCGCGTGCTCCAGGTCGTCGTCGATCAGGCCAGCGGCCAAGCGCCGCGCATCCGCATCTTCAGCCGTGACGCCGCCCGCGAAGACGCGCCTTGGAGCCTTCACGCCACCGCATCCGCCGGTCTTGCCGCAGAGGGCGCGGCGCGCCTGGAGGACGCGTCATTGACCGAGCTGGCAGGCGCACTCGAGCACGAGATCGACGTCGATCCGTTCTACCAGAGGCTCCGCACCCTCGGGGCAGATTTCGGCCCCGGATTCCGATCGATGACGAAGGCGCAGTTCCGGCGCGGCGAGGCGCTCGGCGAGATTGCGCTGGCTAACGGCGTGCTGGCCGATGGCGACAAGTACCTGCTTCATCCCGCCCTGCTCGATGCATGCTTCCACGTGTCGGCAGTGGCCATCGACAGCCTTCCCGGCAGTGACGATGGTCGGATGTACTTACCGGTTGGCGTGGACCGCTACGAGTGGTCGGACCGTCCCGACGGACCCGTCCGCGTCCACGTCAAGATCCGTCCGCCGGCCGAGCGCGGTGAGCAACTGGTGTTGGACCTACGCATCGAGACCCTCAGCGGCCAGCCGGTGGCCCGGCTCGACGGCATGCACTGCCGCCGCGCGAGTCGCGACATGTTCCGTCGACGCGCCGAAGAACAGGTCGCGGATTGGCTCTACGAACTGGCGTGGGAGCGGCAGGCGCTGGCTCCGTCGCCGGACGGCGCCGCCGCCCGTGGTGTATGGATGATTCTGGACGACGGCACAGGCCGTGGAGTCCGCCTGGCCGAGGAGATCTTGCGACGCGGTGGTGTCGTGGTCCGCGCGGTCCCTGCGGATATGGGCGCGGATGGCGATCTCGCGATCGATCCCGCCCGGCGCGAGGACTACGCGAACGCTCTCGCGGTTGCCGCGGGCTCGGGCGATATCGCTGGCGTGGTGTGCCTCTGGCCGTTGCGCATCCCAATGCTCGCCGCTGTCGACGTGCCGAGCGCGATCCAGCAGTTCGGTACCGACGCCGCGCTCCACCTGCTGCAGGCTGTGGCCGGACGCTCCAGTGCACCGCCACGCGTCTGGATGGTTACAGCGGGAAGCCAGGCCGTCGACTGCACCGAGACGGTTCGCATCGAGCAGGCACCGGTGGCGGGCCTTGCCCGCGTGGCGGCGGTCGAGCACCCCGACCTGCGCGTCACGCTCGTCGACCTCGACCCGCAAGGGACCGCCGCCGACGCCCGGCTGCTGGCCGACGAGGTGCTCGGAGACGCCGAGGACACCCAGGTCGCGGTGCGCAAAGGCGTCCGCTGGACGGCCCGGCTGGTGCGCAGGGCTCGGCAGACACCGGCACACGTCGATCAGGCGCCCGTGCGTCTCAATATCAGCGAGCGCGGCACACTGGAGAACCTGTCGATTGGGCCGATGGAGCGCCGCGCGCCAGGTCCCGGAGAAGTCGAACTGCGTGTGCGTGCCAGCGGGCTGAATTTCCGCGACGTGCTGAGCGCGCTCGGAATGTATCCCGGAGAGATTCGTCATCTCGGCAGTGATTGCGCCGGAGAAGTCACTGCCATCGGCGACGGCGTCACGCAGTTCGCTGTCGGGGACCGCGTGGTCGCGATGGCGGAGGGCGCGTTCGCCAGCCATGCGACGACGCGATGGGAATTCGTGGCACCGCTCCCCGGCTCTCTGGATTTTGAGCAGGGTGCCGCCATCCCGACCGCCTACCTCACGGCGGAGATCACCCTCAACCTGCTCGGCAGGATGAAGGCGGGCGATCGAGTCCTCATCCATTCCGGCGCCGGCGGCGTAGGGATGGCGGGAATAGCGCTCGCGTTGATGGCCGGTGCTGAGATCTTCGCGACCGCCGGCAGCGACGAAAAGCGCGAGGTGCTGCGGAAGATGGGTGTGCACCACGTGCTCGATTCGCGCAGCTCATCATTCGGCGACGAGGTGCTGCGAATCACAGAGGGCCGCGGCGTGCATGTGGTGCTCAATTCGCTGGCCGGGGCACTGCTCGACCGGAGCTTCGACTGCCTGGCGGACGGCGGCATTTTCCTCGAGATCGGCAAGCGGGGCGTCTGGTCGCATGAACGCGTGGCGGCGCTCAATCGCGGCCTCCGCTACCACGTCGTCGACTGCAACGACTACGCGCAGGATACGCCGGCCATCGTCGGCGAGATCTTCACGCGCGTGCTCCAGGACATCGGCTCGGGCAGGCTGCCGTGGCTGCGGTGCACGACGTTCCCGTTCGAGCAGGCGGCCGACGCGTTTCGGTTCATGGCGCAGGCGCGGCACATCGGCCGCGTCGTGTTCCGGCATCGCATTGAGGCAGCGAGGATCGACGAGCCGGTTCGCGCGGACGTCACCTACGTCGTCACCGGAGGATTGCGAGGTCTTGGCCTGCGGACGGCGCAGTGGCTGGCGAAGGAGGGCGCGCGGCACCTGCTGCTTGCCGGTCGCAGCGAACCCGACGCCGCGGCCCGCTCGGCGATCGCCGAGATGGCGAGTGACGGCATTGTCGTGACCACCGTGCAGGCCGATGTCGCCACTGATGCCGGCGTCGCCGCCATCATGGATGCTTCCGGCGGAGGCCTGCCCGCTATCGGCGGCGTACTCCACTGCGCTGGAGTGCTGGACGATGGCGTGCTGGTGAAGCAGAGTAGCGAACGGTTTGCCCGGGTCATGGGACCGAAGGCCGACGCCGCCTGGCGACTGCACACCGCCCTCGAGCAGCGTGGACAACGACCCGAGTTCTTCGTCCTGTTCTCTTCGCTGTCGGCGGTGTTCGGCTCAGCCGGACAGAGCTCTTACGTTGCCGCCAATGCATTCCTCGACGCGCTGGCACATCGGCGTCGCACGGCCGGCCTCCCCGCTACGAGCATCAACTGGGGCGCTTGGAGCGGCGACGGCATGGCCACTCGTGGGAACACCACGTCGCGGGTGGCGGCGCAGGGAGTGGCACCGCTCTCGATTGCCGACGGCACGCAGGCGCTCGGAGTAGTGCTGCGTGAGAACCTGACCCAGGTGTCGGTGGCGCCCATCGACTGGACTGTACTCGCCGCCCAGTTCGCCGCCGCAGCGCAGGTGCCGCCGTTACTTCGGTCACTGGTGGCGGAAGCGAGGAGCCGTTCGAGCGCCGGCAGATCAGACGGTCAGCGACGTGAGGCCAGACTGGACTTCGGTGCACTCGACCCTACAGAACGCCACCTCAGGCTGATCGAGCTCGTGCGACGCGAGCTCGCGCTCGTACTGGCGCTGAGCGCGTCGACGGACACGATTGCTATCGACGAGCAGTTCACGAACCTGGGTTTGGACTCGCTTACCGCGGTGGAGCTGCGTAATCGGCTGCAGACAGTGCTTGGGCGCACTGTGCCGACCATGGCAGCGTTCGACTGGCCGACCGTAGGCGAGATGGCCTTGAACCTGAACGCGCTATTCGGAGATGTGCCCCTGCTACGAGCTGAGAAGACCAGCACGGAGGAAACTGCCCGGGAGGAGTTCACGCTCTGAGCAGCTGATCAGTGGGGATGGTACCAGGTGTCGCGCGCTCGGCGCGTGGCTCACCGCCGCGTCAGAAGGACGCCAATCACCAGCACGGTCACGCCGACGATGCCCATCGGCGTGACCGGCTGCTTCGGTGAGCCGAGCCAGCCGTAGTGCGACAGCACCATCGCGCTGATGATTTGTCCCGCCAGCAATGCGTAGGTGAACGGGCCAGCGCCCACCCGCGGAATCAAGTAGGCGATGCCGAAGACGAGCGAGGCGCCCATGGCGCCGGCGGTCAAGAGGATCGGATTCACTTGGCTGAGTG
>WUUC01022841.1_pt1 | contig 12065 bp, 12 predicted proteins | sample 6278441 | NCBI WGS metagenome assembly WUUC01 (sample SAMN13675441, study PRJNA597444) | soil metagenome | isolation source: soil | place: USA: Washington | collected 2017-10 | reverse complement strand
TCGCTCCGACGAGCATCGAGGTGCGCGGCGGCGAGACCCTGGCGCTGATCGGTCCGAACGGTGCCGGCAAGTCCACCCTGCTGGCGACACTCGCCGGCGCGCTCGCCCCGAGCAGCGGCCGCGTCATCACCGCCGAGCCGCCGCCGCGCATCGGTTGGGTCCCGCAGCGCGCCGGCCTCTACGGACGGCTCTCGGCGCGGGAGAACCTCGAGCTGTTCGCAAAGCTCGAACGCGTTCCCGACGTGCCTGCCTCCGTCGAGCAGCTCTTGAGGCTCGTGGCTCTCCCCGACGACCGGAAGCCGGCTGCGGAGCTCTCTGGCGGGAACCAACAGCGGCTCAACCTCGCGATCGCGCTGCTCGGGTCGCCGGACATTCTCCTGCTTGACGAGCCCACGGCGGCCCTCGACCCGACCCAGCGCCATGCCCTTTGGGCTGTTGCCTCCAACGTCCGGAAGCGCGGAGGTGCCGTCGTCTTCGCGACGCAGAACCTCGAGGAGCTCGAGCGCGTCGCAGACCGTGTCGCCGTCATGCTCGGAGGGGAGCTCGTCTTCCACGGCTCGATCGCCGACTACGAGCGCTCGCCCGAAGCGGACGTCTTCGCATGATCTCGCGCATCGGAGTCCTCCTCGGGAAGGATGTCCGCATCCTCCGGCGCTCGCCCTTCCTGCTTGCCGCCCTGGTTCTCTACCCACTCGCGATCGCACTCCTCGTGGGGCTGGTCGCCCGTTTTGCGAACGACCGGCCTCGCGTCGCCTTCGTCGACCTCGACGGGCTGCCGGAGGTCCTTTCGGTCGGCGGGGAGGACTTCAACGTCGACAACGTGCTCCGTCAGGTGCGAGCGGAGGTCGATCTCATCCCGCTCTCGCAGGAGGAGGCCGACCACCGGCTTGCCAACGGCGAAATCGTCGCGCAGATCATCGTCCCCAGCGGGTTTGCCTCCCGGCTCCGTGGGATGGTGCAAAGCCCCACGCTGATCCTGCGCGCGACGCGGGGTGGGCTCTCGGGCCGCGTCGAGCGGCAGACGGAGGCGCTCGTCTTCAACCTGAACCGCTTGCTTCAGAAGGCGTACATCGAGGCGAACCTCGAGTACGTGGATTTGATCCGGAAGGGTGGGGAGGGAAGCTTTCTCGGCGACGACGTCTCGATCGTGGGCCTCGAGCAGGCCGGCGAGATCCTAGGCGAGATCGAGCGCGAGACGGAGGACCCGGAGATCGCCGCCAAGGCGAACGAGCTTCGGAACTTCGTCCGCGAGGCACTGCTGGCGCTCGACCAGAGCGGCGCGTCGCTCAACGCGGTCGCGAACCCGATCGAGCTTCGGCTGGAGGACGAAGAGAGACGCGGTTTCCTGCTGACGGCGCAGGTGCAGGCATATGCGCTCGCGCTCACCCTCGCGTTCCTCTGCATCCTGATCGCGGCCGCGGGAATCGCGGCCGAGCGGGACGAAAACGTGATCGGCAGACTGACGCGCGGCCTCGTGCGGCTCGGGGAGGTGATCGCAGAGAAGATCGGGCTCGCGGCGCTCCTCGGCTTCGTCTTCGGTATGGCCCTCGCAATCATCTTCTCCGCTGCGCTGGCTCTGGGAGGAGTGAGCGCGCAGCCGTGGGAGCGCCTGCCGCTCCTTGCGGTCGGGCTCGCGCTCGGCGGAGCGGCCTTTGGCGCCTTCGGAGCCTTTCTCGGCGTGCTCGCACGCGAAGCGCGTACGGCCTCGCTGGTCGCTCTTCTCGTCGCGTTGCCGATCGTCCTGCTCGGTTTTCTCCCCGAGGCCTCCGTCGCGCCGGCCGCCTGGTTGTCGAACGCCTTCCCGTTCGCCCATTCCGTGCGCCTCTTCGAATCGTCCCTCTACGACCTCAGTCCCTGGGGCACGGTCGCGCGCGAGGCCGCGTGGCTCGCCGGCCTTCTGGCTCTCTTCGCGGCGGCGGCTCGGCTCGGCGTGCGAAGATTGCTGACGTGAGCACCGCCGACAGATTCACCGGCAGCAGGTTTCCCGTCACCCGCCTTCGACGGTTCCGTCGGACCGGCGCTCTCCGCGAGCTCGTGCGCGAGACACGGCTGGATGTCGGAGACCTCGTCTACCCGCTCTTCGTCTGCCCGGGCGAAGGGGTCGAGAATCCGCTCGAGCGTCTGGATGCGATCGTGCAGCGCTCGGTCGACCTCCTGTGCAACGAGGCCGAGGAAGCACACGCACTCGGTATCCAGGCGGTGCTGCTGTTCGGCATCCCGGAGTCGAAGGACGAGGAGGGATCGGGCGCGTGGGAGGACGACGGGATCGTGCAGCGCGCGCTCCGCGCACTCAGTGAGCGGGTGCCCGAGCTCGTCCTGGTCACCGACGTCTGCCTCTGCGAGTACACGTCGCACGGTCACTGTGGCGTCGTCGAGGACGGGGAGATCGTGAACGACCTGTCCCTGGATCTCCTCGCCCGGACGGCCGTAAGCCACGCGGAGGCCGGCGCGGACGTGATTGCCCCGAGCGACATGATGGACGGCCGGGTCGGCGCCATCAGGGCTGCGCTCGACGCTGATGGGTTCGAAGACCTTCCGATCCTCTCGTATGCGGCCAAGTACGCCTCGGCGTTCTACGGCCCCTTCCGGGAAGCCGCGGGCTCGGCGCCGTCGTTCGGCGACCGTCGCAGCTACCAGATGGATCCGCCCAACATCCGCGAGGCGATGAGGGAGTGCGAGCTCGACCTGGCGGAGGGAGCCGACGCGCTCATGGTGAAGCCGGCGCTTGCGTATCTCGACGTCGTCGCGGCCGCCCGCGCCCGCTTCGACGTCCCGATCTTCGCCTACAACGTGAGCGGCGAGTACGCGATGCTGAAGGAAGCTGCCGCACACGGGTGGCTCGACGAGCGCCGGGCCGTGCTCGAAAGCCTGACCGCGATCAAGCGCGCCGGCGCAGACGTGATCGTCACCTACTGGGCGAAGGACGTCGCCCGGTGGCTCTAGCGACCACGCGCTTCGGCCGCGCGGAGGCGGTCATCCCGGGCGGGGTCAACTCGCCGGTTCGGGCCATGCGCGCCGTCGGGCTGGAGGAGCCGTTGTTCGTCCGCCGCGCGGCGGGCGCCCACCTCGAGGACGCCGAGGGCCGCCGTTACGTCGACTGGGTCATGTCTTGGGGTCCGCTCGTCTTCGGCCACGCAGACCCCGAGGTGGTCGCGGCGGTACAGGCTGTCGCCGCCGAGGGGACCACCTTCGGCGCCCCCACCGAGCGAGAGGTCGAGCTGGCCGAAGAGATCGTGGACGCGGTCCCCTCCGTCGAGCTCGTGCGCCTGGTCTCCTCCGGGACCGAGGCCGCGATGAGCGCAGTCAGGCTCGCTCGAGGATTCACCGGGCGCAGCCGGCTCCTGAAGTTCTCCGGCTGCTACCACGGTCATTCCGACGCCCTGCTCGCCAGTGCCGGGTCCGGGCTCGCGACGCTCGGGATCCCGTCGAGCCCGGGCGTGCCTGCCGGTGCCACCGCGGACACCGTCGTCTGCCCGTTCAACGACCTCGCTGCGCTCTCGGAAGCACTCGAGCGCCATGCGAACGAGCTCGCGTGCATCCTCGTCGAGCCGGTTGCCGCAAACATGGGCGTTGTCCCCCCGGCCGAGGGGTTCCTCGAGGCGCTCCGGGAGGCCTGCGACCGCACCGGCGCCCTCCTCCTCTTCGACGAGGTGATCACGGGCTTTCGGCTCGCCCGCGGAGGTGCCCAGGACCTGTTCGGAGTCACGCCCGATCTGACGGTGCTCGGGAAGATCGTCGGCGGGGGTCTCCCGCTCGCAGCTTTCGGCGGCCGGGCGGACGTCATGTCCGAGCTCGCACCGGCCGGACCCGTCTACCAGGCCGGGACCCTCTCCGGAAACCCGCTCGCGACCGCGGCCGCGCTCGTCACCCTCAGGCGTCTCCGCGACCCCGCCGTCTACGAGCGACTCGAGCGGTCGGCCGCGGAGCTCGAGCGCGGCCTGGTCGAGGCCGCGGCCGGGGCTGCCGTGGTGCAGCGGGTCGGCTCCCTCCTCACGGTCTTCTTCGCCCCGGGCACCGTGCGGAACTTCGCGGAGGCTTCAGCGAGCAACACGGAGCGCTACGGCGCCTTCTTTCGCCACCTGCTCGACGCCGGGGTCTACGTCGCTCCGTCCCAGTTCGAGGCCATGTTCGCCTCCACCGCACACGGGCCGCGCGAGATCGGGGAAACCGTCGAGGCGGCGGCACGGTTCTTCCGTGACGCCTGACGTCTGGGCGACCATCGCCGCGGAGGCTGCGAATGAAAGCTCTCTGTGGGCGGGAGCGCTTCGTCCTGCCGGCGAGCGAGAGACGGCGCCGATCTTCTCGTCTCTCTCGGAGGAGCGCTACGCCCTCGGCCTGGAGACGATCTACGAGGGCTACCTGCTCCACTACGGCCGGTCGCGTCTGTTCGACCCGGGCGATCGGGATGCCGGGATCCTGCTGGGCGACTACCTGTATGCGCACGGGCTCGTCCGGATCGCCTCGCTCGGCGACGTCAGAGTCGTGTTCGACCTCGCCGAGCTGATTTCGCTCTGCTCACAGCTGCGTGCCGAGCCGGGGAGCCTCGGCGGTGCCGACGCGGAAGCTTGGGCGGCGACGGCCGCGGCGCTGGGCCACGCCGACGGCCGGCTCGAGATCGCCCGCGCGGCACTCCGTGACCGAGGCGACCAGGAACCGCTCGCGCGCCTTGCCCGGGAGGAGGCGGATGCCGCCGCCGTGGTCGACGCTCTTCGGTTGCACGCCGAGCGAGTGCTCTAAGATCCGAGCGGCATGAGCGTGCTCGCGTCGATCATCCCCCTGGCGGCCGAGAAGACCCCGGCCCAGGAGGGCCGGGACATCATCCTCGCGATGTTGCTGGTCGGGCTGATCTTCCTGGGGGTGATCGTTCTCGGCCAGCTCGCGCGGCACCTCGGGCATCGTCGCGCCGCCGCCCGCCGCCGCGCTCGCACCATCTAGATGACCCCGAAGTTCGTGACCTGGTCGACCCGGGCCACGGCGGCCCCTGGAGCGAGAGGCATAATCGTCGGAACAGCCGATTTTTTCGTGGGTTGAGACAGAAGCTACGTCTTTGACAGACGCGACCAAAAACAGAAACATTCCTTTGGCTTGTAACACCGGATGGCGGACGAAGGGAGCTGGGTGGCGGACGAGCTAGACCGGCCGCGCGACGACCTCGAGCGGCACGAGGCGGAGCCACACCTTCCCTCGCCGACGATCTGGCCCTTCGCCTTCGCGGCCGGCATCGCCCTTCTTCTCATCGGCCTCATCGTCCACTGGGTCGTGGCCGCCATCGGCGCCCTCCTCACGATCGTGTTCGGCTTCCTCTGGATCCGGGATGTCACGGGCGGCGTCCGCGCCGAGCCAGAGCCGCCCCCGCCGGCGGCCCGGGCGACGACCGATGTCGATCTCGGAGCCGCCGAGGACGAGCCCGCCCGTTATCCGCGCGCGAAGTTCCTCGAAGGTGCGACGCTCGGGATCGGCGCGCTGATCGGCGCCGTCATCAACCTGCCGGTGGTCGGCTTCGCGATCGGCCCGGCCTTCATCGACCAGGGCTACGACGACGTCGATCTGGGTCCCCTCGAGAACTTTCCGGACGGTCAGTTCCTGATCACGACCTTTTTCTCGAAGGGCGACGAGTACGGCGACGTGGGCCGGCGCACCGCTTACATCCGGAACAACGGGCTCGTGAACGAGGTGCCGAGCTTCACGATCGTGAGCAGCCGCTGCGTCCACCTCGGCTGCCCCGTCCAACCCCAGGGCCCGATCTCGAACGACCAACGGAAGACGGTCGAGGCAAAGGGTGGCGAGGTCATCCTCACGCCGACTCAGCCTTCAGGCTTTGGCTGTCCCTGCCACGGCGGCGCGTACAACTCGGAGGGCGAGCGGACAGCAGGTCCGCCAGTTCGAGCGCTCGACCGCTATCGCTACGCGATCGTCGAGGGGAACCTCGTGCTGAAGACCCCTTACAGCGTCGGGAAGGTCGAGGGAAGCGGCGCCGACGCGAAGATCCATGCCTACAAGCTCGCCGACCCGGGCCAGCACGTCGACGGTCCCGAGCAGATCTTCTACCCGATCATCCTGTAGCCACCCGATGGCGACGAAACCCAGATCCAAGCGACAGCAGCAGCTCGAGGCAGCGCTGCTCGCGCCGGTCGACTGGCTCGAAGAGCGGTCCGGACTGGTTGGAGCCCTCAAGTATTTCCTCTTCCGGAAAGTCCCTCGGGAGACCAACTGGTTCCACACGCTCGGCTCGGCAACGCTGACCGCGTTCCTCGTCCAGGCGATTACAGGCGCGATCCTCGCGATGTACTACAAGCCGACGCCCGACGAGGCCTACGAGTCGATCCAGATGATCACGAACGACCTGTTCGCGGGCTGGCTCGTCCGTGGCATGCACCGGTGGGGTGCGAGCGTCATGATCATCCTGCTCTTCCTGCACATGGGGCGGGTATTCCTCTTCGGTGCCTACAAGTACCCGCGCGAGCTGAACTGGTTGATCGGCGTCCTCCTTCTGCTCATGGCGATGGGGGAGGGGTTCACGGGCTACCTGCTGCCCTGGGACGACACTGCCTACTGGGCCACCGTCGTCGGCGTGAACATCAATGCCAACGCGCCGATCGCCGGCCCGTTCATCGCCAACCTGCTGACCGGAGGATCCGAGATCGGAACTGAGACGCTCTCGCGCTTCTACGCGATCCACATGCTGCTCATCCCCGGCGGCCTCTTCGCTCTCATCGGCCTGCACCTCTATCTGGTCATCCGGCTCGGGGTTTCGCCGCCTCCGTGGACCGACAGCGCAGCCGGATACGAGGAGCCGACGAACGGCCGGCCTGCTCGTTCCGGTCTCGTTTCGCCGAGGCCGCGCGGAAACGGGAAGACGACTCCGGGTGGCCGGAAGGTCGACCAGTGAGCTCGTCCGACCAGAAGGACCAGTTCAAGCGCTACAAGGAGGACGTCGAGAGGCGCGGGAAAGCGTTCTACCCGCACGCCATGTTCCACGACACCGTGATGAGCATGGTCGTGGTCTCTGTCATCGTCGGACTGGCGTGCATCTGGTATTTCACCTCGGGTGAGGAGCCAGGGGACGCCGGCATCCTCGGCCCTCGTTACGAGGAGAAGGCCGACCCGGGCACGACGTCCTTCGTGCCGAGGCCCGACTGGTACTTCTTCTTCCTCTTTTACCTTCTTCGGATCTTCAAGTGGCCCGAGTCGGTCATCCTCGGAACCGTCGGGATCCCGACGGTTCTCATGATGCTGCTCTTCGCGCTGCCGTTCCTCGACCGGCACCGGGAGCGGCGGCTCTCCCGGCGTCCGGTAGCTGTGATCGCGGCCCTCCTCGTCATCGCTTCGATGGGGATCCTCACCTACAAGGGGGCGACCGCAGAGGAGTCCCTCGCGAGCGAGAACGTTCAGAGGGTGCCTGAATGGGCGCAGGCGCAGGGCTTCGCCGGCGACGAGAGGGCTGTCCAGGGCGCAACCCTCTTCGCGGAATCGGGCTGCATGAATTGCCATACCTACCTGGATGCCGGCAGCTCCAACCTGGGCGCACCCGATCTGACCGAGGAGGGGACGAAGGGGCGCGGCAAGCAGTGGCAGATCGATCACATCAAGAATCCGCAGTCGAGGGTTCCGGGCTCGCAGATGCCGCCCTTCACCACCTTCACCGACGAGCAGTACGACGCTCTCGCGACCTTCCTCGAAGCGTCCAAGGGCGAGGGCGGCTAAACCCCGCCCGCTTCGTGCGCCTCCGCCCACGCGCAGCTCACCGGCGATGTGGTGGACTTCGTGGTCGGATGACCGCAGACATGAGCTCCGGCACGCTCGCGCCAGACGCCGTCCGCCAGATGTTCGACCGGATCTCGCCGGTCTACGACCTCATGAACCGGGTTCTGACCGCCGGGTTGGACGGCCGTTGGCGGCGCCTCACGGCTGCCCTTGTCGTCCGGCCGGGTGACCGCGTGCTGGATGCCTGCTGCGGGACCGGCGACCTCGCGCTCGCAGACCTCGCGGCCGGAGGTGAGGTGACTGCGCTCGACTTTTCCGAGAGGATGCTCGAGCGGGCGCGCCCGAAGTCCGATGCGGTGCGATGGGTCCGAGGAGACGCGATGGCGCTCCCCTTCAAGAACGCGAGCTTCGACGTCGCGACGGTCGGTTTCGGGATCAGGAACCTGGCCGACCTCGAGGCGGGTCTCGGAGAGCTGGCACGCGTGCTCTCGCCGGGTGGCCGCCTCGGTTGCCTCGAGATCACCCAGCCACGTGGGCTCCTCCGCCCCTTCTTCCGTCTGTGGTTCGACCGCCTGATCCCGCTCTGCGGCAAGGTGCTTCCGGGTGGTGCCGCCTACACCTATCTGCCGGCAAGCGTTCGCCGCTTCGCGGGGCCGGATCAGCTCGCGGCGGCGATGGAGCGCCCGGGTTTCGTCGACGTCTCCTTCCGGCTCCTCGCGGGCGGGATCGTCACGCTCCACACCGCCAGGCGAGCATGAACACGCTTGCGACGATCCGATCCGCGCCGGGGCTCGAGAGTTACCTCGAGCGTCTCGAGCTTCGCCTCGAGCAGGCAGTTGCATCGCATCCGGGTCTCGTGGGCGACGCCGGCGGGGAGATACTCGCCGCGGGAGGCAAGCGCCTCCGGCCCGCGCTCGTCTTTCTGGCGACGCCGCCCGAGCTCCGTGCCACCGAGCGCACAGCGGCTGCGGGCGCCGCCGTCGAGCTGATCCACATGGCGACCCTCGTCCACGACGATCTGATCGACGGCGCCGACCTTCGGCGCGGCAAGCCGACCGTGTGGGCGACTTACGGTGAGGAAGGCGCCAAAGCGGCGGGGGACTACCTCTTCGCGCGGGCGTTCACGCTGCTGGCGGCGACGGGTGACCGGCACGCGGTCGAGCTCCTAGCCGGTGCGGCGCTCTCGCTGGCCCGCGGAGAGGCACTACAGCGACGGCAGGCGTTTCGTACGGACACGTCCGTGCACGACTACCTCGCCCGGTGCTCGCTGAAGACGGGGAAGCTCTTCGAGGCCGCGTGCCTTTTGGGTGGAGCGCCCAAGGCGCTCGGCGAGTTCGGGCTTGCGCTCGGGATCGCCTTCCAGATCGTCGACGACATCCTCGACTGCGCGGGCGAGTTCGACACGACCGGGAAAGCGCCGGGACTCGATCTACGTGAGGGAACGCCGACCCTGCCCCTGATCCTGGCGGCTCGAGCCGACGATGGAGTCCGCCGCGCGCTGGCCGGCGAGCCGGTCGAGGATGCCCTGGACCGGGTTGCCGGCACGGGCGCACTCGAAGACTCGAGGGCGATCGCGCTCGAGTACGCTGAGCGCGCGCGTGCCGCGCTCGACGGGGCTCCCGACCGTGCCTCGCTCGAAGCCCTGACGCATGCTGTGGTCGACCGGGAGAACTGATGGGCGTCCTACCTGAACCGATCGAGCAGCTTCTCGCCACCGCGCTCGTCAGCGAGCTGACGGTGATCGACCCGAAAGGCCGCCCGGTGACGCATCCGCTCATCCCGCTCTACGACGGCCAGGTCGTCTACCTGACGTCAAGTGTCCTCTTCTCGAAGAAGCTCGAGCACATCAAGGCGAACCCGAAGGTCTCGCTTTCGATCAGCGACCCGGCCGCGGTGCAGGTCGAGCGCTTTGCGCGGGCCACGATCCAGGGTGACGCGACCGTCGACGACTCCGACCTCCACTCCGGCTGGGAGGAGCGGGTCCTGCCCCTCTGGCGCGAGAAGGAACCGGTGATCGACATGTTCCTGGGGAAGCGCGTGGCCCTGCCGCTCTTTTTCGAGCGGGGAATCATCGAAGTACGGCCGCTGCGGGCGTTCTACTGGGAGGACGGCCGCACCGATCGAGCGCCGGAGGTCTTCGAGCTGGCGGAGGCCCTGCACTGAAGCCTTCGACCCAGCTCCTCGACGGGCTCCGGGGCCGGTTCGACCATGCGGTGATCGCCTTCGTGGGCCCCAACGGCTATCCGCTGGCGGTCGCCACCGACTTCAACGTCGAGTCCGGCCGCGGCATCGTCGTGCTCGACGCGGTCGCCGGTGACGAGGTGCAGCCACCCGAGGGCGAGCAGGTCAACGTCGTCTTCAGCCACATCCGTCCCCAGCCCGGCGTCGGCTACGACGAGCGCAGATACGTGTCCCTCTGGGGCGAGCTCCGGCGGTCGAACGGCCACCTGGAGCTGGCACCGGAACGCGTGCAGCACTGGGACGAGGAGGAGATGTCCTTCTTCGAGTTCTCCGAGCGCGGTGTGCCGCAGGCGCGCCGGTACTTCGACCAGGTCTCCGCCGAGACGGGGCGCGACGTGCGGCCACGACTCTCGTTCGGGTGGCTCTTCCTGCGAGCCACCCGCCTGCCGTTTCTCTCGGCGACGATCGTGCCCGTCCTGCTCGGGATCGCCGTCGCGGCGCTGCGCGACGGCTTCAGCTGGTGGCTCGCTGCCCTGACGGTCGTTGGCGCGGTGTGCATTCACCTGGCTGCCAATGTCGCCAACGACGTCTTCGACACCCTGAGCGGAGCCGACGAGGCAAACGTCAACCCGACGCAGTTCAGCGGCGGCTCGCGAGTGATTCTCTACGGGCTCGTGCGCCTCCGATCCATGGCGCTCCTGTGCGCCGTCTTCTTCGCCGTCGGGATCGGCATCGGTATCGGCCTCGCCGCGACCCGTGGCTGGGGTCTCCTGTGGGTCGGCGTCGCGGGTGCGCTGATCGCACTCTTCTACACTGCACCGCCCCTCCGGCTCGTGCATCGCGGGCTGGGTGAGCTCGCAGTCGGGATCGGCTTCGGGCCGCTCATGGCGCTCGGGGCGTACTTCGTGCAGGCCCGGGAATACGCGTGGGAGCCCCTCCTCGCCTCGCTGCCGGTCGGCATCCTGATCGCCCTGATCCTGTACGTGAACGAGGTGCCGGATCGCGCGGGCGACGCACTCGCCGGGAAGCGGACGCTGCCGGTCCGGCTCTCGGAGCAGAACGTGGTTCGCGGGTACGACGTCGCCGTTGCCGTCACCTTCGCCTTGATCGCAGCGCTCGCAATCTCGGGCTTGATCGGGCGACCGGCCGTGATCGCGCTGGCAGCACTGCCGCTTGCGTTCCCGGTGCGCCGGGCACTCCGCGATTCGTACGAGAAGCCGTATGCGCTCATGCCCGCGATGGGGAAGAACATCCAGCTCCACCTGGTCGCCGGGCTTTTGCTGGTAGGGGGCTATGTGATCGCGATTGTCGCCGACGCTGCCTTCGACGACCCGCCCTCATTCCTCTCCTAGTTGCGCAGGATCACGGCGCTCCCGCCGAAAAGCTTCTGTAAGTCCCCTTGAACCCTCGGACGGGGGTCGTACCCTGTAGGGGGTCGCCGACTGGACTAACACTGGTGTTTCGCCTCTTCCTGACGACGCTCGCTCTAGCCACGCTCGCCCTGGGCCTCGCGTCGCCTGCGGCAGCGAGCCCGGTCGCTGACGGCCGAGCGATCGTCAAGGGGCTACGCGCCTCGGTCGCCGCCGGCCGCCTGACGGGAGCGGAGGCAGCCCGACACCGCTTGACCCTGCGCCGCGCCCGGACCGTCCTGAAGCTCCTGCCCGGCACGCGAGCCTCGAATCTCGCCGCCGTGCTTCACGACGTCGCTGTGCAGTCGCGCCGGCTCAGCCGGCCGCGTTCGGTGGCTCTCTTCGGGATGCTCGAGACGAATGCCGAGTACCTCGGGCTCCATGCCCTCCCGCGATCAGGCAGCGACGTGTTCGACGACGAGGGAGTGGTTTACCGAAGCTTTCCGGGGCACGGCCTCCAGTTTCATCCTCTCGGAAACTTCGGACACCTGAACGGTCTCTGGATGGCGGGCCGTAACAGGGACGCGGGTGTCCTTGCCCACGCGCTCCTCGAGCGGGCGATACCGTCGTCGGGCGCGCGCCTTCTCTGGGAGTACTACTTCCCGTTCGGCGGAGGCCGGCCTCCGTGGCGGTCGGGGATGTCGCAGTCGGTGGCAGCCCAGGCGCTCGCTCGGGTCGGAGAGAGACTCGCCGACCCGGAGCTCCTGACTGCCGCGAGGCGCGCCTTCCGCTCGGTCCGCGCCGGCCTCACGATGCGGCTTTCGGCAGGAC
>WUUC01129057.1_pt1 | contig 12068 bp, 15 predicted proteins | sample 6278441 | NCBI WGS metagenome assembly WUUC01 (sample SAMN13675441, study PRJNA597444) | soil metagenome | isolation source: soil | place: USA: Washington | collected 2017-10 | reverse complement strand
GCCGTCCGAGCGTTGATGGCCCGCCAGCTCGCCTGTCCGCGATATACTCTCCTGTCTCATCGGACGCTGGCCTCCCGACCGATTGTCGAAAGCGAGGCAAACACCGCGTTACCCGTTGTTCGGTGACGACTCCCTCCGGGCGCCGCCTCCAATAGTCCCTTACGAGTCCGTATTCGGGCAAAAGGCCTCGAGAACCAGCCAGCAAGCCCACGTGAACGATCTTGGGGCCTTTCGGTCTCAACTTCGGCAGGATCCGCCGTACAGACTCGAACGGCAACTCGAGCAGGCCGCCATCTATCCGGTTCCTCGGCCGGAGTATCCGAAATTTTCGCGAGCAGCCCCCGCCGGCTCCCGACAAGGAATTTAAACTCGAGCAATCGCACTCCACTCCCCCGCCGGTGCATCGGTTGGAGCTCGGAATAATCGAATAATCGACTATTTGACCTTCTGGCGTCTTCCTGATCGCTTTGAGGCTCGACCTGAAAGACCCTGCGCCACATTCGGCAGCTTCGCCAACAGCCGGCACACGCCGTGAGCGAAGATTCCTTTGATCAAAAGTCCTTCCGGGAGCAGCGAACACTTGCGCTTCGCGCGTACGAAGCGGTCAGAACCATTCGGCTAATGCTTGCGAATCATCCGGCTGCAAAGGGCGTTGAGGTCGATGGATTTCTTTCAGAACGGAGACATCTGCGCCTACTGATCATCTTGGCGCGCCGCAGTGGGCGGGTGCAGTTGGCCTTGGTGCGCCAAGCCGTCCGCAATGTGCTGCGCCATCTCTGCCTTGAAATCGCGCAGCGGGACAAATCGACGCCCCCTCCCCAGGACCATGGGTGCAAGCTGAGCGTGCAAGGCGTCGCCCGAAACAAACACCTCGCAGAACGGAATATAGAAAAGATATTCCGCGTCCAGCCTGTTCGTTTTTCGCGCTGACAGCACCTTGTGACGCATCCCGATAAGAACCAGGCAAAGCACCCTCGTGCAGTGATGCGCATAGGGAGCGAAGTCTGCCAGGAGGGGGCGCCCCGCCGCATTCCACCTCTGACCCACGGCTATTCTTATATCGGCCGGCAGACGAAGTTGCTCCATGAGCCAATCAATAAACGCCGCTTGGAGACTCGCGCGGACCAACAAGTCATCGGCGATGTCGGGGATCTCCGAGATACTCCTGGGTCGCGGCAATAATACCTGGTGTTGTCGTAGTCTCCCGTATAACGCATCGACGCTGAAGCTTCCCGCTGCCGCACGGAGGCCGATTGCAAGATTTCGCTCCTCGGTCGAGAACCGCACCGCCGCCCAGCGGAGGATCGCGTGATTCGACGGCGTCGGCCCAACGAGGATGCTCGCTTCACCGCCCGGCCCGTGACCTTCCGTATATTGGTCGAGCACGGGCCGCCCATCCGCCGCGAATCGCCCCGTGCCGGTGAGGTCCGCGGCGCAAAGCATTCGGTGGTCAGCGTTGACCACGCCACCGCTGCCGAGGAACTTGTCGGCGAGAATCCGGACAGACACCTCTGGCGACTTTGCACCGTCGCTCTTCGCGAGATCCGCGAGGATCTCGCGAAGCAGGATGGGCGTGATATTCTCCCGGTATCTGAAGAGGCGCCGCCCGTGCTCGTCCCGTGACAACGCCTGGAACGCCGACTTGTCCAGGATAAGCGCCGGTTGAGGCATCGATCGGGCCGCAGGGAGCCGAGGCATTGGAGCCACCGTAAGGCTGCTCTTAGCCCTAGGCCACCCTGTCCGGTTTTTAAAGAGGGCTACATCGGCGGCGCTGACAGCCATCCGGCGTCGAGTTCAGCCGGTACCCAGAAAAAGGGATTTTGAGCCTACGTTTTGAGCTGACCGTCCTTCTATCGGCGCCGGAACAGTACCCTCCGTGAACGCTGACCGACAAGAAGACCGCCCTCGTCTGAGGCCCAATTGCCCCAGACCGCCGATCCGCACTGTTGTCGCAACTGACCATCTGGACAGGCGCCGCGAATATCATCTTTGCGCACATCGGCGACGCTGAGCGCATGAACAAAGTGCAGAACCTGGAGGACCAAACCATTCGCGCTACGATCAACATAGCGGGATTGCGCGCGCAAACGCGGAACCGCTGAAAAGGGGACGTGCACTATGGATTGGAGAACTCTCATGTCGCGCAAGCGCGTGAGATGCGATTGCACGTTGGATAGGTCCACCCCTGATGACGGACGGACACCCTTCGAGCGCGACTGGGATCGGATACTTTTCTCGAAGGCCTTCCGTCGAATGCACGACAAGACGCAGGTTTTTCCTCTCCCTGCCGAAGACGATGTCGTCCATTCGCGGCTCACGCACAGTCTTGAGGTTGCTTCGGTCGGCGGATCGCTCGGGAAGCGCGTCGGTCTCGTCATCTGCCAACGCCATAGGATCAAAGACAAGGAATTCGATCATCACGACGTAGGCGACGTCGTCGCGGCGGCATGTCTAGCGCACGATATTGGAAATCCACCATTCGGCCATGCTGGCGAACAAGCCATCGCCGCATTCTTTTCGTCCGGCATCGGTGCAGAAGCCATCGCCAGCCTCGACGAACGACAGAAGGACGACTTACGCGAGTTCGAAGGCAACGCCCAGGGCTTCCGCGTACTGACTCGACTGCAACTGGAGGCCGACAAGGGGCTCAGATTGACTGCCGCCACACTCGCCGCCTTCTCCAAATATCCGCGCGAGTCTGGTCCTCAATTGCGTGACTTGGGAGGTTCTTGCACAAAGAAGCACGGGTTCTTCCAGGAAGATGGTGAGATCTTCTCTGGGGTCGCGGGTGAGACCGGCCTGCTTCGCAATCCCAGGGCAGGCACGGCGAATGTCTGGGGTCGCCATCCGTTGGCATTCATTGTCGAGGCCGCGGACGACATCTGCTATTCGATCTTGGATATCGAGGACGGCGTGCACCTCGGGCACGTCGCGCCGCGGGTCGCCGAACGACTCCTACGTTGCATCGCATCGCAATCAACCACATTCTCGCCCGCGCGATTGAACGGTTTTCGCGATCCCAAGGCTAGGGTCGGATACTTGAGGGCGACCGCCATTGGCCGACTAATCGAGGAGTGCGCATCAGTTTTCCTCGACAACAACTCGATCATTCTCGAGGGGAAATACACGAAGTCGCTTGGCAGCGTGATTCCCAGCCACGATCGACTCGAAACGCTCAAGGAGGTCGCCCGAACACGGTGCTACGAGAATCCCGGCGTCATCGAAATCGAGCTTGCGGGCTACGAGGTCCTAGGGGGCTTACTTGAGCATTTCATCCGAGCAGTTGTGCCGGGCGAACCTGGAACGAGACGACGCCCTGAGCGTGAGAAGAAGGCACTGAAGCTCCTTCAGGCACGCGGGGTCACCGTCAACGGCGAGACCTTGTACCAACGAATCCTCCGTGTCACCGATTTCGTGAGTGGGATGACCGACCGCTATGCTCTGGCGACGTATCGCCGGCTAAAGGGCATCGCGATTCCGGGCCGCGCCGGTTGATGCTCGTGAGCGATTCGCTCACGGCAAAGAGCGGCAAGGCGCCCTGCGATGGGATGGAGCTTTGGCATCGTGGTTGTGCTGCCCGGCACGGCTCCTCTCGCCCCACTAGTCGACGCCGGCTCGGTCGGGCACCATCAACTACGCTAGGCCGGGGACGATCAGGCCGATCAGGCTCTCGCGACGCCGTTGATGCCCAAGGGGCGCCATTGGTGCTTGATCCCTATCGCGATCGGAGCCTGGAGGCGCAGACGCATAAGGAACCTTATGTTGACTTATAGCGATTAAAGGCAATCGGCGAGGTTGCGTTCGTTTTTAAGCTATCGTCATGCTCCAGCTGTCCACGGTTGCTCCCGTGGGCGGCTCACCATCGGGGGCAGAGCCTTTCCTCGAATCGCTGCATGAGTAAGGCGAAGCACACGATGGCTAGTTGGGACGAGGGTGCGCAAGCGAGGCGCAGCGCGCCGGGCGGAGCAGATCGAGGCGCTTCGCCTCGAGTACCCGAGTACATTACCCGACGGAGAGCTTCGTCGACGACAAAGAATTGCCTTTGCCGGCGTGGCGCGGTTGGCGCGGTGGCGGTTGAGGACTTACGGCGGTGGACAAAGACCGCGGTGGAGCGTGAACGTCACGTTTGGGTCGAGCTCGTGCTCTCCACAACTTGCTGGGCAAAGCGTGACCGTCATGACGCCGGGAACGCGCTCGACGACGAACCCGGTTTCGTCGTCCCCGCATGGTCCGGCAACAACCTCTTGAAGCCGTTGCGTCCCGCCGTCGACCCCGATGCGATCGACCAAGTTCAACCCTGGATGGTCCACTTGCAGCGTCCAAGAGCATTCACCCGGCGGCAAGGCCAATAGGCAGGTGCGGCACGGGCAGCGCAGGCCGAAGCGCTCCGAGCAAAAAGTGAACGCTGGGCAGCCGGTGAGCACCGCGGTGCAAGGTCGTGGTTCCTCGCCGGGGGTACAGGGGATGTCGTCATCGCTAGAATCCACCGCGATATCGTCGAACCCAGCCGCGTCCACGTCGTCGGCGTCGAACAACGTGTCGGCGCTCGCATCCACGGTATCCGATGGAGGCTTCTCCTTTTCAGTCGAACAGGACAAATGCAGAGCGACCATCGACGGTGTCGCAAGAAGTGCCCAGGTAAACCGCCAAGCGCGACAGCGTGCCAAGTTCATCGCCGACCTTTGCTTCGCGGGGGAATGGTCTGCCCATTTTTCTGCGTCAACACGGTCTGCGCCAAACGAAAGCCAAAGCCGGGCCACGTAAATTGAGGATGGTACGGCAGCGTGGCGCCGACAGGCAGTTGGGCGGGGCGAGAACTATAGTGCCCCCCGCGAATCTGGCCGTATTGGGCTACGAGTACGTCGGGACCGTCGAGTAAACCAGTCACGTCCAGCGACGCACCGTGGTCCCGATATGGCCCCTCTCCGTAACCTACGGCGTTCGGGCCCACAGCTCCCACCCATTCGAAGGCGTTGCCCACTACGTCATGCAGACCCCATGCATTCGATTGTTTGCCCCCAATGGGGTGGGTGGCACCCCCCGCGTTCGCACAATACCAGGCGATCGCCATGAGGGCAGGATCGCCGGCGCAATTTAGCTCGGAGCCTGCTGCAATGTCTGCCGCGTAGAAAGCCGTCTTCGTGCCGGCGCGCGCGGCATATTCCCATTCCGCACCCGTCGGCAATCGATAGCCGCGACAATCGTAGACTGAAGCACTTGCGGACCGCACGCTGCTGCAGAGCATGCCGCGACCTAGTTCGCCTGTGCAGCCCTCGAGAACATAACATTCGGGAAGGCCTAAGTGCGACGACATCGCGTTGGTGAAGGCGAGCGCTTCGACCCATGTGACGTTGCCTACGGGACAATCATTGTCAATACAGTCGCCGGTTCCATCCGCATTGTGTCCGCTTGGATTCGGCAGACCGAGATTGGTCCACTCGTTCTGCGTCACTTCGAATTGTCCCATGCGAAATGCACGCGTGAGGGTGACCTGGACCGGATCGTTTCGCGTCTTGGCCCGCCCTGGCTCGCACCACGGCGCGCCCATGATGTAACAACCAGGAAGGATGGTGCACCATCCCACCTGACAATTGGCCTTGGCGGGCGGCTGTTCACAAGGTGGCTCGAATCGGTTCGGGGCGTACGGGTCGCGGTAACACCCCGCGTCGGCCGCATCGCGGGAAACGGGCGGGCCCGTGTCGCGTGCATCCCGTCGGCCAGGACGCAGCGCGTCTTCGGTTGAATTATCGACAACGCTGACATCACGGAGCGCGACGTCGGCGTACGGCAAGTCGGGGGTCTCGATCCCCGACTCGGGAAACGTTGCATCTTCATCAGGATGCACCTCCACGTCGGAGCGAGGCGTGGAAGATGGGTTGGCGCACGCGAGCGCGAGGACCGCCGTCGATCCGAGCACGGCGATCCCCCCAGAAACGCGCGACGTTAAGGGGCAGAGCTGCGACGGCCGTAGCCTAGTTGACCACTCCATGCGCATTCGACAGGAAGGTCCAATAGTTGATCGCATCAGAGTTATTTGCCCAAAAGGAGTTCTTCCAGAAGTTCAGGAGGCTCCACGTCGTATCGACGTTTTGACAGGTCGTCGGAACTCCATCCCCGCAGGTGTGCCGATAGAGACCCGTCAGATCCGACATGGGAACAGAGTCTGAAGAGTATTCCATCGTGAGTGCGTAGTAAAATGCCATCCAATCCAGTTCCACGCCCTTGCCGACGGCCGCGCAGTGGGTGTCCCTCCACCGGTATTGATCGAGAACATCCACTGGCGACGGCGGCAAAGAGGGATCAAACCAATCGCCGTCCCACGCGATTGGTTTATAGTACACGAACCTTGCGTCTCCTTGCGACGGATTATTGAAAACGCGGGAGGCAAACATCTGCGCGAACCCTTCGACTTGCGCGCCGGTTCCATGCTCCCGTGATTGGAGGCAATGCTCGGTGTTACCCCAGCTCAGATCGTAGTCACACTTACAATGAGCTTCGCTCGCATTCTGATCATAGTACCCGGCGAGGGTACCCAAGGCAGCAAACTGGACGTGGTGACCGAGCTCGTGCGCGGTAATGTATTTCCAGTGTGCCGTCGGCACGCCATCGATTTCCGTGATGCCAATCAGGGTCGTACCAGTAGGGCCCCCATCGAAGTGCGGCGGCACGAAGCAAGAATCGGTATACGGTGGGAAGTGTGGGCAACCAGTATCCGTCTTGATTCGGAAGTCGTGAACGGGAATTCCTAATCCGTGCGGTGTCACGGCGTCTTGATGGAGGATCTGTCCGGTGATCGCGGCCACTTGAATGGGGTCGTCATTTTGTGCTGGAAAGAGCCAGACGAATTCCGTGTTCGACGCCACGCTGAACCACTGCCCCGCTCCGCTGGCCCCTCCGCTCCAATCCAGCGCGTGGAATACCTTGCCATCACGCTGCGTGTTATTCGTCCAGTGACCCAGGAAGTAGGTGCCGGCCGTCGGCACTTCTACCCACGCGCATCCAGCAGAGTCAAAGTTGCCTTGCGCGACGAGGCTCCACCCGGCACTGTAAACGTAGAAGGACGCGTATCTGGCGGGTGGAATGCCCACTCGTCCGTGGCGAAGAAGTCTTCCTTCTCGCCTGCTGGCCCTGTGTCCGTGTATTGAACGAACCAGTTCGAGCAGAAGACGAAGTCGATCTCGGGGACCTCACCCGGTGCATGCAAATTGGCCGAGCTGCGCGGGGCCATCTCGATGGGCTTCTTTGGCAATACGACTTTATCTGTCTCTGGGTCGACTGGGGCCCTTAGGAGCGCCGAGAACCCGCGAGGCCCTTCCTTGCGGGCCAATGCCTCGTCAGCGGCGTGCTTGGCCAGTAGCGCGGCGTCGGTGATGCGCCCGTCTATCTCGATGATGCGACCCTGCACGTCCATCGGGTTATCCGTTTTCAGTCCCCAGTCCGGCTGCGACGCGAGCGAGCTGGCATTGTAAACCGCAGCTGCACTATATCCTTTCTCGAACCGGTAGTAGAGCGGCGCCGACGAAATTCGGATCGGGCCTTTCGGACCGTCTATCTCCGCTACTAGAGCTGCAAACGACGGTGCTGCGTCGCTCTGGATCGGCAGCTTGCCGACTTGCACCGAAGTTTCGCCAATCCCATCGGCGGCCAACGTGAATCGCTCGAGCTCGCGTTCGACCTTACGACTGTCAAGACCGGCTGTGACAAGCACCAGTCGTCCCGTTGCGACGTTCTTGGACACATTCCGAAGCTCGCCCTTGATCCCACTCGACGCCGCTAGTACTGCGCCGTTCATGTCGGCGGCGTCGCGCCATCTCACAATAACGGTAGAATGGGGCACCGGCTCATGGTCGGGTAGAGGCCGGTCAGCCGGCCCTGCAGAGGCGGCGCCGCTCGCCGTGGGAGATGGGTTCTCCAATTCCAACCTGGTTCCCTCGAGCGAACAACTGCTGACGATCGTGAGAAGCGCGAGTAACGCCGACTGGATCAGCGTTGCTCGCGCACATCGTGGCAAAGGGAGAAGCGCTGCGACACTCATGGAGCCTCCTTCTCGGAAGGCGCGTCTGCCGTCTCCGATACGCTCCACGTTATCTTCGGCGATCCGCCTTTTTCAAGATAGGTACTTACCCTGGGGCGCGTGTGCCACACCTGCGCCACGCGCCAAAACGTTAGCCCACTCGTCACGCTGAGGTTCGCCTCCGGCGTCGTCCAGACGTGCGCGCGGTGCATACGCACTGCGATCACTCTCGACCTGCCGGCCAACAACGAAACATCCGGGCTTTTCCTATTATGCGGAATCGCCAGAATATCGCGAGCTCGGCGGGAGACGCTCATGGGTTTTGAGACCGACTGCGTAAGCTCCGGCCATCATGCGGCATCCGGCAACATTCTTGATGGTTGGTCGCATGGCCCCAATCCGACCGCAAACACCTGTGCGCCTGATCCCGACGAGCTACTGTTCGGGGCGTCGCACATAGCGGATAGGTGACCAGGTTGAGGCTTGCCTAAACGAATCTGCCACATTCCGAAGCGGCGGCGAAGACGCTACACCCTCTCATCGGCCTCACGGAGCGAGAGCAGCTGGCCGTGCTTTTTCTCAATGGCAATCAGCGCATCGTCGGTGCGCACATCGCTGCGGTTGGTGGCCAGCATGAAATCGCCCACGTGGATGGCCGCGTCATTCTCCGCGCCGCACTCCTTGCATGCGCGAGCGGAATGGTACTTGGGCACGACCATCCCTCCGGCGACCCCATCCCGAGCCACGAAGATCTGGAGATGAGCCGGCATCTTCGGCGAATGGCACGAGCGATCGAAATCCCGCTGCTCGACCACGTGATCGTGACGCGTGACCCCAGCCGCTATCATTCGATGGCTGCAACCGGTGTTCTTGACCGCCTCGAATGAGGTGGCGAGTCTGTCGCGTTATCAAGCCGAGTCAACGGCCGGCGCTGCGAGTGTTGGCGATGTGCCTCCCAGTTCCCGCCATACTTTCCCGCCAGCGCGGCGTCGTGGAGCACGAGAAGGTTTTCGGCGTTACGGCGTTCCGCCTGCTGAGTGAAATTGTAGCTGCCTGTAACGACAGTCTCGCCGTCGACGACGATAACCTTATTGTGCGCGATGGCGTGCTCTCCATCCACTCAGACGGCGACGCCTGCGCAATCAATTCCCGCTCGCACGAGCGCTCGTCGCCGTCGTTGCTCCGATCGAGCACGACAGCCACACTCACCCCTCTTCTTGATGCGCGAATCAAGCACCTGCGATCCGCTCCGACGTGAAGCTGTAATCCTGCACGAGCACTTCCTTTTGGGCGCCGTCGAGTGCGGCGAGGATTCCATCGACGCACCGCCCGCCGGGCGAGAAGCAAACGTCGATTCGTCCGAGCGCGGCCTCGCGTTCTCGCAGCTCCGAGCACGGTAACCGCGCAACCGGTTCCGCGCGCCGACATCCGAGCACGGAAGTCAGACTCACGACCAAGCCCCACTTTCCCGACACCACGCTCCCGTAGCGGGTCATTTTCCGTTCCCTTCCGCCCCTCCCTGCCACTTCGCACCCATCACTTGCTCATCCTCGTGCTCCATGGCCATCGTCCCCGGCTCGTTCTGGCGGTCCACGAACCCGTCGCGCCTTGGACCTTCCGGCCCTTCGGGTGAGCGAGCTTCTGCTTTCTCGGTTTCCCCAGGGGGGATACCCCTCCGACAAAGCAGTTCGCTCCTCCGCGGAGCTCCGCGTGGCCCGCCTCGTGACGAACGAGCCGAGAACGCGGCTCAAGGAGAACGACATGGAACCGAACAAGATGATGCAAATCGTGGCCGTGGTGGAGCGAGGCGAAGGCGAGGAAAAGAAGAACTGGTGGACGCGGATCGGAGTCGCCTTTCAGAATCGCGATGGCTCTTGGAACCTCCGGTTCGACTATCTTCCGGCACGGATAGCTGAAACGACGATCCAGCTCCGCGAGCTCGAGCCGAAGGATGACGATCGCTCGCAGGGGAAGGCGAAATCGAAGTAGCCTTCCTTGCGCCGCGGGGCATGGGCGTGATGCTCAGCCCCGCGGCGTGAGCGCAGGGGCTCACGCGAAAATCTTCGCGAGCAGGACAACACACGCGAGCACGCTGAGAGCGGCGGCTCCTAGGAGTACCCAGCCAAGCGCCTTTTCTTTCGCGTCGCCCATCGAATCGCGGATCAACGTCCACCCACTTCGGGCGCCATACCAAGCGCCGGGCACCACCAAGAGAAAAAGCATCCAACCGGCGGGCACACGCAATACGAATGACATCGCCCGCATCATCGCGCTCTGCTTGTCCGCTCCCGCGCCCCAGAAGGGAGCCGACGTCGTCGCCAGTTTGAATCCGCAAGCCAAGCAGAGTGCGCCGAAGGCGACGACGCCGGCGAGCAGTGCCGTCACTTGATGAATCCCGATGGGCTTCTCCGCCAGCTTCTTCGCGATCTCGACGCTCGTTTCGGCGACCTTGATCGCAAGCGCGTTATGACATTTCGCCGCCTCTGCCTCTGCCGCGACCGCGTAGGCTTCGCGCGCGCGTTCAATCGTGAATCTCGCCTCCTCGGCAATCTTCGTTGGGTATGCGGCGAACAGCGAATCGTAAAGCTCGTACGCGACGATGATCGCCCAAAACGCGTCGTTTTCGCGCACACCGAGAGCGTCTCTGATGTGCGCGAGTCGTTGCCGCTCCTTTTCGTTCGGCGGACGGCCCAACAGCTTTGCGAAGGATTCTTCGACGCTCAAGCGACGACCTCGGCGAACGCCTTACGAACCTCTCCGCGCCACCGCATGAGTTCCGCGCGATTGCCGACCGGTAGCTTCTTGGCCGCCGAGCCGAGTGACATTCTCTTGCTGTAGAGGTCGTCGCTCACGCGATCGGCGAGATCGGGAAAGGTCAGCGATCTGCCGCCCTTGCCTTCGACGAGCTCCCGAACCTTCGAGCCGTTGTAGAGCTCGAACTTCCTCTCGTCACCGAAATACGAATTGCGCACGACGTGGACGCTCGCGTTCGTCATCGCCTCCATGAACTCCTTGAGCAGCTCGAGGCTGTCGCGCTGCCGGTTCACGACCCACAGCGAGACGAGTCGCCGATCGAGCTCCTCGAGGGTCGTGTCGAGCGTCCGGCCGTAGCGCGTGACGGCGTCGTTGTTGCGTGCTGCCGTGTTAATCACGACGGCCTTATCCCGGTTGCTATCGCAGACGTTTACCAGCTCGATCCACCCATCGCTCTCGTCGAGGTTGATGAGCTGTGACGGAACCTCCTCCTTATAGGCTTTCCAGACGTCCGGATTCGAGGTGTCACATTCGATGAGAAGCGGTTGCTGCGCCATCCACCATCAAGTGGTCCAGGATGGCCATCGTCACCATTGACTTGCCGACTCCCCCCTTGCTTCCTCCCACCCAATAGATCGTATTGCTCGCTGCTTCCTTCGTCGTCATTGCGTCATCTCCTTTCAAATCTCGTCCGAGTCTTCTCGTGGCGTAAAACTCGCTTTCGCCTCGTCCACAGAACGCTTCCGCGTCGCTACCGCCGGCATCGCCTTTACCGGCGACGCTGCCCCCTCCATGCCATCCACCGCGGGTGCATGCGCAGTTGCATTCCCCTCTTCGCCCCGCGGCTTTCTCGTTGTAATCGCCGGTGTACCGGACCGCTCAACGGACGCACGCGCTTCATTAGCAGTATTGGTTGACGGGCCCGCTCCCACCGATTGGCCGGGCAGCCTCCCGCTGCCGTCGCCCGTCGTTGACCGTAGTGCCCCCGGTTCCTCACTTCTCCTTCCTACGGCCCCGTCCTCGCTCTGCTTCCTGCCTCCTCCCGCCGATTTCTCCTCGCCTGCTTCGTCGCATGGTCGAGCAGCGTCCACTTTCCGCGTCACCTCTGGTGTGCCGATGGACCCACGAGGCGATTTACCACCCGCTCTCCGCCGTGGTTTCGCCCGATGCAGATAGTTCTTCAAAGTTGTCGCTGTGATCTTCATGCCGCGTGCGGACACCAGCTCTGCAATCTTGTCCAGCCGGTATCCCTTCGCCTGCAACCCTCGAATCGTCGACTCCAGTAACCGCACTGCTTCCT
>WUUC01053465.1_pt1 | contig 12069 bp, 6 predicted proteins | sample 6278441 | NCBI WGS metagenome assembly WUUC01 (sample SAMN13675441, study PRJNA597444) | soil metagenome | isolation source: soil | place: USA: Washington | collected 2017-10 | reverse complement strand
TTGTGATGATCGGAGAGTGGATGCCGGTGAAAGTTTTTGTGAATAATAATGGCGAGTTTCTCGAGGATAAGGCGGAGCAGTATGATCTTGCAAATACTTCCGGGTTGTGGAATACGCTGGCCGCCGCCGATTTCGATAACGACGGAGATACGGACCTGGCATTGGGCAACATCGGTCTCAATTCGCGTTTAAAAGCAAGCGTTGCAAATCCGATCGAGCTATACGCAGGCGACATCGATGCGAATTTTAGTCTTGACCAGATTGTTACTTATTATAATCAAGGAGTAAAACATCCTTTTATCTCGAGAGACTTGCTCGTAAAGCAGGTGCCGCCATTGAAACGGAAGTTCCTCAAATATGGAGACTACGGGCGGGTGACACTTAATGATATTATTCCGCCCGAGCGGCAAGCAATGCATAAAACAGCGAATGAGCTTGCATCGGTATACCTCGAAAATGTAAATAACAAGAAATTCGCGTTGAGGCGCCTTCCAAAAGAGGCCCAGTATTCGTCGGTGTATTCGATCCTTCCGGCTGACGTCGATCATGATGGAAACAAAGACATGCTTTTGATTGGCAACCTCGATGGAGTTCAACCCGATATCGGTCGCTTTGACGGTAGCTATGGATTGATATTAAAAGGCGACGGTCGCGGTAATTTTAAATCGCTGCCGATTACTTCCGGTTTCGTTGTGAAAGGGCAGGGCAGGGACATCAAATTGATTGTCAATTCGAAAGGGGAGAATGTATACCTTGTGGCGCGGAACAACGACAGTGTTTTGTATTTCAAGTGAAAATATTTGGACGATACTTGTTCTTGCTGATAACAGTCTTTTCGTGCAAGGAAAAGGAAGTCCCGCGTACATCCGGAGAATACAGGCTGTTCACTTCGATACCCTCATCCCGTTCGGGCGTCACGTTTACCAATATCCTTTCCGATTCCGAATACTTTAATATTATCAAGTATCCGTATTTCTACAACGGCGGCGGCGTTGCTGTAGGGGATATCGATAACGATGGCATGCCGGATATCTATTTCTCTTCGAACCAATGGGGGAATAAGCTCTACCGGAACAAAGGTGATTTTGAATTCCAGGATATCACTGCGAAGGCAGGCGTAGGCGGTGCTGGTAACTGGAAGACCGGTGTAACGATGGCCGACGTCAACGGCGATGGGCTACTGGATATTTATGTTTGTACCGGCGGAAACCATCAGCCGTTCCAGGGACAAAATCAATTGTACGTCAATAATGGTAACCTGACATTCACCGACAGGGCACAGGAATACGGCCTGGCCTATGAAGGACCTTCTGCACAAATAGCCTTCTTCGATTACGACAACGATGGTGATCTCGATGCATACCTGTTGACTGCTGGCGGGGGTGTTCTGTACAGGAACGACCTCACCGGGGAGGAGCCTCGCTTTGTAGATGTGTCGCCATCTTCGGGCATTGTATTTCAAGAGAGCGTTGAAAGCCTTAGCATGGCGGTCTCCGATCTCAACAACGATGGCTACGCCGATATCTTCCTGTCGGATGACCTTCACGAGACGGGATCCCTACACCTGGGCAATGGGGATGGTACTTTTCGTGCGCAGCGTTCTGACCGGTCAGGCGAAAACTCATCCGCAGGTGTCGACATGGCCGACGTAAATGAAGATGGGTGGACTGACATTGTAACGGCAGGCAGTTTTCCCGGTGAGGATAGCATCATCAAAACGACTTCTCACGGTTCAACAAACACATTACAGGTCAATCTTGGAGTAAACACCAGCGAGCTGTTGTTTACCGATGTGGCCGCCTTCGCGGGGGTCGCAGCTACCGATCGAAGCTGGGCGCCGCTGGTGGCTGACTTCGACAACGATGGAGGGAAGGATCTTTTCATCACGACCGGCGTTGTCGGTCGCACGAACGATCTGGATTACCTCCAGAGGATTTCCGATACAACACGCGGCGTACCGACCATTGAGCAGCGTATCGCCGGCATGCCTTCGGCAGCGCATCACAATATGGTCTTCAGGAATTACAACGCGCTTCAATTTGAGAACCTGCCTGAGTTCATGGACACGCCTCCCGGTTTGTCGAACGGCGCGGCATATGGCGACCTCGACAATGACGGAGACCTGGACCTGGTCGTCAACAACATCAATTCCGAGGCATTCATTCTTCGCAACAATGCCGATCACGATTCGACGAATTATATCAATATAAAACTGGAAGGAGCAACAAAGAACAGGTTTGGGATTGGCGCGTCGATCAAAGCATACGCCGGCGGCAGATCGTTTCATCGCGAACAGCAATCGGTGCGCGGATGGCTGTCTTCGGTGGATCCGGTGATCAATGTCGGACTTGGTAAAAGCAAGAAGATAGACTCGCTGGTTGTTATCTGGCCAGGCCGCAAGTTTCAGAAGCTGACGGGTATCGACGCCAACCAGACACTGACCTTGAAAGAAGAGGCCGCAGCAGGCCGCAGGAATTTTATCAGAGCAGAACGTCCGATCCTTCAACGGGCAGCTTTATTTCCATTCAAGCATATCGAAAACTCTTTCAATACGCTCGACAAACAGCTGCTTATACCTCACGCGAGCTCGACCAAAGGCCCAAGGATAGCAGTGGCTGATCTCAACGGCGACAAGCTGGAAGATGTATTCATTTGCGGAGGCCAGGGACAACCGGGCACTGTGTTTATTCAAACGCGGGCCGGCAAATTCGTATCCATCGCCCAGCCGGCCTTTGAGGACGACAAGAGAAACGAAGAAATTTGCGTGGCCCTGTTCGACGTGGACGGCGATCGCGATATGGACCTCATGCTTGGAAGCGGCGGAGAGGAATTCCTCGACAAGAGAACGATGATGCGCCTCTACCTGAACAATGGAAGAGGAACATTTACGAAGACCGAAAAGAACCTCCCGAAGATATACGTCAACGCCTCGTGTATCGTTCCTGCCGACGTTGACCACGATGGGGATATGGATGTTTTCGTGGGCGGCGGTGTGATCACCGGCAGGTATGGTTTCGATAGCGACAGTTTTATTCTCACCAATGAAGGCAAAGGAATTTTCACGGGAAGCCCCAACTCGTTCTTCGAAAGACGGGCGGTGGGCGACATGATACAGGCTGCCGTATGGATCGACGTGAACAAAGATGAATATCCCGATCTCGTTACCGCGGGCGACTGGACCCCAATCCAGGTGTGGATCAACGAGAACGGTGTGCTGAAACAACATTCCGGAAATGGCATCGACAGTCTTCCCGGCGGTTGGTGGACTTCGCTCGCGCGTGCCGATATGGATAACGATGGTGACGATGACATAGTCGCAGGAAATTTTGGCGGAAACCAGCGAACTCAGACAGCCGAGCTGTTTGTCGCGGACCTGGACAACAACGGAAGCCTGGAGCCGATCATGTCCTACAATCAATATCCGCTTCCAACGCGCGATCGTCTTATAAAACAAGTATCCGCGTTGTCTAAAAAATATCCCACGTACGCCGACTACGCGCACGTAAGCATCGATCAGATCGTAACGGGGAAGCAGGCATTTCGTCGCCGTGTGGGTATTATGCATTCCATATACATTGAGAACCTCGGGAACGGTAAGTTTAAAGCGAGATCATTGCCCACGGAAGCACAGCTATTCCCGGTATTCGGTATAAATATTACCGACATAGACGCCGATGGGAACAAGGATATTCTTCTTGTAGGAAATCTCCGGGCGGTGCCGGATGAATTGTGGCGCCACGACCAGGGCTACGGGTTAGCCTTGAAGGGAAACGGGAAGGGTGATTTCGAGGCCATTCCCCCGGGGCGATCGGGATTTGTTGTGAAAGGAGAAGGACGGGACATAAAATCCGTGAACTTTAAGAAAGAAGAGTTTTATTTAGTAACCCGTAACAACGACTCATTACTCGTTTTTAAAAAGAAACCCCGATGAAACGAATTGCAATTATTATCGCCGCAGGCGCAATCGCTTTAGGCGCTTATGCGCAAGCTCCCGAATGGACTATAGATGCAAAGAACATCGACCCCAATAAATACTTTGGTGTAACGGTGGCCAACGGTATGGTCGGGATCGTGTCGTCGCCTGAGCCCATGAAGGTCCGCGACGTGGTGCTGAACGGCGTGTATGATTATTATCAGCGGGGTCGTGTTTCAAACATCCTGAAGACCTTCAACCACGTCAACATGAATCTCGATGTCGACGGCCGAAGGATCGGACAGCGCGACATCACCAATTACCAACAGTCACTCGACATGAAGCGCGCAATTCTTGTTACGACCTTCGACGTGGGTGACAAGGTATCGGTTCGTCATTCGATGATGTCGTTACGACACCTGCCATACACGGCAATGTCGGTGGTGGAGATCACCGCGAAGAAAGAAGTTAAGGTTACGCCGATGAGTGTTATCGAAGCGCCCAATCATTTGGTGGATGTACGGAACACGTATAGCGAGATCGACAGGCCGCACGTGAAGATACCGCTCATGACGTCGGTGGGCAAAAGCCCTTCCGGTAAGCACTTACTGGCTGCAAGCAACAGCATCATCTTCAGTGAGCCGCATGGCAGCGAGCCGGCACTCATTCACGAAGACTGGGATTACAACATGCACCTGTTGAAGTTCAACAAGAACATGAAGGCAGGAGAGACGTACTCATTCACTGTCGTTGCCTCGGTAACTTCGACGGAGCATTACCAGGACCCGTTGAATGAAGCAGAGCGCCTCACTATATTCGCGGCCCTCGAAGGCACAAAGCGACTGCTCGACCGTCATGTTGCCGAATGGGACAAGCTGTGGAAGAGCGACATCATGATAACCGGCGACTTGCAGGCGCAGAAAGACGTTCGCTTCTCGTTATATCACCTGTATTCGTTTGCAAGAGAAGGTACCGCATACAGTCTCAGTCCCATGGGGCTCTCAGGGTTGGGATACAATGGGCACGTGTTCTGGGATACAGAGCTTTGGATGTATCCGCCGTTGCTCGTACTTCAGCCCGGCATTGCGAAGTCATTGCTTGAATACCGGTTCGAACGACTTCCTGCCGCGCGACAAAATGCATTCTCCCATGGCTACCAGGGAGCGATGTTCCCCTGGGAATCTTCCGACGAAGGATCTGAAGATACTCCGGTGTGGGCTTTGACCGGACCGTTCCAGCATCACATCACAGGTTGTATCGGCTGGGCATTCTGGAAATATTACCAGGTGACGAAAGACAAGATATGGCTTCGCGACCGCGGCTATCCGATGTTAAAAGAGGTTGCCGACTTTTGGGCGAGCCGTGTCGAACGGAAGGGGCCAGGCAAATACGAGATCAACAATGTCATCGGTGCCAACGAATGGCAGGAGAACATCGACAACAATGCATTTACCAATGGCATGGCCATCACCGTGCTCCGGTATGCGACACAAAGTGCGAAGGAGCTTGGCATTGCTCCGAATCCCGACTGGGACCATGTGGCTCAAAACATTCCCATACTCAAATTTGAAGACGGGACCACTAAGGAGAATGCCACCTATGATGGTGTGATGATCAAACAGGCGGACGTGAATCTTCTCGCGTTTCCGCTGGACATCGTGAGCGACAAAGCCCAGGTTGAAAGAGACCTGAATTACTACGAGCCGCGTATGTCTCCGGAGGGTCCGGCGATGGGCAGCTCGGTGCTCGCATTGCTGTACGCCCGCATGGGCAATACCGCTAAGGCGACCGAGTGGTTTGCGAAAGCCTACAAGCCCAACGAAGTCCCGCCATTCGGCGTCATTGCGGAGACAGCCGGCGGTTCTAACCCGTACTTTGCGACCGGCGCCGGCGGCTTCCTGCAGGCAGTCATCTTCGGTTTCGGAGGATTACAGGTCAACGATAGTGGGATCAGCCAGCTTAAGACCAAACTGCCTCCTGGCTGGAAAACGCTCGAGATAAAAGGGGTAGGGAACGACGAGCGGTCGTTCAAGAATTAATTTTGCCCGTACCGATACTCTGAATAAATTTGAGGCTATGGCCTCTCGAAATATTAAACTCGGTTTCGTTTTTTTGTTGGTTTCGTCTATATCCTTCGTCGCGGCAACGTGTAGCTCAGACAGCGATCAATCATACAAGCCTGGAACGGAAGACCCCGAGTTTATTCATCGTTCGGTGAAGCAGGTCACGGACCGGATCGTTCACGACATCTTTTCACCTCCCGTTGCGAGCCGAATTTATGCCTACAGCAGTGTTGCCGGTTACGAAGCCGTGCGGCACCTGGATCCGTCTTTTGAATCGTTAAGCGGACAGATCAACGGACTCGACAGCATTCCGCAACCCGACCCGGCACTGGAATATTGCTTTCCTCTTGCAGCCGTTGAAGCCTATCTGGCAATAGGGAAGACCCTCGTGTTCTCCGAGCCGGAGATCGAGGCATTTCATCAAAAAATGTTGAAACAGTTCCGTGATACGGGGCTGCCAACGGAGGTGTATGACCGTTCTATTGAATATGGCAACAGGGTAGCGGCTCGCATCATCAAATGGTCGGGCAAAGACAACTATAAACAAACGCGCTCATTTCCGAAGTACACCATTCTCAGCGATCCCGCAACATGGAAACCTACGCCGCCCGCGTACATGGATGCGGTCGAACCACACTGGAACAAGATCCGTCCGTTCGTGATCGATTCGGCAGAACAATTCCGTCCCGAGCCTGCAATTAAATTCGGTATCGATAAAAAAGGTCAGTTCTTCAAGGAGGCTGTTGAAGTGTACGACATCGGGAAAGGCCTTACACAGGAACAGAAAGAGATCGCCGCCTTTTGGGATTGCAACCCTTTCGTGATGAACGTGCGCGGCCACGTGATGTTTGCTACCAAGAAGATATCTCCCGGCGGACATTGGATGAACATTACCGCCGTAGCTTGCCGCAAGTCTAACACGGGCATCGTACAGTCTGCCGAAGCATACGCACGTGTCGCCCTCTCTTTGGTGGACGGTTTCATCGTATGCTGGGATGAGAAATTCCGGAGCAAGGTGATACGTCCCGAAACATACATCAACCAGTATATCGACGAGAACTGGGTGCCGATGCTTCAGACTCCGCCGTTCCCCGAGTACACGAGCGGGCATAGCGTGATCTCTGCATCTGCTGCCGTTGCACTCACGGGTGTGTTCGGCGACAATTTTGCTTTTACCGATTCGACCGAGGTTGAATACGGCATGACTTCGCGCAGCTTTACATCTTTTTACCATGCTGCGGAAGAAGCTGCCGAGAGCAGGATATATGGAGGCATTCACTACAGGGCGGCATGTGAGAATGGAAAAACGCAGGGGAGGAAGTTGGGAGAGTTTATCCTCGATAAGGTGAAGACGAGAAAGATCGTTTCGGCGATGAAATAGTTTAACCTATCTTAAACATCACTTCAAACCAAGAACTATGAACCCCTACCTGGCTGAGTTTTTCGGCACCATGCTGCTGATCATTTTAGGCGACGGCGTTGTTGCCGGCGTCGTATTGAAACGAACGAAGTCGGAGAATGCCGGCTGGCTGACAGTAGTGATGGGATGGGGACTGGCCGTAACGCTGGCTGTATTTGCCGTGGGCGATTTTAGTGGAGCTCATCTCAATCCTGCAGTTACCATTGGCTTGCTGGTAGACGGCAGCTTTCCATCTGACCAGGTAGTGGGGTACGTCCTTGCACAGATCGCAGGTGCGTTTGCCGGTGCGATCATCGTTTGGCTTCATTTCCTTCCTCATTGGAAAGAGACTCCGGATGCGGCCGCGAAGCTCTCCGTATTCTCGACCGGTCCGGCTTTGCGCAGCCCAATATCAAATTTATTAAGTGAGATCATTGCAACAGCGGTTCTTATACTCGGCCTTCTTTTCCTTGGTGGAAATGAATTCAGCCAGGGAATTAAGCCCCTTGTCGTTGGATTGCTGATCATCGCGATCGGCCTTAGTCTCGGAGGCACCACAGGCTTCGCCATCAATCCCGCCCGTGACTTGGGTCCACGCATTGCTCATGCCATTCTCCCGATACATGGTAAAGGCAGCTCCGACTGGTCTTACGCCTGGATCCCGGTGGTTGGTCCGTTGATTGGCGGAACACTTGGAGCGCTGATATTTAACCTGTTTTTTAATTGATCGAAATAACGAGTATCGAACACCCAACACTGAATGATGAAGTTAACTACCCGATTCACTTCGACATTCAGTGTTGGGTGTTCGGTGTTGGTTATTCAAAATCACTGCTTCTAACATGATAGAAAAATTCATCATCGCGATCGATCAAGGCACGACAAGTTCCCGTGCCGTTCTGTTCGACAGTAAGGGACAGATCAAAGGCATTGCACAACAGGAGTTCCGGCAAATATTCCCGAAACCAGGTTGCGTCGAACACGATCCCGAAGAGATATGGAAGACGCAACACAGCGTCCTCATAAAGGTCATCGCCGATAACAAGGTCAAAGCATCTTCCATCGTGGCCATCGGCATTACCAACCAGCGAGAGACGGCGGTGGTATGGGATCGAAAAACGGGTATGCCTGTTTACAACGCCATCGTGTGGCAGGATAAACGCACGGCACCTCAATGTGAAGAGCTCAAGAAACAGGGACTGTCGGACTACGTCAGCGAGAACACAGGTCTTGTGATCGACTCGTACTTTTCAGGCACGAAGGTCAAATGGATACTCGACAACGTGAAAGGTGTTCGCGAGCGCGCCGACCATGGAGAACTGGCCTTCGGAACGATCGACAGCTGGCTGATCTGGAAGCTCACCAACGGAAAGGCGCATGTTACCGATTACTCGAATGCTTCGAGGACCATGCTGTACAATATACGCGCCCTCACGTGGGACGAGAAGCTTCTGAAAGCACTTACCATACCAGCCTCCTTGCTTCCCGACGTACAACCTTCCGCATTTAATTTTGGAACATGGACTTTCGACGGCGTATCGATACCCATATGCGGAGTGGCGGGCGATCAGCAGGCTGCCTTGTTCGGGCAGGGTTGCTTCGAGCCAGGGCTGGCCAAGAATACATACGGCACAGGTTGCTTCATGCTGATGAATACCGGTTCCGAAATACGGAAGTCCAGGAATGGACTGATCACCACGATCGCATGGGGACTTGACGGTAAAGTTGAGTACGCTCTCGAAGGCAGTGTATTCATAGCGGGCGCGGCCGTCCAATGGCTCCGTGACGGCCTTCACCTGATCGATCAATCGAAAGACTCCGAATATTTTGCGGCCAAAGCTCTTGGGTCGAACGAAGTGTATGTTGTTCCTGCCTTCGCCGGGCTCGGCGCCCCGTACTGGGATATGTATGCGCGCGGCGCCATCTTCGGCCTCACCCGCGATACAGGCAAGGATCACATCATCAAAGCAACACTCGAGTCGATGGCCTACCAGACCAAAGACATCCTCAATGCCATGCAGGAAGATTCCGGACTCACGCTCGCCAGCCTCAAGGTTGACGGAGGTGCGAGCGCGAACAACATCCTCATGCAGTTTCAGGCCGACATACTCGGGTCAGAGGTGGAGCGACCGGAGGTGATCGAATCGACGGCATTGGGTGCGGCGTATCTTGCCGGTATACAATCCGGGCTTTGGAGGAAAGAAGAGATACTCTCGAACCGCAGAGTTCAAAAGAGATTCAGCCCGGCGATGGGAGAGGAACAACGAAATAAATTGTACAAGGGTTGGTTGAAAGCAGTTGATAGGACGAAAGGGTGGGTTGAATGATTTTCTAATGCAAACAGCAGAACAGCAGAATGTAAAATGTAGAACCGCAGAAGTGTCAGTCTGCTGTCGAACAGCCGTAAGTTTTGCCATAGGGCGTCAGTCACTTCTGCGGTTCTGCTGTTCTACATTCTGCTGTTCTGCTGTCTGTATTTAAAATGTTTTCACACACCACAAGATCCTCTCATTTAAAAAGCCTCCGCTCGGAGAAATTCGACCTCCTCGTGATCGGTGGCGGGATAACCGGCGCCGGCATTGCGTTAGACGCTGCTTCACGCGGATTGAAGACCGCTCTTGTCGAAAAACACGACTTCGCCTTTGGCACCAGCAGCCGTTCCACCAAGCTCATTCACGGCGGCCTGCGTTATCTCAAACAACTCGAGTTCGGGTTGGTCCGCGAAGTGGGCAGCGAACGGGCCGTCGTTCACCAATTGGCACCACACCTGGTGTTGCCTGAGAAAATGCTTTTGCCGCTGTATGAAAAGCGCGGCTTCGGAAGCATACTCACTTCATTTGGTCTCAAGCTCTACGACTGGCTGGCCGGAGTAAAACCGGAAGACCAGCGAAAGATGCTCACACGGAAACAGACATTGAAGAGCGAGCCTTTGCTTCAACCGTCCGATATCAAAGGAGGAGCCATCTATGCCGAGTACCGCACCGACGATGCAAGACTCACCATCGAGATCATAAAGACTGCTTTCAGGAACGGCGCGGTTCCGGCGAACTATTGTACCGTCACCGGTTTCACGTACGCCGGTCAAAAGATCACCGGCGCTACGATCAAAGATGAGTATGGCGATACCTCGTTTACGATCAACGCAACAACCATCGTGAATGCCGCCGGCCCTTGGGTGGATGAGCTGCGTGAAGCCGATAATTCGAGGAAAGGAAAACGACTTCATCTCACGAAAGGCGTCCACATCGTGGTGCCCCGTGAAAAACTCCCGGTGAAACAAGCCATTTATTTCGACGTGGGCGATGGCCGCATGATCTTCGCCATTCCACGCGACCGTACCACATACGTGGGTACGACCGATACAACCTACAACGGCACGAAGGAACAGGTCGTCGCTTTGAAAACCGATGTCGAGTACCTGGTCGATGCGGTCAACAAAACATTCCAGGGCTCGGAGCTTTCCATATCTGACATCGAGTCATCATGGGCCGGGTTGAGACCGCTGATCCACGAAGAAGGAAAGTCAGCATCGGAGCTTTCACGTAAAGACGAGATCTTCGAGTCGGCCTCCGGCCTTATTTCGATAGCCGGTGGAAAGCTGACGGGCTATCGCAAGATGGCGGAGCGCGTAGTCGACCTGGTGATCGAAAAGTATTTCGAAGACCGGAAATTGAAACGCTGTTACACAGCTTCCATTCCGATCACCAACCCGGGTTTCTCATCGCAAAGCGAAGTAGAATCATTCAAGCGACAGTTTTCGGAAGTGGGCCCGGTGATCAACTATCTCGTCCATACCTACGGTCGTGCTGCGGAACAGATCATAGCAAATTCGTCAACCAAAGACCTCATTTTAGCCGAACTCGAGTATTGTTTCGAGAACGAAATGGTGCTCTCGGCATCCGACTTTTTCATCCGACGTACCGGCTCTCTCTTCTTCAATATCGGGAGGATGAAGGATGCCATCGAGCCCGTGCTGACTGCCCTCCAAAGCCGACTAAGCTGGACGGAAGATAAAGTACAGGTGGAACGTCAACGATTGAAAGATTCTATTAAATTGTCCGGGGAATTCCTGTAAAATAGATGTCACGACTGCTCCTTTTCCTTGCCGGGATTATTGTACTCATTTCTTCGGAGGTCCTTAAAGTCTACTACATCATGCCGTTCCCCGGCAGCCAGGAAGACGAGACCATCCGTACCGCTTACATGCTGCACAACAACATCTGGTGGTTCAGGATCGCCGGAGTGGCGATGATCGCGGTGCCCGCATTCCGTTTTCTCAGGTCTCAAAAGATATGGGTGATCTGGCCGACGGCGGTAGCGATCGGGGTATGGCTTTTTGTTGTATATCTCACCAACTTCGTCATGCTGGCCGATAAGATGTTCGTTCAGCCGAAGCTTAGAAATATGGTTGTCGTCGATGCGAATAAAGTACCGTCATCGAGTCTTGTGGTGGGTGTGTCTGTCAACGGCGAGAGCAAAGCATACCCGATCGAGATCATCGGTTATCACCACCAGGTGCGCGACAGCGTGGGTGACACACCGGTGATGGTAACGTACTGCACCGTCTGTCGTACAGGCCGTGTCTTTTCTCCTGTTGTCAATGGCCAGCCGGAACAATTCCGCCTGGTCGGCATGGATCATTTCAACGCGATGTTCGAAGATAGCCGTACCCGAAGCTGGTGGAGACAGGCCAA
>WUUC01226232.1_pt1 | contig 12072 bp, 6 predicted proteins | sample 6278441 | NCBI WGS metagenome assembly WUUC01 (sample SAMN13675441, study PRJNA597444) | soil metagenome | isolation source: soil | place: USA: Washington | collected 2017-10 | reverse complement strand
TGGCGACTCTGGTACTTGTGTTGCTGACGCTGTTTGGCGCCTTGCCGATTTATAATCGCGTAGCAAAAGAGAGTCCCAACGGGGAAGGCTCCATTGCCATGCTCGAAGGCGCTCTGGCGCGTTGGAGCAGTAAAACTTTGGTGCTGGTTTTGCTCGGATTTGTGGCAACGGACTTCATCATCACCATGACGCTTTCGGCGGCAGACGCGACTGCGCACATTGTCGAAAATCCTTTCGTGCCGCACTACCTTCATCATGAGGTCTATATCACGCTGGCGCTTCTGGCTCTGCTTGCAGCCGTCTTTCTCAAAGGTTTCAAAGAAGCTATCGGCATAGCGGTTGTTCTGGTCATTGTTTACCTGGCTTTGAATGTGGTTGTCGTAGGCTTCGGTTTTTATGAACTTGCGACGCACCCCGAAAAATTGCCTGAATGGAAGACCGCGCTCTTTACCAGCCACGGCAATCCGGCAATGATGATCGCCGCGGCGCTGCTGGTTTTTCCGAAGCTGGCGCTCGGCCTTTCGGGATTTGAAACGGGCGTTGCGGTGATGCCTCTGGTGAAGGGCGAACCTACAGACACGCAGGATAACCCATGGGGACGAGTGAAAAACACCCGCAAGCTGTTGCGAACCGCCGCGCTGATTATGAGCGTGTTGTTGATTGGCAGCAGTTTTGTCACCGCTACGCTCATTCCTGCCGAGGAATTTCAAAAAGGTGGAGAGGCAAATGGTCGCGCTCTCTCTTATCTGGCGCATCATTATCTCGGTGACTTCTTTGGAACCTTTTATGACATCAGCACAATTTCGATTCTCTGGTTTGCCGGAGCTTCGGCGATGGCCGGGCTGTTAAATATCATTCCGCGTTACCTGCCGGGTTACGGAATGGCTCCCGAATGGACAAGAGCGACTCGTCCGCTGGTTCTGGTTCTCAGCGGCATTGCCTTCGCGGTGACCATCATTTTTCAAGCCAATGTTGATGCGCAGGGTGGAGCTTACGCGACGGGCGTGTTGGTTTTGATGACCTCTGCGGCGGTCGCTGTGACGATATTGCAATGGCATAAGGGCCCCAGCAAATGGCTCTTCGCATTGATCACGCTGGTCTTTGCCTATACGACAATCGTCAATATTATCGAGCGAACCGATGGCTTGAAGATTGCTTCGTTCTTCATCATTGCGATTGTTACCACCTCTTTCATCTCTCGCGTGATGCGTTCAACCGAGGTGCGATTTTACAAGGTGGAACTGGATGCAAAAGCCGAAGAGTTCATCCGGGAGCTTGCCGGTAAAGGCGAGATACGCATCATCGCCAATCGCCGCGACAGAGGCAATCTGCGCGAGTATATCTTCAAAGAAGAGGAGCAACGCGAAGACAATCATATCCCTGCAGATGCCGCGTTTATCTTTTTTGAAGTGCGCCCCGGCGACGCTTCGGAATTCACAGATGTCTTGAAGGTCAGAGGCGTGACGCTCGACAAATACAGGATACTGAGAACGAAAAGTCCCGCTGTCCCCAATGCCATTGCCGCCTTCCTGCTTCACGTGCGCGATAAGACGGGCAAGATTCCGCACGCCTATTTCGGCTGGAGCGAGGGCAATCCCTTGAAGTACGTTTTGCGCTATATCTTCCTCGGCGAAGGCGACACAGCGCCCGTTACACGCGAAGTCCTGCGACGCGCCGAACGAGACCCTGATCGCCGCCCGTCCATTCACATCGGCGGCTAGCCTTCCATCCGGCAAACGAGAAGAAGGGGGGAGGTGGGGAGTAGGGGGGTAGGGGAGGTGGGGAGTGGGGGAGTAGGGGGAGACCTTGTATTAATCTGTTAAAAATTTGGTCACTCGAAACGAATCAGCGAAAGATACATAGCGAAAATTCAATTGCCCCACCTCCCCTACCCCCCTACTCCCCCACTCCCCACCTCCTCTCCTCCTCTCCTGTCACTGGCTATGCTATAAAAGGTAGCAACTACTTTGGACTTTGCCAGGCGCTGCCACACCGTCTCGTGAAGTTTGCTTAGTTCATCAGAAAGGAAACGGAGGCGAAAGAGCAATTGAAAGAGAAGAGCCTGAGTCCGGAGGCGAGCCCACTGACCACAAAATTTGACCGATCTGAACAAGCGGAGCGGATGCCGCAGACCATCGCCTACTTCGCCGCCTTCGTCGCCCTGGGGTTGTCTTCGTCTTCGATGGGGCCGACGCTGCCCGGGCTTGCCGAAAATACGCGGACGAGTTTGCAGAGCATCAGCTTTCTCTTCACGGCGCGCTCGCTTGGTTATTTGATCGCCTCTTCTCGCGGCGGCAAACTCTACGACAAAAGGCGCGGCAATCGAGTGATGGCAGTAGCATTGATGGGTATGGCTATGCTGCTGGCACTGGTTCCCCTGCTGCCAAACCTCTCCTTATTATTCGTTGCGATCTTACTGATAGGCATTGCCGAAGGGGCTTTGGAAAATGGCGGCAATACGCTTCTGGTCTGGATTCACGGCAAGCGCGTTGCGCCGTTTATGAACGCACTGCACTTTTTCTTCGGCGTCGGCGCCTTGCTTGCACCCATCATCGTCGTGCAAGCGATGGAATTCAATCCGAATATCAAAGTGGCTTATTGGGCGCTGGCCTTGTTGATATTGCCTGTAGCCTTCTGGGTTTTACGTTTGCCAAGCCCCGCGCCGCTAACCGTCGGCAATGAAAATTCAACGGCTCAGGTGAATAACAGACTGGTCGCCTCCATAGCCGTTTTCTTTTTTCTCTATCTGGGCGCAGAGGTCGGGTTCGGCGGCTGGATTTACACCTATGCCATCTCTTTGAATTTGAGCAACGCAAGGGTTGCGGCGTATTTGACTTCGGCATTCTGGGGTTCGCTCACTGTGGGTCGCCTGATCGCGATTCCTCTGGCAACGCGTGTCAAACCGCGTGTGATTTTAATAAGCAATCTACTTGGTTGTGTGATGAGCGTCACAGTCATCTTGATCTGGTCGCAGTCATTCGTAGCGGTTTGCCTGGGGGCAATCGGTTTAGGGTTGGCGATGGCTTCGATATTTCCGACTACTTTTTCGTTCGCCGAAAGACGTATGACCATCACGGGTCAGGTGACCGGCTGGTTTTTAGTCGGAGCCAGCGCCGGCGCAATGTTTCTACCCTGGTTGATTGGTCAGCTTTTTGAGAAGGCAGGCGGGCGCGTGATGATGGTGATTATCTTGATTGATCTGCTGGCCGCTTTGTTAGTCTTTGTGATGTTGAGCTTGAATACAAATCGAAAAGAGAGTGAAAAAGTGTGAAGCAGGAGTCACATAAGAAAGGTACCGTGGACGGGTCATGGTAAGATCGAAACGCAGGCGGATGAAAAAGAGAATCGCGCAAAAATTATCATCAGCAAACCTGAGGCGCAGAGATTTTCTCAGAGGACTTGCGGCTGCGCCTTTCGCCTTCGCCTTCACGGCGAATCATTCCCCGTCGGCAATGGGCAGTCGGCACTCGCTGGCTCTACGGCAACAACCGCCTGTGACTATGGCGAACGCGCCGCACAGCCGCGCTTTCCCTTTTGCTTCGCTCAACAGTTGGCTAACGCCCACGCAGGATTTTTTCGTACGTTCACATTTCGGCATTCCTAAAATTGAAGCATCGCGCTGGACGGTTGAAATCAAAGGCGCAGTCGAACGCACTCGCACCTTTACCATCGAAGAGATTTTAAAACTCCCTGCGCAGGAAGAGGTTGCCACCCTGGAATGCTCCGGCAATCCTGTAGGCTGGGGTGGCGTATCCAACGCACGTTGGACGGGCGTCAGGCTCGGCGCCTTGCTCGAAGCTTGCGGCCTTCGCTCCGATGCTGTTGAAGCCGTGCTGGTAGGCGCAGATGGCGGCGCTGAACGTGAGGCAAACGGCATCCATGTCCCTGCCTATGCGCGAAGCATTGCGATAAAAAAGGCTTTGCATAAAAACACCCTGCTCGCTTTCCGGATGAACGGCGAACCCCTTCCGGCGATTCACGGCGGCCCTTTGCGCGCCTTGATTCCGGGCTTTTACGCCATGGACTCGGTGAAATGGATTCAGCAGATCGTTGTCAACCGCGAGCCTTTCAAAGGCTTTTATCATACGCAGCGTTACTATGAAGCGCGACGCATCAACGGACAAATCTATCGCGGTGAGCTTCACGATTTGCGTATCAAATCGCAGATTGCCCGACCTATCCATAAACAGACTCTTGGGCTCGCGCCCACTGAAATCGCCGGCGCGGCCTGGACGACGGGTGACGCGGAGATCACCAAAGTCGAATTGAGTTTCAATCGCGGCAGGAGTTGGGTGGATACCAGACTTGGTGACGAACACGCGCCCTTCGCCTGGCGGTTATGGTCTCTTGACTGGAGGCCTGTAGTTGCCGGCGTTTATGAGATCATCGCCCGCGCCCATGACAGCAAGGGACGCGAACAACCGATGGAGCGCGATTCAACACTCATCACCCCGTACGCAAATAATCATGCCGACCGCCGCCTGATTGAGGTAAAATAATTTCGCCAGCCAGCCATTTCCGCATTCCGGGTTCAATAGATGAAGCGAAGATTTCTCAAGCTATGTTTCCTTTCCATCGGCCTCACCTCTCTTTTCGCTCCGCACAGCGCTCCCGGCAAACCGTCTGAAGAGTTCACAAAGGGTCAAGTCATCGAGAAAGTGATCTGCAAAGCGGACGCGAGTTTCAGTTACGCGCTCTACCTGCCGTCGAATTACTCGCCGAATAAACAATGGCCTGTGGTTTATGGCTTTGATCCGGCGGCGCGAGGGCGTCTGCCTGTCGAGCAATTTAAAGATGCCGCCGAAAAATATGGTTACCTCCTTGTAGGCTCGAACGATTCACGCAACGGCCCCGGCGTGAGCCTGAATAAAATTCTCCAGGCCATCTGGGCCGACACGCACGAAAGATTTTCGATAGACGAAAAGCGTGTTTATACAACAGGGTTTTCAGGAGGCGCGCGCGCCGCTTCCGCCATCGCTTACAGTTTGCCGGGAGCCGTCGCCGGAGTTATCGCCTGCGGCGCAGGGTTTCATCCGAACATCACGCCATCAAAATCAATTCCATTCGCCTTCTTCGCAGCCATCGGCACAGAAGATTTCAATCTGCCTGAACTGCGGGCGTTGGATAAGGCTCTCGATGAATTTACCATTGCCCATCGCGTCGAAATCTTTGCGGGCGACCACGCCTGGGCGTCAAGCGAGTTGTGTACGGAGGCGATAGAGTGGATGGAATTGCAGGCCATGAGAACGGGCAGAGCGCCAAAGAACGAACCCTTGATAGACCAGTTATGGAAGAAAAAGGTAGCGCAAGCGAAAGCCGGTGAATCGTCGCAAAATGTCTATCAAACCTATCTGAGTTATTCGGCGCTTGCCGCCGATTTCAAAGGCCTGCGGGAGACCGCAGAGTTTGAAAATCAGGCGAAACAGTTGCAAGAGACAAAGCCGGTTAAAGAGCAAATCAAGCGGCAGCGCGAAGAAGATCAAAGGCAGATGAAAATGATCAGAGAGTTGTTGGCGCTCAAAGAATCGCTCAACGATTTAGACCAACGCGCTGTCGCGCTGTCGCAATTAAAGAGCGCGATCGCGAATATAAAGAGGCAGGCGGAGGCGAAAGAAGACTCCGGCGAACGGCAGCTTGCGCGGCGCGCGCTGGGGGCCTTTTCCGTCAATTCATTTGAAGGCGCGCAGACTTTACTGTTTGCCAAAAATTACAGCGCGGCGGCGACAGATTTAGAGTTGGCTGCTTTGGTCAGACCCGAAAGCGCGGGGATTTTCTTTAGCCTTGCCCGCGCCTATGCGATGAGTGGCCACAAGAAGAAAGCTCTCGAAGCTTTGAAAAACGCGGTTGAAAAAGGTCTCACTGATGCAGCGGCAGTAGAGCGTAACGATGCCTTTATTTCATTGCGCGAAGATGCGGAGTTTAAGAGAATTGTTGGCGAGTTAAAAAAGAGAGTTGAGTCACAAACGAAATAATCCGGGAATGCAGAAAAGATTTTTCAAAACTTATCGTATTATTTTTCTCATCGCTTTCGCCTTTGCGTCGTATAGAGGCTATGCGCAGCAAAACGCCCACGACCATCAGGGCGCGGTTGATTCGATCCCTCTGGAACTGCTCAACAAACCCGTAACGCTTCGTGAAGGCGTGGGCAAAGTCAGCGACACGGTTACCACTTCCTCGAAAGAGGCGCAGGCGCTCTACAATCAGGGCATTGCTTATCTGCATTCTTACGTGTGGATTGAAGCGGCGCGCTCTTTCCATCAAGCCCTGCGACTGGATGCGAAATTGGCGATGGCTTACGCGGGACTCTGCCGCGCTTACATCGGCTTGAATGTAACCCCCGCCGCGCGTCAGGCTCTGGAAAAAGCGCAGACGCTGCTATCGAATCTTACGCCGCGAGAACGCCGTCGAATCCTTGCGCACTTCAAACAACTCGACGCTTTGGCAGATCTCTTCAACGGCGAAAAACAACTGGCTTACAAAAAAGCCTTAGACGACGCCCTCCTTGCTGACCCGAGCGATATTGAATTACTGCTCCTGCGCGGCAACGCCGAGGAAGGCAACCCTGCGGCGGGACGCGGGCAGAGAGGCATGGAAGGGGCGCTCCCTTTCTATCAACGCGCCCTCGCGCTTTCGCCGAATCACCTGGGCGCGCATCATTACCTGACGCACACCTATGAAAATTTAGGCCGCATCGAAGAAGCCCTGAAACATGGGGAGATGTGCGCCAGACTTGCGCCCGCTGTGCCGCACGAAATTCATATGTATGGCCACAATCTGCGCCGCGTCGGGCGCATCAAAGAAGCCATAGAACAATTCGAGAAAGCCGACGCAGTGCAACGCGCCTACTTCAAAAACGAAGATATTCCAGCCGAATACGACTGGCATCATCAACACAATCTGGATCTGCTTTCGACCTCCTACCAGTATCAAGGGCAGATGAGAAAAGCCGAAGAGATCATGCGTCAGGCCTTCCGTCTCCCTTCGCTGATGGAAGCCGAAAGCTACAACCGCAAAGCCTGGCCGGCGTTTTTACTTGCCCGGGGACGCGCCGCTGAAGCCTTGGAGGCCGCCCTCACCTTGAAGAAGAGCAAGTGGGAGATCGTCCGCGCCGTCGGTTTCATCATGGCTTCGCACGCATTGATGAGTCAGAACCAATTGTCGGAAGCGAGCCTTGAAGCAAAAGGCGCCTTAAACGAATTGCAGGTGGCAGGCAGGAAAGCCTCTTTCGTCAGTACGGATATGTCTGTTCTGCAGGGCGAGTTTTTCTTACGCACGGGACAGGCGGAAAAAGGCCGTTCGATCCTCAGGCAGACGATGACCAAAATGCGCGCCGAACGCGGGCCGGACAACTGGACACAAGCTCTGTTTCAACTGGAAGCGATAGCCAAAACGGCCCGCGAACTCAATGACTGGGAGTTCGCAGAATACGCGGCGCAACAGATGAAAGATCACGACGCGAATTACGCGGGAACCCATCTGGCTCTGGCGCTGGTTGCACAACAAAAAGGCGACAAGGCAACGGCTATCGCAGAGTTCAAACTCGCGGAAAAACTCTGGAGCGAGGCCGACAAAGATTTGTCGGAGCTTTCCGAAGTCAAAGCCAAACTGGCACTACTGGAAAAGAGTTCTGCCGGTCCGACAAAGTGATTCAGGGTTTGCTGTTGAAATTGGCGAGCATAACCGGAATCGCGTCCACGTCATCGCGCGGCGCAATCGTACGGTCTGCGTTGTAATAATTGTTCAGCATAATCGAAAAAGCCAGGCGCTCTCCACCCGCCGTGGTCACATAGCCGGACAACGTATAGACATACCGAAGGGTGCCGGTTTTGGCGCGCACATTGCCTGCCGCCGCCGTCTCTTTCATACGGTTTCTCAACGTCCCGTCGACACCCGCAATCGGCAGACTGTCTCGATAAATCTCCGCGAGTTTATGACTGTTCATGAAGCGCAAAAGCGCGACGGTGGCGTTCGGCGTCACCACATCCCGCCGCGAAAGCCCTGAGCCTTCTTCCAATAAAACGTCGCCTTTCCTGACTCCCGCTTCATTCAGGAAGGCTTTCAAAGCAGCAACGCCGCGTTCCTCAGCGGTCACGGAAAAGTCTGGCGTCTGGTTTGAGTTCGAAGTCTTCAGGCCGGTGTCCGGTGTCACTGGCGATTTCGCATTTTGTGGCGCAGGAGCGGAGCTTGCAGAGAGACCCTTCTGACTGTTTGCAGTCTGCGGGTTTGGAGTTGCCTGAGGTGAGACGCCGGACGCCGGACTCAGGACTTCCGCCTGACTCCTGACTCCTACCTGCAACAGACATAATTGCGCGTAGAGATTCTGCGAGGGCTTCATCATTTCACGCAGGATGTCTTTCATGGGTGGCGAATCCACAGAGCCGAGTTCTATGAACTTCGATAAATCAAGCGGCGTGACTTCGCGGTACTTCCAGTCAAGCGTGCGGGCGCGGCCTTTGACGGGGATGCCGTTTCTGGCGAGCGCGTCTTTTAACAAGGTCACGAATAACAGCGCCGGATTATGTACGGCGATAGAGGTTTGATACCCCCTGGCGCTGTCTATTGCCAGACGCCCGGAAACATAGATGATGTTTTCGCCGACCGGGCGATAATAGGTGATGCTTGTGGGCGTGCCTTTGGCGGCAGTCTGTGTGCGATTGATGAAGGTCAAAAAATTGACTGTCGGACCTGTGGTGATTTTGCAGGGCAAGCCGGCGCGCTCGGCTGGCTTCACAAATACATCAAGCGAATTATCATGAATCGAAAGCGCCGAAGTTTCCGCGCCGTAGTATTCCTGTAGATCGTCCCATTCCCAACCCGCGCCCAGAGGCGGCGTGTTGAAATAGCTCTCGTCGCCAATCAAATCGCCTTCGATGCGTTGCACGCCTGCGCCTTTCAGTTGCGCGATCATGGGTTCGAGCGCCTTGTCGTAATTGCCTTCGTTCAAACGCGCAGCCATGGTCGGGTCGCCGCGGCCATAAATCGTCAGATCACCTTTGAGCGTGCCGCTGGCGTCCGGTTGCGCTGTCGCATAGATGGAGGTTTTTATACGGAAGTCTGCGCCCAACCGGTCGAGCGCCAGGGCGCAGGTGTAGAGTTTGGCGTTTGAGGCGGGGCTGAAATATTTTTCGGCGTTGTGTTCAAAAATCGTTTTGCCGGAATCGAGCGAAACCACTTTCACGCCCCAGGCGGCGGGAGCAAAGCGCGGCTGCGCAAGGTGCGCCGCAAGACGCGAAGCCAATGCTTCATAGGTGTCGGGCTGTGCACTCGCTTGCTGCGGCGATGCTGTCGCTTGCGGAGTTTGAGCAATCCCTCGTGCAGAAACCTGCCCCAGCACAAGCATTGCCACCAGTATTGCGCGTAGAGAAAAGGCTTTTATCATGGGTCGCATATTTCGGGTTTTATCATGAGCCGAATCTGCTTGATGGCTCAAGAGCAAGGTACAGCGCTGGGCAGGCAAAAGCAAATAGTTGAGAGAGGTTTTGCGTTGCGAGCCTGGTGATTCGATCAGATGAGGTTACTTGTACGTACGCATGAGCGTCGCCTGGGACTGAAGCCATCACCAGTTCAGTTTCGTAAATATTCTATTCCGTCTCGTTTTGCGGTTGCCCGACAGATCTTCTTCAGCCGACCACTCAGGAAAGGGAGCGGTTCAGTTTGTACCGATCCTGCTCTCTACCTTTGCCCCTTCTGGCCAGCCTCCTCTGAGAAACGTTTCAACCGCCGGAAAGAAAATCTCGGGCTGCTCGACCTGTGGGAAATGACCCGCGTTGGCGATCCATAACAAGCGCGCATTTGGCAGGGCTTTCGCCCAGGCTCGCACGCTTGCGACTGTAGAAGCGCTCTGCTCCCCCTCAACCACCAAAGCCGGCTGTTGAAGTTTGGCGAGCATGGGTAGAAAGTCCCAGTCTTTGAGAGAAGCAAAGGTCGCATCGTTTACGACGAGGTAGTTGCGTACCGCCTCCGGCGGCGCATTGCAAGAACTAGAGCGCCTTCGACTCATCGCGGATTGATCAAAGAAATAAGCTTTCAGATATACCTTAAACATCTCCCTGCACAAGGCGATGGGATCGGTAGCCTTCGGCATAGCTTGGCGCAACTCGGCGAGGCGTTTATAAAAATCTGTGCTCTCGTTCACTTTATCAAAGCGCCTGGTGGCAAGCGCCTTCGTCGGCGGCATCGGGCCCAGAAGAAGCAAGCGGCTCACCCGCTCAGGATGCCTGGCGGCGTAGAGCGCGGCGAGTCCAGCGCCCCACGATTCGCCGATGAGCGTTAGGCGCTGCAATCGGAAGTGCTGCCGGAGAGCTTCGAGGTCACGGATGTGGTGAGCCACCGTAAGCCGCGCCGCGTCTTTAATGATGGCAGACCGCCCGCCACCTCGCTGATCGTACATCAAGATGGTGTGGTGTTTGGCCAATGCTTCCAGGTCGGGCCATACGGAATTCATATTGCCGCCCGGGCCTCCGTGAAGCAAAACAAAAATGTCTTTGCCGTTGCCGACCTTGCGATAGAACAGCCGCACCCCATCAGCGCCTGTAAAGTAACCTTCCGTCACAGGGAATTCAGCCGAGGGCTTCGCCCGTGCGGATTTGACGTTACTGGTTTGGCCGGGCGCACTGAATGCCGCCGATAGGATCAGCAGCGTAGTGACAAATAGGTTTCTCATCTCGCCAACGTCCCCATTGAATTTACCACATTCTTTTAGACCTCTATCAACTGGCATCACCGGGCCGCGCACAGAGGGCGGTAGGCTATTTTAGGTAACTAAGAGAGGAATGCGTGAACCACAGTGTAGAGGGCCTATGCTCTTTAGAATCGCTTGAGACGGTTTGCGCCGTTAAGCGTGACCCAGAAATTCAACCCATCGCTGCACGCGCCCGCCGGATCATCCCCAAATAGTGTGCTGCGAAAGCCTATGGGAGTAAGGTCTGCCGCCTTCCATAGTGATAGTCTGCCGTTTACGCTCGTAACGAGTATGCGCTCTCCATCGAATGCTGCTTCCCAGGGAAGGTTCAACTCATTGCCGGTAAGCGTAGCCAGGATAAATGGGGCGTTGGGAGCGGGCGGCGGCGGTAGCGGATTTCCCTGGACGTCTTTGACGCGCACCACTGTAACTGAAGACGAAGAGAGGCCTGCAATGGGCACCCAGATGTTCGTGCCGTCGAATACCGGATATCTAGGAAAGCTATCGCTACTAAGATTGATCGACTGAATAATGCTGCCGGTCGAGTCTAGTTTCTTGAGCGTCAAGTCTCCTATATCTGTCACCCATATGTTCGCCCCGTCAAAGAGAATGCCAATAGGACTAGTGAATCCTGTCGTGATGTTCGTAGTCGTCCAGGGAAGCGAAGCGGAAGGAGTGATAATTGAAATTGAGCCCGGCTGTGCGCCCGGCGAGCCAGTATTTGCAGTCCAAATCCGCGTTCCGTCGAATGCAATCCCCAAAGAGCCGGGACCTAGTGAGTTAGATAACTCGGTTACGGGACCTGCCGGCTGCGTCGGGTCAATTCCAAAAAGCCTGCCCCCATTGCCAGTCACAAAGACCATACTCTTGGCGACTAAGACTCGCTCGGCCAGGAAGGCCCCGGTCCAGGTCCCGAGGAGTTTGCCGTCACTTGATCGCACACGATTGACTGAGCCAGGATTACGACACGCTACCCACAGGTCTGCCCCGTCTGACTTGACGTCCTGCGGCTGGCTGTCAACGGCTGTCTCGCCTCGCGTATCATTAACCGCCGGCACCCACCACTGACCTAGCGCCGCCCGACGGTTGTTGCGACGGAGCCCTTGATCAAGGGTACGAGTGGTGAATGCGGCCATCTGCTCGCGCGGCACGTTGGCCGCTGGACTGTAGGTGGTTGCCGACGTTCCATTGGTCAACCCTGAGAAGTACGCTGCCGCTATCGAGCAGAAAAAGCCATTGCTTGCGGGAACGTCTGTGAACGGCAAGGTGGTGCTTGTGCCGTTGCAGGCGCCGGTATCGGCCCGAAATCGGGCGGATGTCAGGCTGATGGTCAACACTGCGGCGACGAGTATCGCCGCGCGAATTCTCAAGCTGCGATGGTGCTTCATTCC
>WUUC01038015.1_pt1 | contig 12074 bp, 11 predicted proteins | sample 6278441 | NCBI WGS metagenome assembly WUUC01 (sample SAMN13675441, study PRJNA597444) | soil metagenome | isolation source: soil | place: USA: Washington | collected 2017-10 | reverse complement strand
TCGTGTCGCCCGACACGATGAACAGGTTGCCCTTGTGGTCGAAGTTCACCGTGAAGAAGTCGCCGAGACGCCGGTCGCCGCCCTCGAAGTTCGTGTTCGCGTTGCACGCCGTCCCGCTCAGGCAGATCTTGCCCCGGTGGATCGGGCGCCCCGTCGCGTCCGCCACCTGGAACTGCGGCGGCACGAAGCGGGTCGACCCGTCGGAGCACTTCACGTGCGAGCCGTGTCCGTTCATCGTGTAGGCGACGAACGCACGGAACTGGTCGGGCTTGCCGGCGAGCGTCTGGTACCAGGTGATCGCCACGCGGCCGTCGTCGCCGGCGATGATCCACGGCCACAGCGCGTCGCCGTCCGGGATCGGGACCTCGATCGGCTGCGCGGCCCACTTCTTCGTCTGTCGGTTGAAGTAGTTGAAGGTGACGGAGCCGTCGACCGTCGTGTCGTTCGAGCCCGAGTAGCCGCCGGCGTTCGCGGCGTAGACCCATCCGTCCCGGTCCGCGGCGACGGCGCCGAAGAACTGGGTGGAGTCGCCGAGCGGCGCCGGGTAGGTCTTCCACGTCTGGCCGTCGTCCTTCGAGATCGAGACGCCGCCGCCGTCGATCGGGCCGAGGAGCCCGGTCTTGTCGTTCAGCGGATCGGTGATCATCTTGCTATCAGGACCGACTTCGCCGCCCTGTCCGACGAGCAGGAACGTGAGGCCGCCGTCGGTCGAGCGCCACAGCGACTTCGGCAGGTTGACGTAGAGGAAGACCTCGTCCTCTTCCTGTCCGGTCACCCAGGGACGGTCGCCGGACGCCGCGACCGGGTTCGCCGTCGGCCACGACTGACCGTCGTCCGGGCTGGCGAACACCGCGACGTTCGCGAGGTCGATCTCGACGTTGTAGATCTTGCCGCCGGCGTCCATCGTGAGGTCGGGGTCGGAGAAGCCGGTCGAGGTCGCGCTGTGGGGACCGGCAGGCGCACCGGCGAGGCCGATGTAGGCCCACGTCTTCCCGCCGTCGGTCGAGCGCCAGTTCAGCGTCTGGTTGTAGTAGCTCCCGGCGAAGTCGCCGGCGCCCGGCAGCGCGGTGGGGTCCTTGTAGATGTGCGTGGTGCCGGCATGGGCGCTCACGATGATCGAGCCGTCCTCCGCGACGATGCTCACGGGCTCGCCGCCGGCGCGCGCCTTGTCGATGAAGATGGGCTTGCCGAAGTCGAGCGGCGCGGGCTTCATCGACGGGCACCGCACGGGGCGGGATTCCGCAGCGCCTGCGAGCGGCAGCAGGCTTGCCAGAAGGGCCGGGACCAACAACAGCTTCGTTCCGCGCATGGAGGACTCCCCCGTCTAGGACTGGTGCTTGGAGATTCGTCCCGCGGGGCCGATCTCCTCCCGCCGGCCCCCGGGCGAGGGACCAACAACACCCGGCCCGGGGGCTCCAGAAAATCGCGAGACGCCCGATACGAAAGGGTGAACAAGACACTTCGGATCTCGCTCGCCCTGCTCTCGGTGGTGGCCGCTCTGGCGCCTGCCGCGGCTCGGGCGGCCGTCCCGAACGCCCCCGATTGGGCCCTCCCGGCGGTGCGCTACCTCGTCTCGGAGGGGGCGCTGCCGGCAGCCGGGTTCCGGGCGAACGAGCCGATGAAGCGCAGCGACTTCAAGAAGGTCATGGCCAAGACGTTCGGCGGGCGCTTCACCAGGACGAAGGGCTACGTCACCGCGGCGGAGGTCTCCGCCGCGCTGGTCCGTGCCCTGGGCAAGGGGCCGGTGGCGTCCCGCCTGCGGGAGGTCCAGTCGCCCGACGGCTGGAAGCCGGAGGTCGACCGCTGGTTCGGGTCCGAGATCGTGGCCCGGGAGATGGGGCTCCGCCACGACCGGTCGACGTCCGAGGAGGCGCGCGAGACCTCGGCAGGCGAGGCGATGAGCCAGGCCGACATCGCCTACGCGGTCTGGAAGGCGAAGACCGCTCCGGCGACCTGGAACGCGGACGCGCTGAGCGGGTTCGCTCTGTCGAGCTACGGGACGGTGCGCCGGAAGGTCGTCGAGTTCGCGCTGTCGCTCGTCGGGACGCCCTACGTGTGGGGCGGCGAGTGGGCCAAGAAGACTCCGGCCGGTTATCCGTACGGGGCGCAATCGCACGGCGGCGTCGACTGCTCCGGGTTCGTCTGGTACGTGCTGCGGGAGAAGGCCTCGGGTTGGGCGCCCTCCGGCCGTCCGTACCGCGGCTGGTCGTTCCCCGAGCGGTCCTCGTCGCAGATGGCCGCGGCGACCGACAAGAAGCTCGGGTACCGGCAGCTACAGCCGGGTGACGTGGTCTTCTTCGCCCCCGACGGACGCAAGTCGAAGGCGACGTCCGTCTACCACGCCGGTCTCTACCTGGGCCGCGGCTGGATGATCCACTCCTCGGGCTCCCGCGCCGGCGTCAGCCTGGCGTCGATAGCGCCGGGGGCCTGGTGGCACGACCAGCTCGCGTGGGGCCGCCGGATCATCACGACCTAGAGCCGGGACCGCCATCTGTGGTCGATGCGTCCCGTTTTCCGGGACGGGACGACCGGAGATAGCCGTCAGTCGTGGACGAAGACCTCTTTGCCCACCGGGGTGCGGCGGAAGAAGGCCTTGCGCACGTACATCGGGATCCTCACGCAGCCGTGGCTGGCCGGGTAGACCGGGACCGACTCGCTCCCGTGGATCGCGAAGCCCCCGACGAAGTAGCTCGGGTCGTAGAGCTTCCCGAGACGGCTGACCCTGACGCCTTCGATCTTGCGCTCGATCTGGAAGCTCCCCCGGGGCGTGTGGGCCTTGTACGTCTTGCCGTCGACCGTGTAGTACTCCTCGTTCCCGCTCGAGATCGGGAGCGTGTGGGTCACCCGCCGGTCCTTCACCTCGAACAGGACCTGCCGCGAGATGTCGATGTCGACGAAGCTGTCCGGCCCCCTCTTGGGAACGACCGGACGCGTCGACACCGCTATCTTCGCCATCTGTTGGGGGGTCACGACCCCGTCGCGCGTGAGCCCCTTCACCTTCTCGAACGCGTACACGGCCTGCTGGGTCTCGTAGCCGAACGACGAGTCCCGCCGGCCCGCGGGATACGAGATCGAGTTCAGCGTCTTCTGCAGGTAGGAGACCTCGGATCCGGTGTCTCCGGCATTCAGCGTCACGTCCCAACGGACCGCGTGCGTCTTTGTGAGCGCGTCGATCTGGCGGAGGTTGTAGTTGCGCTTGCGCAGCCGGTCGATGATCTTCGGCAGCGCGCGGCGGTGGCTCTTGCGCCACACGTCGAGAGAGACGATCGAGCCCGGCTGGACTCGCTGCACGACCTTGTAGGCGATCTTCTTCGCCAGGCCCCCCTTCGGATGCTGCGTCCAGCGCACGGAGCGGTAGCCCCTCGATCCGGCGACACGCAGCACGCGCAGATCGCGCGCCCCCTTCGGAGCCCGTAGGTAAGGAGCCCCGTGCGCCCCGATCGACTCCAGCGCCTCTTCGCCTTTCGCGATCGCGTTGCGCAGCGCGGTGTCGTCCAGCGAGGTGAAGAGCTCCTTGCCGTAGCCCCGGTTGCCGAGGACGTGGCCCCCGCGCTTCACCAGTCGCGCCCGGGTGGAGTGGTGCCGGATCCACGAGCCGGGAAGGAAGAAGCTCAGGTTCGCCTTCTCGCGCTCGAGCATGAGCAGCAGCTCGTCCATGACCTTGTTCCGCGCGGTCCCGTCGAGGGTGATGATCACGGACCTCGTCTGGGGGCCCACCACCCACTCGCTCGGGGGCAGCGCCGCGGCCGCCGGAGACGCGGACACGAGGGCGATGACCGTTCCCGCCAGCTGCAACGCAGCGGCAGAGAGCGCGATCCGGCGTCTTCCGATCCTCATAGGGGCGGCAGTCTACCGGGAACCCGCGAGACACCCGGCCGTCACATCCGTCCCGATCGCGGGCATCGGAGCAGGTACGGACCCTTCCGCGGCGAAGCATGTCGCCAGAACGAGCGGGCCTCTACAGGGAGGGACATTGCCATGAAGTCGCAGAGGACGATCCGGACGCTCTCCGTGATCGCGTCCGCAGCGCTGATCGTCGGTGCGTTCACCGCCGGCACCGCGGACGCCAAGAAAAAGAAGAAGCCGAAGCCGCCGGCCCCGGTCGGTTGCCCCGTCTTCACCCCCGTCGAACCGGCCAGCGATTCCGAGCAGACGTCCGAGGTCGCCGAGGCGCCGGTAGCAAAGGTCACCGACGAGCACACGGCAGAGAAGCCGCTCGTGATGGAGTACTCGCACGGCGCGGCGTTCTGGACAATCAACCAGGTGCCGGTACAGGAAGACACCGTGTTCTTCAACCTCCAGGTCCAGACGGCTCAGCCGGAGCGCGGGCTGTACGTCTTCCAGGAGTGGTCGAAGACGCCCGGGAGCGACATGGATCTCTATCTCTGGGACGGGGCGACCGGCGAGCAGGCAGTGAGCTCGGGATCGTCGAACCTCGCGCCGCAGCCTCTGCCTCCTACCCCGCCTGTCAACCACGGCCAGACCACCGGGGCGTGGGGACTCGAGTCGATCTCCGGCTTCCCGGTTACGAATTGCGCCGGCTACACCGCCGAAAGCCGTGCCTTCACCTCGCCCGGCGAGGACATGACATTGAGCGTGTGGTTGGGCGACCCGATCGTCGACGAGTAGCTCCGAACTTGGATCCAAAAGGGGCCGGTCCTACCGGCCCCTTTTTTCTTTTACGTTTTCTTTGACTTCGCCTCATTCGACCAGTAAGGTCCCCCGCTCGTAATGGCGGGCCTTCAACGGCGAAGGAGGACGAAGTGAGGAAACTGGGAATGCGGGTCGCTGCGGCGACCATGGCCGTAGGAATGGTGGGCGCGTTCGCGCCGGCGGCATCGGCGACGGAGCGCGAGGTGCCGTGCGAGGCGATCTTCGGCGAGTACCTGTGCAAGCAGTTCAGCGAGACCGGGCAGTTCATTGACGAGACCGTCAACAACCTCGGTCCGATCGTGGACGAGTGGCGCCACCGTATCGCGGAGCTCGGGAACGAGACGTGGGCGACGCTGATGTGCTATGTCTCGGGTGACTGCCCGATTCTGGTCATCGAACCGTAGCGACGCTTTTCAGGAAGAGACCGGGTTAGTCGGCCCGGTCTCTTCCGCGTCCGGCTACGGCGACGGAGACGGGGATGCCTTCCCCCGCCCTCGCTTGGGAGGCGAGGACGTAGGCGACGCGTCCGGTGCGGGGCTCTCCCCGGGGGCCGGAGTGGCCGCCGGCTCGAAATCGTCGTCGGCTTCGTTGGGGCACTCCTGGTACGCCTCGGGGGCCTGTCCGCCCGCGCGGAAGACGTCGATGAACTCCCTGATGGCGGGGCCGTCGAACTCGGGGAGACGCATGATGTTCGCCCACGCGGTGACGGCGATGGGAGTGTCCATCTCACCCTGGTAGGGCACCGAGACCGTGTGGGAGTCGAACTCCGCCACCAGCTCCTCGATCTCCCGGATCTGCTGAACCGGCAGCGTCGGGTCGTAGACCACCGCCACCGCGCCGTGCTCCATCAGGTGGACGAAGATCTCGTCCTGGATCGGCGCACCATGGGTCCCGCAGACGACGATGCTCTGGTTGTGCTGGCCCGAGACGGGCGGGCTCATCGTGTAGGTCAGATCGCCTTCGAGGTGCGGCGGATTGCCCGCGCTCGTCGAGTAGTGCTCGATCTCGTGCCCCGCGATCGCGTCCGGGACGCCGCCCCTGAGGAACAGGAACCAGAAGACGAAGAGCGCGAGGACGAGGATCCCGGTCCGGCGCACGATCCGCTCACGCCGCTGGACCTTGCGCTGGCGCTCGAGCGCCTCCGCCTTGGCCTGACGCCGCTGTTCGATGCGCTCTCGTTTGCGCTGGTTGGGGTCGAAGCCCTCGGGCCTGTTCCGTCTGTTCTTCCTGGGCATGGGTGGTCCGAGGCTATCTTGACTGCGGTATGGACTCCGACACGTGGCGGGTGGTGTTGATCGCCGGGCTTCTCGTCAATGCCTGCGCGGGGCTGGGCTATCGCGTGTACCGGCAGTCGAAGGGGGGGCCGCGGTCCGACGTCGTCGGGCAGACGATCCTCGGCGGGCTCCTGGTGGTCCTCGCCGTCGCCCTGGTCACCGGCGCGGGTTGGCCGCGCTGGCCGGCCCTCGTCTACGGGGTGGTGTTCGGGCTCGTCGTGATGCCTCTCTGGGTCCTTGCGGTGCTGATCCCGTTACAGCCGCGCGCGATCGACTACGCCTTCACCGCCGTCTACTGGGTCGTGCTGGCCGCGATCGTGATCGCGGCTCTCTCCCTCTAGGACCCGCCGGAGCAGCGCCTCGGCGCTGCTCCGAGAAGCACCGTCAGGCGCTGTTGGGCGAGAGGAGTCCCCAGTCCCCGAGGCGCCTCGACAGCTCGTCGGACGTGGTCTGGTACAGGAGCGCCAGCGCCATCAAGTCGTCCTCACGGATCGTCAGCACGCGGCCGTTGAAGTCGCCGCGCTGGATCTGGATCGCCGTGGTGAAGCGCGACAGGGGGTCGCGCTCGGACTCGGGCACCTTCTGCAGGCCCTCGAGGTCCAGGACGACGCGCCGGCGCGTCTCGACCTGGCCGGGCGCGGGAGGGGCCCCGTCGTCGGGAAGGAGCTCGGATACCGGCACGCCGTAGAACGACGCCAGCTCGGAGAGGCGGGCGACGGTGACGTTGCGGTCCCCGCGCTCGTAGGCGCCGACCACCGCGGCCTTCCACTTGCCCTCGGAGGCCTGCTGCACGTCCTGCAGCGACATCCCCTTCTGGACCCTGATCCGCCTCAGGCTCTCGCCCAGGGACTTCGCGTAATCGCCGTTGCTCACTGTCGTTCCTCCACGGTATCGAGAAGATGCACCCGGGACGGTCGTTCCCACCCCGATTAGTCCTGTTCGACGCGGAGCGTGGTTACCCCTTCCTCTACCCGCTACATTCCGCATTCAGTCTCGCAGCAAATCCAGTCGCTTAGGATTGGTCTCGTGAAAACCCTGTGGAAAGGTGCCATCACGTTCGGGCTGATCAGCATCCCCGTCCGCCTCTACTCCGCCGTCCAGGAGAAGAGCCTCAAGTTCCACCTGCTCCACGAGGAGGACAAGGGCCGCATCAAGTACAAGCGCGAGTGCGCGAAGTGCGGCAAGGAGGTCGGCTGGGACGACATCATCAAGGGCTACGAGTTCGCGAAGGACCAGTACGTGACGTTCTCGGACGAGGAGCTCGACGCCCTGGACGTCGACTCGATCAAGGCGATCGACGTCGTGGCCTTCGTGCCGCTCGAGGACATCGACCCCGTCTACTTCAACAAGACCTACTACGTAGGGCCCGAGGCGACCGGGCTGAAGGCGTACCGCCTCCTCGCCGACGCCCTCGAGGCCGAGGGCCAGGTCGGGGTCGCGAAGGTCGCGCTGCGGGACAAGGAGCACCTCGCGACTATCCGGCTCAAGGACGACGTCTTCGTGCTGGAGACCATGCACTGGCCCGACGAGATCCGGCAGCCCGACTTCGAGGAGCTCGACAAGAAGGTCGAGGTCCGCGACACCGAGGTCAAGATGGCGCGGCAGCTCATCCAGCAGCTGTCGAGCAGCTGGGATCCCGAGGCGTTCCGCGACGAGTACCGGCAGGCCCTCGAAGAGATGGTCGAGAAGAAGGTCGCCGGCGCCGAGATCGCAGTGGCCGCGGAGCCCGAAGAGGAGCCGACGAAGGTCGTCGACCTCATGGAGGCGCTCAAGGCCTCGGTCGAGCAGGCCAAGAAGGCCAAGGAATCGGCCCCCAAAAAGAAGACGACCGCGAAGCGCAAAGCCTCCGCCTCCTAGCTTGGCCTCTGCTCCCATGGACGCGGTGCGGATGGTGATCCCCGCCACGCCGTCCTACCTCCAGGTGCTGCGGCTGGTCGCCGCGGGGCTCGCGTCGCGCCTCGCGTTCACGATCGACGAGATCGAGGACCTCAAGATCGCGGTCGACGAGCTGTCCGCGTACCTCACCGGAGCGCAGGGACGCGACGGCACGCTGGAGATCTCCTTCGAGGTCGATGGCTCGGCGATCACGATCACGGGCACCGGCAGGTCCGCCCCCGGCGACCGGGTAAGGACCGACCTCACCGAGTTCTCGAAGATGATCCTCGAGACCGTGGTCGACTCGGCGACCCTGGAGCTCGCCGGCGACGTGCCGACGTTCACGCTCGTGAAGAGCAAACAGCTCGCCGACCCCCTGCCCACCCACGAATGAACGAGCGCGCCACCCTCGGGAAAGAGGAGGTCCGGGAGCTGTTCCGGAGGTACCACGCCGCGGCGGACGCGGACGAGCAGGCCGAGGCTAAGGACCAGCTCGTGAACCAGCACATCGGTTTAGTGGAGTTCCTGGCGCGCCGATTCCGTAACAGAGGAGAACCTCTGGAGGATCTCGTGCAGGTGGGGACGATCGGGCTGCTGAAGGCCATAGAGCGCTTCGAGCTCGACCGCGAGGTCGAGTTCTCGACCTACGCGACCCCGACGATCGTCGGAGAGCTCAAACGGCACTTCCGCGACAAGGGATGGGCGGTGCGCGTGCCGCGGCGGCTGCAGGAGCTGCACCTCGAGCTCAGCAAGGTCGTGGGGCACCTCGGCCACGACCTGGGCCGCTCCCCCACCGTCGCGGAGATAGCGAAGGCCGCGGGGACGACCGAGGAAGCCGTCCTCGAAGGGCTCGAGGTCGCGCAGGCGTACAACTTCACGTCGCTCGACGCGCCAATAGACACCGACGACGGAGGTTCGACGACGTTCGCCGACCAGCTCGGAGCCGACGACGAGCACCTCGAGAACCTCGAGTACCGCGCGTCGCTCGCGCCGGAGATGGCGAAGCTCCCCGAGCGCGAACGCCGCATCCTCTACCTGCGCTTCTTCAAGGGCATGACGCAGTCGGAGATCGCCGACCGTCTCGGCATCTCGCAGATGCACGTCTCCCGGCTCCTAAACCGCACTCTCGGCCAGCTGCGCAAGGCGCTAGAGGAAGGGCCGCCTAGGCGGGACTCCCGTCTCGAGGAAGGGCCGCCTGGGCGGGACTCCCCTCTCGAGGAAGGGCCGCCTAGGCGGGACTCCCGTCTAAAGGAGACCTGATGCGCCGGCTGCGCGTCACGGCCGCCGTCACGGCTTCGAGCGTCTTGCTGGCGGGGTGCTCGCTGCGACCCGTCGACCTCGACGCGCAGCGGCCGCTCGCTCTCCGGTCGACGTTCAAGGCCGCGGACGGAACGGTCCTCGCGCGGTTCTTCAAGGAGAACCGCAAGCTCGTGTCGATCGACGAGGTGCCGGAGTCGTTGATAGACGCGGTCCTCGCCGCGGAGGACGCGCGCTTCTTCGACCATCCCGGCTTCGACGTGCGCGCGATCGCTCGTGCCGCGCTCGTTAACCTCGCGGAGGGCGAGGCGGTCCAGGGCGGGAGCACGATCACGCAGCAGTACGTCAAGAACACGTTCTTCCGGAAGCCCTCGCGCACGCTCGAACGGAAGGCCAAGGAGCTGCGGCTGGCGATCGAGGTCGAGCGTCGCTACTCGAAGCGCGAGATCCTCGAGCTCTACCTGAACACCGTCTACTTCGGCGACGGGGCGTACGGAGTCGCGACCGCGGCCGAGAGGTACTTCGGGCACGGCGTGAGCGCGCTCGACCCCGCCGAGTCCGCGCTCCTCGCGGCGGTCATACGCGCCCCGTCCCTCTACGACCCCCGGGAGCACCTGCAGCGTGCGCTGACGCGGCGGGACTACGTCCTCGACCGGATGGAGGTGCTCGGGAACCTGAGCGCGCGGCGTGCTCACGCCGCGCGGCGCGCTTCCCTGGGAGTCGGCGCGGCCGCTCCTCCGCAGCAGGCGCGCTACCCCTACTTCGTCGAGGCCGTCCGCCAGGAGGTGCTGCGCGACAGGAGGCTGGGATCGTCGGACGCGGAGCGGGCGCGGGCGCTCTACAAGGGCGGCCTCGTCGTGCAGACGACGCTCGAGCCGGCCATGCAGGCCGCGGCGGAGCGGGCGGTGGCCGGCATCCTCGATAGGCCGGGCGACCCCGCCGCCGCGCTCGTCGCGCTGCGCCCGTCGACCGGCGAGATCGTCGCCATGGTCGGAGGACGCGACTGGTCGCAGTCGCAGGTGAACCTCGCGCTCGGGAGGCAGGGCGGCGGGTCCGGACGCCAGCCGGGGTCGGCGTTCAAGCCGATAGCTGCGGCCGCCGCGCTCGAATCGGGCATCCCGTTCGACGCGCGCTACCAATCGTCGCCGGCCGCGTTCACGTTCGACGACGGCTCGACGTGGGCGCCGGCGAACTCGAAAGGAAGCGGCAGCGGGCTGATGCCGCTGGACGAGGCGCTCGTGCATTCCGTCAACGGCGTGTACGCGCGACTCGCGATGCAGCTCGGCTCCGGAGCGATCGTGACGCAGGCCGAGCGCATGGGCGTGCGCTCGCAGCTCCCGGTCTACCCGTCGGTCGTGCTCGGGACCGCGCAGGTCAGCGTGCTGGACATGGCGACCGCGTACGCGACGCTCGCGAACGGCGGCACGATGATCGAGCCGACGACGGTCGCCGGCATCCGCACGTCCGACGGCGCGCTGTTCCGGCCGGACCAGGAGGTGTCGCCCGGCGTCGTCTCTCCCGGGACCTCCTATCTCGTGACCAAGGCGCTCGAGGACGTGATCGACAGGGGTACCGGCGTCGCGGCGGACATCGGCCGTCCGGCGGCGGGTAAGACCGGGACGACGAACGACTACGCGGACGCGTGGTTCGTCGGCTACACACCGGACCTCGTCGCGGCGGTGTGGGTCGGATACCCGGACGGCGCCATCCCGATGTACGACGTGCACGGGATCCGGGTCACCGGAGGCAGCTTCCCCGCTCTGATCTGGCGTGAGTTCATGTCGGCGGCCCTGGCAGACGTGCCGCCGAAGCCGTTCCGCATCCCGCAGACGGACCTCGTCGAGGTCGAGATCGACCCTCATAGCGGCCTGCTCGCGGCCTCCTGGTGTCCTGACAGGACGAAGACGAAGACGATGCTGCGACAGCTCGCTCCGACCGAGTACTGCCCGATGCCGACTCCGACGCCGCTCCCGTCCGTGGCGCCGTCTCCTTCGGGATCGCCTTCGCCGGGGCCGAAGGACACGAAGGACGAGGATCCCGAGCCGACACCCGAACCTCGGAAGGACGAGAAGAAGAAGGAGAAGGACTAGCGCCGCGTCCGGACGCGGATCTCCGCACGCGTCCCCGCGTCGGACGTGATCGAGAACACGCCGCCGAGCTCGTCGATCAGGGAACGGACGATCTGCAGGCCGAGCCGCGACCCCTCCAGTGCCGCCATGTCGAGGCCCACGCCGTCGTCGCTCACGACCATGCGGACCTCGCCGCCCGTGCGCGACAGGTCGACCGCCACCGTTCCCTCGGTCCCCTCCGGGAACGCGTGCTCGACCGCGTTCTGCAGCAGCTCCGTCAACACGACCGCCAGCGGTGTCGCGAGGTCAGCTCCCAGCGGGCCCGCGACGCCGTTGACCTCGATGCGGACGCAGCGCTCGGGGAGCACGAGGCCCTCGCCGACCATCCGCCCGATGCGGCGGGCTACCTCGCCGAACTCCGCGACGTCGCTCGGCTCCTCGGACAACGTCTCGTGCACGAGCGCGATCGAGCCGACGCGCAGCACGCTCTCGGTGAGCGCGGCCTTCGCCTCGTCGGAGTTGAGGCGGCGCGCCTGGAGCCTCAGCAGGCTTGCGATCGTCTGGAGGTTGTTCTTCACGCGGTGGTGGATCTCGCGGATCGTCGCGTCCTTTACGACGAGCATGCGCTCCTTCTGCCGCAGCTCGGTGAGGTCCTTGGCGAGCGCGAGGGCGCCGCCGCTTCTGTCGCCTTCGGTGAGCGGGAGCACGCGGATGAACACCTGCGTGTCGCCGCGCACGAGCTCACCGTCCTTCATGCGCCGCGACTCGATCGCGCTGTGTACCGGCGTCTCGCCGACGCCGAGCTCGTCGAGCCAGCGGCCGAGCGCGTTCTGCTTCACGCCGAGCCTTCGCAGCGACGAGAGCGCGTTCGGCGATGCCCAGCTCACGCGACCGATCTCGTCTAGGACGAAGAGCCCGTCGCCGACCCGCGGCCACTCGCCGCCCG
>WUUC01137609.1_pt1 | contig 12075 bp, 9 predicted proteins | sample 6278441 | NCBI WGS metagenome assembly WUUC01 (sample SAMN13675441, study PRJNA597444) | soil metagenome | isolation source: soil | place: USA: Washington | collected 2017-10 | reverse complement strand
GGAAGCAATCATTGGTCGCGTAGCCCAGGCCGCCTCGGATCCGCCGGCGCTTGCCTTCGTTGACCTGCACCAGCAGCGCCACCGAATCGGAGTTGGGCTGAAATACGGTAGAATCGATGTTGACCGACGCGAAGCGGAACAGGTCCGACTCATACAGGTTGCGCTGGCTTTGAAACAACTCTTCCTGCGAGTACCGGCGCCCCGGGCGGGCCACCAACAACTTCCGCACCAGCGAGGAGTCAATACGGTCGGTGCCGACTACGGTAATGCGGCCGATAAAAGTGCGGCGCCCCGGTGCCACTTCAAGGGACACAGAGGCACTTCGGCCCGGCGTGTTGGCCTCGAAGCCGGTGAAGACGGTAGCCGAGGGATACCCGTGGTCGCGGAGACGGCGAGTGATGGTGTCGGCACTAGCCTGCATGACGTAGCGATTGAATGGGTCGCCCTGCTGCAAAGGTAAGTCCTGCAACGCCAGCTCACGCGGGCGCTGCCGCAGAGAGTCCAAGCCCGTGATGCTGAGCGAGGTAACGACGATCGGCCCGCCTTCCGTGATATTGAACGTAATGTAGATGTCCTCCGGGGTGCGCCGGAGCAGCGTATCGATGACGGCCTCGTAGTACCCGCTTCGTTTGTAGAGGACTCCCAGTCGCACTACATCCCGCCGGAATTCCTGCTCGTCGAAGTACCGCTTGGCGCCCAGACCCAACCACCGGAAGAGCAAAGTGCGGGCAAACCAGCTGGAATTCGTGGTCGCAATGGCGCTCGCGAGCACCTCGTCGGCGATCGCCTTATTTCCACTGAACTCCAGCTGACGCACCACGAGCTGGCTCTCCTGTGCCATGAGAGGCGCGGCGGAGATCAGAGTCCCTACGAGGAAGACGAGCCGGACCGCGCGCTTCACGGGTTGCTAGCCTGATGAAGGCTTCCGGGGGTTGGTGGGCAGGGCCGCGGGCGAAGAAAAATGCGACACTCCAGGAGGAGGATCTTACGCCCACCGCAGAACCGTAGGCCGATTGACGGCGTGCTGTAACCCCGGTAGTTTGACCACCTTACGTCGCAGTGTCAACGTCAGCGAGACTAACGGAGATCCTACCTGCCCTTAACCACTGGTTCATGCGTTCATTTCTTGTCGCCACAGCTCTAGCCTTCACTGCCTGCGGCGATCAGGGCGGCCAGGCAACCCTCAACTATTATTTCTCCTACGATCCCCGGTCATTGGACCCGGCGCTCTCCACCGACGTGCCCACCGGCGAGGTCGTTTCGCTCCTCTTCGACAACCTGACCCAGTTTGACGCCGACGCCCAATTGAAGCCAGGGCTGGCCCGTTCCTGGGAAACGGATTCCTCCGGCCGCATCTACACCTTTCATCTCCGGCAGGACGCCGCCTTTCACGATGATCGCCCGATCAGAGCGGAACAAATACGGGCCTCGCTGCTCCGGGCTCTGGCACCGGGAACCAGCGGCGGTCGAAGCTGGCCGTTATACCCTATTGCCGGGGCCCGTGCCTACGCCGCCTCGCAAAGCAAAGACGTCAAGGGCATCGTGGCGCGTGATGACTCCACTCTGGTCATAACTCTGGAGGAGCCACTCAACGTCTTTCCCAAGCTGTTGGCCATGCCCGTCGCCGCGATCGTCCCCACGCCTGTTCCGGCCGACTTCGACCAGCGCCCGGTCGGGAGCGGGCCCTGGAAATTCGTCTCGTGGTCCCATGATGACGCCATCCTCCTCGCCCGGAACGACACCTATTGGGGCGGCCCTCCCAAGTCGGACACTCTAAGGATAAGAATTATCCCTGAACCCCTGACACAGGCCGCCGAGTACGAGGCCGGCCAGTTGAGTGTGGTCGAGGTTCCGGTAGGTGAGACCCGCCGGTGGGAACAGAACCACGCCGACGAGCTACAGCACCGCCCAGGGCTCAAGGACTTGTATGTAGCCATCAACACCACTCGTGGTCCGCTCAAGGACGTCCGGGTTCGGCGCGCGATGAACCATGCGGTGGATGTGCGCACCCTGCTGGCGACGGTGATGTCCGACCGCGGGGTGCCCGCAGCAGGGTCAGTGCCACCCGGCATTCTGGGATACGACTCTTCCCGAGCACCGTATGGCTACGATCCCGCCAAGGCAAAGCAATTGCTGGTAGAGGCGGGGTACCCCAACGGCTTCTCGATCAAGCTATGGCGGACACAGCGCGCCGAGTTGGCCCGACTGGCTCAATCTATTCAGCAAAATCTCACTGAAGTCGGAATTCGGGCGGAGATTGTGGAACGCGATGCCTCCAGTGCCCGTGCCGCCGTTCGCAACGGGGAGGCCGATCTCTTCCTCACGGACTGGTGGGCCGATTATCCGGACCCGGAGAACTTCAACTATCCTCTCTTTCATTCCCGCAACAAGGGACCGGGTGGGAACTACGCCTTTCTCTCTGATGCGTCATTGGACTCGATGATCCTGCGCGCACGTGCCACTCCCGATGAAGCGGAGAAGGCCCGGCTGTCGCGAGAGGTCGACGCACGGGTGTTCGAGCTGGCACCTTGGATTTTCCTGTGGTTTCCGGTTGACGTCTGGGCGCGGCAGCCGGATGTCAAAGGCTGGCGTTTTCCACTGGTCTTCACCGGCCAACGTTGGATGGAGACAGAGCGAGCCCGGTGAGCCGGTTCATCCTGTCCCGGCTGGCGCTCCTCGTCCCCACTCTGTTTGGCGTCCTGGTGGTGACTTTTCTACTTCTGTACGTGGCACCGGGTGATCCAGTGCAGGCCATGGTCGGTGAGCGCGCCGATGCCGAGACCTTGGCGCGACTGCGGGCCGAGCTGCGCCTCGACGACCCGTTGTACCAGCAATTCGGCCACTACGCGGGCGGCGTACTGCGTGGCGACCTGGGCACCAGTTACATCACTCGGCGGCCTATCGTCCGCGACTTGCTGGAGCGCTTTCCCGCCACACTCCAGCTTGCCGGGGCCGCGATGCTGTTTGCCGCCGTTCTCGGGATCACTGTGGGTATCTACGGGGCCTGGCGTCCGGGAACCTGGACCGACCGGATCGCGACCTTCGCCGCCTACCTGGGTGTGTCTTTTCCGGTGTACTGGGTCGGCCTGATCCTTATCCTGATATTCGCGGTACACCTCCGATGGCTACCTCCATCCGGGTCCGCAAACCCCATCTACCTCATCCTTCCGGCAATTACGCTGGGCATGCGTTCGGTAGCTTTCCTCTCGCGAATGACCCGGGCAGCCATGCAGGAAGTGCTGCAAAGTGACTTTATTCGCACCGCCCGGGCCAAGGGACTGCTCGAACGCCGCGTGGTCCTATCTCACGGGTTCCGCAACGCCCTGCTTCCCGTCGTTACGGTCTTGGGTCTCGATTTCGGCAGTTACCTGACCGGCTCCATTCTGACGGAAACGATTTTTTCCTGGCCCGGTGTGGGGCGCTACGTCCTCACGGCAATCGATAAACGTGATCTTCCCGCGATTCAGGGAAGCATTCTCTTTCTCAGCCTGGTGTTTGTAATGGTGAACCTGCTGACCGATCTGCTCTACGCACGGGTGGACCCCAGGGTAGCATATGATTAGGGACGGACAAGGCGGAGAGGAAGGAAAGACGGGATGGAAGCTGGGGCTGCTTCGCACCCTCTCCGGGCTCTCCGCCCTCTCCGTCCTCTCCACCGGCGCGGCCGCCCAGTCGCTGTCCAAACGCCTGGACACCCGCCTCGACCGCCCACCGTTCAACAGGCAGCTCTGGGGAGTAGCGCTGACCGACGAGAGTGGCCGCCTCCTCTACGGTCGGAACGCAGATCGCCTCTTCATTCCGGCCAGCAACACCAAGCTGGTTGTAAGCGCAGTAGCGTCTGCTCTGCTTCCGCCCGATTGGCGGGTGAAAACCAGCGTCTACGGCGGGCCGCTAGTTGGCGGAGTGCTGATGGGGGACCTGGTACTCTACGGTCGGGGCGATCCCACGATGGATCGACGTTGCTACGCTACCGACTCCACGCTCTCCGGAGTGTGCGATACCGATCCATTCACGCGGCTGCGCCAGCTGGCCGACTCCCTCCGCGCCCGAGGCGTGCAGCTGGTTCAGGGCGACGTCGTGGGGGACGGAAGTTACTTCGAGCCCACCCTGGTTCACCCTAACTGGGAGCAGTTCGACCTGAACTGGTGGTACGCGGCGCCGGTGTCAGGACTGGGCTTCAACGACAACAGTCTGGACTTTACCTGGCAGCCCGGCCCCGCTCCTGGCGCCCCCGCCGTCATCACGATGAGCCCCGATCTGGGCGACGTTGCGTTCGAAAATCGGACCGTCACCGTTCCACCAGGGGGTGAGTCGGATATCGGCGATCGCTTCTTCCGGCATCCCGGGACGCTACAGATCTGGGCCGAGGGAACGGTGGCCCTGGATCATCCCCGCCGGAAAGACTCCTTCGCGCTGCCCGACCCGAACCTATATGCGGCCAGGGCCTTGCGGCAGGCGCTCGCCGACGCAGGCATAGCGGTCGCGGGCACGACGCGATCCACCACCGACTCGACCCTCTATGCACAGCTGCGCACCACGGTGCCGCTGGCGGAAGTCGCCTCTCGGCCGTTGCGGGACTGGATATTCCCCATTCTCAATACCAGCCAGAACTGGTTCTCGGAAATGTTGCTGAAACAACTGGGCAAGCAGTTCGGCAGGGCGGGCTCCTGGCCTGATGGGCTGGAGGTGGAGCGGCGGTTTCTCATCGACTCCGTCCGCATTGACTCGACCCAGATCTCCCTCAGCGACGCGTCCGGACTCTCCAGCTCGAACCTGGTCACCCCGCTGGCGTTTACTCAGATCCTCCGATACATGCGCCGCCATCCGCGGTACGCAACCTTCGCGGCGGGACTTCCGCAGGCGGGCGGCACCGGCTCGCTCAAGAACCGCTTCGTCGGCACTCCGCTGGCGGGTCGGGTCAAGGGAAAGACCGGCAGCATCTCACGGGTTAACAGCTTATCCGGATATGTAGAGATGCCTGGCGGTAAGGCGCTGACATTTTCGGTGCAGGCCAATCATCATGCTCAACCCAGTCGGCCGATTCTGGCCGCAATCGACAGCATTGTACTGGAGATGGCAAAACGGTAGGGCGGGGAAACCCTTCTCCCACTGGGGTCGCCGGGCCCTAGGATTCCTCCCGATTCTGCTGCTGGCCGTGGTTGCTGGCGAGCACAGAGCAGACCAGCAGGCTGTCGGCACCGATTTTCACGTCTTCTGGCAGGCCGGGTACAACTTCGCACATTGGTTGCCCGTCTACAGCCCCCTACCTGGCGCCCGACGGTTCACCTACCCGCCCTTTGCTGCCCAGGTTTTCCAGCTTTTCGGCATCTTACCCCTGAAAACCGCGGCGTGGCTCTTCTACGTCGCGAGCGTCGGACTCATCGTCGTAGCGGCATACCTCACCCGTGACATCGTCCGGCAGCTCCAGCCTGTCACCCGACCAGGCTCCCTTCCGCTACTTCTTTCCATCCTGGTTTCGGCTGTCTTCATGCTGGACAACCTGGCGCATGTCCAGGTGAATCCTTTGATCTTCGTCCTCTGTCTCCTCGGGATCCGGGCGGTCATCAGTAGCCGTGAAGTAGCTGCCGGCGGGTGGCTCGTGACCGCCGCCGCCATCAAGATCACCCCGATTTTCTTTCTGGTCTGGGCAATGATCCGGGGGAGCCGGCGCATCGTTATGCTCGTTGCTGCATTCGGAGTCCTGTGCCTGGGCCTTCCATTCCTGCAACGCGGCTGGGCACAGAGCACATCGGATCTGCTGGCCTATTACGAGACCTTCCTCCATCAGTTCGCGGGCGGCGGCGTAATAACCAGCTTCAGGAATCAGAACCTGGCGGCGATGATCTATCGTGCGTTTATACCATCGGCGTCCGGCGATGTGAAGCCGTACGACTATGCCTACCTGTCCTCTTACGCAGGGGCGGCCCCGCTGGTCTCTCGCCTGGCCGTCGCCCTGATACTAGTCATTTTTTTGGTGTACCTGATCCGTCGGAGGATCGCGCACCAACCGATAGCGGTGCTCGAGATCTGCAGCGTGTTTCTGGTGAGCCACCTCTTGTCGGGCATTACCTGGAAGGCACACCTCGTCAGCCTCCTGTTCGTCTCGTATGTGTTTTTCTCACTCGATCGGGAGGTGCTGGCGAGGAGGTGGCGGTGGGCGCTCTGGCCTGCCTGGGGAGGTCTCTTCGCAATCGGGCTCGGGCGCGACCTCGTCGGCAGCCGAGTGCACCACTACTTGGCGGGCTACAGCGTGTACGTTTGGGTGATGCTTCTGCTCTTCACGTTGAGCATTTGTTGGACGGGACAGCCAAGCGTAAGCGGGAAACAAAAATGTAAGCGGGACACGTCAGGAGAACACGCAAGCAGGAGAAACATCGCGAGCAGGACCGATACAGACTGCGCGACTTAGAGTTCGTGGGAGCAGTCCACAACTGTATTGTACTAGTGCTCGATCACCGCTCTTTACATGCCTGGCAAGAGGCTAGAGCAGTAGTTCTTGGAACCATCGACTTGTCCCAGAACAGCTGGAAGCCTTACGCCTCCGCAATTTTTTCCCAGCTCCAGCGGGCTTCTCTCTCAGTTCAGCTCAACATTGCTGAGGGCTACGCTTTCGGCGAGTCCCCCACCTACAAGCGACACCTTAAGATTGCCTACGGGTCAGCCGTTGAGACCGGGGAGCTGCTTGAGATAGCTCTAACCGCGAACATTGTACCGGTAGACAAGGCAACCGTTCTACTTACCCGGAATCGGAGAAGTCAGCGCCTCCTCCTTGGCCTCTTAAGACGAAAGGCAACAAAGTAAAGACCTCCCGCCTGTACTTTCTTGTTCCCGCTCACGCTGTTCGGTTCCCGCTCACGTGTTTCCCCGTCCTTCAGTCATCCTTCTGCCCGAACAGCGCCATGTTGGATGAGTGACCCGGGTTCACCTTCGCCTTGGGATTGATCCAGTGCACGGCGTTGTTGACGGCGATGCACGCCTCACCCGCGCCGGTAGCGATCAGCTTGAGCTTGCCCGGGTAGCTGGTGATGTCGCCGGCCGCATAGATGCCCGGAACGTTCGTGGCCATCACCTGATTCACCTTGATGTCGGCCTTCTCGGTATCGAGGCCCCACTCCTTGATGGCGCCGAGGTCCGAGTGGAACCCAAGAAGCGGTATCACTGCATCCATCGCCAGCGTCTCCTCTTCCTTGGTCTTGCTGTTGAAGATCGTGACCTGCTCGATCTTTCCGTTGCCGTGCAGTGCCTTGACCTCCCAGAAGGTGCGCAGGTCGCACTTACCGCAGCGTTGGAACTCCTGCACCTGGGTTATGGTGGCCTGGTGAGCCCTGAAGCCGTCCCGCCGGTGGATCAGCATGATCGATTTGGCGATACCCTGCAGATTGACCGCCCAGTCAAACGCAGAGTCACCGCCTCCAACCAGCAGGACCCGTTGCCCCTCGAACTGTTTGGGGTCCAGCACTTTGAAGTAGAGTCCCTTCTCCTCGAAACGGTCCTCTCCCTCGATACCCAGCTTCCGCGCCTCGAACGCTCCGATCCCGGCCGCAATGACGATTGTACGCGTAGGGTATTCGTCCTCGGAGGTTTCGACGACGAAGTGACTGGCGCCGTTCTGCTCCACCCGGCGGAGCCCGGAAACCACCTGCCCCAGGTGGGTCGTGGCTCCAAACTGGAGTGCCTGGATGGACATGTCGCGGACCAGCTCTTTCGCGAGCACCTTGGGAAAGCCCGCCACATCGAAGATGTACTTCTCTGGATAGAGCGCCATCAGCTGGCCGCCCAGCGCAGGAAGCGCGTCGATAATCCGGGCTGACGCGCCTCGCATACCGGCATAGAACGCGGCGAACAAGCCGGTCGGCCCGCCGCCGATGATTGAGATGTCCTTCAGTTCCTGCTCGGCCACTGCGTCTCCTGATGGCTATTGGCAACGGCGCTGGGCTACGGGGGATTCGCCCTGACTCTAACACCTGCTAATAGCTAATAGCTCGGCGCTCATCCCCAAAGCCCTTCCACTTCGTTCGGGGACGCGGCACATTGACGGCCATGCTCCGACGAACCATCCAGGTGCTGATGACCTGGACGCTGACGCTCGGCTCGCTCATCGGCCTGGGTAGCTGCCGCGGCGCGGGGCGCGTCCTCGGCGAGCTGTTGCGGGAGCGCCCGCCCGCACCTCTCGACTCCATGAGTGTAGCCAGTGACGTGAGGATCGATTCCCTGGGTTACCTCCTCGGCAGCTTCGTGGGAGAAGGTACCAGCCGGTCGGTGCATCTGCTTTCGAGCGACACCGGCCTGGTGGCCGCCCTTCTGCGCCGTTACCGGCCCGACGTGGTTCAGCCGGGCGACATATGGGGATCGCTGTCTCGGGCCAAAACGGTGACACTCGCCCCCGCTGGGCGTCGCCGCACTGTTGCCGGCTCGCCTACGATGGACCGCACGCTTGTCGGCTCGCCGCTCGGCCATACCACCGTAATCCCCAGCGCAATCCTGCTCCACGGCAGCTCCTGCGGCTGGCGCGGTGCCCAGGTGGAGATCATCGCCGAGCGCCATCAGGACGCTGGGCCGTTGCGCGGACCGGTGCTGGCCTCGTTCACAAGGCCAAACGACCCGGAGTCTTTGCCGGCACGAAATGAATTTCGACCGAGGCCGCCGCTACTGCCCCCCGGTGCTGGTCTCACGGACGAGCTGATTGGCAGGACGGCCGCGGCGATGGACTCCGTGCTTTCCGCTAACTTTCGCTCGCTTGACCTTCAGCGGCCGGACGACCCGAGACTGGAGATAAATACGTTATCCGATGTCGACGCCGCGGACGTGATTTCCTACCGCCCGAGTGCTGGGGCGGTCCGCTTTGCAGTGTCGCTGCGAGCGCGCCGGCTGACCGCAGGCGGCGATACCCTGCTCGCGGCAACGGTCATGGCGTGGGACAGCGCCGGCGCCTGGCGACAGACGATCTTCCGTCCCACTCTGGTCGCTCTCCGCCGTGGTCGCTTGACTGCGTATGGGGCGCTCCGCCGCAGTCTCTTTTGGCGGCGGCTGCAGCCGATCAGCGACTTCGCGTTCCAGCGCGACAACCTGTGGATGGAGCAAGTCGATGTTCGCCGCAGTAGCGTGCTCTGGGGCATCATCCAGCCGAGAGGGAACGTGGTAGTTGCCGCCGCCGAAGTGGAGTCGCCCTGCCGGTGAAGATCTATACGAAAACAGGTGACCGAGGCGAGACCGCCTTGTTCGGTGGAGGCCGCGTGCCCAAAGATCATCCGCGGGTGGCGGCGTACGGCGACGTCGATGAGCTGAACTCGGTGCTTGGGGTGGTGCGTGCCGCCGAACCTACGGAGTTTTTCGACCCACTGCTGGAGTCTATCCAGCGCGACCTCTTTTCGATCGGGGGGCATCTGGCGACGCCAGATCCGGGTCCCGTGAGGAGGTCGCTCGAGAAGGCCGCTCTGCCTGACGCACGAGTAAGTGAGTTCGAGCGGATCATGGACGAGGCGGAGCGGGAGCTTCCTCCCCTGAAGGCCTTTGTGCTTCCGGCTGGCACCGGCAAGGCAAGCTCCCTTCATCTAGCCCGGACGGTGTGTCGCCGTGCGGAGAGGAGCGTCGTGCACCTGGCACATGCCAACGACGTTCCTGAGATTTTTGTGGTTTATCTAAACCGGCTGTCGGATCTGCTCTTCACCCTCGCCCGCCTGGCGAACCACCGCAGTGGTGTAAGCGACGTAACATGGTAGCTGGGATCGTGTCACAGGACCCCGTCGTCATTACCCACGAACGAGGGAGCTATCCGGTGTATGTCCAGACCGGAGCGCTGGGCCACCTTCCTGAGCTGGTCCAAGAACTCCTGCCCCGCCGCCGTATCGCGCTGATCGCCGATGCCCGGGTAGGCGAGCTATACCGAAGCGGCCGCCTCGGCGCAGCACCGTGGGCAGTCGAGATGCTCACGTTCGATCCCGGCGAAAAGTCGAAGTCCCGTGAATCCTGGGCCTGGCTCACCGACGCGCTGATGGAGCGGGGGTTCGGCCGGGATACGGGGGTGATCGCGATGGGTGGCGGTGTAACCGGCGACCTCGCCGGGTTCGTCGCCGCTACGTACATGCGTGGGGTGCCATACCTGCAAGTGCCCACCACACTCCTTGCCATGCTGGATGCCTCGGTGGGCGGCAAAACCGGCGTGGACACCCCGCAAGGGAAAAATCTCGTAGGTGCTTTCCACCAGCCGGTCGGAGTGATCGCCGATCCGCAGACTCTAACCACACTGCCGGACCGGGAGTATCGCGCCGGCCTGTCAGAGGCCGTAAAGCACGGCCTGATCGCAGACCAAACGTATTTCGGCTGGATGGAGACCAATGCCGCCGCCCTCACGGCCCGGGATCTCAATGCTCTTGCATGGCTGATACGGCGTAGCGTGGAGATCAAGGGCGAAGTAGTAGCCGGGGACGAGCGGGAGTCCGGGCGGCGCGCCATCCTCAACGCCGGTCACACGGTAGCCCATGCGCTGGAGAAGGCATCTGACTACAAGCTTCCCCATGGGGAGGCGGTTGCAGCAGGGCTGATCGTGGAATGCGACCTTGCTGAACGGGTGGGTCTGGCCCAGCCGGGACTGCGGAAGCGGGTTGCGGCGCTGCTTGCCGGTCTGGGGGTGCTCGAACGCCTGCCCCCCTCGCCGGGAGCCCCCCTGCTGATCGACTGCATGGCGAGCGATAAGAAGAATCGAGATGGCCACATCCACTTCGCCTTGCCGGGAAGAATGGGCGAGATGCATCGGGGAAACGGTTGGACAACTGCGGTACCAGTTGCCACAATTCGGGCGGCGTTGGCGATGTTGGAATGAATTCCGGCTGCCGGTTGCAAGCCAGGAATGGATGGTAAGCTTATGCTGCTACTAAGTTTAGGTGTATCGCGGGCGGTTGGGCGGTTCCTGCCAAGTTGAAAAAGTGGATAAAACCACGAACCGATGCCACAGCAACATTTTGTGATGTGGAAAGAATTTTTTGCTTGACCGCGGCAAAAGACCTCCTATATTGGCTCATCCTCTTCTGATCAGCTCGTGGTCACCGCATCCAAAATCGCAGGCATGCTCAACTCTGCCCCCGGGGTTGTCCTATGACCGTAGTTCGTACCGGGAAAGCCCGGCCGTTTGCTCGCTCCACACCTTCCGGCGCGTTCGACCAATACCTGCTTGACATCCAGAAGCTTCCGATGATCTCCGATCCAGACGAGGAGAAGCGGTTAGCCCGGTGTGCGCTGGCAGGGGACGAAGGGGCTGCTGAGCGGCTCGTGACGGCCAACCTGCGCTTCGTGATCTCCTACGTAAAAAAGTATCAGGGACACGGCCTGGACCTCTCCGAACTGGTGGCCATCGGGAACGAGGGCCTGCTCAAGGCGGTGAAGAAGTTTGACCCCGACCACGGTGTCAAGTTCATATCCTACGCCGTCTGGTGGGTGCGTCAGGCGGTGCTGAAGGCTCTGGCCGAGCAAACCCGGAGTGTTCGGATCCCGCTGAATCAGAACTCAGCGCTGGTCCGCATGTCCCGGGCAAAGAGCTTCCTGGCCCAGGAGCTGGGTCGCGAGCCGACCGATGCCGAGATCGCCATCGCGCTTAACGACTCGGTAGACAACATTCGATCCGCGCACCGCATGACCTCGACTGAGGTCTCGCTCGATGCACCGGTCGAGCGGCAGGACCGCGGCGCCAGCACCTTCGGCGAGCGAGTAGCAGGCACGGGAGGACTCGAGATCGAGGAGATGACCGACGTCCGGCTGCAGCGTGAGTTCATCGATCGAATCTTCGAACGCCACCTCACCCCGCGGGAACGCAAGATCCTCTCCTTGTACTACGGCCTGGAAGAGGGCTCCGAGGCACTCACACTGGAAAAAATCGGCGCTCTCCTGGGCGTCACCCGGGAGCGAATCCGGCAGATTCGTGAACGAGCCTTCGAGAAGCTTCGCGACTCCCCCGACGTTCGCTCGCTCCGGGGGTTCTGGGGGGCAGCTTGAGACGCGTGAGCAGTGAGCGGTAAGCGATAAGCGGGGAGTTCCGGAGCCATCGGAGCTCCCCGCTCACTTCTCACCGCTCACCGCTTACCT
>WUUC01011082.1_pt1 | contig 12076 bp, 8 predicted proteins | sample 6278441 | NCBI WGS metagenome assembly WUUC01 (sample SAMN13675441, study PRJNA597444) | soil metagenome | isolation source: soil | place: USA: Washington | collected 2017-10 | reverse complement strand
GCGATAAGGCCGCTCGCGAAGGGCGTGATCTCTTCGCCGAGCGTGAGGCCGAACAGCCCCAAGCCGGAGATCAGGTACGCGACGAGCTTGTGGAGCTTGGAGAAGCCCATCGCTTACGCCGCCCTCGACGGGTCGACGCGGATCTCGACGACGCGGCTCTTGCTTTTGGGCGTCGGCAGCGGCTCGGCACGGTCGAGCGCGACGGAGTCGATCAGCGCCAAGAACCTCAGCGTCGCGTCCGGGCTCGTGCCGGGCATCACGACCGGCGAGCGCGAGCCGCGCGCGATCACCTCCACGCTGAGGTCACGGCGCAGCGCGGTGACGCTGAGCGCTGCAGCGCGCGAGATGGCGCGCTCGAAGCCGCGATCCCACGCTTCACGCTCTAGGCCGTGCACGCCAGCCGGTACGCCGTTGTCGAGCAGCACGACGAGGTGCGCGGTGGTGTCGCGGTGGCGTTCCATGACGACCAAGCGACCGAGCGATGCGGAGCGCTTCCAGTGCACCGCGCGCAGCTCATCGCCCGCTTGGTAGCTGCGCAGGCCGGCCAGCTCCGTGCCGTGGCCGATGCGCCCGCTCACGGTGTCGGCGCCGCTCACGTTCTGCTCGGCTTCGATCAAGTCTTCGGACCGCAGCTCGGGATAGATCAGCAGCTGATCGGGCACGTCGAGCAAGCGCCACTTCTCGATGATGCCGAACGGGTAGCGCGTCGCGACGCGAAAGCCGGAGAGCTCGAGCACGCCGCGGCGCGCCGGGATGCGGCGGTAGCCGGCGATCTGGACGCTCTTCTGCGCGACCTTGAGGAAGTAGCAGCGGCGCTCGCTCGGCGCGTGCGGCGAGACGTCTTCGACCTCGAGCGAATACGAGGACGAACGTTGCTTCTTGTTCTCGAGCTCTATTTCGACGAGACAGGTGGCGCGGGCAAAGGCGCGCGTCGGCAGGCGCCGCTGCAAGCGCAGGTCGCGCAGCGCGATCTCGCTCATGATGCCGCTCAGCACGATCAGGCTCAGCATGAACCCGAAGATCAAGAACAAGAGGTTGTTGCCGGTGTTGATCGCCGCGAGCCCGACGCCGCCGGTCACGAAGATGAACGCCTTGCCCTCGCGCGTGGTGCGGAAGTAGCGCTTCCAGGGCTTGCTGTTGGTGCCGTGGCGCGGCTTGCTCGTGGCATCGAGCTGCGCGAGCGGCGGCGTCGACGACTTGTCGCCGCGCGGGCCTGCCTCGGCGCTCTCTTTTTTGGCGACGCTGCCGGGGGACTCGGCCACGGCGCTACACCGGCACGGGGAGCGAGGCGAGCAGCTCGCGGATCACGCGCTCGCCGTCGGCTGCGGCCGATACGCCTTCACGCGCACCCGAGGCGCGCACGCGGTGCGCGAGCACGGCGACGGCGACGGCCTTCACGTCGTCGGGGATCGCATAGCTGCGGCCGAGCACGAGCGCGTACGCGCGCACCGCACGCTCGAGCGCGAGCGCGCCGCGCGTCGAGACGCCGATCGACAAGAGCGGCGTCGAGCGCGTTGCGAGCACGATCGAGTGCAGGTAGTCGAGCAAGTCGTCCGTCGTCTTCACGCGATCGACGGCTTCTTGCGCGGCGAGCAGCTCGCGCTGGCTCGCGACCGGCGTGAGGTCTTCGATCGGGTCGGCGACGCGCCTGCGCGCGAGCACCTGGCGCTCGACGTCTTGGGGCGGGTAACCGATGCGCAAGCGCATCAAGAAGCGATCGAGCTGCGACTCGGGCAGCGGATAGGTGCCGTAAAACTCCTCGGGGTTCTGCGTCGCGAGCACGAAGAACGGCTCACCAAGAATGTGCGTCTCGCCGTCGATCGAGACGCGGTGCTCGCCCATCGCTTCGAGCAGCGCGCTCTGCGTCTTGGGCGTCGTGCGGTTGATCTCGTCGGCCAGCAATACGTTCGTGAACACGGGGCCTTTGCGGAACGTGAACTGCCCGGTCGCGCCCGAGTAGATGCTGCCGCCGAGCACGTCGGCCGGCATCAAGTCGGAGGTGAACTGGATGCGGCGGAAGTCGAGGCCGATGCTCGCGGCGAGCGCGCGCGCGAGCGTCGTCTTGCCGACACCGGGCACGTCCTCGATGAGCAAGTGACCGCGCGCGAGCAACGCGGCGACCGCGAGCTCGATCACCTCGCGTTTGCCTTCGAGCACGCGCTCCACGTTGGATCGAATGCGCTGCGCGATTTCCACGTTGGAGCTTGCCGAAAAAGGACGCGTCGAAGGTGAGGGAGAGGTCGAAGAGCGAGCTTCCATAGAAGGTGCCAATTTATCACGCGTATCGGGCTGCGTGCCCGAGTGAACACGCCCTACGCAGTAACGCGCGCAAGTGTTCAGGTGATTCCCGGTGGCGAGCTTGGTACGTCTTCTCCGAGGGGCAGCGTTACGGTGAAGGTCGTGCCCGTATCGGCGCGGCTCGATAACCACACGTCCCCACCGTGTGCTCGCACGAGCGCGCGCGACAGCGCAGGCCCGACGCCCAGGCCCGCGATGCGCTGGCCGGTCGGCGCAAAGGACGGCCGAAACGCCTCGAAGAACGCGTCTTGATCGGCCTCGCGCACGCGCAGGCCTCGGTCGCGCAGCGTCAGGGTGACGCTGCGCATGCCGAGCTCCGAGGCGGGATCGATCGCGGCCTCGAGCTCGATCTCGGCGGTCTTGCCGCTGCGGATGGTGGGATCGATCAAAGCCATCAGCGCAGCGACGAGCTGCTTTCGATCGGCAAGCAACGCGACCTGCGGCAGGCGCCGCGCGCGCACCGCGACGTTGCGGCTCGCCGCGCGCCGCTCGGTCTCGTTCTGCACGTGCTCGACGAGCTCGGCGAGCGGCAAGTGCTTGGCGTCGAGCGGCAGCGGCCCCGACTGCAGCCGTGCCCAGCCGATCACTTGGTCAAGCAGCGCGAGCAAGTCCTGCGCTGCGCAGCGAATGATGTCGACGCTGGCGCGCTGACCGCCGTGCACCGCGGCCTTGCCGCTGCTGCTCGGGTCCATCACGAGCAAGTCCGCAAAGCCGATGATGTTGTTGAGTGGCCCGCGCAGGTCATGGCCCATCGACGCAAGGAAGCTCGCGCCGAGCTGCGCGGCCTCGTCGATCGCTGCGCGCGCTTCAGCGTCGTCGTGCTCCACGCGCTCGGCGCGCGCGGCCAGCTTGCACAGCGCGTCGAGCGCAGCGCTCAGCTCTTCGGTTTGCGTAGGCCGCGGCTCGCGCGTCGCGCCCGCCACACCGGTCACCGGCAACACCTCCATCAGCGCCTTGGCGTCACGCGCGAGCGGCAACAAGATCACGAGCGCCACCGCCGCACCTGCGAGCGCGACGCCGAAAAGGCCGGCGATCGCCGCGCGCGGCGCGCTGTCCGGCAAGAGCGCCCATAACAAGACGGCGTGCACCGCGAGCAGCACGCCCACGACCAGCACCAGCTCGCTCGACACGCGGCGCGGGTTCATGCCCGCTCCAAGCGAAACGCGCCCGTCGGCTCGCGTGCGATGGGCAAGCACAACGCAAAGCGCGTGCCCTGCCCTTCGCTGCTCTCGATGCGCGCCTTGCCGTGGTGCTCGAGCGCGACGCGCTGACACAAGCGCGCGAGCAAGCGCGCGTCTTCACCGAGGCCTTTGCGCCGCACGCGCGTCGCCGGCGCGCTGCTCTGCAGGTGCGCGATCTCCTCGGCCGTCAGCACGCGAAACGGATCGCGCACGTACAGCACGTCGTACGCACCGTCGGCTTCACTGCCGAGCACGAGCATCGGGCCGGCGGCGTGCTCGAGCGCGTGGCTCGCGAGGCAGAGCATCAGCTTCTGCAGCCGCTCGGAGTCGCCGACCAGCGGCCGCAGCTCTTCGTGCTGCGCGCGCTGAATGTGCACGGGTCGATCGCCGCGCGAGCCCTCGAGCTGCTCGGCGACGGCGTCGACGAGCGCGACTGGGTCGAGCTCTTTCTCCTGGCGCGGCCCGTGATCCGCGGCGAGCAATGTCAGCTCGATCACCTCTTCGAACAGCTGCGACAGGCGCGCTGCAGCGCTGCGGATGACGCCGATGCTCTCGCGCTGATCCTCGTTGAGCGGGCCTTCGAGGCCGCCGAGCAAGACATCCGCGAAGCCCAAGATCGAGTTGAGCGGCGTGCGCAGCTCGTGGCGGACCGAGCGCAAGAAGCTCGCTTTGTACGCGCTCGCCTCGCGCGCCTTGCGGCGCAGCGCGCGGCTGTCGTCGAGCCGCTCCGCGAGCGTGCCGAGCGGGTGGGCAAGGGGCCCCCAGGTCTTGCGCTCGAGCACCGCGTTGGCGCTCGGCTCGCCGCTCTCGGCCAGGTGCCCGAGCTTTTCGCCGAACGTTCGCAGCGCTCGCGCACGCTGGGCGATGTACAGCCCGCCCAAGAGCGCGACCACGCCCGACGCCGCGATGCCCAAGAGCGCGCGCAGCGGCGCAGCGCCCAGGAAGACGACGAACAGCGCGTGCTGCGCGAGCACCGCACCGCCGAGTAGCCACGTCAATCGCAGCGTGGCTCGCGGCGCTGCTCGCGACATGCAGCTAGCGTAACACTGTTAGAGCGAGACGATCGGCGACTCGGCACCGGCGAGCACGACTCGGTTGCGGCCTTGCGCCTTGGCTTCGTACAGCGCTTTGTCCGCGGCGCGCATCAGCGAGTCGGTCGATTCACCGTGCGCCTTGCTCACCGAAGCAACGCCAATGCTCACCGTCACGCGCATCGGTTGGCCATCCCAGTCGATCACTTCCTCTTCAATCGCCTTGCGCAAGCGCTCCGTCAGCACGCCGGCGCCGTGCATGCCCGTCTCGGGCAGGATCACGGCGATCTCTTCGCCGCCGTAACGGCCGACGAAGTCGTTCTTGCGCACACTGCGGGTGAGCACGTTGGCGATGCTCATCAGGGCGTGGTCGCCCGCGGGGTGACCGTAAGTGTCGTTGAGGCGCTTGAAGTGGTCGACGTCGAGCATCGCGAGGCTGACGGTGCGGCCGTAGCGGGTCGCGCGGCTGACCTCGGAGTCGAGCGCTTCGCGCAGCGAGCGGCGGTTGGCGAGGCCCGTGAGCGCGTCGGTGCGACACAGGCGCTCGAGCTCCGCCGTCTTCTTCATCAAGGCGTCGTGCGTTTGCTTGAGGCGCAGGTGCACGGCGATGCGCGCCGCGAGCTCGGCGGGCGCGGCAGCCTTGTTTACGTAGTCGCAAGCGCCCAGCTCGAGCGCGGTGATCTTGCTTTCGTTGTCGGTCGAGCCCGTCAGCACCAACACCGGCAGGTTGCGCATGCTCAGGTTCGCCGCGCGCAAGCGCAGGAACTGGATACCGTCGCAGCGCGGCATGTTGAGGTCGCACAACACCAAGTCGAAGCCGCCCGAGGCGAGCGCTTGATACGCCGCGAAGCCGTCGGTCGCCGTCACGATGCGGGCGAAGATGCCGAGCGTGCCGAGCGTGTGGGTGAGCGCCGCACGAATCGCAGGCGAGTCATCCACCACGAGCACGCTCGCACCTTCAGGCTTCGTTGCTGCGGCGACGCGCATCGAGTGGCGAAGCGAGGTGCCGGGGACGTAATCGACTGCGTTGATCATCATGGCGGGGTTTCACTTTCGAGCGCGCTTATCCGGTACGCGCTTGCCACAGTCCCTTCGCATGCTGCATGCCATCGCCGGTTCGCGCGGCGTTGCAGCGGAAAGCCCTGGCGCGGGCTCGCGAGCGTAGCGATCGCATCCACTCGAGTGGTCGCTTCCACCACGCGCCGAGAAGCAGCGACCTCGAGGCTGCTTTGGGCAGAAAAACCATTGGCGTAGCGCTGCAGGCAACAGCTTCGAGGCAGCGCGCGTGCGCTGTGGTGGCGTCGTCCTCGGGCGTGGTCGCGCTTGCCACCAAAGGGCCTCCTGAGACCAGGTCCGCGCTGCCGAGTGGTGTTTTCGTCCACTTCGAGTGGCGACTAAATCCACAAGCAATTTCAAAGAGTTAGTCGGCACAGAGGGTGCAATGGGTCGACCTCGAAATGCGAGGTCACGGAATGCGCACGGTTCTCTTCCTGCTCTTGTCGATGTGCTTGCCCACGCAGGCGTTCGCCTACGCGCTTAAGACGACGCAAGAGGGTGAACCGGTCCGCTGGCAGCGCGCGCAGATCGAGCTGCGGATCGACGCCTCGCTCAGCGATGCGCTCGGCCGCGAGGCGAGCTACGCGGCGGCCACGATGGCGAGCGAAGCCTGGCGCGGCCTCGCGAACGCGCCGGACGTGACCATCGGTGAGGGCGCGCCTGCGGCCTACGACGCGAACGTTCGCAACAACGGCATCTACTTGCTCGCGCAGTGGCCGTTCGAAGACGACCAGCTGGCGATGACGGTGACCACCTACACGCTGACCGGCGAGATCGTCGGCGTCGACATCCTCGTGAACGGCGAGCGCGCCTTCGGGATGCTGACTGAAGAAGAGGAGAGCGAAGGCCACGTGGAAGCGCACGACTTGGCGGCTGTGCTCACGCACGAGATTGGCCACGCGCTCGGCCTCGCGCACACCGATGAGGACCCCGAGGCGACCATGTGGCCGCACATCCGCAGCGGTGAGACGCACCAGCGCAGCCTGAGCGACGACGACGAACAAGGCATCCTCGAGGCGTACGCGGCGCCGATGCCGATCGCGATGGCGGCGGCGGCGTGCAACGTGTCGCAGCCGGGCGCCAGCAGCGGTGGCGCGGCGGGCGCATTCGCGATGCTCGCGCTCGGTGCGGTGCTGGTGTCGCGCAAGAAGCGCTGAATCAGTCATTGCACGCGGTAGATCTCGAGCCCTGAACAGCTCCACAGCGCCTCGCCGTCCCACGCGATCTCCGTTGTAGTGAAGTCGATGCCGAGCTGAGCGCGCGCTCGGGGCGGCGCGAGCACGTTGCCCGCGCGGTCAAAGAGCGAGATGAAGGCCACGAATCGATCCAGCGTGAAGACGTAGATTGGTCAGCGGCGATCGCGTCACCTCTGCTGGGCGCCAGCGTCGCGAGCACGCTGCCGTCGGAGCTCATCTGGTAGACGCTGCCGTCGGCATCGGCGACCCAGATCGCAGCGCCATCCCACGTGATCCCCGTGCACGGCTGACGCTCAGGCATCTGAAACGGATCGAGGATGCGCGAAGCGCACAGCTCCTCGCGATCGATAGGTGTGCCATCGACCCAGAGCGCGATGTCATCGAGCTTCGCGGTCTGAGTGCCGCCTTGAACGAAGAACCCATCCCACTCGCGCGTACCGCCGAACGCAATGCTCGCGCGCAAGGGCGCGGCGGCATCTCGACCCACGTAGATGTCGGCTTCGCCCGCGCAGAAGTCACCCGTTCGTGAGACGGCCGACGCGCGCGGTCACGCGCCGTGGTGGTTCTTGCGCGGGCGCCGAGCGCGCCTACGCAGTCCAGCTCTCGAAATGCTTGCGGCCGGTGCGAGGAATCGCACCGGCCGCAAAGTTAACTCTTCGTCAGGAGTCCGCAGTCAGCTCACGCCGCTGCGGGTGTCTTCGCGGTCAAATCTTGACCGTACAGCGAGCTCACTGCGCTCATCAGCTGGCGACCCGTGAAGGGCTTTGCGACGAACATGGTGTTGGGCGCTTGCATGCTGGGGTTTTCGCTCTCGGCACCGAGGTAACCGGACGACACCACGACACGCAGCTTCGGGTGGCGCCTGCGCAGCTGCTCGGCGAGCTTCATCCCGGTGATGCCGGGAAGCACCACGTCCGTGACCAACAGGTCGATCTGCGCGTCGAGCTGCTCGACCAGCGCGAGCGCCTCTTCGGCCGACCCGGCCTCGAGCACCTTGAGGCCAAGCTCCTTCAAGCTGCGCGCCATCGTGCGCTTGATGGCCGGCTGATCTTCGACCACGAGCGCCAGGCCCTGCACCGCTGCGGGGCGAGGCGAAGCGGCCGCGCCATCAACCGGCTTCGACGCTGCCGGCGCGAGCGGCAAATACACGGTGAAACAAGCGCCGCGGCCCGGCTCGCTCTGCACATCCACGTGGCCCTTGGCCTGCGAAATGATGCCGTAGCAAGTCGAGAGCCCAAGGCCCGTGCCGTGCTCGCCCTTGGTCGTGAAGAACGGCTCGAAGACCTGGCGGCGCACGGCCTCGGTCATGCCGACGCCGCTGTCGCGCACCGAGAGCGCGGCGTACTCACCCGGCGCGAGCACGTCGTGGCGAAGCACGGTTTCGCGGCGCAGCGCGAGCGTGAGCGTGCCGCCGTCCGGCATCGCGTCCTTCGCGTTCACCGAGAGGTTCATGAGCAGCTGATCGAGCTGGCCGGGGTCGACCATCACGTTCACGCCGGGCTGGGAGGTGTCGATCACCACGCGAATGCGCTCGCCGACCACGCGGTGCAGCAGCTGACCAAGGCTCGTCATTGCCGCGTGCAGGTCGATGCAGCGCGGCTCGATCGGCCGCTTGCGCGAGAACGCCAGCAGCTGGCTCGTGAGCTTCGTCGCGTTGTCCGCGGCGCGCAGCACTTCGGTGAGGTCGGCGCGGCGCGGATCGCCCGGCGCCAAGTCGTCCATCACGAAGCGCGAGAACGAGATGATCGAAGTGAGCAGGTTGTTGAAGTCGTGCGCGACGCCGCCAGCGAGCCGCCCGAGCGACTCGAAGCGCTGCGCGTGGTCGGTCGCGCGCCGCGATTCCTCGAGCTGACGGACGGTGCGCGCGAGCTCTTGCTGCGCCAGGTGACGCTCGGTGACATCGCTCAAGAAGATCACCGCGCGCGGCCCGCTGGGCGTATCGAGCGCGCGCATGCGAGCGTTGAAGAAGCGCTCACCGCGCAGGCCGGGCGCGCTAAACGTGCGCTCTTCGACCGCGCGACCCGAGAGCACGCGCAAGATCATGCGCTCGGCTTCGTCTTGCCGAACATCGATGTGCTGCCAGATGCCCGAGCCGAGCACGTCATCCGGCGAGCTCGGCGCGTCGACGCGATTGACGAGCTCGATGATGCCTTCGTGGTTCACGACGAATACGTAGTCCGGCGTCTGCGCGACGATCTCCGCCATGACCTCGGCGGTCGGCGCGAGCAGGTCGTCTTCGAGGGTCAGTGGCCGTGAGACGCGACCCGAGTCCGGCGGGCGCTCGGTTTCGATGCGGACCTGCGCCAATCGCATGCTGCTTTCGAGGCGTTCGAGTCTCATACAGGGGCTCCCATCGAATACAGCGCGCACAAGGCATGGACGCGCGCATCAGACTTCATTGCGGCATGGCTCATTTGTGGCATTGCCCATCGAAGCACCGACGTTTCTCGGCACAAAGCTTTCGACATCATGTGTGCGTCTGAACGCCTATTGCGCTCATTCGCACAGCTCGTCGCGCTCAACGCACGCGGTCAGTGCATCGCGCGTGCCGATCTTTGCGAGTCGTCAAACGCGCGGCGTATCGACCTTCAGTGCGAGCTGCACGCGATGGCGCGTGGCAATTTCAACCACGCTCGTGGAAGATTCCCATACGCACCGAGCGCAGCCTGTTGGGGAGTAAGGAGGCTTCGTCGATGCAACTGGCCGTCAGAGCCGTGGCATATGGTTTGCGATGCTTAGCAGCGGAACTGCGCGGACGCGGAACCCGCGATTCAACGCCGAGTTAGGAAGCTCTCCGCGTTGGCGCTCGAGGTTCTGGATAGGTGAAGCGGTGGCCGTCGAAGAGCTCACTCGAACATTCATCATGGACGCGCCCGCCGTGACGGACGCACAACCTGCTCCGGCAGAGCGCGAGCCGACCTTGGTCGTGCTGTCGGGCGCGCGCATGGGCCTCGTCCACACTCTACAAAGTGGCGGCGCGGTGTTCGGGCGAAGCCCCGAGTGCGAGGTGGCGCTCGAGGACGACGGCATCTCTCGCCAGCACGCGCGAATCCTCGTGCGCCAAGGCTTGGTCGAAATCGAAGACTTACGCAGCACCAACGGCACGTACGTGGACGGCTCGCGCATCAGCACGCCGGTCCGCTTGCAGGACGGCTCGCGCGTCCGCATGGGCAACGTGACGCTGAAGTTCGCTTGGCAAGACCGCGACGCGTTGCGCGCGCACAAGCACATGTACGACATGAGCGTGCGCGACGGTTTGACCGGACTCTTCAATCGTCGCTACTTCGACGAGCGCCTCGAGGCCGAGCACGCGTTTGCGGCGCGCCACCGCTCTGCGCTCTGCGTTCTGCTCTGCGACATCGATCACTTCAAACGCGTCAACGACCAGCACGGCCACCCGGCAGGCGACGCGGTGCTGCGCGCCGTGGCGGCGGAGTTGCGCGATCGCGTGCGAACGGAAGACGTCGTCGCTCGCTTTGGCGGTGAGGAGCTCGCGATCATCGCGCGCGGCATCGACGTCACCGGCACGCGCATGTTTGCCGAGCGCATGCGAGGGATCGTCGAGGCGCTGCAGATCACGGTCGACGACAAGATCATCCCGGTGACGGTGAGCATCGGCATCGCGCATACGCATGCGGGGCCGACCGCGTCACGGGCCGAGGGCCTGGTGGTCGCGGCGGACACCGCGCTTTACGCCGCCAAGCGCGCCGGTCGCAACCGCGCGCTCTTGGCCGAATCGCCGGGCCGGTACAGCGTGACGCAAGACGACGCTCGCCAAGATTCGGCGCCGCAAGCGCTACTCGAGCCGCAAGCCGCTCAAGCGCCGCAAGCACCTGCGCGTCGCCCGCCGCGCGAGCGCGCCAACACGGCACCGGTGAACGAAGAAGCCGAGAAGGGCGCGCGCGGCGTCTCACAAGCCCGTATTCGGAGGATTACGTGACGCACAAGATCCTGGTTGTCGACGACGATCCGGATCTCGCTACGGCCTTCTCACGCATGCTGTCCGCGGAAGGCTACGAGATCGAACGCGCGAGTAACGGCGCCGATGCGCTCGAGATGATCGAGCGCGGGATCGGCATCGACATGCTGTTGCTCGACGTGCACATGCCGCAGATGGACGGGCTCGAGCTGCTCTCGCGCGTGCGCGATCGCGGGCTGCAAATCCCAGCGGTCGTGATCTCGGGCGCCGGCACGATCGAGCAAGCGGTACAGGCCACGCGCCTGGGCGCGTTCGACTTCGTGCAGAAGCCGGTGCAGCGCGACCGCTTGCTGGTCACGGTGCACAACGCGTTGCGCTTCAGTCGCCTGCAAGAGGCGAACACACGGCTGCAGGCCGAGATGACCTCGGGCGCGGAGCTGATCGGCGACAGCCGCGCGATGCAGACGCTCAAGAGCTTGATCGCGAAGGTCGCGCCTTCGGACGGACGCGTCTTGATCCTTGGCGAAAACGGCACGGGCAAAGAGCTGGTTGCGGCGGCGATTCATGCGGCGTCGGGCCGCAAGCATGGCCCCTTCATCAAGCTCAACTGCGGCGCGGTCGCGCGCGATCTCGCCGAGAGCGAGCTATTCGGCCACGAGAAGGGCTCCTTCACCGGCGCGGTCACCGCGCGCAAGGGTCGCTTCGAGCTGGCCGACGGCGGCACGCTGCTGCTCGACGAGATCGGCGACATGCCGATGCCGATGCAAGTGAAGCTCTTGCGCGTGCTGCAGGAAGGCGTGCTCGAGCGCGTCGGCGGCACGCGCAGCCTGAAGGTCGACGTACGCGTGCTGGCCGCGACCAACCGCGACCTGCGCGCGATGGTGGAAGACGGCAGCTTCCGCGAAGACCTCTACTACCGGCTCAACGTACTCACGCTGCGCGTCCCGCCGCTGCGCGAGCGCAAAGACGACATCGGCGCGCTCGTTGGGCACATGTGCCGTCCGGGCAGCACCGCAAGCAGCCTGTCGTTCCGTGAGGACGCGCTCGCCGCGCTGCGCACGCACGACTTTCCAGGCAACGTCCGCGAGCTCAACAACCTGGTGGAGCGCTTGGCGATCTTGCACCCGGGCGAGATCAGCGCCGAGCAGGTGCAGGAGATCTTGTCGATGGGCTCGAGCACGCCGCGCGCGGGCAAGAGCGTCGCGCTGTATCGCTTCGGCGAGAGCCTGCGCGACATCATGACCGACATCGAGCGCAAGGTGATCGCAGAGGCGATCGCCGCGCATGGCAACAGCAAGAGCGCAGCCGCCGAGGCGCTCGGCACGGAACGTTCGCACTTCTACAAGAAGTGCCGACAGCTAGGATTGACCGATGCAGGAGAGCGTCATGGAATCG
>WUUC01026948.1_pt1 | contig 12078 bp, 15 predicted proteins | sample 6278441 | NCBI WGS metagenome assembly WUUC01 (sample SAMN13675441, study PRJNA597444) | soil metagenome | isolation source: soil | place: USA: Washington | collected 2017-10 | reverse complement strand
GGCGAGGCGCCGTATCCACCGAACTACCCGAAGATGCCCGGCGAGCCGAGGCGGGTTCAGCCCTCGCGCGCCAAGCGCGAGCGCAAGTAACAAGTTGTTACTTGGCTTGGAGGAGCGACTCGAAGGTCGGGTCGTTGGGGTTTCGCGGCGGGCGCACCTCGCGCCACGTGGAGTCCTTTGGGTCTTTGTCGTCGCGGAAGCGGAGGAAGCGCGTGCCGTGGCGGAAGCGGTTTCCCTGCACCTTGTCGTAGCGAACCTCAGCGACGAGCTCGGGCCGGACGGCCGTCTCCTCGAGCTCGCCGGTGCCCCAGCGGTTCGGCTCCGAGAAGCGGCGGTCGGATCGCTCGTCCAGGAGTGGCAGCACCTTCTCCGCGATCTGGGCGTGCCGTGAGGCGCCGACCGCGGCCGAACCTACGTAGTCGAGCCCGCCGTCGTCGCGGTAGAGCCCGAGCAGCAGCGTCGCGATCCGGTCCGGCTTCGACTTCCACCGCACGCCCACGACCACCGCGTCCGCCGTCTTGTACGGCTTCACCTTCGTCACGGCCTCGCGCGAGCCGGGCAGATACGGCGAGTCGAGGCGCTTCGCGATCACGCCGTCGAGCCCGGCAGCCTCGAACGTGTCGAGCCACTCCGTCGCGTCCTCGGCGTCGTGCGTGTACGGCGAGAGCCGGAAGCCGTCCGCGACCCGCTCCAGCTCGGCGCGGCGCTTGCTCAACGGCAGCTCGTGCACAGGCTTTCCCTTCCACAACAGGAGGTCGAAGACGATGAACTCTGCGGGGATCTCCTGCGACAGCTTTCGCACGCGGCTCTCCGCGGGGTGCAGCCGCGTCTGCATCGAGTCGAAGTCGAGCACGCCGTCGCGGGCGATCACGATCTCGCCGTCGAGAGCCGAGTGCGGCGGCATTAGCTCGCCGAGCGGCCGCAACTCCGGGAAGTAGCGCAACAGCGGACGCTCCTTCCGCGACCAGAGGGCCAGCTCGCTGCCGTCATTCTCGAGAATCCCGCGGAAACCGTCCCACTTCGGCTCGTACTGCCAGCCGTCGCCTGCGGGCAGCTCCGAGACGAGCTCGGCCTCCATTGGAGGGAACGGCACGTTTGGCCCCGGCATGGAGCGGAACCTACCTTTCGTGGCCGAGCTCGATGGGGTCTGGCAAGTCGAGCGCTCCGGCGGAGCGCTCCCGCCGATGGTCGGCGTGCGCAAGCGCATCCACGGGATACACGGTGAGACGCTCGCCGGCCGCGTGCGGATGCCGTTCGACGTGCGCGGCAATGAGCTGCGCTACCGCGTTCCGTTCATGGGACTGGTCGACGTCCTCGAGCCGGAGGACGGCGGCTTCCACGGGCGCGCGACGTGGTTTGGCGTCGAGTTCGGACGATTTCGACTGAGGAGGATCGACGTGACCGAGGCGTTGAAGAACCAGCTCGTCAAACACATCGATGAAGCGCTGGCCATGGAGCAGAACGTGCTGCGGATGCTCGATTCGATGATCAACACGACCGAGGATCCGGAGATCAAAGACTTGATTCGCGAGCACAAGCTCGACACGGAGAAGCAGATCGACCGCATGCAGCGAAGGCTCGACGCGCACGGCGCCTCCCCGTCGGCCGTTCGGGAGGCGGCCGGAATCGCGCAGGCGCTGATGAAGAGCGTGTTCGACCTGGCACGCACGGAGAAGGCGGGTCGGAACGCGCGCGACGCGTACGCGACTGAGCACCTCGAGATCGCCGCGTACCAGTTGCTCGAGCGGATCGCATCGCGGGCGGGCGACGAAGAGACCGTGGTTGCCGCCCGCGAGAGCCGCGTAGAGGAAGAGGCGATGGCCGCAAAGCTCGAGTCGAAGTGGGACCGCTTCGCCGAGCTGTCGCTCGAGGAAGCAGGCGTCGCGGTTTAGGAGCCTATTGCAGCCAGGGAGCGAGGAACCGCTCGATGTCACGGCAACCTCGTGGGTGCGCGAGGCGCGCGCGCACGTTCTTCCCCTCGACGACCACCAGCGTGGGCGTCGTCTCGATCGCAAAGCGCTCGACGAGGTCGGGACGCTCTTCCTGCGCCACGCGGTAGAGCCTGAATGTGCCGTGGTTGCGACGGCGCTGCAGCACCTGCGCCAGGAAGCCCTCGACGCGCCGGCACGACCCCGAACGCACCGAATAGAAGAAGACCAAGCCAGGTCTGATCGTGCTTTCAACCGAGTTCACGTTCGCCCCCTCTAGGCCAGCTTTGAGGGCGGGGACTTGGCCCGTACGACGACCGTTCTCTACCCCGCTATACGTGATTGCTAACGCGTAGGCTGACCCGATGGAACGTGTCGTCGTCACCGGGCTCGGGGCCGTCACTCCGCTCGGAAACGACGTCGAGAGCACCTGGGACGCCGCTCTCGCGGGCCGAAGCGGGGTGGACTGGATCCGCGGCTTCGACACCTCTGCCTTCCCCGTCCGCGTCGCCGCGGAGGTCAAGGGCTTCGAGCCGGCGACAGTCGTCTCGCCGAAGGAGGCCCGCAAGCTCGACCGCAACGTGCTGCTTGCACTGGCGAGCGCCAAGGAGGCGGTCGGCGACGCGGGCTTGAACGGGTTCGACCCGACGCGTGTCGGGATCGTCTTCGGGTCGGCGATCGGCGGCTTGGTCGGGATCATGGAACAGGCCGACGTGCTGCGCGAGCGCGGCCCCGACCGCGTCTCGCCCAATTTCCTGCCGAACGTGCTTGTCGACTCGGCGTCGGGACAGCTCGCCATCTCGCTCGGGATCCGCGGCCCGAACTACGCGCCCGTCTCGGCCTGCGCCACCGGCTCACACGCAGTTGGCGAGGGAGCGGAGCTGATCCGGCGCGGAGACGCCGACGCCGTGCTCGCGGGAGGGACCGAGGCGTGCATCCACCCGCTGATCCTCGCGGGGTTCTGCGCGATGCGGGGCCTCGCTGCCGAGGACGAGCACCCGCCGCGCGCGTCCCGCCCGTTCGACGCAACGCGCGCGGGCTTCGTGATGGGCGAGGGAGCGTGCACGCTTGTCCTCGAGAGCCTCACCCATGCGCAGCAGCGAGGCGCGGACGTCTACGCGGAGGTGCTCGGCTATGGGACCTCCAACGACGCGCACCACATGGCGCAACCGGAGCCGGAAGCGATCGGTGTCTCGGACATGATGCTGTCCGCACTACGGCGCGCAGGCGTTGCGCCGGAGCGCGTCGACTACATCAACGCGCACGGCACGTCGACACCACTCGGCGACCTCGCTGAGACACGCGCGATCAAGAACGTGTTCGGCGAGCATGCGTACGAGCTCGCGGTGTCGTCGACCAAGTCGGTGACGGGACACTGCTTCGGCGCCGCAGGCGCGATCGAGGCGATGATGTGCGTCCTCGCCGTGCATCACGGCCTACTGCCGCCGACGGCGAACTATGAGGTCCCCGATCCCGAGTGCGATCTCGACTACGTCCCGAACGAGGCGCGCGAACGAGAGGTCGACGTCGCGCTCTCAAACGCCATGGGCCTCGGCGGCCACAACGCCTGCGTCCTAGTCGGCCGCTACGGCGATTAGCGGCCGAGCACGGTCCGGCGATTGTCGGCTGGGTTCGGGTCGAGCTGCCAGCCGGACGCGAGCACGCTGGTCCTTCCCGGCGAGACGACGCTGACCGACCGCATTGCGCCGGGTTCGATCGCGCCGACCTCGCGCACTCGCCGACGCTTCCCAGACGTGAACGTGACGCGCACGCGCAGCGCGGAGGCAGAGCTGCGGTTCGCCACCTGCGCCACGACGGCGCGGCCCGAGCGTCGTGCTGAGAGCACGAGATCGATCGTGGGCTGCCAGTCGACGTCGCGCGCGTTCACGTCTCCAGTCCTCAGCCGGTGCTCGTCGCTTCCGTCGGCGTTCATGACGTAGACGTCGCGATCGAAGACGGCCGGGTCGCGCGTCGACTCGAACGCGATCAGCGTGCCGTCGGGCGACCAGGCGGGGCGGAAGTCGCCGGACGGATCGTCCGTCAGCTGCGTGACGCCTGTGCCGTCGGCGTTCATCACGTAGACGTTCGGGTTGCCGTCGCGTTCGCTGGTGAACGCGATGCGCGCGCCGTCGGGCGACCACGCGGGGTCGTAATCGCGCTCGGGATGGTCCGTCAGCGGAGCGCGGCCGCTGCCGTCGACCGCCACGACCTCGACCTCGAGGTTGTCGCGCGAGTTGCCCGCGAACGCGATCCGAGTCCCGTCAGGCGACCACGCGGCGGCCCAGTCGGGACGCGGGTCGTTCGTCAGCCGTCGTTCGTTGCGCCCGTCGGCATCGATCACGAACAGGTCCTCGCCGCCGCGGTCGCTGGTGAAGACGAGCGACCGTCCGTCCGGCGACCAGGACGCGAAGTAGTCCGGAGCCGGGTTCGTCGTCACGCGGCGCCGACCGCGACCGTCGGGCGCCATCACCCAGACGTCGTAGTTGCGGTTCACGACTGCGTCGAACGCGAGCCGCCGGCCGTTCGGCGACCACGCGGGTGAGAGACCGGCTCCGAGCGAGCGAGCGCCCGAGCCGTCGGCGTTCATGACCCAGACCTCGTTCGCGTAGAAGTAGGCAAGCCTCCCGTTCGACCCTGGGAAGGCGGCGGCTCCGCCCACCAACAGCCCGGCGGCGACCGCAGCTGCCACGGCCAGCGCTGCGCGAGTGGCCATCCGTCGATTTTGCCTGTCAGCCCTCGACGACCTCCGGCGTGAGCTCGGCGAGTGAAGGTACGACCACGTCCGCGAGCGAGAGCGACTCTTCGTCCGGCGGAAAATGCGCGTTGGGGATCGCGAGCACCCTCATCCCGGCGGCGTGCGCGCTGCGGATCCCGTTGTGAGAGTCCTCGATCGCGACGGCGCTGCCGGGGTCGACCGCCAGCCGCCGTGCGACCTCCAGGTAGACGTCGGGCGCCGGCTTTCCGCGCGCGACCTCCTCGGATGAGAGGGTCACGCGAAAGAATCGCGCGAGCTCACCGACCTCGAGCGCAAGGTCGATCAACGGCCGGTTCGACGACGACGCGAGGCCCAGCGGCCAGCGCGCCGCGAGCCGCTCGACCGCGTCGCGAGCGCCTGGGAGCAGCGGCAGCCGCGCGCGGTACCGCTCTTGCATGCGGCGGACGACCTCGTCCGCGATCTCATCGGGCGGCTCGCGCAACTCGATCGTCTCGTGCATGTAGCGCGACCACTCCGGCGAGCTCATTCCCATCATGTCTGCCTGCGCACCCGCGTGCCAGCGTCCGCCACGTTCGCGCGCGAGCTGCTCCCGCACCTCATCCCAGAGCTGCTCGGTGTCGAGCAGTAGGCCGTCGAGGTCGAAGACGACGGCGTCGATCACGCTGGGTGATACGACCCTTCGCGGTAGACGAGGCCCTGGCGGCTGCGGCCGAGCTCGATCCGTTCGACGCGGGCGACGAAGAACGTGTGGTCGCCCGCAGCATGCTCATCGCCGAGCGTGCACTCCAGCCATGCAAGCGCGTCGGCAAGCAACGGACCTCGTGCGCCCTCGCGGGCAGCGATCCCTTCCCACTGCGCAATCGGCGGAACGCTGCGCGCGAAGTGCTGCGCGACCGCGGCCTGGTCTCCCGCGAGCACGCTGATCGCGAACCCGCCGGCCTCCCGGAAGAGTTCGTGTGCCTGCGTGTCGCGGCCGATCGAGATCCCGATCAGCGGCGGATCGAGCGACAGGGATACGAGCGAGCCGACCGTGATCCCGAAGCGACGTCCCTCGACCGTCGTCGTCGCGACCGCGATTCCGGCAGGGAAGCGGCGCATCGCGGCCCGCAGTTCGTCGCCCGACACTGGGGGCGACTCTAATTGGGGCGGCAATACCTGGAGCTGCCGGCGAGCTGTCGCTGCTCTTCGTTTGCCGCCTGGTCGTGCGCGCGATCGTAGGCGCCGAGCGCCTGTGACTCCCAGTACATGTCGGGCATCACGCCGGGGCCGACCACGGTGGCGCGGTAGCGGTCGCCGTGTCCGGGCCGCCGGCCCTCGCGCGGGTAGAAGCCCCAGCAGAAGTTGCCGCGCGGGCGCTGCGTCAGGAACGCGCCTTCGCGCCGCCAGCCGCGGCCGTAGGAGGAGTTGCGTGTGTCGAGGTAGACGTTGCGCGCATACCCGTCGAGCGGACGGCCGCTACGCGTGACGCGGAAGCCGAAGATCGGATGGCCGCCGTACGAGTACCACCCGTAGAGATGGTCGTACCGGCGGTACGCCCAGTCGAGCTTGGCGACGAACTCTGGCAGCGCCCCGCGCCAGTGCGAAAGTCGCAGCTCCCAGGCCGTCTGCCGCGGCGACGAGGCCTTGCCGCGCCCCGGGAGCAGCCGCTGCCAGCTCTGCAGCGCCCAGTACGAACCGTCGGCGGCGCGGCAACCGGTCACGAACCAGGCGAGCCACGGGCCGTCGTACGGCCGGCACGTGTTCGCGATCCGCGCCGTGTCCGAGTACCGGAGGCGGAAACGGACCTGAGCTACGGTCGGGTGAGGCGCGCGTGCGTTGACCGCTCCCCACGCGAGCAAACGGCGGACGCGGCCGCCCGACCGAAACGTCACGAGCGCCTTGCCGCTTGCGTCGGCGGCGAGCGCGACGGGGGAAGCGTTGAGTCCGACCCGCTGAGACGCCGACACAGGCGACGCCGCGAGCAGTGCGAGCCCGAGTGCTGCGATGCTGGCGGCTGCGGCTCGACCCCCGACCATGTGATCTCCAATCGGCAGATCGGAAGCTCTGCCGTAGGCCCCGAGGCTACCGAGATACGAGGGGGCGGACCCTGCCGCCCCCTCCAGAAACGGATTCCGGCTCTCGCCTAGGTCGCGGCAGTTCGTGTCGTGACGTCGCGGCTGAGCACGTACCCGGAGCCGATCATCGCGACGCCGAGCGCGAGGTGAAGCCAGTGGTCCGCGTCGTCCGCCGGCAGCCAGTTCAGCGCACCGATGAGTCCGAGCAGCCAGAGCGCGGCGTAGATGATGCCGCCGCCGATCAAGAACGTTCGCGCACCGTCCCACGTTCGCGCGAGCGCGATCCCGGCGATGCCGAATAGCAGGTGAACGATGTTGTGCAGGATGCTGACCCGGAACAGTCCGAGCAGCTCTCCGTCGGAATCCTCGCCCGAAAACTTCCCAGGTGCGTCGGTGGTGATGCCCGGGATGAAGCCGAGGATGCCGACGATCAGGAACACGATGCCGACGAGCAGCGCAACAGTCTGCAGAGTCGTCCGTTCGCCCATCGCAGATCTAGCGACCATTCCTCCTCCTGAGGTGGTAGACGCTCGAAGCGTTCCCTAACGAAGGTGACATTCCTTGCTCGGCGCGATCTTCGCACCAGTGCACATTCGCGTCGAGCGCTTGGTCGGTTCAGGTACCGACGGTAAACAGGTACGCGACGATGACTGTCACGAGCGCCATCGTGCCGGCCAGCGTCAGCTCCGCGCGACGTCGGGCGAGGGTTGCTCCCAGCCACGGGCTCGGTACGGACGACGCGGGCAGCGTTGCCGTCGCGAGTGCGGCGATCGCCATCGCCAGCAGCACGTAGAACGCGGGGTGCAAGCCGGTGACCACGTTCTTGACCTCGTCGATGGTCGTTCCGAGAACCTCGCTCGGCCCCGACTCACCAGTCGGGAGCACCTTCGGCGGCCCGACGTCGGTGATCCCCGCCTCGGTGACCGGCACGGACTCGCTGCCCACGAGCCCTGCAGCGGCCGAGCCGATGGGGACCGACTCGCCGGCGAGGAAGGCTTCGACGCCCTCGCGGCACGTGCTCGGCTGCAGGCGTGTCTTCTTGCGGGTAGGTCGGCCCGCGACTACTGCGAACCGGATCCGCATCGTCGGAGTCACGAGTACGTACGTACCGTCGTGGAGCCAGCGTTTCCCGAGCCGACCGTTGAAGCGAATCAGGTTGACACCCGGACGTGCGTTGACGCGGATGAGGCCGGCGCGGCGGCAGAACGGCGAGATCTGCATCACCGGCAGCGTCAGCTTGCCGCGGCGGTAGGAGATGAAGCCGAGGACGATCTTCCGCGGTCGAGCGGGGCGCTTCGCGCCTGGGCGGCTGCCGCTGGACGAGCTCGCGATGATCGGGACTCGAGAGACTGGGAGCGAGGCCGCGTACGCGCTGCTGCTGCCGCCCGCGGCGTACCCCGCCGGAATCCCACCCGCGGCAGCTCCCGTTCGCGGCTCGGTCGTTCCCGTCGCAAAGCCAAGCGCTCCGCCGGCGGTTCCTGCCGTCGTTCCTGCTCCTCCAGTGGTTGCTCCCGCTGCTCCCGTCGTCGTTCCCACCGCTCCGGAGGCTGCGCCTGTAACGGCCGTGGTCGTCGACTGAACCGTCTGCGTCACCTGCGACACGGGCGAGCTGGGTGCCGGTGCGGGAGCGGACGGGGAGCTCGTCGTGGTCGGCAGCGTCGGCGTTGGTGCTGGTAGCGCGGGCGCAGTCGTGACGGTGGGAGTCGGCGCCGGCACCGTCGGGGTACTCAGCGTGGGAGCCGGTGCGGGCGGAGCCGAAACGGTCGGAGCGGGCAGCGTTGGCGCCGGCAGCGTCGGTGCCGGCAGCGTTGGCGCCGGAAGCGGCGGCGCCGTGACGGTCGGAAGCGTGGGCGCCTCGAGCGCAGAAGCGGGCGCGGTGAGTCCCGCCGCGGCTCCGAGGACCGCAACCAAGACGAGTAACGCGGGCCGCAGATTCATCCCTACTCTTAACGCAGGAGTGCTCCACAGGGGTTCGCATCAAATCGCCTCAGCCAGGGAAAATCCCTGGTGATGGCCGTGGCGCGGGAGGAGACCTTCAGGGATCTGTACGAGATCCTGGGCGTACCTAGGGGCGCCGACGAGGAAACGCTGCGGAATGCGTACCGCATCCGGGCCCGAGAGCTGCACCCGGATGTCTCGAAGGACCCGGACGCCGAGGAGCGCTTCCGGGAGCTCTCGCACGCGTACGACGTCCTCTCGAAGCCGCGCTCGCGGCTCCTCTACGACCGGCTCGCGTACCGGGGGCCGGGCGGCGGCGGCTTCGGCCCGGCGCACGAGGGCGTGGGCGGGCTGACGGGAGACTCCGACCACCTGAGCGAGGACGCGCTGGTCGGCTGGGTCTTCACCGAGGACACGCCTGACCCAGCGGCTCCCGTGCCTCGGGAGGACCGGCTGCTACGGGTAATGGCCGCGGTCGCGCTGGCAATCGCGATCGTGCTGATCGCGGTCGTGCTCATTCGCTAGCGATCCTCATTAGGACGAACGTCCGCGGGCGCGCCTAACGCGCGCCCGCGGTGCGGTTGACGTGCCGCGCGTCAGCCGCCGACGCGTAGGCGGAGCGGTCGTGAGACCGCGCTCTCCCCTAGCCGCGCCACGATGCGAAAGTTGCCTGGGCGAAGGTTCGCCGGAACGTCGAGCGTGTACCTGCCGAGCGCGTTCGTCCTCACGCGCTTGATCGTCGCGAACGTCGGCTTCGCTGACCTGCGCACAGGCGGAACCACGCGGTACACGGTCACGAAAGCCCCGACGACGGAGTGGCCGAGCGTGTCGACGACGGCACCCCTGACGTCTTGTGCGCGCGCGGCCACGGTCATCCGAGCCGGCGGCATGCTGCCGACGAGCCGCACGCCGGCGAGCGCCGCGCGCGTTCGCTCGAGGTTCCACGACGACGGGATCAGGCCGGGGCCGACGACGTACCGATCGGAGGACGGCAGCTCGAGTTTGAAGCGGATGACGACGAACGGCGCCCTCTTCCTCGCGCTCGGCTTCATCGGCGTCGGCCGGGCGAGACGGAACGCGACCGCGCCCTGATACTGCGCGTTCGCTTTCGGGTCGGCCGATTGCACGATCACGGCAAAGCCCGCGATCGAGCCGAGCGACTGGCCGTTCTGGCCGACGTGCGGGACACTGGCCGGCCCGCGGCTGACGAACCGGCTGTACTTCGCGGTCGAACTGAGGATGTCGGTCGCAGCGGCTTCCGCGCTGCTGTTCTCCGCGTCGAGCCTCACAAGCCACTGGATGCCGGCGATGCCGTTGACTGACGGCTTCTTCGGGTCTTGCCACGTCGGGCCCGACCACTGCCGGTAACCCGACTCGCGGTAGTCACCCGGGATCGCGAGCGAGAGGGCCAGCCCTTGCGCGTACGTCTTCGGCAGATTGACGCCGGCGAGCGGCACCGGTGTTGAAGGCGCGTCCTGGCTCGGCGCGCCCAGTGACGCGCCGGCGAAGAGCAGTGCCGGACACCCCAGCAGGAGCAGTAGGAGGAATCTTGGCCGCAGCAAAGATGTCACGCGCGGTCGAGCGTAACTCCGTCGTGGTACCGCTTTGAAGGGGCGGGAGACCCATTTGCCCCGACCAAAAACCGTGGTTCTTCGGAATGCGGCTACGAGCGCGTTCGGGAAAGTCGGGCGCTACGGCAGAGGTGCCCGATGATGAGGATCCCGTTGGTGATCTCGTCCGGCTCGATGGACTTCAGGAGGAAGCCGTCCGGGCCGCTCCTACGTGCTTGTCCGATCACGTCGTGATCTTCCACGCCGGTCAGCATCACGAGGGCGGCGGCCTGTCGTGCCTTTCGGAGCGCGGCAAGGGTCTGGATCCCATCCATTCGCGGCATCTCGATGTCGAGCAGAATTACGTCGAGCGGCGCCAGCGTTTCGGCCAGCTCTAGTGCTTCAACACCGTCGCGCGCCACCCCAGCCACCTCGAGCTCGGGCTCCGCTGCGAGCGTGGCGCGAAGAGCTTCCACGAATCCAGCGTCGTCATCACAGATGAGAACGCGAAGCCGATTCTTGATCGCAGGCTCCGCGACGGCCACGTGACCGACTATGACAGGCGCGCGTCGCCGTTTCTATCGCGAATGCTTCTCGCTCGGAATCGGGTCAACCTCGAGCACAGCCAGAGTGAGCCTGATGTTCAGCCAGATCTGGCTTGAATCCAGCGGCGGGGTGAGATTCGAACTCACGGAGGGGGTTAGCCCTCAACGGCTTTCAAGTCGGCCGTGGGCTGATGCGCCTGTGGACGGAAGCGGGCTTCTGACTCCGCTTCCGTCCGCCTAGGTACGGCGACGTCCACTGAGGTCGTTACCGAGTTCGGTTCCGCGTAGCGGCTCATCGCTTGCCGCCCATTTCTCCCGCGTCAGGCGGTAAAGGCGAAACGGCCACCCATTCCTAGCGACGACGTCGCGTTCGAACGCCATGCCGAGCTTCTCCATGATCCGTCCGGATGCCACGTTCGCAGGGTGGTGGACGGCCACAATGCTCTTGAGCTTGAGCCGGTCGAAGGCTTCATCACGTACGGCGCTTCCGGCCTCCGTCGCATACCCCTGACCCCACGCCGGGCGCATGAGCATCCACCCGATCTCGACCTCGTCAGGCGAGACGTCATCGCAGCTTTGGCCGAAGTACTTGGTGTCGGTGAACCCCAGCCCGGCACCATTCTCCTTCGCCACGATCCAGCGTCTGCCGAAGCCGTGTTCCCGGACGCGTGCGAGCGACGCCGCGAAGTTCCGCTCCGCCACGTCACGCCCGTACGGCCCACCTGGCGCCCAGTAACGCATGGTGTCCGGATCAGCGGTGAGCGCGACGAAATCTTCCAGCCGGGACAGGTCCAAGGGCTCGAGGAGAAGGCGCTCGGTCTCAATCACGTTCACGTTGCTTCTGCTCGCACGCTAAGCGCGGACCCCACTAGAGGTCGAGTGTGCGGATCGTCGCGCGCGAGCATCCCTTGCCTCCACGGATGTGCGAGGTTGCCGCTGTGGCCCTTCCGGTACCAAGAACCGGTACCAAACTGGCGATGCGCCGCGGCTGGCGAAGCAGGCACGAGGGAAAAACCCTGCTAGCGAAGCGGCGGGGGTGAGATTCGAACTCACGGAGGGCGTGAGCCCTCAACGGTTTTCAAGACAACGTGCGAAGAACGTAAGAAGCCTCCCTATGCAGGCACTCTGGTCTCCATGGAGCCTTTGCGCGCCAGCGGTTGCGCGAGTCGTCAAGGCATCAAGCGAGAGCAGACTCGCGCACGCCGGCGTCCTCTTGCACGCGCCGCGCCACTCACCCCGCCAGGCAAACCCGCCTAGACTCGGCGTCGACAGCCAGTAAAGGCGGCTTGATTGAGAGGAGGGACGATGAGCGAGTACGTGATCAAGCCGCTCGATGCCTCGACCTGG
>WUUC01145091.1_pt1 | contig 12079 bp, 6 predicted proteins | sample 6278441 | NCBI WGS metagenome assembly WUUC01 (sample SAMN13675441, study PRJNA597444) | soil metagenome | isolation source: soil | place: USA: Washington | collected 2017-10 | reverse complement strand
ACAAGCTCCAGATCAAGCTGAGCCCGAAGGCGCGGAAGGCGCTCAACCGCAAGGGCACGCTGAAGAAGAAAGTCAGAGTCACCTTCACGCCAACCGAAGGAAGGGCCTCGAGCGTTGCTCGAGCTCTCACCTTCAAAGCCCCTGCGAACGGAAAGGTCAACTGAGATGAGGACGACCATCGCTAGAACCCGAATTGCCCTCGCCCTCACCGCCCTGGCGCTCGCCGTCGGGATCTCGGCGCCTGCCGCGTCGGCGATCGAGTACGCGAAACTCGGCGCCACGATCGACGACATCGACGGTAATCCCGAGCGTCAGGCCGGCTCGCATCCTGACGTGACCGTGCGGTTCGACGTTCCACAAACCGACCCGGAAGACACGGGCTCCTTCCCCGTCGAGGCGCCGCACCGGTTCCTGATCGACCTGCCGCCGGGCCTTCTCGCCAACCCGTTCGCCGCCGAGCGCTGCGCGGAGACGGCGCTGAAGGGAGGCAACTCGGGGAATGCGGCCGCCTGCCCGGTGGATTCGCAGATCGGCGTCGCCTACATCGGGCCGAGGAGCGGCCAGCCCCTCGAAGCACCGATCTACAACGTCGTGGCGCCCGACGGCGCACCGGCGATGTTCGCCTTCAACGCCCTCGGCGTCATCGTGCGGCTGACCCCGACCCTGCGGCCGGGGGAGTACGCGATCACGATCGATTCCGGTTCGATGTCGCAGGGGATCATCATCACCGGCGCTGAAATCACTTTCTGGGGAGTGCCGTCGGATCCGCTTCACGATCCCAATCGGTACGGCCCGGTCATCCCCGGCTTCTACTGGAAACCGTTCACCACCGAATACCCGCGCAAAGCCTTCATGTCGGCGCCGACCTCCTGCTCGGATGCGCCGCAGTCGATGACGGCCCGCCTCGACGGCTGGAAGTCGATCGGCACCTACGCGGTCGGCACCTTCAACTCCGACTTCGAAGGCAACCCGTACCGCTTCACCGGCTGCGACCAGGTCCCGTTCACGCCCTCGATCGAAGCGCGGCCGACGACCAACCTCGCCGGCTCGCCCTCGGGCCTCGACGTGAAGATCACGACGCCGCAGAACACCGACCCCGACGGCCTCTCCGAGGCCCACCTCAAGGACGTCGTCCTGACCCTTCCAGAGGGGATGACGATCAACGCCGCCTCGGCCAACGGGCTCGATGCCTGCAGTCCGGGCGAGATCGGCTTGACCTCTCCGGTCGGCCAGCCGAAGGCGATGTTCGACGGCGAGCCGGCCTCCTGCCCGGCGGCCTCCAAGCTAGGCACGGTGCAGATCGACACGCCGTTGATCGACCACCCTCTAAAGGGCGCGGTCTACCTGGGCGAGCAGGGCGACAACCCGTTCGGCTCGCTGCTCGCCCTCTACATCTCGGTCGAGGACCCGCTCAGCGGCACGACGATCAAGCTCGCCGGCCAGCCGGTTCCCGACCCGGCGACCGGCCGGCTCACGGTCAGCTTCAAGGACAACCCGCAGCTGCCGTTCCAGGAAATGAAGGTGAACATGTTCGCCGGCCCGCGGGCGGCGCTGAAGACGCCCGTGACCTGCGGCCAGTTCTCCTCGAGCGCGAAGCTCACCCCCTGGACCGCGCCTGAAGGAGCGACCGTCGAGCGGTTCGACGCCTTCGCGATCGAGAAGGGCGCCGGTGGCTCTGCCTGCCTCGGGTCAGAGGCCGCGGCGCCGAACGCCGCCGCCTTCCAGGCCGGCACCGTCGACCCGACGGCCGGCGCCTACACCCCGTTCACGATGCGGATCAGCCGCGCCGACGGCACCCAGCCGATCAAGGCGATCAGGACGACGCTGCCCAAGGGGCTGCTCGGCAAGCTGGCCGGCATCTCCTACTGTCCCGACGCCGCGCTCGCGGACGCCGCGGGCAAGAGCGGCGAGGCCGAGCAGGCGGCGCCCAGCTGCCCGGCCGGCCCGGAAGTCGGCAGCGTCACCGTCGGCGCCGGAGCGGGGAGCGATCCCTACTACGCCGCCGGCAAGGTCTATCTGGCCGGTCCCTACAGGGGCGCCCCCCTCAGCCTGGCGATTGTCACCCCGGCTGTCGCCGGTCCGCTCGACCTCGGCACCGTGGTCGTGCGCGCGGCGCTGCAGGTCGATCGGGAGACGACGCAGATCACCGCCGTCAGCGACCGGATTCCGACGATCCTGAAAGGGATTCCGCTCGACGTCCGCTCGATCGCGGTCTCGATGAACCGTCCCTCGTTCACGCGCAACCCGACCTCGTGTGACCCGATGGAGGTGCTCGGCTCGGCGACCTCGGTCTTCGACCAGGAGACCTCACTCGCCAACCGCTTCCAGGTCGGCGGCTGCGAACGGCTCGGCTTCAGGCCCAAGGTCTCGCTGCGGCTGAAGGGCGGCACCAAGCGCAGCGCCTACCCGGCCCTGACCGCGGTGCTCCACACCCGCGCCGGGGACGCCAACATCGGCAGGGCCGCAGTCGGCCTGCCGCGCTCGGCCTTCCTCGCCCAGGAGCACATCCGCACCGTCTGCACCCGGGTGCAGTGGGCGGCGGATGCCTGCCCGAAGGCGGCGATCTACGGCAGGGCGACCGCCTGGAGCCCGCTGCTCGACCAGCCACTGAGCGGCAATGTCTACCTGCGCTCCTCCGACAACGAGCTCCCCGACCTGGTCGCCGACCTGCGCGGCCAGATCCGGGTGGACCTGGTCGGCCGGATCGACTCGCTGAACGGCGGCATCCGGACCACGTTCGAGGCGGTTCCCGACGCGCCGGTGAGCAAATTCGTGCTGCGGATGCAGGGCGGCAAAAAGGGCCTGCTGGTCAACAGCCGCAACATCTGCAAATCCGTCAACCGGGCCAGTGCGTTGCTCGACGGGCAGAACGGCAAGACCCGTGACCTGCGGCCGGTCCTGAAGAACGGTTGCGCGGCCAAGAAGCCGGGACGCGCCGGGCGCGCGGGAGAGCGCTGACCGGGTCGGGGTCGCAGATGCGTCGATGCCTCACCACCGCGGCGGTCGTCCTGTTCGCCGCGGTGGGCCTCGGCGCCGCTTCGGCCTCGGCCGCGGCGGCGCCGCTGGTCGAGGACTCCTGGGCCAGTGGGGTCACCGCGACGGGGGCCGACCTCCACGGCAGCGTCAACCCCGGCGGGCTTCCCACCACGGCCCACATCGAGTACCTGTCGTCGGCCGCCTACGCCGCCAACCTGGCGGCGACGCCTCCCCGTGACGGGTTCGCCGGCGCCACGGCCTCGCCGCCCGGGACCGGGGTCGTCCTCGGGTCCGGGCTGACGACGGTCAGCTTCTCCCGTCACATCGGCCAGCTCTCCGCCAGCACGGCCTACCGCTACCGCGTGGTGGCGACCAACTTGTCCGGGACCGCCTACGGTCCAGCCCTGCCTTTCGCCACGAGCGGGACGCAACCCGTCTTCACGCTCGCCGACGGCAGGGCCTGGGAGATGGTCTCGCCACTCGACAAAGGCGGCGGCGAGGTCCAGGGCCCTGGCGAGATCTTCGGCGGCGGCGTGTTCCAGGCCGCGGCGACGCGGCCGGCCGTCACCTACGGGTCGCGCTCCTCCTTTGCCGACGGCGCCGGTTCGCCCGGAGCCAGCCAGTACCTGGCGCAGCGGGGCGTCGCCGCATGGTCGACCGCCAACGTCACCGGGCCGACGCTCGCCGGAGCCTACGGCGACGCCCCAGACGGGGTGCCGTTCCAGCTCTTCGCGAGCGACCTGACCCGGGCCGTCGTCGTGCGGGCGGAGCGCTGCGCCGAGGCCCCGTGCCCGCGCCGGCTCGATCTGCTCGACGCCGCCGGGGCGCCCGTGGCCAGCACCCCGGCCCGACGGGACCTCCGCTTCGCGGGCGCCGACGGCGGGTTGACCCAGATCGTGCTGGCGAGCTGCGCGGCGCTCGCCCCCGGCGCGACGGAAGTTCCCGCCGGGGCGGGATGCGACCCCGAGGCGCCGAACCTCTATGCCTGGGCGGGCGGAAACCTGGCCCTGATCAACCTGCTTCCCGGCGAGGCATCCGGAACGCCAGGAGCCACCCTGGCCGCTCCCCGCGGAGCGGTCTCCGCTGGCGGGTCACGGATCTACTTCGAGCTCGGCGGGGACCTGTACCTGTGGGAGGACGGGGAGACGGTGCAGGTCGACGCGGCAGCCGGGGGGCAGGGGCGCTTCGAGGCCGCCTCCGTCGATGGAGCGCTCGCCTTCTTCACCAAGGGCGACCACCTCTACAGCTTCGACACCGCCACCGGGGCAGCGACGGACCTGACGCCGGCCGGGGCGGTCGAGGGCGTGCTCGGCGCCTGGCCGGACGGGTCCGGCGTCTATTACGCGACCGCGGCTGGGGTCTTCCTCCACCGTGGCGGGACGTCGTCGAAGATCGCCGACGGCGCCGATGCCTCGAACTACCCGCCGGCGACCGGCGCCGCCCGGGTCGCCGCCAACGGCAACCTCGCCTTCCTCTCCTCGGAGCCGCTGACCGGCTTCGACAACGGCGGCTTCGCCGAGGCCTTCGTCTACTCCGCCGCGGCTGACTCGCTCACCTGCGCCTCCTGCAATCCGACCGGGGCGCGGGCGCTCGGCGCCGCCTCGATCCCGGGCGCCTCCGCCAACGGCGAAAGCCCGACGGCGAGCCGCGCCTACAAGCCCCGCGCCCTCTCGGCCGCCGGCACGCGGCTCTTCTTCGAGAGCGCCGACAAGCTCGCCGTCGCCGACACGAACGCCGCCCGCGACGTCTACCAGTGGGAGGGATCCGGGACCGGCAGCTGTCTGAGGGCGGGCGGATGCGTCTCCTTGATCTCCAGCGGCCGCAGTCAGGGCGGCGCCACCTTCGTCGACGCGTCGGCCGACGGCGCCGACGCCTATTTCCTCACCGACGCCTCCCTGGTCCCGGGCGACGCCGGCATGGTCGACCTCTACGACGCCCGGGTGGGCGGTGGCTTCCCAACGCCGCCGCTGCCGATCGCCTGCGTCGGCGATGCCTGCCAACCGGTGCCCGCGCCGCCGGAGGACTCGGTCCCGGCGACGTTGCTCCCGAGCGCCGAAGGAAACCCGCCGCTGCGGATCCAGAAGGCGAAGAAACACAAGAAGAAGAAGGCGAAGAAGAAGCATCGGGGAAAGCGGCGGGGGAAGAAGAAAGGGGCGCGCCGGTGACCGCCCTGGCAATCCGGCGCCGCCACGGCGCCCTCCCGCTGCTCCTCGCCGCGATGGCGCTGCTGGTCCTGGCCGCCGCCCCGACCGCTCGCGCCGAGTTCGGCTTCCTTCCCGGCGACGCCGGGTTCAGTTTCGCCGCGACCGAACTCGACGGCAGCATCGACGACCAAGGCGGCACGCACCCCTACGCCCTGACCACCCGCGTCGCCTTCGAGCTCGCCTCCGAACCCAGTGGCCAGCCGGGCGAGTACTTCACCGACGGCGACCTCAGGGACCTCCGCATCGAGCGCCCGGCCGGGCTGATCGAAAACCCGACCGCCGTCGCCCAGTGCTCGCTGGACCGTTTCGATACCCCGCGCGAGTCCCCCTTTCAGGAGAGCCTCTCCGGCGAGCACTGCCCCGACGCGAGCCAGGTGGGGACGATCGACGTCGAGGCGATCCGCGGCGGCGCCCGCGTCAGCCGCCGCTTCGGCGTCTTCAACCTGGTGCCGCCGCCGGGCTATCCGGCGATGATCGGCGCCAGCCCCTACGGGGTCCCGATCTCCTTCGTCTCCAAGGTCGACAGCGCCGCGGGCGAATACCGGCTGACGCTGGAAGCGACCAACGTCTCCCAGCAGCTCAACCTCTCGCGGCTCGAGATCTCCCTCTGGGGCAACCCGTGGCTGGTCGGCCACGACCGCGAACGGGGGAACTGCCTCAACGAGATCGACCCGGACGCCTATTTCGGCACCGACGCCGTCCTCGAACGCGAACCGCAGACGAAACCGCCCTCACCCCCCTATTACACGCCCGGGACCTGCTCGATCGGCGATCCGAAGGTCTACCCGCCGAACGCGTACCTGACCCTGCCCACCTCCTGCCGGGGGCCGCTGGCCTCCAGCGTCACCGCGACCTCCTGGCAGCAGCCGCAGCCGATGACGCGGGTCGCGGTGAGCGAGGACGGAGCAGGGCAGCCGCTGCCACTGAGCGGCTGCGGCCCGCACGGGCTGGAAGACGAAGACGGCTCGGCGGTGCCGACCTCTGAGCGGGCGGGCTCGGCGACGGGGCTGGACTTCCGCCTCGTCAAAGACCAGGCCACGCTGCTGTGGAACTTCACCCCGACCGGTCGCCTGATCCCGCTGATCCGCGCCCCATCCCAGGTCAAGCGGGCGGTGATCACGCTGCCCGAGGGGATGACGATCAACCCCTCGCTGGGCGCCGGACTCGGCTCCTGCACGCCCGCTCAGTACGCCGCTGAGACGGCGACCTCGCCGCCGCAGGCCGGCTGCCCGAACAGCTCGAAGATCGGCCAGATGACCATCCACAGCCCGCTGTTCGAGGCGCCGATCGAAGGCGGGATGTACCTTGCCCGGCCCGATGACCCGCGGACTGGAGCGCCGGGCGCCGAGAACCCCTTCGACGGGTTGCTGGCGCTGTACCTGATCGCCAAGGCAGGTGACCGCGGGGTCATCGTCAAGCTCCCCGGTCAGGTGCAGCTCGATCCCGCGACCGGCCGGATCGTCGCCACCTTCGACAACCTGCCGCAGCTCCCGTACTCGAGCCTCGACATCCGCTTCCGCGACGGCCAGCGCAGCCCCCTGGCCACCCCGCGCGCCTGCGGCTCCTACGAAACGACGGTGGACCTCGACCCCTGGCGCGACCCGGGCCTGTCCTTCCGCAACCGCTCCGTGTTCGAGCTGAGTAGAGGGATCGGCGGCGGCCCCTGCCCGGCGGGGGTCGCCCCGTTCGCCCCCGAGGCCAGATCGGGCACCTTCAACCGCAACGCCGGCTCCTACAGCCCCTTCTTCCTGCGCTTCACCCGCAGTGACGCCGACCAGGAGATCACCTCCTACTCGACCCAGCTGCCGACCGGCCTGCTGGGCGACATCAGCGACGTCCCCTTCTGCCCCGAGGCGGCGATCGCCTCCGCGCGGAGCCGCGACGGGTTCGGCGAGGCGGCCGCTCCCTCCTGCCCGGAGGCCGCGAAGATCGGCCATACCTACTCCGGTTACGGGATGGGCTCGGTCCTCGCCTATGCGCCGGGCAACCTCTACCTGGCGGGCCCCTACAACGGCTCCCCCTTGTCCATCGTCGCCGTCAACCCGGCGACCGTCGGGCCCTTCGACCTCGGCGTGATCATCGTCCGCCTGGCCGTGCGGATCGACCCCCGCACCGCCCGGGTCTGGCTCGACGCCGCCGGCTCTGACCCGATCCCGCACATCATGCGGGGAGTCCCGATCCACCTGCGCGACGTCCGCGTCGACATCGACCGGCTGGGCTTCACCCTCAACCCGACCAGCTGCGAGCCCGCCGCGATGCCCTCGGTCCTGACCGGGTCCGGGGCCTCCACCGCCGATCCGGCCGACGATGTCGCGGTCTCGGTCGCCAACCCGTTCCAGGTCTCCTTCTGCTCGTCGCTGCCGTTCGCGCCGCGGATCAGGATGCGGCTGAAGGGGGGCGTCCGCCGCGGCGCCCACCCGGCCCTGACCACCACCGTGACGCCGCGCCCGGGCGACGCCAACATCGGCCTCGTCACCGCGACGCTGCCGCCCAGCCAGTTCCTCGCCCAGGAGAACATCGGGACGATCTGCAGCCGCCAGGCGTACGCGCAGCGCGCCTGCCCGGCGCAGTCGGTCTACGGCTGGGCCCGCGCCGAGACGCCGCTGATGGCCGAGCCCCTGGAAGGGCCGGTGGTGCTGCGGGCCTCCGACAACCCGCTGCCGGACCTGGTCGCCCAGCTGCGCGGCCGGGGTATCGACATCGACCTGGTCGGGCGCATCGACGCGGTCAAGGGAAAGCTGCGCGCCACCTACGACGTCCTGCCCGACGCCCCGGTCAGCCGCTTCCAGCTGACCCTGCGCGGGGGCCGCAAGCACGGCCTCGTCGTCAATTCGGACAACGTCTGCCGGGCTGCTCCGGCGACGGTGAGGATGGTCGGCCATAACAACGTGGGCGTGATCCGACGCCCCCGCCTGCTCAACCCCGCTTGCAAGAAGAAGGCCCGGCAGGGCAACAAGACCAAGCGGGGCAAGAGGTAGGCGATGCGGCTGCGGATGCTGTTCGCGGCGGTGGCTGTGGTGACGGTCGGTCTTGCCGGCCTCGCCCGCGCCGAGGTGGCCCAGGAGAACGGGGTGCAGGTCGTCTTCGGCGGCGAGCTGAGCCCGAAGGAGCTCCCCCGTTCCGGGTCTGCCCCCGTCAAGGTCTCGGTCTCGGCCTCGATCGCCCCGGTGGGGGCGCGCACGGTGCCGCAGTTGCGGCGGATCTCGATTGCGATCAACCGCCACGGCCGGATCGACTCGACCGGCCTGCCGGTCTGCCGGACCTTCGACATCCAACCCTCGACCTCGGCCAAAGCGCTGCAGGCGTGCCGCCGATCGCTGGTCGGCGAAGGCCGCCTGGAGGCCCGTCTACTGCTGCCAGAGCAGGCACCGCTCCCGTCCCGCGGCAAGATCCTCGCCTTCACCGGCGCCTACCAGGGCAGGCCGGCGATCCTCGCCCACGTATACGGAACCGAGCCCGTTCCCACCTCCTACACGATGCCGTTCCTGATCAAGCGCACCGAGGGCGTCTTCGGGACGACGCTGGTGGCGACGCTGCCGCAGGTGACGAGCGACTGGGGATACATCACCGGTCTCGAGCTGACGCTCCAGCGCCGCTACCGCTGGGGGGGCAGGACGCGAAGCTTCGCAGTCGCCGGCTGCCCCGCGCCCAAGGGTTTCCCGAGTGCGGTCTTTCCCTTCGCCAAGGCGAACCTCGGCTTCGAGGGCCGAGACCTCGAGCTGGTCGCCATCCGCACCTGCAGGGCGCGCGGCTAGAGGGGCCAACGCCCGTCGTAGTACCATCCGCGAAACCGGAGGTATCGCATGCGAGACGAAAGACTCGCGGGCCGTGCCGGGGGAAGTGCGGCGGAGGCGTCCTACGGTTCATCCACAGTTCCACTGGGACAACCCGGGCCGGTCCCGGGCGAGGTAACTCCTGCGCTCTCGATGGGCGCCGCGGAGCCCTTCGACCGAGCCGCAAGCGAGCTCGAGTCGCGGCTGGAGCACCTCGTGGCGGGGGGGCTGGAGGCGATGCGCGCCTGCGTGCCGACCTGGTTGTCGCCCGCGTTCTCGGGTTGGGCCCAGCTCGACGATCGACTGCGCTCGAGCCTGCGGGCCGAGCTTCTCTCTTTCCGGGCAGGGGTCCTTCCCGGTGGCTTGCCGGCGCACGACGCCTTCGTGGTCGACGTGGCCGCCGAGCTGGGAGACCTCGATGCGCTGCTCGGCGGCTACCGTTACGTCCAGACTTCGCTCTGGGGTCCCTGGTTCGAGATCGTCGACCGAGGGAAAGCGGAGAGCGGGGTGAAGCGGGAGCTGCTCGACCGCGGCTCGCGCTTCTTCCTTCGCTACGCGGAGCTGGTCGGCCGCTACATCGCCGAGTCCTACCGGCAGCGGGCCGAGCAAAACGGCAGCCGGGCGGTGCAGCTGGCGAGTGCCCCCAGCGCGTCTCTTCTCGATGGCAACCCGTTCGCCGATAGGCGCCGGACCTTCGACTTCGCCCGACATCACCTGGGAGTGATCGTCTCCGGGAGCGCGCCGCAGCGGACCGCGCGGAGCCTGGCGGCGTGCCTGGATCGCGTCGCCGAGATCCGTGAGCACGGCACCACCTGGTGGGTGTGCCTGAGCGGCCACAAGGAAATCTCCAGGCGCGGGATGGAGGCGCTGGACGCGTTCGTGCCCGAGCCGGGGGTGGGGCTGGCGGTCGGTCTCGAGGAATTCGGCGAGAAGGGGCTCTGCGCCAGTTTTCGCCAGGCCCTGTGGGCTCAGGCTCTCGCCGGCGAGCCTGCGGTGACCCGCTACGCGGACATCGCGGTCGAGGCGCTGACGCTGCGGGACGAGGACGAGGTGCGCGCCTTCGTCGGCCACGAGCTGCACGGAATCGACGACGACTCGGCGACCGCCGGGCGGATGCGCGCGACGCTCGCCACCTACTTCGCCTGCGATCTCAACGCGGCTTCCGCCGCGGCTCAGTTGGGCGTCCACCATCAGACGGTCGCCAACCGGCTGCGGACCATCGAGAGCCGCCTCGGGCACCCGCTGAAGGCCCGCACGCTGGAGCTGGCCTTAGCGCTGCGCCTGCGGGAGCGAATGGGAACGTAGGAGGGCCTGCGGGGCGACCGCCTCCTGGCGTTCGCAAAGAGTACGAGCCGAGGGTCGCCAAGTTCGGTCTATCTGAGTTGAACCGCCGCCCTGCATTGAGAAGACTGCAACTGCTGTAAACGGGGAGCCTCCCGGTTCGATTCGACTCGGAGGTTCGTTACATCGATCACCGCCAGGGGACGTTCCTCGACCGCCACGGTCGGGGTTCGCGGGGGTGCCCACGGGGAGGGCACTGAATGATTGTCGAGACGCAGATAGACACGAGAAACCTGGATTGGCACCAGCGGGCGTCGAAAGCCGCGCTCGAGCAGCTCGACGGTCTGATCGAGCGGCTCTCGGCGCGGAGCAAACAGATCGGGAACGCCTCGGCGGCCCGGTTGACCGGGCAACTGCCGAAATGGATGGCGCGCAACCAAGCCGTCTGGGACGAGTTGCTCGTCTTCGGCCGCACGGTCCTACTCGCGGAGCTGGAGGATTTCCGCCGCGGCGTCATCCCCTCCAACCCCTCGGAGGCCGACCTGATGGCCGCCAAGGTGGCCGCCGAGGTCGGCACGCTCAAGTTCCTGCTCGACGGCTACCAGAGCCTTCAACGCTCTTTGGTGGAGGCGTGGATCGAGCTGGTCGACGAGGGGGTGGCCGACCCGTCCGTGCGCCAAGAGCTGCTGCAGTACGGGTCCGAGTACTTCTCCGCCTACCAGCGGAAGGTCACCGGCTTCGTCGTCGACGCCTTCCAGGTCAGCTCGGAAAGCGCCCGCGGGGTCGGGGAGCAGCGCCGCTTCCAGGCGATCCGCCGGCTGCTGGACGGCGACTCGGTCGCGGCCGCCCAGCTCGACTTCGACGTCGAGCAATACCACCTCGGCGTCGTCGCTTGGGGGGAGGAAGCGCGCGGGGCGATTCAGGAGCTGGCGCGCTCGCTGGGACGCCTCAGCCTCTCGGTTGGGGCCCTCAACGGGACACGCTGGGGGTGGATCAGCGGCGCCCGCCCCCTCGGCCCGGCGGCCGAGCGACGGCTCGCCGAGTTCCGGGTCCCGCCGGGCTTCGGTCTCGCGATCGGCCTCGACGGGTTCGGCGACAGCGGCTTTCGCACGACCAACAGCCAGGCCCTGCGCGCCCGCTGGGTGGCCCAACGCCTCGATCTCAGCGTCGCCTTCTACGCTGACGTCGCGATCGAGGCCCTGGCCAGCTCCAACCGCCAGGAAGCCCGTTCCTTCATCGCTCACGAGCTGCGCGGAATCGACGACGACTCGACCGCCTCGATGCGCATCCGCGAGACTATCCTCGCCTACTTCGGCGCCGAGCAGAACGCCGCCTCGGCGGCGGCGGCGCTGGGCATCCACCAGCAGACGGTCGCCAACCGCCTGCGTGCCGCCGAGGAGCGACTAGGGCACCCGGTGGTCTCCCGGCGGGTGGAGCTGGAAACCGCGCTGCGCCTGCGCGCCTGCCTCGGAGTCGACGGGCGCTGACCGGGGGCCGTGAGGGCGGTCGGAGCGGGCGCGGCGTCGGGCTGGGCCTAGACGGCGCTGGCGGTCAGCTCGCGGTCGATCTCCAGCAGGTAGGGCGCGACCGAGCCCGCGTAGTCGGCTTTGCGCTCGGCGGAGAGATCCTTCCAGCCGGTCACGGAGCCGCGGCAGTTGCCAGCCCCGCAGAGGCACCCGCCTGGGAAATGCTCGATCGAGTAGTTGCGCATCGCGTAGTCGAAGGTGATCTCCTCGCCCGCGGAGATCGATACCCGGGCGACGAAGTCGCAGGCGCCGGTCTCGTTTACCTCGACGCCGCAATTCGGATCGCAGGAATGGTTGACGATCGGGCCGAGGCCGCGAT
>WUUC01146027.1_pt1 | contig 12080 bp, 12 predicted proteins | sample 6278441 | NCBI WGS metagenome assembly WUUC01 (sample SAMN13675441, study PRJNA597444) | soil metagenome | isolation source: soil | place: USA: Washington | collected 2017-10 | reverse complement strand
GCTCGCAGTAGCCGTTCAGGAACTCCAGGATGTGCGGCGCCGGCAAGGATCCCATAAAGCGGAAGTAGTCGTCCGCCGAGACCCCCTCCGGCTCCGCCCGCACCACCTTCACGTCGCGGACCGGCGGCTCCCCGGTGTTCTCTTTTTCGTCCTCGCGGGGCCGTTCCTTTAGCCGGGCCGTAGGCGGGTGCTCGGCGACCTCCAGCCAGCCGTCCCGCTCGACGAGGAAGCCGGCTTCGATCAGGGTCTCGAAGGATGCCTCGACGCTCTGCGGCGTCGAGCGCAGCAGTTCCGCGAGCTCTTCGACCTCGATCTCGTCCCGCCCGACGTCGGGCAGGACGCGGAGCAGCTCGTAGAGGGCTACGGCCTCGGCCCCGAGGTGGGGCATCCAGCGGATGTAGAGCCGGGCGCGCTCTCCCCGCGCCTCTCTCTCCCCCGGAGGTATCAGCCGTACCTTGTCCATCCCTCGCCAGTATAGCGGCCCAAGGGCGGTCTCTCTACGGTGAAAAGCCGGTCGACCCCTCAGCGCTATATAATCCACATCCAGTGAGATTCGAGCGCGCACTCCCGGGCACCAACGAGGTCTTCCTTGAAGGCGGAGCGCCGCGTTCGATCTACGAGCCCGTCCTGGACGAGCTGGGGCGCACCGGTCCCGAGCAGTGGGAGGAGAGACTGCGCCGGGCGCACGGGCTACTCCTGGACGAGCAACGCGCCTTCGGTATCCACGAAGGCGACAAGACCCACCCGACCGACTGGATCCCCAGGATCGTCCCCGCCTCCGATTGGGAACGCCTCGTGCGCGGCCTGGAGCAACGCCTGCGCGCCATCAACGAGTTCTTGCGACGCCTCGAAGCCGGAAAAGAGGTGGTCGTCCCGAGGGAGGTTATCGAGTCGAGCATCCTCTACGACATCAAGACCCCGAACCGCTTCGGGCCGGTGCCGGTGCGCCAGATCGCCTTCGACGTCGTGGCGCTGGAGAGCCGGAGACCCGGCGCGACCGGTGGCTGGGAGTACGTCGTCATCGAGGAGAACGCCAAGATGCCGGTCGGCCTCGCCGCGATGACCCGCCGGCGCCTGATGAGCCGCGAGGTGTTCTTCCCCGAATCCTACAGGAAGCTCCCGGTCTACTCTTTAGAGGGCTGGCTCAAGCGCCTCGGCGACGCCTTGCGCGCCGCCTCGAAGAAAGGCCCGGACGCGACGCTCGCCATCGTCACCAGCGGCCCCGACGACCAGTTCTACCTCGACCACCACATCTACGCCGAGGAGATGGACGCGGTCCTGGCGGAGACGAAGGATCTCGGCTTCGATGACGAGGGGTACCTGGTGCACGAGCCGACGGGGCGCCGGATAGACGTGATCTACGAGCGGGTGGACGAGGACACGCTCTACGCCGAGGTACCGGGACTTCTGGAGTGCCATCTCACAGGGAAGGTGCACGTTCTCTTCGCCCCGAACTCCGAGATCATAGACGACAAGGGTGTCTACGCCTTCGTCCCGGAGATGGTGCGGACGTATCTTGGCGAGGAGCCGCTCATAGAGAACGCCCGGACCTGGTCGCTCGCGCTCGAGGAGGACTATCAATACGTCATGGACCGCTTCGGGGAGATGGTCGTCAAGAGCCGGGGCGGCTACGGTGGGAAGGAGGTCATGATCGGGCCGGAGGAATCGAAGGAGTCCGTAGAGAGGTTCCGAAAAGTGGTGGAGAAGAACCCCGTCGAGTACGTGGCGCAGGAGACGATAGATTTCTCCACCCACGTCCTCTGCGAGACGGACGAAGAGGATTTCGTCCTGCGGGACTCCTACGCCGACTACCGGATGCTGGTCCTCGCCCCCGACCCTCACGACCCGGACGTCGTCGAGACGGTTCCGGGCTCTTTGAGCCGGATCGCCACCCCCGGCAAGCACATCGTCAACATCTCCAGCGGAGGCAAGATGAAAGATACCTGGGTGCTTGAACGATGAACTACGGAGACCTCATCAGGGACGCTTTCCGGATCACCCGGCACAACCGATACCTCTGGTTCTTCGGCTTCTTCGTGGGCCTGGGCTCGGGAGGCGGAGGTGGTGGCGGCGGCACCGGTGGTGGCGGAGACTTCGACGAACAGAGCTCCGCCGAGATCGCCTCCGTCTCGACCTTCACCATCCAGCAGGGACCCTTCGACAATGTATTGCTCATCGTCGGCCTGGTCGTGCTGGCGCTCGTGATCTTCCTCGTCTTCTTCGTGCTCTACGTGATCTCCCAGGGAGGACTCACGGAGAGTGTGGCGGCCATAGACCGGGGTGAGAGGCGACGCTTCTCCTCGACATGGAGGGCCGGGCTCTCCTACTTCCGGCGCGTGCTGTGGCAGGTCTTGTTGTTCCTGGGGATCGTGATCGGCCTCCTCCTCGCCGGCGGTATACCGATCGCGCTCCTGGTCGGGGGGGCCTTCGCCACGGACTCCAGCGCGTTTCAGGTGCTGGCCGTCGTCGTGGCCGTGCCGCTCGCGGTAGCCCTCCTGATCGTCGTCTTCATCCCGCTGGCCATAGTGCGCCAGTTCGCCCGGCGGGAGCTGGTAGTGCGCGGGGTGGGCGTCGTCGATTCCGTGGGGACCGGCTACCGTCTCTTCCGGCGCAACTTGGGCAAGAGCCTGCTGGTGTGGCTGATCCAGCTAGGCATCATGCTCGGTGCCGGGATCGCGCTCATCATCGCGGCGCTCATCGTCGGGCTGGTGCTCTTCCTGCCGACCATAATCCTGGCCGTAACGGGGTACACCACAGCGGCTATCATAGCCGGCGTGGTGGCCGGCCTGATTCTGCTCCCCCTCTTCATCGTGGCCTCCGCAGCTTTAGGCACCTTCAACCACTCGTACTGGACGCTGGCCTACCTGCGCCTCGCGGACATGAGCTCCAGGGTGCGGTAAGGACCGAAGCTATGAACTACGGCGAACTCCTCTCCGAGGCCTTCCGGCTCACCTGGCGCAACAGGTTCCTTTGGTTCTTCGGGTTCTTCGTGGGGGGAACCGGCGGCTCGTTCAACTTTCCCGCCAATTTCGGCGGACAGGGGGGTAACGTGCCCATCGGACCGGATGCCGGTCCCCTGCGCTGGATCTCCGAGCACCTCACCCTGTTCCTCACCGTCGTCATCGCGGTGGTCGTGTTGCTGGTGCTGGTCTTTATCGTGCTCGCGCTGATCTCCCACGGCGCCCTCGCCGAGAGCGTCGCCGCGCTGCACCGGGGCGAGCAACGCCGTTTCGGCCTCGCCTGGAGGGCGGGCACCGCCAACTTCTGGCGCGTGCTCATCCTGAAGATACTGTTCTTTCTCATGGCCCTGGGACTCGTGCTCCTGCTCTCTATCCCGGTGCTGCTCGGCGGGCTGGCCGCCTTCTCCCTCACGGACTCGACGGGAGTGCGGATCCTGTCGGTCGTGCTCGGCGTCATCTTCGTCGTCGCAGCCCTCATCGTCGTCTTCATACCGTTCGCCATCGTCAGCCAGTTCGCCCTGCGGGAGCTGGTCGTTAGCAGGAGACGCGTTCTGGACTCCGTCGGGGGCGGCTTCGGGCTCCTGCGGCGGAACCTCGGGCGGAGCCTGCTCGTGTGGCTCCTGCAGCTCGGCGTCATGCTGGGCCTGGGGATAGCGGTGCTCGCGGTGATCGCCATCCTGGGGGCCATCCTCCTGGGCCCGGCCATAGCCCTCTTCGCCACCGATCACGCGACCGCGGGCATCGTCGCCGGCGCGGTTGGCGGCCTGCTCTTCCTGGTGCCCCTGTTCGTGATCTCGGGCGCCGTAAGCGCCTTCAACCACACCTACTGGACGCTCGCGTACTTGCGTCTCGTCGAGCCTCCCGAAGACCTGGAGCCCACGCAGGCGAGCGCGGCAGCGTAGGCTGGTGCTCGCTACCGTCTGCGATCACACCGACGAGAGCGAGGCTCGTGAGGAGTTCGGCGGCGCAGACCGGAGTAGTTAAATTCCGCTGCGCGCCGACGTCTAGTTACCCCGGACCAGGCTGGCGACCAGTAGCATCACGGTGTTACCCGAGTCTTCATCTCCGCCAACCCTTATTGAAGCTGCTTCCTCGCGGCGGGTAGACCGGTCCGTAGGTCAGGAGTTTCACAGCTTCCCGATAGATGCGCGTCGTCCTGTGCACTCCCAGCAGGTTGCCGATGAAGAGTCCCAGGACGAGCCCTATAGCGGCGGGTGCGGCCTGGCGCAGCGACGGCGTCCCGACTACAGAGAGCAGGTCGAGCGAATCGTCCCCTGCTGGCGCCGCGGTCGGCCGGGGCGACGCAGCCTCGGGTTGCTCCGCCTCCTCCGATCGTGTGGTGCCTTCCGATCCTCTGTCCTCTTGCTTCCCGCCGGCCAGCACCTGCGCCTCGAGGTTGCGGGCGAACTGATCGAGGATCTTCTGCGAAACGTTGCCGATTGCGCCCCTGCCGAACTGCGCTACCTTTCCGCGCACCTCCATGTCGGTGTCCATCGTCAACACGCTAGTGGAATCCGAGCCTGCCACGGTGGCGGTTATCGTGGCTTCCGTGCTGCCTTGCCCGTTGATCTCGCGTCCTGAGGCCCTCATCACAGCCCGGCGGGCCTCGTGATCCAACTCCTGGAAGTAGATGGTTCCCCGGTAGGAGACGGTGATCGGCCCGACCTTGACCTTGACGGTCCCCACGTAGGTGTCGTCGTCCTGCTTGTCCTCGAGGGTCGCTCCGGGCAGCAAGGGCGCCACGCGCTCGACGTCGGCAAGAACCTCGAAGAGGTCGTCGGGGGACGCGGACACCTCTATCTCGTTCTGGATCTTCATTATGTCCTCCTTTCAGTCGGCAGCATGGCAGCTAGTCAGCAAAGGCCTCGGGCGGCGAAGGCGGCGTGCGCAAAGCCATCTCGCAAAGCGTGACCGGACACGAGCCAAACGGCAACAAGCTGAAATGCTGACAAGCTGGCTCCCTTCGGTCGCCAGCTTGCTGACTAGCTGACATGCTTTCAAATGTCCATGAGGGCCTTGCGCTGCCCGCCGTCGATGGGCACGTGGGCACCGTGAACGAAGCTCGCTCTCGGGGAGGCCAGGAAGGCCACCAGGTTGGCGACCTCGTCCGGCTCGCAGATCCGTCCGAACGGGATGCTCCCCACCGCCAGCTCGTGAGCCTTCTCGCGAGAGACCCCTTTGTCCCTGGAGAACGCCTCCTCTAGTCCGTCCCAACGGTCGGTGTTGACGGGTCCGGGGTTGACGGTGTTGATACGTATGCCGAACTTTCCGTACTGATCCGCCATCGCGGAGGCGAAGTTGATGTCAGCGGCGTTGGCGACCCCCGCCGTGGTCTCCCAGGGAGTGGGTTTGAGACCGTCGTTGCCGACCACGAGGACGACGCTCCCGCCCCCCTGCTCCCGCATGCGCGGTAGCACGGCCCTGCAGGCCCGCACGTAGCCCATGAACTTCAGGTTTAGGCTGCTGAACCACTCATCCTCCGTCAGGTTCTCGAGCAAGCCGCCGGGCGAGCTCCCGGCGCAGGTGATGAGGATGTCGATCTTTCCGAGGGAGTCAACCGTCTCGGAGACCGCGCGCTCGACATCCTCGGGCTTGCTCATGTCGCCCGCTATCGGTACCACCTTTTGGCCTGTGGCGCTGGAGAGCTCCTGCGCCGTCTTCTCGAGCAGCTCCTGGCCACGGGCGGTGATGACCACCGTGGCTCGCTCCTCGGCGAGCACCCTGGCGCACTCCTTGCCGATGCCCTTGCTCGCCCCCGTGATGAACGCGACCTTTCCCTCGAGCCCCAGGTTCATGCTTGCTCCTCCTTCTCGCACAGACGCTTCCCTACGACATCACGACGGTCCTGCCCGAGCCTCCTCTCCGGCGGCGCGGACCACCGCGGCCTTCTCGACCGTCGGATGCTCCTCCACCACCAGCTCGATCTCCCGCGGGTACACGTTCAGGCCTCCGGAGATGATCAGCTCCTTCGAGCGTCCCGTGATCGTCAGGTAGCCGTCCTCCGGATCGACGCGACCGATGTCGCCGGTCCGGAACCATCCTCCCGGGTAGAAGGCCTCGCGCGTCGCGTCGGGCAGGTCCAGATAGCCCGAGAAGACCTGCGGCCCGCGCAGGACTATCTCGCCGTCTTCGCCCGGCCCGAGGCACCGCCCCTCGTCATCCACGACCGTCAGCTCCGTTCCCGGCAGGGGAAGCCCGACGGAGCCAAACTTCCGGGGTCCGTCGTGGGGCAGGGAGCCCTCCGAAAGGTCCCTCCGGAACGCTTCGGCATCGACCGCTTCGCCCAGGTGCCGCCGCCAGGCCTCCGCCGCACCCGGCGCCAGGCGGTCCGGACCGGGCAGATCCGTCATCTCCCCTCCTCCCCACACCGCGCAGAGAGTCCGGCGATAGAACCCGACCACGCCGAGCGGTTTCCAGCCCTCTCCTCGCGCAGGCGTTCGAGTACCTTGGAGGAGCCTGCCACCAGGCGCTTCACGCGGCCGACCGCCGCGGGATCCAGGGCCGCGAGCCCGGCACCGAGGTCTACCGCCGCCTTGGCCGGGTCGCTCTCGACACGGTCCACCAGCCCCATGCCGAGAGCCTCCTCCGCGTCTACCACGCGCATCGTCAGGCACAGGTCAGAGGCGCGTCCTCTTCCTACCAGAGAGGGCAGACCCCACGCCGCGACCGCGAGGCCGTGTCCGGGGCCGGCGACGCGGATCTTCGTCCCACGACCCGCGACGCGCAAGTCTCCGGCGACAGCCAGCTGCGCCCCCGCCCCGACCGCGTGCCCGTCGATCGCCACGACTATCGGAACCGGGAGCATCACCATCTTTTCGTAGAGCTCGTACAACCGGTCGCTCACCCGCGCCCGCTCGGCGTCCTCGATGTCGAGGTCCGCGCCGGCGCAGAAAGCCTTGGGCGAGGTAGAGCCGAGCACGATGGCTCGCACCCCGGGCTCGTCGAGGCTCTCTATCAGGGCCGTCACCAGGGGCATGTTGACGGCGTTCAATCGGTCAGGCCGGTTCAGGCGGAGGCGCAGTACCCCGTCCGCCGGGCGGTCGGTTAAGAGCTCCTCGCCCATCCGCTCAGGAGACTTGCTCGCAGAGTTCCACGAGGATGCCGCCGAAAGCCCGCGGGTCCAGGAACGCGATGCGCGTACCGCCCGCTCCGGGCATCGGCGCGTCGCCCATCGTATCGACGCCGCGCGTCCTCAGCTCCTCCAGCGCCGCTTCGAGATCCTCCACCTCGAAGGCGACGTGCTGTATGCCCGGTCCCTGCTCCTCGAGGTAATCGGCGTTCCACCCATCGTTCGTGAGGGGTTTGATCAGCTCGATGAGCGTCTCCCCGCAGGGGAGGAACGCGATGTCCAGCTCTTCGCCGTAGCGCTCGACGTGGTCGAGGGAGAGCCCCAGGTTCTCGGTGAAGCTCCGCACCGCGCCGTCCAGGTCCTCTACCAGGATACCCAAATGGTTCACGCGCCGGATCTTCACCGGCCCAGCTCCGCTACGACGCGGGTCGGTCCCCCGTTCTGCCCCACGAGTCTCAAGGGGTACGCCGTTACCTCGAAGCCGTCCCTCGGGAGCTCGGGCAACCGCATCAGATTCTCTATCAGAAGTACCTCCGCGCCCAACAGGATGGTGTGGTTGGGCCACGGTTTCGTGTCGTCGACAGCGAAGTCCAGCCCCAGCGCGGAAGGCGACGCCTCCGCGAGCGCGGAGGCCGCGTCCTGCGCGAGGTACGGGTTGGCCCCGTAGAGCCGCTCGCTCTGCCACGCCTCGTCCGACCACCCGGTCGCGAGCATCAGGATCGCGCCCCTGGCCTCAGAAGCGTCGAAGCCCGCTTCCTCCAGGTGCTCCAGCGTTACGGGAGAGCCCGGCTGCGCCAACTCCCTCAGGTCCAGACACACCCCGGGACGGCGGAACCTCTCGATCGGGATCTCGTCGATGGTCGCCCCGTCCTCGATGAAGTGCGACGGCGCGTCAATGTGCGTCCCCGTGTGGATGCTGATCGTCATCAAGGTGTTGCGCACGCCGTCTTGCTCGAGCGTCGTGAGCGGCTCCAGCCGCGGATGCGGATGGCCCGGAACCGGGATCGTCTTCTCCGAAAACGGCATCGTCAGATCCAGAGACTTGCTCATCTCCCAGCACCCCCAGTAGCTTTGCGTCTCGGTGAAATATAATATAATATTAAATTCTTGTAAAGGTCGGGGCCGTGGGATCCAAACTCGCGAAACGGTGGTGGAAGGGGAGTGATGTGAAACCAGCTGCCTTCGAGTTCCGGAGGGCGAGCACGGTGGAGGAGGCCGTCGGCCAGCTCGGGGAGCTGGGCGACGATGCCAAGTTGCTCGCCGGTGGCCAGAGCCTGGTTCCGATGATGAACTTCAGGCTGGTCCGCCCCTCGGCGCTCGTGGACATAAACGGCATCACCGGCCTGCGGTACGTGGAGCCCGATGGGGAAGGGCTTAGAATAGGGGCGCTCACGCCGCATCGCTGGGTAGAGCTGATGGAGGACCCGGAGGTGGTGGAGGGGTTTGGCGTGCTCAAGCGCGCGGCCCGCTGGGTCGGGCACTACCCGATCCGCACGCGCGGCACGTTTGGCGGGAGCATCGCGCACGCCGACCCGTCGGCCGAGTGGTGCATGCTCGCGGTACTGCTAGACGCGGAGATCGTCGTGTTCGGTCCCGAAGGCGAGCGCATCGTGCCGGCCTCCGAGTTCTTCTACGGTTTCTTCATGACGGCGCTGGAGCCGGACGAGATGGTCGTCGAGGTGCGGTTCCCCGAGCCTGCCCCGTGCGCCGCGATACAGGAGTTCGCGAGGCGCGCCGGCGACTTCGCCATCGTCTCCGCCGCCGTCTGTGTGGACGTGCGTGACGGGAAGAGCCGCTCGGCAAGCGTCGTTCTCGGGGGGGTGGCGGACGTGCCGCTGCGCGTCGAGGAGGCGGAGAAGGTGCTCGAGGGGGCGGAGATCGGGCCGGAGGCCTTCGAAGAAGCCGGATGGGAGGCGGCGAGGGCCATAGACCCTGCCTCGGACATCCATGGGAGCGCAGAGTACAGGCGGGATCTCGCCGCCGTCCTGGTCAGGAGGGCTCTTACGGAGGCCGTCGGCGATGCCGGGTAACGGCTCCGAAAGGTGGGTTGGCCGGTCCGTCCCCAGGGTGGAGGACGCGCGCCACCTCACGGGTCGGGGCATGTTCGTAGACGACATCGAGCGTCCGTGGGCGCTCCACGCGGCCTTCGTCAGATCCTCGTTCGGCGCAGCGCGCGTACGGGGGGTGGACGTAGAGGCGGCGCTGGAGGTATCCGGCGTGGAGGCCGTCGTAACCTCCTCGGATCTGGAGGGGTATTCGGGTCTCAGGCCGATGCTCTACCGCCCGGAGTTCTCCGCGGTCGAGATGCCGTTACTCAGCGGAGATGCGATCCGCCACTCGGGTGAGCCCGTGGCGATGGTGCTAGCGTACTCCCCTCACGCGGCCGAGGACGGGGCCGAGGCCGTAGCTGTCGAGTACGAGCGCAGGGAGCCGGTGGTCTCGTTGGACGCCGCCCTCGCCGAGGGCGCTCCGGCGGTGCACGAGGAGGTAGGGGGGAACGTCCTGCTCGACGTGCGCGACCCCGACGACGCGGCGATCGAGGAGATCTTCGAGGGTGCCCACGCCGTCGTCGAGGCCACGTTCGATACGGGGCGGGTCGCCGCGGTTCCCATGGAGGGCCGGGCCTGCCTCGCCGAGTGGGACGCGCGGGAAGACACCCTGGTACTTCACACCTCCACCCAGGTGCCGTTCATTGTGCGCACGGCTCTGGCGGACATCCTAGGGCTGCCCCAGCAAAGAGTCAGGGTGATCGCACCCGATGTGGGAGGCGGCTTCGGCCAGAAGTGCGTCGTCAGCCGCGAGGAGCTGCTGGTCTCTATCGCCGCCCTTACGTACGGGCGCCCGGTGAAGTGGACCGAGGACCGCCAGGAGAATATGACCGCGGCGTTCCACGGCCACGAGCAGCGCTACGAGGCGTCCGCTGCCTTCGACGAGGAAGGGAACTTGCTCGCCCTCAAGGCGGACATACTGTGCGATGTGGGGGCCTACTCGTGCTATCCGTTCACGTGTGGGGTCGAGCCGCTCATGGCGGCGGCGGAGATGCCGGGCGTCTACCAATTGAAAGGCTACTGGTCGCGGGCACGTGCGGTGACGACGAACAAGGTACCCATGGCGCCGTACCGAGGCGTGTCCCGGCCCCAATTCACCTTCGTCATGGAGCGCCTGATGCAGAAGGCGGCCAAACGCCTTGGGCTGGACGCCGTCGAGATCCGGAAGCGCAACCTCCCCACCCCCGAAGACTTCCCCTACGAGAGCCCGACGGGTGTGGTGTACGATCCCGGCAGCTACGTCGAGTCGCTCGAGAAGTGCGCGGAGGCCCTTGACCTGGATGGTTGGAAGGAGAGGCAGGGCGAGGCGAGGAGCGAGGGGCGTCTCATCGGTCTCGGGTTCTCGTGCTTCGGGGAACGGACCGGTTACGGGACGCGCGCGTTCGCGCTCAGGAAGATGGCCATCACCCCGGGGGCGGACAACGCTCGCCTGAAGATGGACCCCTCGGGCAACGTGACGCTCTCGGTGGGGACCTGCGGGCACGGGCAGGGCCACCAGACCACCCTCGCCCAGATCGCGGCCGACGAGATCGGTATACCGCCCGATGACATAGTGGTCAGGCAGGGAGACACCGAGGCGACGCCCTATGGTTGGGGCACCTTCGCCAGCCGCTCCGCGGTTATCGGAGGCGGGGCCACGAAGAGGGCTGCCACCCTGCTGGCGGAGCAGATCAAGGAAGTCGCGAGCCACCTCCTGGAAGCCGCACCCGGCGACCTCGAGATCGAGGACGGCAAAGTCTTCGTGGCCGGCTCCCCGGATAAGCAAGTCACGGTGGAGAAGGTCGCCCGCGCGGTCCACCTGGAGGCCCAGCTGCTGCCGGAGGGGGAGGCGGGGACGCTCGACGCCACCGCCGGCTTCGACCCGCCGGGGACGTTCTCGAACGCGACCCACGGCGTCGTGGTGGAGATAGACCCCGAGACGGGCGCGGTGGGCCTGGATCGCTACGTGGTAGTGGAGGACTGCGGGGTCATGATCAACCCGATGATAGTCGAGGGCCAGGTGCGGGGCGGCGTGGCCCAGGGCATAGCCGCCGCCCTCTACGAACGGCTCGCCTACGACGACGAGGGCCAGCTCCTGACCTCCACGCTGATGGACTACCTCGTCCCGACCACGACGGAGATCCCCCCCATCGAGATACTCCACCTGGAGACGCCGTGCGAGTTCAGCGAGACTGGGGCGAAGGGTATGGGCGAGGGCGGCACCATGGGGGCGCCGGCGGCCATCGCCAGCGCGGTGGCCGACGCGCTGGCGCACCTGGACATCGAGATCGACACGCTGCCCATCACCCCGGACCGCCTGCGGGCGGCGATAAAGGAGTCGACAGCGTACGAAGGGACCCAGACGTGAAGGACGTTCATCCAGCCAGGCTCACGGTCAACGGCCGCGTCCACGAGGTCGAGATCGAATCCCGCCGGACCCTCGCCGACGTTCTGCGCCACGACCTCGGCTACACCGGGACCCACCTCGGCTGCGAGCACGGGATCTGCGGTGCCTGCACCGTCCTGCTCGATGGCCTCCCGGTCAGGGCGTGCCTAATCTTCGGCGTCCAGGCGGACGGCTGCGAGGTTGAGACCGTCGAGGGCCTGGAGTCGGAGGGCAGGCTCAACCCGTTGCAGGAGGCCTTCTCCGCCCACCACGGATTGCAGTGCGGCTTCTGTACCCCAGGCTTCCTGATGCTGGCGACGGCGTTTCTGAGGGAGAACGCCGACCCTACGGAGGAGGAAGTCCGGGAGGCCATGTCGTCCAACCTGTGCCGGTGTACGGGCTACCAGGGCATCATAGAGGCGGTACGGGCCGCGGCGGAGCACGGGGAGCGACAGGAAGAGGCGGTCGATGAGGCTGTCGCCACCGAGGCCTCCGAAGACCGGAGGGTCGAGGGAGTATCGCCCTTGCGCGACGCGGGGGACCACGGGCAGTGAGCGCCATAGGGCGCCGGATCGGGCGCCTGGAGGACAGGCGCCTGCTGCGCGGCCTCGGCCACTTCGTCGACGACGTAAACCGGA
>WUUC01134313.1_pt1 | contig 12081 bp, 25 predicted proteins | sample 6278441 | NCBI WGS metagenome assembly WUUC01 (sample SAMN13675441, study PRJNA597444) | soil metagenome | isolation source: soil | place: USA: Washington | collected 2017-10 | reverse complement strand
GGCGGTCGCCAGATGAATACACTTTCGAATCTGCGTCGATGACTTCGAAATCTGATTCGCCGCCACCAAAAAGCAGTTACGGTTCCTAGAAGTGAAAAAATCCCAAGCCCACGAATACCATTTGAAACCGTAAAGATGCGGCAAACCCTCGATCAGAGCCGTTTTCGCGTCCTGAAGACGCTTCTTCTCCTCAAGCAAGGCAAGATAACTCTGGCGCTCGGCAATCGTCGTCATTCACCTACCTCGACTTCCAAAAGCTTAATCCGCTGCTCAATATCATCCATCGACTCAAGCGCCCGACTTACCTTCTCGCCGCTACCGAGATTAACGTTAAGCGACTTTTGCTCAGTCCTCTGCACCGCCATACCTTTCACGCGGTTTTCCACGACAGTGATGGTCTTCAGCAGAATATCAGCGAGCTTTGGATCAATTTTTCCTTTGCCGTCTTTGATCTTGATCTCAATCAGCTCCCAAAGCCGCTCTGTACCTCGCGCTAAGATAGCTTCCATTTCTCGCTGATAGGTCTGCAGCGGCCTAACCATCCAAGCAAGCTTGGCCTCATTCGTAATGAACTTATTAAAAAAATAGGCTTCCGAACAAATTCCCGCAAAGACTGCCGTACACTGAATCTTCCCTTTCCCGCGCACTGCCGCCCTTTCAAACTCCCTCCAAAAGCTGACGCGCAACGCATAATCTGTTGACGTCGGACGAAACCTATTCTTCAGATCACGCTCAGACAGAAGAAAAAGCTCCTCCGGCAAAAGAAGAATCAGCTCTTTGAGCCGCTCTGAAACCATGTTCACAAGACTAAAGGGGTCCGCCTGATCAACGATACTTCGCGGGCGCTCGAGCTCGAGCCGCTCCCCAGCAACGGGCACGTTTTGCATATTTGACCTATATTTTCCGAGGTTTGCTTAGAAAGGATAGTAAGGAGAAAAGCCCTACAGTGTCAACGCGCTAAAAAAAAGGCCTCGACTAAAATCGAGACCTCGCTGAAGGATAAGATAAACCTGTTCCTCGAGACCCTGAGTCTACGACGACACCGCAAAAGCCAACACCAAAATCATCGCGGAGATCACACATGAAAGAATCACTCGCCCAGCTCCTAAACGCTGCAGTGCAGATCCACACTACTGCTATGACGACCCTCGACGCCAAACGCCAGTTCAAGCTCCTCCTTGAAGAGGCTTACTCAATTGGCCAAACAGACGCTCGAACCGAGTTTGAAAAATCCCAAACGAAAGAGCCGCCGCCGCCCGCCGAGCCGCCCACCGAGCCGCGCCGGCGCGGACGCCCCGCTCGTGTATAATGGTAAGACACCCACAAACGACGAGCGAGGACGGGATGCTGACAAAGCTCTGTAAAAAACGTCGTAAAACCCCACGTTTCACGGCGCCTTCAAGGGGAACCATCGGCCTCGCCGTCCCCGTCCTCACACGGCTCTCGACGCCGCGCCCGTCGCCTCTCCAAAGGCTCTCCAGCAGCCTCTTTCGAGAAGGCATGGCCTTCGGCCTCGCCGTCGCAGCACTGGCCGTGGTCATCATCTAAGCCTCCGGTCCGCACGACGCAGCACAGCGGCCCGCACTCCGCGCCTCGCTGCGCCCGCAAGGGCGCGGTGGGGCGCTTTGCGACACACTATCGATTTTATCAATTTGCCAAGACGCGAGGCAGAAAGCGCTAATAGTAATAAGAACCTCTCCAGTTTCATTAAACGGGTTCTTACTTGTAAACAGCACCCCGTGAAACCGTTTCCAGTCTCATGAGAAGTGGGCGGTTTTTAGTCACGCCCAGGACCCCTTGAGGCCGCTAAATCATAGCGCCAGCCATGATTTCGCCTGTTACCAATACGGGGAGCCTATCCGACCCCCTAAGCGCCTCAAAGACGCGTTCTATGCTTCTCAGCACTGCCAGGGTATTCCGTCTCTCGCATCCGCGCAACGAGCTCCATATGACCCTCCTGCGCTTCTCTGAGAGACCCGTACCCTTGTGCAAACCCACTCCACGACCCACCCACGCCAAAGACCCGCGTCTCAAACGTCGCCCCTACCCACACAGTCGACACCCAATACCGCCCGACACTGTCTTGTGCGATGCGCCGAAGACCATCAAGATTTTCCATAGTCATTTCCCCCAAACTCGAGGAACCCCCCCAATGTACCGAAACCCGATCACTCTAGCGATCTGCATCATTACCGCGCTTTGCATTTACCCACTGTACGTAGTACTGAGATTCGTATGCCTACACTTTCTCCTAGCCGCACTTCAATAATCCGCATAAAAAAATAGCCAGTCAGAACACTGACTGGCTACCGCATCATGGTGATTCACGGTTGTTCACAATTCACGAGCTTTACCGCAAAAGGAACACAAATGGAAGAAATAGATAACGCCGTCAAACTCTTCGTCGACAAACACGGCAAGCTGAAAATTCGCGGTATAGCAATCGGAAAAAAGCAGTTCGAAACACTGCTTGCTAGTGGCGGACCACAACTTGTCGCAACTCCTGGTCCCGTTTACATCACCTCGCAAGGAATCTCCCTCGAAATTCTTCCCGTCCCACTTTACGATCTTTGCGAAATCGTCCTGCCACCAAAAATCTACACACAAATTCCCGTCGCCAAAGACACAAAAGCCATCGAACAAACCATTGAAAATTCCGTGAAAATCTCCGAGGAAGCCCAAGCTGTGCTCGCTAAAATTGCTGCGACAACCTCAGTTAAAACGCCGTCCGAAATCATTGTCGGGATGAATACTTTGATCGAAACATTGGTGGGAAAAATAGACCAAATGTGGCACGACACCGTGCCGCGAGTAAAATGGATTGCGAAGAAAAACAAGTGAAGTATTCGACGAGCCGGTCGCTACTCCGGCAAGGAACGTTCAGCACTAAGCGACTCTGACGTCCGACAAGTCGATATCCGCGTGTCTCCATGGATGAAGCACTACGTCCCTGTTCCCAAGTCCGTTTCTAAACACCCAAGCTTCCCACGCCGTCGTCAAAACTTCACTGCGGTCGACAGTCATCGTGAGCGTAGCCATCGACCCGATGTGATGACCGCCCAGCTATAATACTCATTTCCAAACAGCTGCCAAGAGATTATAAGAGTCTCCGAAAAGGAGCAATCTCATGTCTGATCACAACGATAAAATCTACTGCTGCCAATGCTCATGCCCGCTTGATGAACACTACTTCTTCTCTGGCTATGACTTCTTTTGCGATGACTGCACTCCAGAAATCATCAACACAGTATTCGCCTCACCCCAAGCGTTTACAATGGAACAAATTCAACGCATCTGCGAAGATCTCCCCCGAAGAACCTCCGAAAGGAGAATCCCATGAAACAACCATGCCGAACTTGCACTGAAGATCCTGACTCACGTGATGGCAACCAATGTCCAGAATGCAATCAAGGCGACTACCGACACTGCAAAACACCTCTCCATGATTTCTTTCCGCACGGACTATGCGAAACCTGCTGCGTAGAAGTCGCTTTAACCGGCCACCTTCCATACGTAAGCTTCCGATGAAACCGTACTGTAAACACATGACCCGCTGTCCAAAGTGCGGAGGCACAGAGATCCTCGGACCAAAGTACTACAAAAGTGGTCCACAAAAAGAAGGCTTAACCTGGACCTGTGAAAACTGCGGATATACCGAAGATACAGCGTGTCTTAACGGAGAGGACCATGACCGAGTCGAAGAATAACCCGAACATCGACAAATCCGAAGATCCTGTCTACGGCGTCGACATTTCAGACTTCCAAGAACCAAAAGAACCTGTCGATCTTTGGGACGACAAGCTAACTCTTCACGAGCTCCAACACATCATCGCTATCATGCTCGAAGTGATACCCAACCAAATAGGTATACAAAAAATGCAGTTTTTCCGAGGAACAAACTCAAAAGCTATCTATGTCGCACTCGACAATAGACCGGGCTCCGTACCAACAAAACTAACTTAGCAGATCACCTTCCCTCTTGCCGGACTCTGCTGTCGCTCCAGATTTTTCCGCATCACTCGAGGACTGTTTCCCAGTAGGAACCTCCTCATCGTCATCGTCCGGCACTAACGCCAACAAGAAATTTTTTAAGCGATGGACTTCTTTCGTTGTAATATCGGCCGGTAACCCTGACATCGCTACTGTCACTTTTCCGCTACGCAGCGGAAATTTAAACGAATACGTCCCTTCCTCATCCCCTACCACAGCATCATCCTCACCTACACGTCTCTGCACTTCTCCACGCTTTGGTAGCTTCATCCCATCCTTCCTTTGGTCAATCTACAAACTTTACGAACCCATTTCGTCCCCTTCGTCCTTACCCCAGAAAAAGCCCCGTTTCAAACTGTCCATCTTCTGAGACACTTCATCGATCAAAACCGCATGCCGAATCTGCTCTAACTGCCTCTCTATATCGATCACTAGATAACCCTCCTCGACCTTACCCACTCTTCGTCCACAAACTTCAAGCACTCACTCTCAATCTTCTGATAGACCTCTGGAAAATTATGCTCAATAAACTTCGTGATCTTCTCTCCCTTTTGACCTGGCTCCCAAACATACCTGATATCAAAATAGATCAACACAGCCACCTCTCCACCCTCATAACCACACTTGTAACGCAGCTCTACATCAAGCACCGTCTCGAAATCCTCATCAGAGGTCAAATACGCCATATGGTTAAACGAATGGGTACCCTCGATCACAGAAACCTCCCTCAAGACCAGACCACAGACGACCGACCTTCAACCATCCTCCTCAACACCCTCTTCTCGACTCCTCCAACGCTCTCTCCACATAATGTCTTTGATCTCTTCAAAAGCCCGAAGCTCTCGTCTCAATAAAGCCACCTCTTCCTCGAGCTCACGAATATAAACCTCCTTCTCCTCAGGTCTCTTTCTATCGATAGAGAGACGGACGCTACCATCATCAATATGTTGTCGCACCAGAACAATATCATCGAGATCCTTTAAACCATGTTCCCGAAGATACGACCCTATAAACGTCTCTTCCTCTCTAGCAAGAGCATCCATAAGCCCCTTCGTCATGTTCTCTTCCAACATCTCTACACTCCCCACTTAAATCCGCCCAAAAACTCCCCATCAACATAGACCCATAAACTGCGATTCGGCATCCAATAACTAAAGACCACCTGACACTTCTTGCCAAACTCCCGCTCGAAACCCTCAATATACGCCTTCACACCCTCTTCTCCAGCGAGATACGCAGCATAAACCTCAGACCCGACCACAACACCAGTGAAGTCCTCACCTGACTCTATTGCATTCAATCTCCCGAAACCTTTCATAGCACAGCACCTTATGAACAAAACGACGACGAAACTTTAACAAGAAAGCCTTCCCAAGCCGAAGCGAAGTTTGAGAGAAGACACCGGAGAAAATTTTCAGATCAAGGAACTTGAATCCAGAGCGGACAGAACAGACCCCCACCCCCCGGGTGAGGATAGGAAGGGACAGGAGGACGGGAAACAGGACAAGACAGGACCACGCTCTCGTACCAGGAACTTATACGGGGATACACTATCCCTCTAACCCTACATACCCTCTCTCTTCCACTTACCCTCCTAATATCCTTCGACTTTCCCTTGCTTCCCACTCTCTAGAATTCGAATTCCAATCTGCCTTCCAACCACTAAACCAAACCATACCCAACTCCACCTTTCAGCTACCTACTCTCTGCTCCCTACATCCATACTTAAACCCTGGACATCCTTAAGCTATTCACCTCCCCCTGATCCTGGTACTAGACCCGCACTTGAGTACCCATTTCTAGGGGTTCATCCGGGTTCTTACCTCTCATCATTCAAGTCCTCGTGTGTACTTCTCAACCAACTTGTCGTGACCTATCAAAGCGTCTTCTCGACTCGAGTAACGCTGTCTTTCCAGTCCTCTAGGTGACACTTCCCTATTAAATACCAGTGTCTCCCAGAGCACTGGCTTCTCCGACTGTCCGAAAGACATATCCTGTCCCAGAAACATCGTCCTAAACCGAAACCCACTCCTAAAACTCTCCCTTACAAACTTCCGCTCCATATTTTCCCTATGCCATCGCTTCCACTTCCGTTCATTCCTCTCGCTTACTGGCTCTCCATTCTCGTCCAAAATGTAGAGCTTAAGCTTCGGAGCAATCTCTTTCACAAACTTCTTCAACTCTTCCTTCAATTCCATCTCGTCCTTACCTCCTCGATCATTTCAGCATGCCCTAGCACCGCTTCATTCCGACTCGTGTAACGACGAAAACCAACAGCCCAAGGATCGTCATCAGACTCAAACACGCCACTCTCCCAAACAAGCTTTTCCTCGTCACCGTAACTCATATCGAGACCAATAAACTCGGTACGAACTATCCACTTCCCAACCCTAGTCAGACCAATTATCGTCTGTTCCTCATTAGCCATTATCCACTGAGCCCACTTCGCGTAACCAGTCTCTTCCACCAAATCATCATGCTCATCCAAGATATAGTGATGCAAAACCTTACCCACGACCTTCATCCTCTCCCTAAACCAACTATAAGGCCGCACAATCATTTCTTTCCTTCCATCCTGCATGAAATGCATAATTTCTATGGTATTTACTCACGCCCTCCTGATTCCCTAAGCTGACGAATCGCACAAGACAAATTCTCTATCTGCGCCAAAATCATCCCAAAACCCCGAAACATATAGGCAGTCAATACCGCATCCCTTGAAGATCCCCTTTCTCTCGCTGCCTCGATAACCTGCTTCTCAAATTCCCCCATCAACTCATTCGATATCTCACCTGCTCTTTTAAGCAACGCTTCTTCCGTCTCGTTCCACACCACTTCACCCCTTCTCTCGACGTCCCCTCACCACCATAAAATGAACCTCGATCTCGCCAAAACCATACCTCTCCTGAAGCTCAGCCTCCAGCTTAGCCACCTCGAGCTGCACCAAAAGCTGAGTCCAAACTTCCCATCTCCCACTCTTCTCAATCTGCTCGTTCACAAACCCAATCAACCGATCAATTTCCTCCTCCTTCACCACTTCACCCCACTTTCGCCCACACTCTCAACGATCAGAATGCACTGTCTCATCATAAGCAAAACGAACCTCTCTAAACTGACAGATTCGACGCCACTTCTCTTCAGTTGTATGCCCATCCCAATTCCTCGAAATCTGCGGCAAATTGCCAACATCAAAATCGTCAGGTACATGAAAGGTCATCTTCCCCCCATCCAAACTCAGAACACGCCGCCAACCTTCGTAACGCGCAACTGGATAACCATCGGCAAGATACGTATTATCTTCGATATCATCGAAATACCAACCATCCGCATACCGAAGAGCCAACATATTTCGCTCCCAATACGCTAAATCTTTCGCTTCCCCATCCGACATTCCCTCTCGCCAAGTCTTTATCCGATTCATTCCCCCTCCCTTCATCACCACAATTTGTTCGCAGACCAAAATCAGGACTAGACTCCATCTCAAAGCTGGGATAAGTCACCGCCACAGTTTTCATGATCCCTATAACCCCTGACAAACGGCCTTGCCAAGGAGTTACTGATGTTGCCGTCCAAGACAAAAGCTCTCACAGCTCTAGCCCTCTCCCTCACTCTCGCAGCCTCCACCGCTCAAGCTTGGGACTGCAATGCTGACTGCGACCAAGCCTCCCGAACATACTTTCGCTGCCCAACATTCAAAAATCCTCAACGCCGCTGCCCCATGACTGACCACTTCACACGAAGCGCTTGTCTCGTCCAAAAAGCGGCCTCGTGCAAACTCTGGCAATCAGCCGTAGATTTCGCATCAGATAAAGTAAAACCCCATCTCGTAGGCGAATTCAATACCAACACCTGGCAAGCTGCCGTTGAAGAGGGCACTCAAGACGCATACATGGCAAAATGCGAGCTCGCCGGCATCTCAGCCATGGCGGGACTTGGCTCCTACCTCGGAGGACCATGGGGCGCTAGCCTCTCAGGCGCTATCGGCGTATTCGCCTCCTTCCAAATCTGCCGACAATCAACACGGTGGTAAAAAACATGAGATACTTAATACTCGCTGCAGCAGCAGGACTCCTAACATCGTGCGCCGCAACCCTCGTGCGCACAGAACCGACTAACAGCAACATAAAAACGATTGGCATGTATACGGGGATTCTCGCCGAAGACGGCGCTTACTCTCGCCAGTTCGAGCAAGGTGCTGAAAAAGCTTGTGGCGGGAAAACTTACAAAGTCCTTGAGAGATCCCGCCACCCGTCGACATTAAAAGGCATGGAAGATCTGCCCAGCTCCAAGTTTTATTGGGTGATCGACTGCGCCCACGCCGAATAAAAAAAGGGAGTCACCTGACTCCCTCAACTCTCCAACGCCCTTTCCTGCTCAATCTTCGCCACCGTCTGGATACTCTGCTTCGTTATCTCTCGCATAGCCTCGACAATCTTTCCCTGCGGAACCTTAGCGTCTCGAGAGGCTCGCCAAAGCGTCTCGATAGCTGACATGACATCCATGACCCGTAGAAATTTTCCATCGACCCTCCGGTTCCACTGCTGAATCACTATCCGCCGCGCCCCCCGCTTTTTAGTCCGCACGAACTGACTCGTCACTAGACAACCCGAACACTCGACAAAATACCCGCCCCCCTCACCGACCAGCCGCGCCTCACTGCCGCAAAAAGGGCACGGCTGAAGCTTCACAAGACTCGCGCCTTCCTCCATGTATTGACCACCTCCGAAATTCACGTTAACCACACTCATTAAAAGGAGGACTACCGCATGACATCACCTGACACCAGAAAAAGAGCGCACGCCTACCGGCAACGAACTTACTACTGGATGAGAAAAGGACTGACGCCTGAAGAAGCACGCCGCCGAGCTGCTCTGCATGCGCACTATATCGGTCTCGCTTCAGAGCTGACAGCTTCAGACGAATCTGCCGAGCAGAAAATCTGCCATGACAAAGAACCCCCCAAAAACAAAGAGAATATCAACGCAGCAGAAAACCTGCCACCTTCACAGCCCACTCGTCAGACCTCAGATTCCCCTGCCGCTGATGCCTTGGTAATCATCTTCTGCGCTATCATTATTCTCGGCTCCACAACCATCCTCACTCTCGCGACAGCGGACACCCTCGGCCACACACCGATAGGCTACGCCAAGGCTATCCTCCTCGAACTCGGCATCCTCGGTCTGTCTACTTTCCAGACAAAAAAGCTAACTGACTATTTGATAACCAAAATCGGCACCGCAGTACTTGTCATCATTAGCCTCACAGCGGTGCATACCGGAGTAAAAAACAGCGAAACCATCTCACTCAAAGCCATCGAGACCAACAACACCGCTCTCAAAAACCTAAATAGCGAGCGCTCACGCCTCCTCTCCCTCTACGACGACATCCAGCCCGAATACGTCACTAAACGACAAAAAGTGATGGCAGAGATTCGTGATGTTTCACGTGAAACATCAAAAGAGTTGAGCAAACTCCCAACCAATCCCGACACACGTGCTGTGCAACGCTCCCTTTGGCTTGAAACCGCCATACGCGTCTCACTGATGTTTCTAAACATAATGTTCGCCCATATCTTGGTCCGTAAAACACTCGCAAAACCGCAGAAAAACCGCATAAAGGAGCTTAAAGCCTCTTAAACAACTATTCTGGAACGTCTCGACGTTCCAACATCTCCTGCACTCACTGTGCGCGGTCTCCCTAAGGCTGGCCCAAGTGTCCAATTCCGCCTCGAGTCCGTGCTCATTCGATCGGGCCTAAGTGGGACCCTTAACCCACTGTCCCATGCTCGCGATCGCCTGTAAGTCTCACTCTCTCCCCTAAAGGGGCGTGAGCCTGATCGCGAGAATGTCGTCGAAGCGGGCAAGCTTGGAAGAGCTTCCAGCCGACCTTTCTTCGCCTCTCGGGGCCGGCTGGGCCCTACTACGATCAGCTTGTTTTTAACGCCCCACCACTCACTCCCCGTCTTTCGTATGAGCCTTCAGTCTCCTAATATTCCGGCCCTCCGACCGCGATTTACTCCCGTAAACTTTTCCTCAAAGAGCCTCACGTCTCGTCTGGTTTCGAAAAAGCAAGTCGCCAGTAGGAGTTCCTACACGCGCTCCTTCTAGCGTGGGGCATTAAAAACCCTCTGATCGTTTCCTCTGCAAATTAGGAGTTTTTATGTCAATTGCGATCATTGCTGGCTCAAGAGACATCACCAATTACGACTTCTTGTGCCGATGTATTGATTCTCTCGACATCCAGATCACTAAGATTATCTCTGGCGGAGCCCGTGGAGTTGATGCTCTCGGCGAACGTTACGCCAGAGATAATTCGATCCCTCTGATGATTATGCAAGCTGATTGGGATCGATACGGTAAGTCCGCTGGCTACAAGCGCAATGAGCAAATGGCCAAAACAGCCCAAATGCTCATTGCCCTTTGGGACGGCAAGTCGCGCGGCACCATGCACATGATCAACATTGCTAAAGCCCGAGGCCTGACAGTGCATGTGTTCCGCGCTTGAATATTACCTAACTGGGCGGTGGAAGCCGCCCTTTTCGTTTAACGATTCTCACAACTTGAAAGGCAACAAAATGAACACGAATCGTAAATGCGAAGTCTGCGACAAAGCCCCGGGCATCGTCTTCAAAAAGAAAATGATGGACGACCCCATGAACCCTGGCAAAAAGATCCTAATTGACGCTCTTTGCTGCACAGCTTGTGCAAACCAAGGCCGTCAAATGCCGCGCAAATTCGTCACCTGCAAAGGCTGCAATTCGGCCACCCTGGCAACGCACATAAACCCCACCCGTGGTCTCTGCAAAGTCTGTGAAGACAAAGCTATTGCTGTAGAAATTGATCCCACGGTAAAAGAAAACCAAGAATTTGCGGAGTTCCACGAACTCCTGAACGACCAGCGCGGCAGAGAACACGAGAAGATGGCTCGCAAATCTATGGGAGTTGACTTTGATGATGACGAGCCTCGCGACCTGGCGCTCACAAGAGCCGAGCGCAAAAAACTCGAAGAAGACCGACTCTATAACGCTGAACAAGACCGGCTCGCAAAATCCCAGGATCCCGCTCAATTCCTGATGAACAAAGCCCGTCAGTCAGTCGGCATCGATCTGCGTGACTACAAGGCAGAGTACACCCCAGCCACCGACCTCCAGCTAGGAGGCCTCGCAAAACTCGGCCATAACCCGGCCGACCTGCCAAAGATGAAGCTCACAGTCGCAGAAGCCTCACGCCTCATGCAGAGAGGCCCGAAGTGGCTCTGGCCAAAGAAGACGACCGTGCAAGACGTTGAGTAAGATATCGCCCTGGGTTTCCACCCAGGGCTTTTTTTCTGTATTGCCCTATGACCTGTCTTCATGCGTCCGTCACAACTTACCTTGCGAATTTTTTTGAGAAAATTGATCTGAGGCAACCCGCCGCACTGCCACCTCGAGCTCGAAGTCGCCAGCTCGGACCTTGCGATTAGATAACAAGTTACCTTGCGAATAATTTGTGAAGCCAGTTGGCTTTAATAACAACCATCAGAAAGGGCTAAACATGAACACCACAATCAAAAAGAAGACCCGAGTCCAAGTCTCCAAGTCGGACAAAGCCGCCACGACCAAGCAAGCCGAGGTCATCCCGGCACCGATCTCTGACAAACAGTACAAGTGGTTTATTGAAAACGGCTACGACGACGCTAACATCCCGGAGACCGCCAAAGAAGCGTTCGCGACAATGGAAGAAGTCTTCAAGAAACAGCGCAAAGCCCGCAACGCCGCTCCAAGCGACGCCCAGCTTCGCTACCTGGAAAAGAATGGCTATAACCGCGAAGCGATGTCGATGCGCACCAAAGGCTTCTGCGCGAGCCTGATCTACAAGATTAAGCTGCAGAAAGGTGAGATCAAGAAGACCCAGGACGCAGCGGAGGCCAAATAAGCTCTAAAGGGGCGGCGGATCTCCGTCGCCCCAAAGCTCGTCCTATAATAGAGAAACCGTCCCCCCGCAGACGAGCCGTTACCCTGCAAGCTCCGCCCAACTAAAGTTGGGCTCAAGGGGCCTTCGGCCCCTCCGAACTCGCGAGCTCGGACGATCGAGGTAAAAACGACCATCCGCT
>WUUC01179710.1_pt1 | contig 12085 bp, 10 predicted proteins | sample 6278441 | NCBI WGS metagenome assembly WUUC01 (sample SAMN13675441, study PRJNA597444) | soil metagenome | isolation source: soil | place: USA: Washington | collected 2017-10 | reverse complement strand
CGCCGGCCGTTTCCGCCACCGATGGCTCGCCGAGCGCCCGGAGCACGCTCGGCGCGTGGAGCACGTCCGACGCGAGCTGGTTCGGATCGATGACCCCGAACGGGCACGCCTTCTCGATCGGCTCAACGAGACTCAGATGCACCCACACGAGCCAGCCGGCCCAGATCTCGGACTCGGTCTGTAGGGCCCCAACGCACGATGTCGCTTGGCCCTGACCAAGGTGATGCCCGCCGAGGATGGTGACGAGGCCTAGATGTCCGGGCCGGTCTTGAGAGCGGCCAGCGCGTCTCGGAGGGTGCGGACGAGCTCGTGTCGCGTGCCACCGAGCACGAGCTGGGTGGTGTCGTCCGGCGACCTCATCGTGACGGTGTGGAAGTCCCCTCCGTCGCACGACAAAAGACCGGTCGATGGCACGACGCGCTCGGAGACGATGAAGGTCGTCGTCGCGTTGATGCCCGGCAGGATGGCTGGCTGTGGTCCTTGTCCCGCCTGCCTGTCCGACGTGGTCATTTGCGAGAACCTCCGTGCTCTCGTTCGTCGATGCTCGGTGCGTTTCGGGCAACTCGGGGTGAAACAAAGCGCCACGTCGGACCAGGGCTGAGATGCACAGCTATGGGTGGCCCCACCGCCGACCTGCCCGGATCCGTCGCGATCAAGGTCGTTCGTCCCGGCCGTAGTGGCGGGCCAGCATCCGGTCCCGCTCCCTGCGCTCCCACCGCTCCTCGACCCGACCGAGCGTCCAAACAGCGAGCGCGAGTACGCCGGTCGAGGTCCCGACGGCGCCGCCTATCACGACCACCGGCATCAGCGATTCGCTCATCGATCTTCCCGCCCCCAGCCAGCAGCTGCTCGACCGACCACCTGGCCGGCGTCTGGCGAGACCTGGCCAGCAGGGTCGCCGGGTGCCAGCACGTATTCTCCGCCTCCGGCAACTCGTCGCATCTCACGGAGGGCCGACAACCCACGTGGGGGTTCCGCCGTCGCTCCGCGGCCCCGACGGCTGGTAGCCGAGGCCTCTGCCCCTGCCCTCGAGCGGCTCGTCTGGCACCCGTCGCGCTTGTCTTCCGCACTCATGGGGGCGAGTGAACGACGGCCCAGCTACGCGCAACCAGAGCCGGCCGCTACGCGACGCAACGCGAGGACATCGCTACTCTGGGAAGATGCCCGATGCCGGGGGCAAGATGCGGCGGGACGGTCTCGTCGCCCGCCGTGAGCAGCTGAGCCTCACCCAAGAGGCTCTTGCTGAGCGCCTAGACGTTGCGGTCTCCACCGTCGCACGCACCGAGCGCGGCGAGGCGACCCCCAGGACCTGGTACAGGCAACGATGGGCCGATGCGCTCGACCTGACCGTCGACGAGATCGAACTGCTCCTCGCTGCCGGCACACCACCTCGAGCGCCGAGCAGCTATCCAGTCGTCGAGCGACTGTCGTCCGCCCGGCCGGCGGACTCGACCTACGTCGCTGCGATACGCGACAGCACGCAGCACATCGTGGACCTTGACAGCCAACACGGCGGCGACGACCTCGTTGCACTCGCCGTCCGCGGCTTCCGGGCTGCCCACCAACGACTCGCCTCCGGCCTGTTCGTGACCGGTCTGGAGCGCGATCTGTCGGCAGCCGTGGGCGAGGCAGGTGAGGTCGCAGCGTGGGTCGCCTTTGACGCGGATCGCCAGACGCTCTCGCGCCAGCTCAACCAAGAGGCGCTGCTCATCAGCAGGCTCGCCGGCGACCGATCCATGGAGCTGTTCGAGCTCGCCAACCTTGCGATGCAGAGCATCCACCTCGGCCGAGCGGTCGAGGCACTCCGCATTGCCGACTCAGTCCTCGATGATCACCTCGCCGGTCGGACGGCCGCCCTGTTCCACGTCCGCCGAGCCAGGGCATTCGCGCAGCTCGGCGAGGGACGCCGCTCGGCTGACGCCCTCAACCAGGCCCGGGCACTGGTCGCCGAGGGCATCACGACGCAAGACCCGGAGTGGGCCTGGTGGGTCGACGAGAGCGAGCTGGACTGGCACGAGGCCATGTCGTTCGCCAGCCTCGACGACTGGCGCAGCGCGGTCGACCTGTTCCGCCGAGCGTACGAGCAGCGGCCGGTCGACAAGCCCCGGAGCCGCTACAACGACCTCGCCCACCTCCTCGAGGGGCTGGTGGCTGTCGGGGCCTGGCGGGACGCCGAGACGGTCATGACCGACGCGATCGCCTACGTCGGCGACATCAGCTCCGCGCGGACCACGGCACTACTACGGCGGGTCATCGACCAGGTCGACCGTGCTCGCGCCGACGCCACCGACAGCCTGGTCGACACGAGCGACGAGCTGCGAGAGCTCCTTTCGAGCCCGGTCTGACGATCGGGATCGCCGGCGTCGACCGAGTTGACGCCAGCAACCCAGCCGGGGGAGGGCGGCTCGTCAAAGACCGAAGGGTGCTGGGACAGGAGGTCGTGGGCGGAAGCACGGGCCCAGCCTTCCGGCTTGGCAGGTACGTTGCCGCGATGGAGAAGCGGCAGGTAGCCACAGCCTCCGCCACGCGTTCATCACTGCCGCCCTCGATGCCGGCGTACCGCTGCGGGATGTGCAGGAGGCTGCCAGCCATGCTGATCCCCGCACCACCATGCGCTACGACCGAGGCCGCCAGTCCCTCGACCGCCACGCCACCTACATCGTCGCCACCTTCGTCGCCGGCGCCAGCCGCTGACCACCGCGTGCCGGCGGGCGAGCAGTAGCAGTCGATCTCGCGCGCATTCGCTTCGCCCGCCGACGAGCGCCAGAAACGCTGACCTGTGTGACCTGGGGCCGCCAGGCCCAAGCCTCGGAAATGCGTGCTGTGCGCCTCCAGCAGCGCTTCAGGGGCCGACGCGAGCGCACCTGCATAGTGGCCGGCCATTCGCTAGCAGTTAACGGGCTCGAATCTGTGCCAGTAGCTCCGTCATCTCGCGTGACTGAAGGTCCTTCCAGGACGCTACGGAGTCGCCACCATCAATCATGTAGGAATAGATGTGCTCACAAGTGGCGATTGTTTCATCTGCTACAAACAGTAGGCCGTCCCAATGACCCACCGTGATCGCGCCATCATGGTCGTCGTGATCCAATGGGGTAAACGGAACCGGCCATTTTCCATATTCTGCGTACTCCAGGGATTGTCGCAACATCGACAGCACGCTCGTGGTTCCCGCCACGGCCTCGATCGGGCCGACGAAGCCGCTCGGCCCGAGGTAACGCAGGCGCGTATCGTCTCGCGTGTCGTCAGCGCAGTGCCACGCATTCTCCATTGCATGAATGAGGTCCGCGGCTCGTTTGTCGAGGCTTCGTATTCGCTGTTGGGTCAGCTCATCGGCGACCTTCTGCCTAAACTCGACGATGCTAGTCAGCGAGAGGTTTGTACTGCGGGCAACCTTGATGGCACCGGCCTGGAACCCGCTCTCAGAGAAGAGTAACCCGCGGTCCGCTCCGATGTCCGCGACGACACCGGCAAGTGTCAACACGTCCTTCTTGGGAACGGGATGCTTCCACAGCTTGCACTCAATGACCCATAGTTGTTGTATTCCGTGCCCACTGCGCGTGGCGGTCACATCGATCTGATGAGTGCCGCGTGCTCCTTCGACCTGCTTGTCGATCGCGACAGCGAAGCCGAGCTGACTTAGTAGGTCGGCGACCTGCTCTTGATATTTTCGCCACGGTTCTACGATCTCGGGCACCGCTATCCTAAGTGGGGTTTATGGCTGAGAGTACAATGTTAGCAAGACGGGTGGGCAGACGGAGACTGGCGCTTGGGGTCGATCCGCGCGCCGCGAACCGGTCGAACTCTGACGGGGAGGCTGGCGGGGTCTGGACTTGAGACGCGTAGCTCAGGCGGTGACGCGGAAGGTGCGGGCGTAACCCTTGCCTGGGCCGAGGTGCTCGTAGACGACGGTAGGCCGGAGCGCATTCCACCGGTGGCCAAGGAGCAATGCGAGCCCTGCGGGCGCGGCGAGGAACAGGTGTATTTCATCGGTTGCGCCATCAAGGTAAGTGCGGACCGCGTCGCGGATGGCTAGAGCCAATGCGGCGGCGGCCGGCCCGTCAGGAACGGACTCTGCGTGAGCGCCGGATGCAGGAGCGAGAGCCAGCATCCGCCCGACGGGTACCTCACTTAGATAGGTCGTCACTTCGCTGGTCGCGTCGGCGGCGATTGATACCACGACGGCGAGGTCGGGGCCGTCGCCGACGTGCCGCAGGTCTGCTGCGAGCTGTGGCGGTCCGCCGGGTTCGTCGCTTGTCCAGATCTGGTGGCGTTGGAGCGTCGAGACGTTGAAGCCGAGGACCTCGCGGAGCGCACATCCGGCGCCGAACCACATGGGAAGTCGCATCTGACCAGCTACGACCACTCGAGAACGTCCTTTGTCGCGCAGCTGGTGAGCGGCGGCCTCCAGACGGGGCCAGACGGTCGTTTGCCAGTCCGCTGGGGTCTGGAGCTGACGCCTGGAGAACGGCTCGTCGCCGTCGTAGAGCTCGACAAACCGGGCAGCTACGTCCGCTTGTGGCGCCGCTAGGTCGTCGTCGATCCCTTCGACGACGAACAACGCACCAGGCTGTCCAGCGCGACCGATTCTGTCCTCGACCATCGCGCGGAGGTCGCCGGTGGCAATCGTTCGCTCTCGCTCCTGTACCCACTCGCGCACAAGGGCGGTGCCTGAGTCGACAGCGCCTTGGTCGCTTGCGAGCCCGAGGGCGTAGAGCTGCAACTCGGCGAGTTCGCGCTCCCCTGCCATCGACCGACCCGTGACGAACCGGAGACATCCAAGAAACGCGAGGAGCTCCGCCTCGGACACCCCCAGATGACCCGCCCAAGCACTCCGCTCGCCGTTGAGGCTGCTGTCCCGGACGGCGGGGACAACGAGCGATGACCGCCTGTCGATCATCTTCATGATCGGATCGTCCGGGTCGATGTCCCGATCCGTGACGAGCTGCAAGTACGGGCGCCCGTCGATGCCACCAAGCTGGGCCCAACTGGCATGGAATCGCTGCAGCAGGCTCATGCGGCCCTTGCGGGACGGCGTCGTCATCCAGCCGCTGCTGACAGGGGTCTGCGCGTCGACGGCGTGCTTCACTTGCGTGTAGCGGGCCGGCGCATTGCGGCTGTGCAAGACGATGTCATCGACGTTTCCGGCGTCGGACGCTTCGACGGTGACGGCAGTGACGCCGTTGCCGCGGATGGCTCGAAGGACCTCATTGAGGGTCACGAGATGCTGGTAGTCGTCGCCCTCGAGCCGGACGCCGCTGGGGGATCGGCCTGGGATATCAGGCATCGTCCATCTTCTCGATCGTGATGACCGCAGCTTCGGTCACCTCGCTCGTCATCACCCACGCGGTGACCGTGATGTGGTCCCAGCCGTGTTCGCTGCAGGGGAGGACGATGAGCGAAAGGAACCGATCGAATCGGAGTGAGGCATCAGCGAGGTGGGACATGTAGGTGTGACGGTCCAACTTGGAGGGTTCGGCGGGACCTCGGGGGTGGGTGTGCCATTCGCCGATCCAGACGCTGCCGTCGTGGTCGTAGCCCTGATCGGCGAGGAGCCGAGCGTGGACGAGGTCCCGCTTGAAGTAGTGGCGAGTTCGTTGGGCGTTCGGGCCGGCGTCACCGGCGACGGTGACATCTAGCGCGTCACTGCGGTCGTGACCAAGCAGAATCCCGCCCGTCTCGGTGCCGTCGGCGGACGCCTTAGCTTCGTTGGCGATGAGGCGGGCGGCTTCGGCGCGGAGCTTTACGAGGTGGTGCACGTGGGACAGTCGTCGCGACGGTTGGGAAGGACATGCCATCTGATGTCGCCAGCGCAGGAGAGGTCGAACGGGGTCGGGAAGTCGGGCTTCGGTTGCAGTCCGATGATGGCGTAGTCGCCGGGCAGTCGTTGATTCCAGCGGCCTCGGGCTTCGAGTAGGGTCGACAAGGTCATTTTGCTGGCGAGGTCGGCGACGAGTTGCAGGTCGGGTGGCGCGGCGGTCATCGGCCGGTGGGCCGTTCCGGTGCCGTAGCCCAGATCGATCCCTGGCTCCGGGTCCATCTGACCTGCTTCCACCTGCGCAAGGCGAAGGCAGTACAGGCAGCCCGACCGTTGCCGGACGCGGATCAACTCACCAAACGCACCGTCCTCGAGCACGGCAGCGAGAACGAGCGGTGTCTGGGCTCGTCGTGCTACGTGATTCGCCGTGCGGCGGGCAGCAACACCATCCGCGGCGCACACAATGAGATCGACGTTCGCTGCGATCGGGCGGAGTACGTCGGTCTCGGCGATGATGTTGATCGTTACGGGATCGATGTTGATGTTGGGTACCCGGGTGGTTAGGTGGTCGCGCATCGCGAGGACTTTGTAGCGCCCGAGATCGGTGTCGGTCAGCCGGTGACGTGCGAGGTTGCGTTGTTCGAGTCGGTCGTGGTCGATCAATGCGATCTCGCCGATGCCAGCAAGCGCGAGCGTTTCGGCGACGGCGCTACCGATGCTGCCGACGCCGATGATCGCCACGCTGCACTGCTGGAGCGCAATGGCGGGCCACTCGTCTGCGATGACTGCCAGCGGGCTGACACGGTCGTCGACGACGGATGTCGCCTCGGGTATGGCGCCCTCGGTCGAGACCCACCAAGCGGACACGGCCGGTCCGCCTCCTCGTGGGGTCGTGACGGCGACCACCGGCAGCGCATCGCCGACGTGAGGGGGCACCCAACCGTGTGTGACGAGCTGACGGAACGCGTCGAGCTTGATGCCGGCGTTTGCGCGTCGGGCGATCTGGTCGTGTAGCAGGTGGAGATCGGGATGCACGCGGTACCAGACGCCGCCGTGGGTACGAATGTCGGCGTACCGGAGGTAGTGCCGACCCTGCCAGCCGGTGTCGATGCGAATCACGTCCCCGTTGTGCTTCGTGGCCTGGGCGATCGTGACAACGCCCTCGCCCTTGTCGATGCGCAGGTTGAGGTAGCCCCACCCCCAGTCGGCCTCATCGATAGCATCCCAGAGTTCGGCCGGGAACAGCACGACAGTGTTCATCAGCCGATGGCCAGAAGATCGTCAAACTGGCCGTCGTCGACGATGCCGTTGACGGTCATCGCCTCGATCTGGTCGGAGGACAGCAGGAGGAACTCGAGGAACCAGCCAGCCGCCTTCGGCACCAGCTCGGCAGCGGTCGCGAACGGGTCCCAGTCAATGAAGTCCTGGAACATGCACAGCGATCCGTCGCCGTTGACGTGCCAGTCCTGTCGGGTACGCACGAAGATGTTCGGCTCCGGGTCGGCGGGCATGAACCGAGGAGCGAGCATCGGGAACGACTCGGGGTAGGAGATCTCGAGCTGAAAGCGACGGCCTCCAACGAACGCCAGTAGCCCGTCTGGCTGGGGGCGGCCGAACGGCCAGAGAGGCGCGTGGCCGGTCCAGCACCGCCCATCCCAAGTAAGGTCAGGAGCGACCTCGGGCATGGCGGCAAGCTCGCGGTCAAGGCGTGCGGGATCGTCTTCGACCCAGCTCAGACGCGGCCGCCCGGACACGGTCAGCCCTGCGGGGAGTCCACGACGCGGCGCTTCGGGACAGGGGCGATGATCGACGAAGTGCCGGCTCCGCAACCACCGTACGGTTCGGGGTAGATGTCGCCGAACACCTTGCTCCACAAGCACTGCGCCCGTCGCGTCTCGTTGTTCGCTTCTGCCTCGACGGCACGGGCAGCGAGATCCGCTGCTGTGCTCAGCGCTTCGCTCGCCGCGGCCTGATCCAGGTCCGGCTGGATGGGACCGCAGAGACCGGCCGGGTCCTCGATCGGGTACCAGACGGCGTCCTGGGCAGCGGCGAAGAACGAGGCGAGCGCTTGCTGCCTCGATCCGACCGGGAGATGATCGAGGGCCAGGACCTCGACGGTCAGCGACTTCATTTGGTTGCCGTGATCCGTGTTCCACCGCTTGAGCACGCGCACGAGTCGTGCAAACTCGTTCCAGTTCGCATGGCGTTTCGCGACCGCATCGATCAGGAACTGCGGGTCCGATGGGATCCACCTCCTGTTGACCTGCTCCGGGATCCAGATGCCGCGTTCGCTGCGCTCCAGGGCCGGAGCGACATCGACTGTGAACGCGTCCGGATCATCGGGGTCGTCCAGGAAGCACTTCACCGAGTGGTTACGGAGCAGGGTATGCCGGACATCGCCGGTGCCGTCGGTGCTGAGCCGAGACTTCACGGCAGCCCGGACGTGCTCGAGCGCCTCCTCCGCAGACTGGCCAGGCTGGTTCCAGTCCGGGTGTTCGCCCTCATCGAACACCACCACGACATCGACGTCGTTGACGGGGTCCTTGTGGGTGCCACGAGCGAGCGACCCCGACGGCCGAACCTCGATGACGTCCTTCTCCCTGACCAGGTGCGTCTTGAACAGGTCGCGCCGCCGCCGCGCCTCTCCAAGGGGACCCGGAGGAACGTTGACGTTCGTCTGCAGCGTGTCGAAGCCGGAGCCGATGGACACGGCGGTGAACGTTAGCACGTCTGTGTGCTAGCACATCCACGTAATGTCAGAGGTGGGCGCACGAGGTGAGTGATGAACGATCGGACGAGCAGCCCTGATCCCGCCGTACCCCTGTCGGAACTCCGGAGGCGCCTCGGCCGCTCGCAGGCTGAGGTGGCGAGCGTCGTCGGGACCACCCAGTCCGGCATCTCACGCATCGAGCGACAACCGGACCTCAGGCTGTCGACTCTGGGCGAGTACGTAGCCGCCCTGGGTGGACGACTCCATCTAGTCGTTGAACATGGAGCCATCCGAACCGAGATTGCGTTGCCGTGGCTTCAGCAAGTCACGACAGAGACACGACGACGCGAATACCGCGTGATCTGGCAGGACCACGTAGCCAGGAGCCTTGTGCATGTGGGCTGGCTCGTATTTGCCGGAGACCTGTTCCAGTTCTCATATACCGAGGATGCCAAATCTCACCCAAACTTCAGCCCGTTCCCCGCATTTCCTTCATTCCACGATAAGTACGAGTCAACCGACCTTTTCTCATTCTTTTTAGTCCGGCTAATCAACACAGCCGATCCAGAGTTCGACGCCGTCATCGACGCACTAGGGCTTACACGTGCTCAAGCGACACCCGCCGAGCTGCTCGCACGATCCCCGTCCGAGTCACCACACGACACAATCCAAGTCGTTCCAGCGCCGACGGAACTGCCGGACGGCCAGCTTCGCCACCTATTTCTCGTATCTGGCATCCGCCATGCCCATGAACAGGACCCCGAGCGAGTCGGCCGGGTAGTCGACACACTGGATCCCGGCGACCGCCTCCAGCTCGTCCCAGAGCCGGCCAACCCTGTGAATCCGCAGGCGTTGCAACTTGCCGCTAAGGGGACCGTCATCGGCTGGGTACCCAACTACCTCGTCGACGAGATCCACACGTACCTGCAAAGAACCCGGCAGCTGGACTTTGAGGTCGAGCGCGCAAACGGACCTGAGACCCCATGGCATTTCCGCGTCCTCTGCCAAATGATCGTCGAACCCCCGCCGTCAAGGCTGACCGACAGCCCCGGGGGACCGTGCGCACCTGTACCGTCCGGTAATGGGTGATCTGCTCGGGGCTCGAGAGCACGAGGTGTGCCGTTCCGCAGCTCAGACATCGAGTCATGTCTCAACGACGGGAGCGTTGCCGCGTTCATGCCGTCGTCGGGCCGGCGGGGTCCCTAGTGGGGAGCGACCGCTTCGGCTGCCGAGCAGGTGAGGCTGGTCGCCGGGCCGCCAGCAGGTCAGTACTGTGGGTCGCCTACTTGCACCGTGGGTCGGAGATAAGCAACCGGAGCCGAGTAGGCCATCTTCCTGTGCAGCCGAACGCGTGGCTAGAAGTCCTCGGGGTGGTCCTCCCAATCAGCCTCGGACGCCCGGGCCTTCTGCCGAAGCGCTGTGAGCGAGTCGGCGGCGGCGTTGAGTTCGATCCTGATGGACGCGACTTGAACGTCGATGCCTGAGCTGGGGTCGAGCGCATCAGCGAGTGCGCTGGCGAGCTGGAACAGCTGCTCGCGTGCTTCAACGTTGCTGAGGCTCCGGTTGGTGACCACCAGCTCGTGGACGTGGTATTGGACTGGGCCACCCGGAGTTCGTACCGCGAGTCCGGCCGGCGCTGTTGGTGGGGTTAGTCGGGTCCTATCAGGCGGGGCAGCCGGGTCGCCTTCGTCGGTTTCCCCAGCGGGAGCGGCCAGGCGGAGGTACTGGTCGGAGCTGTTGATGGCCAGCTGCTCCGGGGAGGCGGCATGGAGCGGTTCGCCACCGGCTGTGACGAGTTCCCATGCGACGCCGTCCTGGTCGTGGCGAAGAGCGTCGAAGATCGCTCGGCGGGCGACACCCTCGTTCGGGATGATCGGGAACACAGGATCCCTCCAGAACTTCTCGACGACCTCGGACAGGGTGTAGTTCCGGTCAGAGAGGTCGAGGAGCTGGTGGAGATACGACCCAGCGAGTCCTTGGGCGCCGATCACGGCGTCACCGCGGCCGGCCAGGTCCTCCCAGACCTGGTTGCCGGACAGCGAGGTGAGGGCGTCGTCGTCGAACCTCACGAACTCGACGCGCAGGTCGCCGTTGTCGCGCACCAGGTAGGCGTAATGCTGGAAGGAGCGGCGAATCTCCATGTCGAGCTGCGTGAGGGCCTGGTTCACGTCGGCTGCCATGTCGGCGGCGATGTCCGAGGTCGGGTCGAGCTCGGAGAAGGCAAGCTGCCACGCGTAGGCACCGCGGGCCCGCTTCACCATGGTGTCGCGCCGCTGGGTGTTGACGCAGGCGATCACGCAACTCGCGGCGAAGTCGACGCTCATCTGGTGTTCACCGAGGCCCAGTACGGCTTCGATGTCGGATCGAGTGATCTCGTCACGGCCGTTGAGCAACGTCCATCGTTGGGGATCGAGGACGACAAGCCTATTCGAGCGGCGCTGGTCGACCTCGCCGAAGATGTCCTTGAGCTCTTTGTTCGACTGGTCGGCGGGCTTCTCGATGAACAAGAGGGTGTCGAACCCGCTGCCCTTGTTTGCAATCGCTCGCACCCGTTCCCAGACGAGTTCGTACGACAGCTCTGGGGTCGTTCGGTTGAGGGCGTTGCGCTGAAACATGCGCTTGTTGAGTTGGGTGACCAACACGTACCGGTGGGGTTGGGAGCCGCCCCCACCAGTACGGACGTCCAGAGCGCCTAGGCCGCGCTCGTCCTCATCGTCGGTGAGCGCGTTGAAGACCTCCTCCGCATCAGCGAAGCCGAAGGTGTCTGCGGGCACGTACAGCGCGGCGAGGAGCTCGGCCTTGGTGGCTCCCTGCTTACCTTGGGCGCGTACGGCTACCGAGTACATCCACAGCGCCGTTGCGAGCCGCACGGCGGGCTGGGGCTGCACGGTGAGCCATGGTCGCTCGCTGGCGAGACGCTTGTCGGCGAGGACGGCTTGGCCGTCGGTCCGGTCGGTGGAGGTGATGTCCTTCTCGGCGACTTGGCGCATGCCGACGATCTGGCGCTCGTTGCCGTGTAGGAGGCCCGAGGACAGGACGTCGTCACCAGCAGCGTGTAGCGGAATGTCCCCGACGCCGATGAGTTCGGGGGTCCAACGGCCCTCCGCGTGCTCGGTCGTCCACCAGTAGGCGGTGGTAGAGAAGACCTCGACGGTGGACCGGACTCGCTGGAACCCGGCGTACTGGGTCCAGTCGTGCTCGACGAGGTCAAGTAGATCTGGGTGGAACGGGTAGGAGCGCTCGAGCCTGACGGCGAACCCGCCGAGCTGGCGGGCGCCAGCGAGGCGGTCGAAGACCTGCTCGCGCCAGGCAGCACTCGCCGACTCTCTCCAGGCTTGGGCGACAGCGTCGGTCGGCAGCTGGGCGTCGGTGCGGGCGAAGATACGCCGGCGGATGATGGCGCCGAAGTCTTGGGGCTCGTTGACGCTGCGTGTTGTGCCGTTGCGCTCGAGTCGCTTGGCGACATAGCTGCGGAAGTCGGCAGCGGGGCCTTCGTAGCCCTGCTCGTCGAGGTCCGAGCGGATCATTACCGTGACCATCACCGCTCTGGGGGCCTCGTTGACAGCGCCGGTCAGGGCATTGAGGAACGCCTGCTCGGCCGGGATGGAGTCACGGTGCTC
>WUUC01211622.1_pt1 | contig 12086 bp, 16 predicted proteins | sample 6278441 | NCBI WGS metagenome assembly WUUC01 (sample SAMN13675441, study PRJNA597444) | soil metagenome | isolation source: soil | place: USA: Washington | collected 2017-10 | reverse complement strand
TCGCTCTAGCGCCATTTCGGCCAGGTCACGGCCGGCCCACAACCCCCAATCACCGACCATCACCACGCCCATTGGCGTGCCGTCGTGATTCGCATGTGGGATGGCGCTTGAGCAGCACCCAACGAGGCCATGGAAGCTCTTGCGGGTGCGATTCACCGAATATCTCCCTGCATCGATCCGGACATCCGTGCGGACACGCGTTGGAAACCCAACCCTGTGAGCCACCGCTAGGCGATCCGGACTTCAGCACAAGACATGAGAGGAACAGCATGGAAGCTCGAGCCCTCACGCTCGAGGAGCTGATACCGCTCTTCGAGGGAACCCTGGACTTCGTCCACCAAGGAATCGTCAGCTTCTGGTACGGCCATCGGCGGGAGCAGCATCTGGTCGGCGGGACGTGCAAGTGGCTCGACCGCTCGCCTGTCGGTGCGCGTGATTGCTTCGTGGCTTCGAACGAAACGCTGGACGCTGCCCAAAACGCGAACGTGATGGCCACCCCCGAGCGCATCGTGCGCTACGGGCCGATCGACCGTCGCGTCGAGCCCTGGGATCATCGCCTCGGCCCGTACCTCGGACACCACGGCGACCGTTTCCTGGACAAGCACGGTCAGCTGCGCCGGGCCTCTGGAGCGTGCGGCGAGGAGGTCTGGGAGGCACTCGCCGAGCTCCTCCTCGAGCGGGCCACTGAGCTCTATGAGCGGGGCGAGTGGCGCTCCATGGTGGAGGAGGATCTCTAGGAACGGGCGGGCCGTCCGCACCGCAACGGCACCGTACGAGGGAGTCGGTGCCAGACCATAGGGCTGCCGCTCCCTAGCTTCGGACGGCGTCGGCGGCAACGTCGGTGCGCGGCCGGGGATCAATTCACGTACGACCACCGAAGGTCGTGCAGACAACCAGCAACCGTTGGGGCTCGCGCGCATGATCGCGCAGACCGAAGGAGGAACGATGGCACGAACCCGAAGCCAACTGCGAGAAGAGTCGCGCCTGATCGCGACGAGCGAGACTATCGAAGAACTAGATCGGCTCCGCGAGAGCCTCAGGCGCAGGCTCGCGCGCGGGCTGCGTCGGAAAGGACACGCGGACGCGCGTCGACTCGCCGAGCTCGCGTGCGCCGGGATGTATCGCGAGCTACCGGCGGAGTTTCGTCGGATCGGCATGAAGGCGGGCCGAACCTGCTTGGCGATCCTCGGCAGGCACGTGGAGGTTAGCGAGGAGTGGGGCTTCGGCGGCATTCGCCTGGAGGTCGACGGCGATTACTCTCCGATCGAGGTCTCTGGTGCACGCGGCATGTTCCCGCTGCTCCTCACGACACACGAGGAGCGGCCTACCGCGTCCGTCCTCCCTGACTACACGGATGTCAATCACTGGCGGCCGACGCTGCTGGAGCTCTACGGCGACGGCTTCACCGGCGGTGGCATGAGGTGACCGCGATGCTGAGGGCCGGGGCGGACCATCGTGCCTCGGCCCTCCATGGCCCGTGCACGGGACCCATTTCCCCCGCGCGCCGGACGCGCCTGGCCTACCAGGTACCGACCGCACCAGAACCCCTGCACGAATCCGGGGCCACAGTCCGAATGCCCGCAATGGAAGGGAATCCGTCCATGCAGTTCACGAAGATCACCAGCAGGCGCACGCCTGCCCACGAGGGTCGGGAGATCGTCCTTGCTGACCTCGACGAGGTCGTCGCCGCCATGAGCCTGCTCGGCCAGCTCCGTGACCAGGACCGCGGTGAGGTCGTGGCCCTCGCCGAGAGGATGGTGACCGAGATCACCAACGGGACCGGATACTCCCCCTACGCCGCACGCATCACCGGAGCCGACATCATCATGCGGAACTTCGATGTCTCCGCCCTCAGTTGCACCGGCCACTTCTTCACGCACAACGAGCTGTCGAACTACCCTCCCTTTGATGGACTCACGCTCCGTGTGCACCCCAACGACGAGGGCTTCGTCTTCCGGGTCGCCGAGCGCGACTCGTCACGCGTGTTCGCCACCGCCGCGGAACTGGCCGAAGCTCTGGGGCAACCCTGGCCGATCCGCGCCGTAACCCTGGAGTGCCAGGTGCTGCGAACCGACCGGGTCGTCGAATTCGATCTGGGTCCGGTCGTCGACGCGCTTCAGAACATCGGAGCCCAAGCCGCTCCGGAGCTGTTCGACCCGGAGCAGGTCGCCCAGAGCCTCGCCGACACGGCCACGCTGTATACGGAGTACAGGCACGGACCGTTCCTCCTGAGACTGGCGATCTCAGGATTCGACAGGATCGCCGGGTCCGACGTGAGCATCATCCGTGCGCACCCCTCCGCGTACGAGCAGATCTTCGTCCCAACGATCGACCTGCACGTCGTGCAGGGACCCAATCCGAGCGTCGCCGCCAGCAAGGCTCTACTCGCCCTGGCCGAGCGGCTGGAGACGCAGCTCTGGATCTCACTGTACGCATAGCACGCTGCAGCCCTGGCGGCAGCACGCTCACCAGCTGAACCGATCGCCCACACCACACGACATGAGCTGCCAAGGCAGCTCTAGCGTCCGAGCCTCTCTGAGCCCGGGCCCGCCCACGAACAAGACCCGACGATGATCCGGCCGAACTTCTGGTGTACGAGGCCGGACTCGACCGGTCGGGTCGTTTCTCGATAACAGCCGTTCAAGGAGAAGTACGATGTACGGATTCGGTAGCCGCCGGCGCGAATCGCGCGGCGAGCTGATGACTTACCGCCGCCACGACGGCTCGTGGATCGGGTTCGTCCCGGTGGGCCGCGAGTGGTTCCAGTTCCGTGTCAAGAGCCTCCAGACGGCCGAGGGACCGAGGCTGATCACCAGCTTCTACCTGGTGGTCGCGGCCGAGGAGGCACATGCGTTCCGGGACGAGAACCGCGCACTCACTTCCCCGGATCTCGGAGAGGCGAGGGTCACCGGGTACTGGCAGGTGGGTCCGCCTGATGTCGCAGAGCTCATGTGTGATCGAGAGTGCCTCCCCTATCGAGCCTTCGCCATCAAAGGCTCGCCGGAGGACCGGGAAGGCTCGCTCGCTGAGGCTATCCGGGCAATCCGACGTGCGCTACGCCGAAAGGCAGTGCGACTCGCACTGGTTGGCCGCTGGGCGGGTTGGCATACGCTGCTTCGCAAGGCGGCGCATGCGCTGCGCGAGGTGCGCATGTCCCCGGACTCTCCGCTGTACGTGATGCCGGAGGAGAGGGCCGAGGACATGTTCACGATCCCGGCTGCGACAGCGGCGGGCGGGAGGACTGGCGCTTGTTGGTGGAGGCTGAACTTCGCTGAACAGGCAGACCTGCTCCGTCGGTGTCCCGGAGACGACCGCTGGGCTTCCCCAGGATCGATGCTTCCCGACGATATCCGCTGCCTCGGCCGCACCGTGGCCTGCAGGAACGACGGCAACCACGTCCACTAACACTCTCAGGCACCAGTCACTGGCACAACATGAGGAGAGCCAGACATGAACGGACAGCGACAGGAATCCGCCTCGCCCGCCGACCTCGTCGTTGCGATCGCGAACCGGATCGTGCGGACGGAAACGGTCATCGAGCGTTATCGGACCATTATCGACGCCCCACTCAGTCCGAAGTACGCGTCGGACCCCCAGGTGACCGACCCCTTCCAGGCGATGGGCACTCATGTAGTGCAGGCAGGCAAGTTCGTGGCCGAAGCCCGGAAGCACATGCGAGGTCTGGGCCTATCGATGTTGGACGAACTCGTCTCCGGCGCCGCGCACGGCGACCCGACGACGCAGGTCCTCGAGGTCGGCTATCGGGTTCTCGTGAAGCTCGGTGCGGGCGACCGCGAGCTGACGCATGCAGCGCACTGTCTTCGCCAAGTCGAAGATCGCGTTGCTTGCGATGGCAAGGGCAGATGACAATGTCCGGCGACCATCGAGTCGGCCGGCGAGGCTGGATTTTCGTGAGCAGTCCACGTCCGAGTCCTGAAGTGGACACGGCGCCTGCGAGGAGGATCAGGCGCTTGCGCGGGCCGATCGCCGAGAGCCGGCGTCGGTTCGATGTCTAGGGAGGATTCATGAGGAAAGGTACTGCGGCCGGGCTCATGGCCGTCGTGATGCTTCTGCCGACGGCATGCACCGGTCCAGAGCCGACGGCGACGGCGACACCTGCGCGGCCGTCGGCGACCGCCGTAACTCCGGAGGAGCTGCTGAACAGGCTGCGGCCTGAGGTCGTCCTCGACGGCAAGGAGGAGTTTCCGCCCGTCGCGGTCGAGGCCTTCGTGCAACACCCAGATGCGAAGCTGTATCGCGAGGGATCGGGGGCCGTCATCGCATCCCGCAAGGGGGCTGGCGAGAGCGTGCTGACGCCCGGCTACCTGGGCGCGAAGCGGTACGCCGACGGCCAGCCGGTGCAGGGCGGCGACACGATCAGCGTGACTGCGGGCTACGACGGCTGGCACGAGCGCGCCGAAGACCAAAACGGATACGAAGGGGTCGTGTACGGACGAGTCGTCAAGGGAGGTGACGGGCGAACCTATCTGCAGTACCGGCTCTTTCACGTCTTCAACGACAGCTTGCCCGACCTCAGCGATGTGATCGGCGGGTTCGCGGGAAGACTTCAGCACGATCATGAGGCCGACTGGGAGATGATCCAGATCGGCCTCGACGACCGCCAGCGCCCGATCACCGTCGTGCTGAGCCAGCACAAAGGGTGGCTGGGACTGGAGTGGTCCCAGGTGGAGCACAGGCGTGGACGTCCCGTGTTCTACCTGGCGCGCGGCACCCACGCCGTGTTGCCAAAGGCCGGCTGCACGCATACGGCATTCAGCCCGGTCGAAGACTGCAACGACGCCGGCCACGCTCCGCTGAGGGTCAGGCTCGTCCCGCTCGATCGCCAGTCCTGGCACGCCTGGCCCGGATGGCTCGGCACGGCGGCCGCGCCCGTGACCAGGCCCGACTGGTGGGAGCCGGAGCTCCTGGAGCGGTCGGCGATCTGGGAGTAGCCGGGCCGACGCGAGAACGCATCGGTTCGCCATGGGGGTTCCGACCCCACCCGGAGGCGCCGGCCACCCGGAGCGGCGCCACGGGCGATGTTCGCATGCGTGGCCCTGGATGGGGTCGCGCCGATGTCCAGGGAGGGACAGTGTCCGGGAACCAATTCGAGCTCGTGTTCAAGGACACGAGCCGCCAGACGGACTGGCGTCTGGTGGACCGGGTTACGCTCGACTTCGATGCCCACCATCCCCAGGGGATCACCAGGGTCGGGCAGGATCGCTTCGTGCTGTCGACCGTCGAGATCATCACGCCGCCAAGCAAGTACTCTGAGCCCCGCGATGGCTTCGATCGCACCCCCGGGCGCGGTCGGGGCTGGCTGATCGAGTTCGACCGCACAGGGCGGAAGCTCCGTCGGATCCAGATCGACGATCGCGAGTCGATGTACCATCTCGGCGGGCTGCACTTCGACGGCCACCGCATCTGGTGCGTCGTTGGCGAGTACCGGCCCGACAGCCAGTCGGTGGTTCTCACGGTCGATCCCGACACGCTTCAAGCGCACGAGGAGTTTTGGGTGAAGGACCACGTCGGGGCGGTCGCCCACGACACCACCCTAGGCTGGGCCGTCGGTGTGAGCTGGGGCTCCCGGCGGCTCTACAACTGGCACACAAGCGGGCGTCTGCATTCGATGACCCGCAATCCATCACAGTTCATCGACTACCAGGACACGACCTATGTTGGCACGTCTCCTGACCGGTCGCTGTTGTTCTGCACCGGCGTGTCCGAGCTCCCCGTCCCGGGAGGCGGTCGCTACGAGCTGGGCGGCATGGCGCTCCTCGAGCTGCCCAGCATGACGCAGGTGCACGCGGTCCCGTTCCCGCGGTTCACGCGGCAGAACCACACCGCAACGTACAACGCGACCCACGCCGAGATCCACGAAGGTCGACTGCGGCTGTACGCGGTCGCGGACGACGGAGACTCGGAGCTGCTCATCTACGACGCCTTCTGAGGCGTCCTCCCAAGCGCGTCGCGGGCCTGGCAGGCCTACCCCGCCGGCCAGGCCGCGCGTCGCGGCCCGTCGGGCATCCACTCGATCACCCAAGGAGCAAGGATGGAAGACATCAGGGTGCTCTTGTCGCCCGTTACCGGCCCGCTCTGGGCCATCCACCTCAGGACGATTGAAGGCGACTTCTGGATCTTGCTGACGGAAGCCCAGAGCTCCCACCCAGTGCCGCTGTACCGCATCATCGACCAGCATGTCGTCTCCGAGCCGGGCCTCGATGCCGCTGACGAGGATGACTTCAGGCTGGCCGACTACCTGACGGGGACCGTCGGTGACCAGGTCCTGCGCTTGGCCACGGAGGCAGGGGTGGGGCAAGCGGCAACGGACTTCATCCCGGGCCAAGACCTCTACTGGAGCCTGCCCGAGGCCGCGACGGAGGTCGTGCGGGACCTCCACATCCTGGCTGGAAGCATCGTCCAGGTTGGGTCGGCGGATCCGGCCGGCTGGCTGGCCTGGAAGGCAAAGCGTCAGCAAGACACGCCGTGATGAGGAGGTGGGAGCGGACACGGATCCAATAGGAGACGTTCTCGCCGATCGGCCGATTCGCATCCCCATTGTTTGCGTCTGATGGGCACGGCGGGCGGAGCTACTGGAGCTTCGCCCGGGATTTGGAGGAGAGATGGAGAACCAGAACGGCGTCACGACCCTGACGGAGCACGGGGTCGCTGACCCCGGCGTCGCGCCGGTCACCGTCAGCCTGGTGTTTCGGTTCGGAGGTGCCGGCTGCGGCATAGGGCAGATCGAGACCTCGCCCCTGACCGGCACGCTGCCGGCGCTCGCCACGGTCCTCACCGCGATCTTCGGGGAGGACGTGGTGAACGTCCGCAGCCTGGCCCGCGCATACGCCCAGGCCGTCTCCGGCCGCCGAGGGGTCCTCTCGGCGGGCCGGGACGGTGACGCCTGGGGCGAGACGCTCGCCCGCTTCGGCGCGATGGATGGCGCTCCCGAGCCCGTGGTCGTCCACACGCCGCCGGCGGCGGATGATGAGACCGGGCCCCTCTGGGCTGGGCTCATGATCCGGGAGATGACGCACGACGGAAATGACTGCGCCTGTTGCTCGGGCGGCGACTGCGCACCCGAGACACGCGCCCACGTCGAGACCCAGATCATCTCCGGTGAGCGAGACGACGTCATCCGGATCTTGGCGTCAGTGTGGGGGCACGTGATGAGTGAGGAGCAGCTCGGCCGCGCGATCTCTCAGATGCCGGGCGTCGACTCGGAATACACCATCGACCTACCCGTCGTCGCCGTGCGCGCCGCGAGCGACCGCTGGACCGAGGTGCGCGCCAGGTGGGGTCACGGACTGGCCCCGTGCCGAGGCTGCTAGCTCGAAGGGAAGGGCGCGACGGAGTTCAAGTGGGCCTCGACATCTTCGCTAGAAGCAGCCGAGGCTCCGCTCCGCCGCGCATCATCTGAAGACTGAAAGTCGGCGTGCTCGCATGAGAGGGAGACGTCTTGTCTAGACCATCCGAGAGGAAGCGCTTCGCACAGTGTGCATGGCGTTCAGTCCTGCCAACGATCGCCTGCGTGACAGTAGGCGTGAGCACTGGAGTGGTAGCGATCCTGCTTATGACGCCTCGTGCTGGCGTCTTCGTCGCAATGGTAGTACTCGTCGTCGGAGTGGCGACTATCGAGGTCCTGCAGGGCCGGGACGCGTCCAAGAGCGTCGGCGTAGCGTTCGTGACGATCATCGTCACCGCGGCCTTGATCTGGCACGTGCCACTGTCCAAGTTGATCGAGGCAATCGCGCGAAGCCTGATCTGCTGATCAAGGCCCTCATCACAGTAACGAGACAACAACGAAGCGTATCCATGATCGTCATCGCTCATGATCCGAGCCTCGCCAGTTAAGACAGTTGGAGAGGCGTCATAGTGTTCGCCGAGCCAGGGGCTGCTCTTGGCGAGAGTTCCGGTCCCGGTCGATGATCAGGACACGAGGACCCTGGTCCCGACTGTTTGACGTAGCACATCCCGGAGCGCTGATCGGGGGAAGCTTCGCGCGCCGATCGGATGGATGCAAGGCCGAGCCGGCGTTACGGTCCCTCCTGGCGGTGGCATGCGGCACCGACGACCCCGCACGGGTTCGCCGCGAATGGTCGATCACGCTCTAGCAAGACGGATTTCAAGTCAACAACCGAGAAGAGGATCAGACAATGGATGCACGCAGCCGACGGCACTTCCGTCACGTCGAGGCGAAGGAGGAACGCATCGTTATCGAACGTCGAGGAGGCCAGTGGCACGTAAAGGCGCACACGGTGTCATTGACCGTCGACTGGAGCGACGACGATGTGGTCATCATACGTCAAGGCAAGAAGGAGGCCGCCGCGCCACTCGTGGGTGATCGCCGAGAGCTCTTTGCCCGGCGGCTCGAGCGTAACCTCGTACAGGCCGCGCTCGATCTGTTCCGTGAGGCGATGAGCGAGCTGGCAGAGGCGCCCGCGCCCGATCATGAGCCGGTCGACGACCTGGCTGCTCGACGTTCCCGATTGCGCGGCGAGCAGCACCAGTGACGATGTGCCATACGCGAGAGAGAGAAGGAGAGCAGTGACCATGCGATCAACTGACGGCATGCAGGTCTCCACCACGGGAGGCCAGCGGTTCGACGCCGTGCTCGACGACGATGGGGATCTCGTCGTCTTCTACGAGATCGTGCAGAGCGCGGACGGTGCTGACTCGCGCCGGTACATCGGGCGCTGGTACCCCGGCGGCGACTTCGATGAGAGCGACGTGATCGAGATGTTGCGGACATGGGCCGTCCCCGAGCCGCCGTTCACACCGGTCGCGCTGGACCGAGGTGTCGTCTGGACTGACGTGGATTGTCTCTGCTCCCCGTCCGAGGACGGCTGCTCGCGGCGATGCGTGAAAGTCGCGCTAGACCAGATCCGCTGAAGCCGATCAGGACGATCCGGGCGGCGCTGGCGGCCGCGGCCGGCGCATATCAACGGGGAAAGTCAGACCGTTCGAGGCGGACGGTCTCAACACACACATGGAGGCAACATTGCAAGCCATCAGCCGAGTCACAGCCGGCGCGGTTGCGCTGTTCCTATGCGCAGGCGCTGCGGATTGCGGCGAGACCGGCACGAAGAGCTCAAAGAAGCCGAAGGCGAAGACTCCACCGACCTGCGAGACGGTGCTCGTCGACCAGCGCACCCTGTCCTGGGAGCAAAGAGGAAAAGTATCGGTCATCCCGGGCCTAGGTCAGCGAATCGCGGAGGTCACCTTCGAGAAAGGAGCCAAGGTCACCGCGGAACGCCTCCCATTCGACAAGGAGAACCTCACGTACGTGTTCCGCGTCACAGGCGGCGACAAGAGCCCGGTCAAGCTCGCGTCCGACAACCTGGACCGGGTGTTCATTCACGCTTGCCGGCCGACTCACTACCGTGTCGGGCCGCGGCCGTTGCGAGTCGACAACAAGGGCTTCAACGGCGGCGACGTCCGCGGAGACGTCGAACTACCCAGGAACACAACGATAGCGGTCGTTGAAGGGTTCCGCATGCCGTGCGGCACGATCGGGACCCTCTGCGACCCGCGCAAACTCGGAAGGATCTGGTTCGCCGTCGAGGTCAAGGGCAACTTGTACTACGTTACTCCCAAGGCCCTGAAGGCCGGCACGAAGCGGGTCGACTAGCCGCACCACTGTCGCCACGAGCAGGCTCCTCGACTCTCGTCGAGGAATCCGGATGCACGGCGGCGGAGACCGTCAACACCGCGGAGCGCAAGCCGTTGCGCGCGTGTCGCCCTTTGGGTGAGGCGCCGCTGCACTGGTTCGCTCGTTCCACTCAAAGGACGGAGGCACATGCACGGACCATCGTCTTTGCGCGGACGACGCGAGGCCGACGAGCCGTCCTCGTGAAGCCGCCGGAGCCTGCGCCGCTCGCGGACCGCGCTCGTCCGATGCGTGAAAGGAGGTCACTCCAGAGGACAAGTCGAGACCAGTACAAGGCCAATGCTTGACCACGCGCGTCCCCGAAGGGATGCGCCCGATGCCCTTTGGAGGGCACATGAATGATTCCGGACGGATTTGGGTCTTCGCCGCGGCCCTGGCGATCGTGGCCGGGTTCGCAGGTCTTATCTCCGCCTGCGACCCCCCGACGTTCCCGGACGGCAGCAGGACCTTCTACCCGGTATGTAGGGCGGTCGACGTACACAAGTCACCCGGCGCAGGGAAGATCACGACTGTCAAGCCTCACACGGTCGAGGTGGTGGCGCGTAGCGAGGGCTGGACGCAGCTCAGCACTACCAGCTACGCGCCTGGAGGCGACCCGGTCACGCGGACCGGCTGGATCGAGGAACGCGATCTGCGTTCCGACAAGTTCGGGCGGGTCGACGCGGACACCTACAAGGTGTGCAGATTTGGCGTCGGGGTCCGCGAGGACAAGGAGGACTCCACGTTCAAGATCGGGCTTCCGGTAATGAACCTGGAGCTCGTGGAGCCGATCGAGGCAAAGGAAATCAACGGTAACCGCTGGTGGCGCGTACGGGCAGTCTCGGACGCGCCCACCATCACTGGCTGGGTACCGGAGACGATCTTCCTGTAGCCCACTCAGCCCGGCCGCCTCAGGAGCATCCGGGGCGGCCGGGCCACACCCTGACGTCTAACAGCAGAGAGGACCAGCGTGCACTGCAACGAGCTGATCCGACCGCGGGCCCTCAGTACACGCATCATGTGCCTGCGCGTGCCCGGGAGGGACCAGTCATGAAGACATTCGCCCGAACGCTCGCGTCGCTCCTGGTCGTGACAACACTGACTATGGGCGCCAGATGCAAGACTCAGGATCGACCGGCGCAGCAGCCCCGGGACGATCAGAGCCGCATCCCAAATCTGTACCTGAAGTTGTACCAGCAAGCAGGGAAGAAATACGGGCTCGACTGGTCCTACATTGCGGCGGTTGGCAAGATCGAGAGTGACCACGGCCGCACGCGACTCCCGGGCGTGCACTCCGGCGCCAACTCCGCCGGCGCCATGGGCCCCATGCAGTTCATGCCTGGAACTTGGAAGCAGTATGGCCGAGGCAACGTCTACAACCCAGCGGACGCCGTCCCAGCCGCCGCCCGTTATCTGAAGGCCTCAGGCGCGCCCGAGCGTTGGCGCAAGGCGCTCTTCGCCTACAACCACTCGAATGACTACGTCGCGAAGGTAATTGCCGAGAGGAGGAGTATCCGCAAACGCTATTGACGCCTACACCATCAGGGCGATCCACACCCCCGCGGGCGCCTAGCCCTTGATAGATCGATCCACGGCCTGAGCCGTCTGGCGGCCACGTAGGTTCCGGCACGGGCCCTTGCACGTGTGAGCCGCTCATCACCGCCGACTGGCCGCCCCGCAGCCGGTCGGCGAACAAACCCAGTCGGACGACTCTCGTCGACCTGTCCCGGCTGCACGACCGGGTGAGCGAGCTGGCGTGGCGAACAGACGCGGCACGCCGCGCCGGCACGCCGAATCCGCATCAATGCGCACACTCATGGAGTGACATGCACAAGTACACGTTGACGCAGGTCGGCGGCCTCCCGGCCGTGACGCTGCATTCGTTCCGAGGTCACGACGTCTCGGAACCTCTGCTCGAGGCCACCTTCATGCCCGAGGCCGGGATGGTTGGATGGTCGCTGCGGCATGAACATGACCAGCTCCTTGCCCGGCCATCGGGCGTGCGCCGTTACACGGACGGCAGGGACCTTACCGGCATGTCCTTTCTCTTCCCGCGGACCGGCGAACTGCCAGAAGCGACATACGTATACCACGGTAAGCACATCGACCTCACGCGGATAAAGGGTGTTCGTATGCTCGGCGACCGGCCGAGCAATGGCGTGTCGCTCGCCAGCAAGCGATGGAGCTTCGGCGGCACGGCGCGTAAGGACCAGGCGTTTCTTACCGCCGAGCTCCGTCTTCAGGAACACCCGGCACTCAAGGCCGCCTTCCCGTTTCGCGAACATGGTCTCGTGGCTCGACTTCCAGGACGGCGAGGTCGTCGTTCGCGGCCTCGAGTTGCCCCTCACGTGCGCAGCGAGCGTCCTTGCCGAGGGTCTCCAGCGGCGCGGTGTCTCAGCGGTGGTCCTCGAGCGGAGATCCACCTCGCTCGAGATCT
>WUUC01064822.1_pt1 | contig 12086 bp, 12 predicted proteins | sample 6278441 | NCBI WGS metagenome assembly WUUC01 (sample SAMN13675441, study PRJNA597444) | soil metagenome | isolation source: soil | place: USA: Washington | collected 2017-10 | reverse complement strand
ACAGCACGCCGTACACCACCAACGAGGCCCTCACCCGACCCGGATCGACGGTCCGGGGCCACTGCTGGAGTCCCGCGACCGCGCCTCGGGCGCCTCGTCACCCAGATGGGTGACGGCTCAGCTCTCGGCGGGCTTCTTCGCGCGGCTGGGCTGCACACGCATCGGCTCGCCCGGCATCTTCGGGGTGCAAGGCTGCTGAGCGCTGTGCACAGCGGCATTTTCGCAGGCAGCGGTTGAGCTCAGGGCGGTGGGTTATCGGGCGAGTTTTCGAGCTCGGACTCCGGTCGGAGCGGCTCTCCCGACGCAGGATCGATGCGGACGGCGCCTCAACCGCTGCTGGAAGAGGCCAGGGCGCCGCCGGAGCCGCGAACAGGCTGAGGTTCAGCCGAGGACTGTCGCTGAAGGCGGCCTCTGGGACACCCCGTTCTGGGCTACTGACCGCCCAGTGAGGCGTGGGGCTCGTAGCGGGTGACCGTGGATCTGTTGTAGGGCCCGCCAGGCCGAGCCTGCGGGTGGCGAGTGCCCCCACCGCCGCGGCCAGCCCGTTGGCCCATGGAAGGTCAATAAATCAACTCACTGTTCGAATATCAGCTCACGCGACGGAAACCGATTCGACGGTTGACGGGGACATGCTCGTGCCCCTAGCGTCGCTTCCTGCGCGGACCGCCGACATCGCAGGGTCGATCTCAGGGAGGAACCCATGGCCGTTCTGGTGCACGACTTCGTCTACTCGGCAGTGCAACGGTTCGGGGACCGGCCGGCCCTGGTCGACGACCGCGGGACGACTACGTACACGGAGATGTGGGACCGGAGCCGCCGGCTGGCTGGGGCGCTGGTGGAGCTCGGTGTCCAGCCGGGTGACCGCGTCGTGGCGCTGATGAACAACTGCAGCGAGTGGGTCGAGATCGACAACGCCGTGTCGATGATCGGCGCCGTGCGCGGGCGCCTGAACTCCCGGGATTCCTCCCGGGAATTCACCTTCGTGCTCGAGGACGTGACGCCGAAGGTGGTCATCACCGGGCCGGAGTTCACGGCACAGGTGCAGCAACTGGTCGACACCGGCGCCGTGCCGAAGATGCGCGTCGTCGGTCTCCGGGACAGTGGCGACTACGACCAGCTCGTGGCCGAAGCCAAGCCGTACCAGCCCGAACCCCTCGGGGACGACGAGCCCTACCTCGTCTTCCACACGTCCGGCACGACCGGTCGCTACAAGGGCGCTGTGTACAGCCACCGCAACTGGGTGAACACCTACCGAAACATCCTGGCGACGATCATGGGGGAGGTCGGACCGGATTCGGCCCTCCTCCATGTCGGTCCGCTGTCGCACCAGTCCGGCATCCTCACGTCCCCGGCCCTGTTCCGGGGGGCACGGTCGGTGATGATGTCCCAGTTCGATCCTGAACGGTTCTTCGAGCTGGTGGAACGGGAGCGGATCACCCACACGATCCTCGCGCCTGCGATCATCAATGCGCTGGCGAGCCATCCCGCTGCCGCGTCGAGCGACCTCAGCAGCCTGCGCTGCATCTACTACTCCGGCGCGCCCATCGCGCCGACGGTCCTGCGCAGGGCCATCGACGTGTTCGGCCCGATCTTCCTCCAGGGCTACGGCTCTACGGAGGGGGGCACGATCTACAACACGATCCTGTACCCCGACGAGCACGTCGAGGCGTTGAAGAGCCACCCGGAGCGGTTGAGCTCCTGCGGCCGGCCGAACCCCTTCTTCGATGTGCGGATCGCCGACCCGGACGGCAACCCGGTCGCTGTCGGTGAGATTGGGGAGCTGATGGTCCGCGGCGACGCCGTGTCGCAGGCGTACTGGAACCAGCCGGAAGCGACCGCCGCCGTCTACGTCGACGGATGGTTCCGCATGGGTGACCTGGCGACCCAGGACGCGGACGGGTACATCACGATCGTCGACCGCAAGAACGACATGCTGATCAGCGGCGGGCTGAACGTCTACCCGCGGGAGGTCGAGGACGTCATCGCGGCCCACCCCGCGGTCAACGAGGTCGCCGTCGTGGGGGTCCCCCACGAGAAGTGGGGGGAGGCGGTGATGGCCTGCGTGTCCCTGCTTCCGGACGCGACGCTCACCCTCGAGGAACTGCAGCAGCACTGTCGCGACGCCGGCCTGGCCAACTACAAGAAGCCCCTCTTCCTCGAGGTCGTGGCAGAGATCCCGAAGACCGCGGTGGGCAAGGTCTTCCGCCGCGCCCTTCGGGAGCCGCACTGGGAGGGGCACGATCGCCGCGTCGGATGAGGCGGCACCACCTCCGCTCCTGGGCGGTGTGCGGGTCATCGACTTCAGCCAGAACCTGCCCGGTCCGTACGCGACGCTGCTCCTGGCGCAACTCGGTGCTGACGTGGTCAAGGTCGAGCCGCCGGGCGGCGACCCGGCACGGGCCTTTCCCCGCCTGTTCGCAGCGGTCAACCAGGGCAAGACCAGCGAGTGCCTCGACCTCAAGAGCGAGGCCGGCCGCGCCCGAGGGCGCGAGTTGGTGAAGGACGCCGCTGTCGTCGTCGAGGGATGGCGCCCGGGTGTCGCGGCCCGGCTCGGTGTGGGGTACGGCGACGTCCGAGGCGAGAACCCGGACTCGGTGTACGTCTCGATCTCCGGCCACGGGCAGACGGGGGACCGAGCCGGAGCTCCCGGTCACGACGTGAACTACCAGGCGGAGGCCGGGATCCTGGCCGTCGACCCGACGCACGTGCCCGGCGTCCCCGTGCTGCCCGTGGCGGACATGGCGTCGGGGCTGTTCGCGGCTTTCGCCGCGTGCGCTGCCCTGCTCGCCGTCGCCCGCGGCCAGGGCGGCCGGTTCATCGATGTCTCGATGACCGACGTCGCGCTGACCTGGACGCTGCCCCGGCTCGACCTCGCGGACGGGGGCGACGTCTTCACGAGAACGCCCCACTACGGCGTCTACGCCTGTTCTGACGGACGGGCTCTGGCGCTCGGCATCGTGCACGAGCAGCACTTCTGGCGCGGTTTCTGTCAGGTTGTGGGGCTCGACGACCTGGTTGCGGCGACGTACGAGCAGCGGTGTGACGATCCGCGCCTTCGCGCGGTCGTCGCGGATGCGGTTGCTGCGTGGCCGAGGGACGAACTGCTGGCACGGCTACAGGCGGCCGACGTGCCGGCCAGCGCCGTCCGCATGCCGTGGGAGGCGCTGGGCGTCGAGGCCTTCGCAGGCCGGGGCACGGTCCATCGAACCGCCGGCACGGCGACGATCGGCCATCCTGCGCAGTACACCCCCGGCGGTGCCGCCGGGCCGCTGGCCGCCGCGCCTGCGCTCGGCGCGGGCCCTGTCGGACGGTCGGAACCGAGGAGTGCAGCGGCTCAGCGGTAGCCGGAGAACCGCGGGGGACGCCGCTCGGTGAACGCCGCGACGCCTTCCCCGGCCTCGGCAGTGGCCATGTAGAGGTCCAGCGTGTCGAGGGCGAGTTGGGCCCGCCCGGCGATCGCCTCGCTAGCGGCGTTGAAGGAGTGCTTGAGCACCTTGAGGGCCGTCGGGCTCTTGCTCAGCATTCCGTCCGCCCAGCGCCGCACCTCGGGCCGCAACTCGGCGAGGGGGACGACAGCGTTCACCAGTCCCCAGTCGAGGGCGGTGTGCGCGTCGTACTGCTCGCACAGGTACCAGATCTGGCGCGCACGCTTCTCGCCGACGACCCGCACGAGATACGCGGTGCCGAAACCCGCGTCGAACGACCCGACGTTTGGCCCGACCTGGCCGAAGCGTGCGTTGTCGCTCGCGACGGTCAGGTCGCACAGCAGATGGAGCACGTGCCCGCCGCCGATGGCGAGGCCGTTCACGGCGGCGATGACGGGCTTCGGCACGTCGCGGAGCACGCGGTGCATCGATTCGAGTTCGAACAGGCCTGAGCGGCTCGGGCCGTAGTCGCCGGTGAGCTGACGCTGTTTCACGTCGCCGCCGGAGCTGAACGCCTTGTCTCCTGCACCGGTGAGCGCCAGCACCCCCACGGAGGGATCCGCCCACGCGCGTTTCACGCAGTCGACGATCTCCTCGATGGTGCGGTTGCGGAATGCGTTGTAGCGCTCCGGCCGGTTGATGATGATCCACGCGAGGCCGTCGTCCACCTCGTACACGACGTCGGTGAGGTCCGATTGTCCCGTCATCGCAGGTCTCCCCGGCGCAGACGCGCCATGACGGGCGCCAGCAGGTCGTACTGCCGGTGGTGGTCGACTGCGGCGGGATGCAGCAGCAATTCCTCGACGCCGCTCGCGACGAGGCCGGCGAGGTGTGCCGTGACCTCGTCAGCGGTGCCGACTGCGACGTAGCGCTCGACCTTCTCGAAAGGAAGCCGGTACTGCCCGCTCACGAACGCCGCAGCCTCGTCGCGGCCGGTGTCGTCCTCGCTCACGTGCACGAAGACGTGCAGACCGACGCGCGGCACGGTTCGATTCTCCTGCTCGGCGAGCTGATGCAGCTGGTCTCGCGCCTGGAGCACACGACGCTCGTCTCCCCACATCCCGAGCCACCCATGGCCGAACCGCACGGCCCGCCGCAGTGCCTGCTCGCTGCGGCCGCCGATCCAGACCGGTGGCATGCCACCGGTCGGGAGCAGGGCGGGAACCTGCAGGTCGTAGGGCGCGGGGACGGTGGCGCGCCGGCCGGAAAGGAGATCCGGCAGGGCGCCGAGGACGGCGTCGCTCCGCTGACCGCGTTCCTGCGTCGGCACCCCGCCGGCCGCCCACTCCTCGGGGTTCTCGCCGCCCACGCCGATGCCCAGGACGACCCGCCCCCCGGACACGGCCTGCAGGGAGGACACCTGCTTGGCCGCCCAGGCAGGCTGCCGCAGCGCGAGGAGCATCACGCCGAAGCCGAGCCGGACCCGCTCCGTGACGGCGGCCGCCATGGCGAGCGTCACGGTCGCCTCCACGACAGGTGTGTGAAAGGCGAGGTGATCGCCGGCCCACACGGCGTCGGCGCCCACGCGTTCCAGGTGGCGAGCCGCGGCGGGGATGTCGGCGGTGCCGGTCCCCACCGGGTCCGCGATGGGCAGCATCACGCCGAGGGCGGTCACCACCCCGCCGCCAGTCCGCCGTCCACCACGAGTGTCTGGCCCGTGACGTAGGACGATGCCGGCGCCGCGAGGAGGAGCAGGGCGCCATCCATGTCTTCGGGGACCCCCCACCTGCGGGCAGCCACACGGCGGAGCACGCGCCTGTCGAAGTTCGGGTCGGCTCGCAGGTCGGCGACCATGTCGGTGTCGACCCACCCCGGGCAGAGCGCGTTGACGGTGACTCCTCTGCTCGCCCACTCGACGGCCAGCGACCGCGTCAGGCCGTTGAGCCCTGCTTTCGAGGCCGCGTAGGGGGCGGCCCAGGCGTCGCCCACCAGGCTCAGGACGCTGCTGACGTTGATCACGCGCCCCCAGCCCCGGTCCAGCATCCCGGCGGCCAGCGCGCGCGTGAGAGTGAAGACGCTCCGCAGGTTGACGTCGAGTACGGCGTCCCAGTCCTCCGTCCGCAGCTCGAGAGCAGGGGCGGGACGGGAGAGGCCGGCGTTGTTGACCAGGATGTCGGCGCCGCCCCACGCGTCGGCGACCGCCGCCGCCACCTCGTCGACACCGGCCTCGTTCCTCAGGTCGGCAGGCACCACGAGGGGTTCATTCGTCAGTGTCTTCGCGACCTGGTGGAGCTGGTCCTCGCTGCGGGCGACCAGTGCCACCGTCGCCCCGGCCGCGTCGAGCGCCTGGGCCGCGCGGGCGCCTATGCCCCGGCTGGCGCCGGTGACCACCGCGCGTCGCCCCGCGAGACCGAAGAGGTCGTCGAGCAACGCCGTGCTCATGGAGCAGGGGGACGGAACAGTCTCAACAGGCTCGCCGCCGTCGTCTCATACATCGCCTCGTAGTCCTTCTTCCTCTTCGCCCGGAACCAGACGGGTACGTAGTTCATGGCGCCGTGCAGGCAGTGCACCGCCGTCGACTCGTCCTCGACGACGAACTCACCGCTGGCGATGCCGTCGCGGATGACGGTGCGGAAGGCCTCGTCGTGCTCCTTGCGGAGTTCCTTGGTGCGCTCGCGGTAGGACTCCGGCCAGTCCAGGGGTTGCAGGAACAGCTGTGCCATCTGCGGGTGCTCGCGCACGATGCTGTCGAGCTGCACCCGGATGAGTGCCGTCAGCCGCTCGCTGGCAGTTCCCTCGCGGTTCTGCGCAGTGGCCATCAGCCGGTCGTTGACCAGTTTCCCGACCCAGTCGAGGCAAGCAGAGACGAGTTCGTCCTTGCTCGGGAAGTAGTGGTAGAGCGAGGCCTTCGTGAGGTCCAGCCGCTCGGCGATCTCGTCGAGGTTCGTCTGGTGGTAGCCGCGCTCGGCGAGCACGTCCGCGGTAGCCATCAGGATGTCCAGCACCTTCCGGTTACGACGTCGTTCGACCCTGCCCGGACCCTCTTCGTCGACAACTTCAACCGTGGACACGTCTACTCCTCAACCGAACGCCGGGTCGCAGCGAGGCTTGCCCAGCCGACAGCCACGGTCAACATTGGTCAGGGCAAAGCCGCTGTTCTCGCCCAGCCGGGCTCGCGCGGAAGCTGTTCAGCGATGATCTTCTGTTGGATCTCGCTGGTGCCGCCGCCGATGGTGAACAAGCGGGCGTCTCGATAGAGACGCTCGACCTCGTACTCGCGGATGTACCCGTAGCCACCGTGGACCTGTACGGCCAGGCTGCTCACGCTGTTGGCCAGCCTACCTCCGACGAGTTTGCCGATCGAGCCGTCGACGACCGCCGGCCGACCGGCGTCCACGAGCCCGGCGATGTGTCGGTAGAGCAGGCGGCACTCGAGCAGGCCGGCGGCAATGTCGGCCAGCATCCCCTGGACGGGGCCGTGACGGTCAAGGGGCTTCCCGAACGCGGTCCGGTCCGCGGCGTAGCGGCTCGCGAGCTCGAGCGCACGCGCGCACATGCCGGCGGCGATTGCGGGGATCGCGAGGCGCTCGTAGTCCAGGACGTCCATCCCGATCTGCCATCCGTGGCCGACGGGGCCGAGCCGGTCGTCGTCCGACACGATGACGTCGTCCAGGACCAGCTCGCAGGTCGGCGAGGAGCGCAACCCCATCTTCTCCAGCGCGCGCGGGACCGTGATGCCCGGGAGATCCATCGGGACGACGAACGTCGTGAGCGTCTCGCGGATGCCGGGGCCGCCCGTGCGAGCCAGGACCAGCAGACAGTCCGCCACGGTGGCGTTGGTGATGAACATCTTCCGGCCGTTGAGTCGCCACCCGTCCGGCGTGCGCTCGGCCTTCGTGGTGATGCTCGCGACGTCCGACCCGGTGTGCGGCTCGGTGACTGCCCAGGAGCCGATCATCTCGCCATTGGCGATCGGAACGAGCCACTTCTGCTTCTGCAGCTCAGAGCCGTGTCGCGCTACGGCGCGAGAGAGCAGGTAGGTCGGCATGAGGGACATGGCGAGCCCGGCGTTGCCGTAGCCGAGCTCCTCGATCCCCTCGTGCAGTGCGAGCGAGTTCGGGCCCGTGCCGCCGTACTCCTCGGGAATGACCGCGCCGTAGAGACCGAGCTTCCCGGCCTGGAGCAGCAGCTCACGGATGAGCGGCATGTCCTGCGGGTGCTGGTCGAGCTCATGGTTCCGCGGGATCACCTTCTCCTCGGTGAACCGCCGGATCGTCTGCGCGAACGGTGACGCCGCGCTCGGACGGGTGTGGGACATGGTCGCTGTCACGCTGTCTCCTGGTCTCGGAAGCGGAGCTCGGTCCATTCGGGGTGGTCGACGAACTCCGGCGCGACGCGAGCGCCGATCGCCGGAGTGGTGTCCATACGGGCCACCATGCGTCCGCCCCGGTCGAGGTCGACGGTCGCGACCGTGTACGGGACGTCGTCTGCGAATGCCGCATCGAAGGCTCGGTGGACGACGATGTAGGAGTAGACGGTGCCGGTGCCCGCCACCTCCTCCTCGCTCCACTCCGGATGCGCGCAGTACGGGCAGGACGGAGTGGCGGGGAAGCGTCGCCGGCTGCAGGACGTGCACGCCTGCAGGGTGATCCGGTGCTCGCGGAGGGCCGCCCAGTACTCGCGGCTGTCCTCGTCGGGCAGAGGGCGGGGCGGTGCTGCGGGGCGTGCGGCGGTGGTGGTCACGGAAGGCTCCTCGTCATCGTCCGGTGAAGGCGGGGCGACGCTTCTCGGCGAATGCCCGGAGGCCTTCAGGCGCATCCTCGCTGGTGAGGCAGTAGCGGCCGGTCACCTCTCGCTCCAGCCGCATGCCGGCGGGAATCCCCGTGCCTTCCCAGAAGGCGGTGTTGAGGACGCTCTTGGCGTTCGCCACCGCCAGCGGGGACTTCTTGGCGACCTCCTTGGCGAAGGCGATCCCGGCGTCGACTAGCTCGTCGTCCGGGACGACCTTGCTCACCAGGCCCCAGTCGAGGGCCTCCGCCGCCGGCAACAGGCGTCCGGAGAGCACCAGCTCACGGGCTCGAGCCGGGCCGACGGCCCGGGGGAGCAGCGTCAGGACCCCACCGCCGCCCATTTGCCCGAACGGCAGGTGAGCGTCTCCGATCTGGGCGGACTCGGCGGCGATCGCCAGATCGCAGGACAGGATCAGCTCGATCCCGCCGGCGACCGCGATCCCGTTCACCAGGGCGATCACGGGTTTGGGCTGCTGGGAGATGCGGCTGAAGACCTCGTGCAGGTCCGCCAGGAACTGCGGGAAGTCCTGCGGGTCCCGCTGGAGCTCCTGGTACTTCTTCATGTCGCCACCCGCGGAGAAGGCGCGGCCGGCACCCGTCACGGCGATCACCCGGACGGCGGAGTCCGCAGCCAGCTCGTCGAAGATCCGTCCGAGGCGAAGACCGGTATCCCAGTCGAGCGGGTTCATCTCCTTCGGGCGGTTCAGCGTCACCAGCCCCAGGAGTGATCCGTGCTCGTCGACCGGCAGTCGGTCGACGAGGATCGTGTCGTCAGTGGTCACGGGCGTCCTCCGGAGATTGCGGCCGCGGGCAGTGCGGGCCCCGGCGGATCGATGGTCGGTGTGGACTCGAGGGCGTTGCGGAGCCATTCCGGTAGCGGCGCCGACGTCAGGGAACGGCTTCTGCCCGTGCCCGCGAACGTCGACCAGACGTGCCAGCTGCCGACGTGCAGGACCGGCGTCCCGTCGTCGATGCGTCGTGCGGTCGCCGCGATGCCGAAAGACGTAGTCCCGATACGGGTCGGGTGGAGCGAGAGCCAGAGCTCGTCATCGACCGCGATGGGCGCGGGATACGTCGCCGCGGAGGCCACGCACGGACAGGCCGCGTCGCCCTCGAGCATCTCGCTGATCGCATGCCCGGTGTCCTTCAGCCAGCCGGTGAACAGCTCTTCCTGCCACCGGTAGGCCGCCGGGAAGTACAGGATCCCCGCCGCATCGACGTCCCCCATGGTCACCCGGCGCCTGGCCGAGAACAGGTGGAGTGATGGTCCGGTGGTCACGGCCGCACATTAACACCGAGTCGAGAACCGACGTCAAGGAAAAACTTTAACCCGGTAGTTGACGAATGAATCGCCCCGCTCCTATGGTCCCGGTCACACAAAGGAGGTGCTGATGAAGACCGCTGCCATCGCAGGCGTTGGGTTCACGGAGCTCACCAAGTCATCCGGCCGGAGTGTTCTGGACCTGGCCACCGAAGCCGGCCGCGCCGCGGCTGGGGACGCCGGCCTGCCGCTGTCGCAGATCGACGGAGTCGTGAGTTTCAGCGTGCTCAACGACTCGGTGTCGAGCGAGGCGGTGGCGACGTCACTCGCACTGCCGGGGTTGCGCTTCGTCATGGACTTCCAGCAGGGCGGCCAGTCGCCCTGCTTCATGGTTCAGCAGGCGGCGATGGCGGTGGCGCAGGGATACGCCGAGAACGTCCTGGTCTTCCGGGCGCTCAACGGCCGATCCGGTGTGCGGGTAGGGAGCGGCCAGTTCCCCGGCGGCGCGTCCCAGTACCGCTATCCCATCGGCTACAACGCCTACCTGATGTACATCGCCATGTGGGCGCAGCGGTACCTGCACGAGACGGGGACCGACCCGCGGGCACTGGGCGAGGTCGCCGTGGCCCAGCGTGCGTATGCCGAGCTGAACGACCGGGCGATCCTGCGGAAGCCCCTGGACATGGACTCCTACCTCGCGTCACCGATGATCGCCGACCCGTTCCGCGTGGCCGACTGCACGAGCGAGGTCGACGGGGCCTGCGCCGTCCTCGTGACCAGCCTCGACCGGGCCCGGGACCTGCAGCAGGAGCCGGCGGTCATCGCCTCTGCCGCCTACCGCGCCGGAGCCCGACCGGGTCTCGACATCGGTGACCAGCTGCTCTACGACGACTACACCCGCAACTTCACCGACCTGCTCCGCGACGAGCTCTACGGCCGCGCGGGCATCACCGCGGCAGACGTCGACTTCGCCGAGATCTACGACTGCTTCACGTCGGTCGTCCTCATGGGCCTCGAGGGGCTGGGCTTCTGCGACCGGGGCGAGGCGGGCGACTTCGTGCGCTCGGGAGCCACCGCTCTCGACGGCAGCCTGCCGGTGAACACGCACGGTGGCCTGCTCGCGGAGGGCTACCTGCACGGCATGAACACCGTGGCGGAGGCCGTCCTCCAGATCCAGGGCCGAGGCGGGGCGCGTCAGGTGAGCCGCCACGACGTCGGCGTCGTCACGTCCGGCGCCCTCGCAGACGGCTCTGCCCTCGTACTCACCACTGACCGCTAAGACGGAGAGGAATCCGCGTGAACGCGTTGTCCAACCGGCTCACCGACCTGCTCGGCATCGAGCACCCGATCATTCAGGAGGGCATGGGGCCCTACAAGACGAACAGCATCGCAGCAGCGGTCTCCAACGCCGGAGGCCTCGGCACGGTGAGCATGCCGGGGATGACCAAGGAGCCCGGTCGGGGCTCACAGCTGCTGCGGGACAACATCGCACACGTGGCGTCGCTCACCGACCGCCCGTTCGCCGTGAACGTCCCGGTGGGCCGGGATGGCAGCGGCGTCGTCCTGCCGGTCAGCGAGGCCTACATCCGGGCGGTCATCGAGGCGCGCCGCAGCGACAGCGCGGTCGAACGCCAACTGGTCGCCCTCACCACCAGTGCCGGGTTCCCCGGCGAATTCCGCGAGTTGATCCGCGACGCCGGCCTGATCCACATGCACAAGGTCGGTTCGACCCGCCACGCGCTCAAGGCGCAGGAGCAGGGCGTCGACGTCGTCATCGCGTCGGGGTACGAGATGGGCGGGCACACGCATGCCTCGCCGGTCCACACCTTCGTCCTCGTCCCGAACGTGACCGAGGCGGTGTCCGTTCCGGTGGTCCTCTCCGGTGGCGCGAGGGACGGACGCACGCTTGCGGCCGCTCTCGCCCTGGGGGCGAGCGGCGTGGCCATGGGCACCCGATTCATCGCCAGCAGCGACAACACCGACTGGCACCCCGCCTACGCGCGGAAGATCGTGGATGCGCGGGAGGGCGACGACGTCGTCTTCCCGGCCGTCTACGGCCCTGCCCGCGGACTCCGGAACGCCGGCGTGGAGCGTCTGCTCGAGATCGTGCGGACCAACGAGATGACCGACGAGGAGCTCATCCGCTGGAAGGACGACGGGCTGATCCGCGCGCAGGAGACCGGCGACGTCGACAACGGGATCATGGCCGCCGGACAGGTCTCGAGCGGCATCCACGAGGTCGTCGACATCGCCGACTTCGTGCCCACCATGGCGGCCGAGGCGGCCGAGATCCTCAGGCGGCTCGCCGGCGCTGTCAGCCCGGCTCCCGTCTCCTAGGGGTGAGGAGGCCGTGGGAGCCGCAATGCCGCTCGCGCTCGACGTGTCCGACCTGGAACTCCGGTTCGGTGGACTGACCGCGCTCTCCGGCGTCTCACTGCAGGTGCAGCAGGGCCACATCGCATCGCTGATCGGTCCCAACGGCGCCGGCAAGACCTCGCTCGTCAACTGCGTCACGGGCTACTACCGCCCGACGTCGGGCCGGATCAGCTGCTTCGGCACCGACGTGACGGGCTCCTCCCCGCACAAAGCGGTCGCGGCCGGCATGGCGCGGACCTACCAGAACATCGAGCTGTTCAAGGGAATGTCGGTCCTCGACAACCTCCTGCTTGG
>WUUC01188066.1_pt1 | contig 12087 bp, 14 predicted proteins | sample 6278441 | NCBI WGS metagenome assembly WUUC01 (sample SAMN13675441, study PRJNA597444) | soil metagenome | isolation source: soil | place: USA: Washington | collected 2017-10 | reverse complement strand
TCGTCGACATCTCGATCGACCAGGGCGGCTGCTTCGAGACGTCGCACATGACGACGCACTCCGACCCGACCTACGTCGTGCACGAAGTCGTCCACTACTGCGTGGGGAACATGCCGGGAGCGGTGCCGCACACGTCGACGTACGCGCTGACCAACGCGACGATGCCGTACGTCGTGGCTCTCGCGGACAAGGGTCTCGAGACCGCGGTGCGCGACGACGCCGCGCTCGCGAAGGGCATCAACGTGCTGAAGGGCTCGGTCGTCTACGCGCCCGTCGCGGAAGCCCACGGGCTCGACTACGTCCCCCTCGACGACCTGATCTGACGCGGCCATGGGAGCCGCACCCCTGGTAGACGACTTCGTCTCGCACCTGCAATTCGAGCGCGGCCTCTCGGCGAACTCCGTCGCGGCATACCGGCGCGACATGGCGAAATGGGTCGCGTTCTGCGGCCGCCGCGACCTCCGCAATGCACGTCCGGAAGACGTCACCGAGTTCCTCGACAGGCTGCGCAAGGGCAAGCCTCCGGCGAGTGCTCCGATGGCACCGTCGTCGGTGGCGAGGACGCTGGTCTCCGTGCGCTCCTTCTACAGGTTCCTCGTCGGCGAAGGCCGGCTGGAGGTCGACCCGACCGTTAGGGTCGGCTCCCCGTCCCGTCCCCGCTCGATCCCGAAGGCGATCTCGGTCGAGCAGGTCGAGGAGCTCCTCGCGGCGCCGCCGCAGGACCTGCTCGGACGACGCGACATCGCGATGCTCGAGGTGCTCTACGGGGCCGGGCTCAGGATCTCCGAGCTGACCGCCCTCGACGTCGACGACGCCGACCTGACCGAGGGCAGCGTCCTCGTCAGATCGGGCAAGGGCGGGAAGGGACGGGTGGTGCCCCTGGGCCGCGCGGCGAGGCGCGCGCTCGACGGCTATCTCGTGCGGAGCCGGCCGGAGCTGCGGAGCCGGGCGCCGCGCGGTGCCGACGCGGCGGCGCTGTTCCTCAACTCCCGCGGCCGCCGTCTCGGCAGGCAGGGCTGCTGGAAGGTCCTGAAACGACATGCGCGGACGGCGGGTCTCGATCTGGTCGTGTCACCGCATACGCTGAGGCACTCGTTCGCGACGCACATGCTGGACGCCGGTGCGGACATACGTGTAGTACAGGAGCTGCTGGGGCATTCGAGCCTCGCCACGACGCAGGTCTACACGCTGGTCAGCGACCGGCATCTACACGAGGTGTACGTCACGTCGCATCCGCGCGCCCGCGGCTGAGGCGTTACGGTCACGTCGAGGGGGACATATGGAGGAGCAAACACTGAAGACGATCCAGACGAAGCTCGAGGAGGAACGCGCCTCGGTCGAGCGCCAGCTCCGGGAGCACGGCGCGGAGGTAGACGGCGGCGGCATCGAGGTCGGTTTCGACGGCGGCTTCGCCGACTCCGGCCACAGGACGGCCGAGACGGCCGAGGTGCTCGCGCTGGTCGGGCAGCTCGCCGCGCACCGCAAGGAGGTCGTGGCGGCCCTCCACCGCATCGAGGTGGGCACGTTCGGTACCTGCGAGCGGTGCGGCAACACCATCCCGGACGAGCGCCTCGAGGCGATCCCCACGGTGACTCTCTGCGTCGCGTGCAAGCAAGCGACCGGACGCTAGCCGCGCTCCCGGTCTCCTAGTGACGGATCGGGGAGCCGTTCGCGCGGTCGCCCTGGTCGTCCTCGACTCGGTCGGGATCGGCGGGGCCCCCGACGCGGCCGAGTTCGGCGACGCCGGTTCCGCGACGTTGCAGCACGTGGCTGAAGCCGTCGGGGGCATCGACCTTCCGAACCTCGGGGCCCTGGGTCTCGGCAACGTCGCGGAGGTTCCCGGAGTGCCGCCCGCCGACGCGCCTGCCGGTGCATTCGGGACCATGGTCGAGCGGTCACCCGGCAAGGACACGACGACCGGCCACTGGGAGATCGCGGGCGTCGTCCTCGAGCGTCCGTTCCCGACGTACCCGAACGGTTTCCCGCCCGAAGTCATGGAGCCGCTCGAACACGCGGTTGGATCGCCGACGCTCGGGAACGTCCCCGCGTCCGGCACCGAGATCATCGAGCGGCTGGGGGCCGAGCACCTGAGGACGGGGTTCCCGATCGTCTACACGTCGGCGGACAGCGTGTTCCAGATAGCGGCACACGTCGGCGTCGTCTCCCTCGAAAGGCTCTACGAGATGTGCAGGGTTGCGCGCGACATCCTTCGAGGGGAGCACGAGGTGGGCCGCGTGATCGCCCGCCCGTTCGAGGGCCGGCCCGGTGCCTTCGTCCGTACACCCGACCGGCACGACTTCTCGGTCGTCCCGCCGCAGCCGACGGTCCTGGACTCGATTGCGGAGGCGGGCCTCGAGGTGCGCGGGGTGGGGAAGATCGCCGACATCTTCGCGGGACGCGGGGTGACGAGCTCGCGCCCGACGCGCTCGAACGAAGAGGGCGTGGACGCGGTCGTGGGGGAGCTGGCGGCCCTCTCGCGAGGCCTCGTCTTCGCGAACCTGGTCGAGTTCGACTCCTCGTACGGTCACCGCAACGATCCCCGCGGCTACGCGGCCGCGCTCGAGGCGTTCGACCGGCGCCTTCCGGAGATCCTCGCGGCCCTCCGCGACGACGTGCTGATCGTGACGGCCGATCACGGCAACGACCCGACCACGCCATCGACGGACCACTCGCGGGAACGGGTCCCGCTCCTGGTGACGGGCGCACCGGTCGCCGGGGGCCGGCCGCTGGGTCAGCGCGGGTCCTTCGCCGACTGCGGGGCGACGATCGCCGGCCTGCTCGGCGTCGAACCCCCGCCCGGCGGCACCTCGTTCGCCGAAGAGATCCTCCGCCGGCGCGATTAGCTCGAACTGCCCCTTGTGCCGGGGCCGTGCAGGCGGGTATCGTCCGCGAGCTACAAGACGACTTGTCGACAAGTTGCCATGTACGGGCCTCGAGCAGGGGACCGGCACGGGGAGAGGGGAGCGATGGAGGGAGACGTCCGCACCATCGACGCCGCGAGATCCACCTCCGCCGTCGCGGACGACGGGGGACCGGCAGACACCCAGCCGTGGGCGCCGGAGCGCGGGCGCAGCGCACGTGTCATCGCGCTCGCCAACCAGAAGGGCGGCGTCGGCAAGACCACCACGACGATCAGCCTCGGAGCGGCCCTCGCGGAGCTAGGCAACAAGGTGCTCGTCGTCGACTTCGATCCCCAGGGAGGCTGCGCCCTGGGTCTCGGGATCGAGCCCGGCGCCCTCGAGCTCTCCGTCTACGACGCGCTGCTCGACCGGTCGTGCCGCAGCGAGGACGTCGTGGTCGAGACCTCGGTCCCGGGCATGGACTTGCTGCCGTCGAACATCGACCTCTCGGCGGCGGAGCTCATGCTCGTCCAGGAGGTGGCGAGGGAGCAGTCCCTGTCCCGGGCGCTGGCGCCGCTGCGCCGTAGCTACGACTTCATCCTGGTCGATTGCCCGCCGTCGCTCGGGCTGTTGACGATCAACGCCCTCACCGCGGCCGACGGGGTCATCGTCCCGCTCGAGTGCGAGTACTACGCGCTGCGCGGGATGGCGCTGTTGATGGACTCGATCGAGCGGGTCCAGGACAGGCTTAACCCTCAACTAGAGATAGATGGAATCCTCGCCACGATGTACGACGGCAGGACGCTGCATGCACGCGAGGTGCTCGAGCGGGTGCGGGAGGGCTTCGGCGACTCGCTGTTCGACTCGATCATCCGCAAGACGATCCGGTTCGCGGAAGCGCCGGTGGCGGGGCAGCCGATCCTCATGTACGCGCCGGCCTCGGCCGGGTCGGCTTCGTACCGTGCGCTGGCCAAGGAGGTGATCAGCCGTGTCTCGACGCGCGAGCCTGCCCGGAGCTGACGAGCTGTTCCGGCCCACCGGCTCCCCCAGGAGAGGGGAGGCGGCGGCACGAGAAGACAAGTCGCCTCGGCGACAAGCTGACAAGTCGACAAATCTACAAGTAGCCGAAGAGACTTCTGCCGGCCGGAAGGCTCCCCGGCACGAGACGAAGGTGACGTTCTACTGCACGAACGCCGACCTCACCGCCCTCGACGGGGCGCGCCTGACGCTGAGGGCCGACCACGGCGTCGGCGCCGACCGGGGCAAGGTCGTGCGCGCCGCGCTGGCGTACGTGCTCGAGGACTTCGAGGCGAGGGGCGGCGACTCGATCCTCCTGCGGCGGCTGCAGGAAGAGCAAGGCTAAGGCTCGACCTAGCCTCCGGCGATGGAGAGCAGGGCGTCCTCGACCGCCACCAGGAGGGGCTCGAGGATCCGGAAGCCTCCGAAGAACACGAGCGCGAGCAGGATCAGGAACCCGTAACGGTCGAGGAAGAAGATGATCTTCTGCTTGCTCGGGGGCAAAAAGATCGTCAGCAGGCGCGAGCCGTCGAGCGGGGGGAGCGGCACGAGGTTGAAGACCGCCAGCAGGAGGTTGATCCCCATGAAGGCGCCGGCGAACTTGACCAGCGCCCCGTCCGCGCTGAACGCCGCTGCGCCCGAGATGCTGCACGAGAAGTCGTTCTGGCAGAGGGGGACGAAGACGAACGCGGCGACGAGCGCGAGCGCGAGGTTCATCGTGGGGCCGGCGAGCGCCACGATCGCCGCGCCGAACCTCTTCGACGAGAGCGCCTGCGGACGGAACTCGACCGGCTTGCCCCACCCGAACCCCACCAGCAGGATGCAGATCGTGCCGAGCGGGTCCAGGTGCCTGACCGGGTTGAGAGTGAGGCGTCCCATCGCCCTGGGGAGGCGGTCGCCCTGGAGGTCTGCGGCGAGCGCATGCGCGTACTCGTGCAGGCCCAGCGCGCCGACCAGGGCTGCTGCGAGCAACAGGAACGCCACCGGGTCCACCTGCAGCAGTCCGATCAGCCCGAATTCCACGGCGGTATTGTACGGGCGCCGGTTCGCAGGAGTGACCGAGGGGAGAGATAACCCTGAACCAGAAGTTTAGTCAGCGCTCGGGCCCGCGGGTCTTCAGCGGGATCCAGCCGACCGGTGAGGCCCACATCGGGAACTACCTGGGGGCGGTCCGCAACTGGGTGGCGCAGCAGGACGCCGGCGAGGCCTTCTACTGCGTCGTCGACCTGCACGCGCTGACGCTGCCCTGGGATCCGGCGGCGCTGAGGCGCAATACGCTGAGCAAGGCGGCCGAGATCGTGGCCTGCGGCGTCGACCCGGACCGGTCGGTGCTGTTCGCGCAGTCGCACGTGCCCGCCCACTCGGAGCTCGCGTGGGTCTTGAACTGCTTCGCCCGCATGGGCGAGCTCCGCCGCATGATCCAGTTCAAGGAGAAGTCCAAGGGGGAATCGGAGTCGGTCGGCGTCGGCCTGTTCACCTACCCCGTCCTGCAGGCGGCCGACGTCCTGCTCTACCAGGCGGACGGGGTCCCGGTGGGCGAGGACCAGCGCCAGCACATCGAGCTCATGCGCGACATCGGCGCCCGCTTCAACTCGATGCTGGGGCCGACGTTCACGCTGCCGGAGCCGCTGATCCCGAAGGAGGGGGCCCGGATCATGGCGCTCGACGACCCCACGCAGAAGATGAGCAAGTCCGCCGCCCGCCCCGCCTCGTACATCGGGCTCGTCGAGCCGCCGGAGGTCGTGGCGAAGAAGATCAAGTCGGCCGTCACGGACTCCGGCCGGGAGGTGAAGGCCGCCGAGGACAAGCCGGCGCTGACGAACCTGCTCACGATCTTCTCGCTGACGGAGGGCACGCCGGTGGCCGAGCTCGAGGAGCGCTTCTCGTCCGACGGGTACGGCGCCTTCAAGGCCGCTCTCGTCGACGCCGTCGTGGAGCGGCTGAGCCCGATCCGGGAGCGGTACGAGGCGCTCGTCGCGGACCCCGCCGAGATGGAGGCCATCCTCCGCCGGGGAGCCGAGCGAGCCGCCGCCGAGGCCGAGACGACGATGAAGGTCGTGCGCGAGCGGACGGGCCTGCTCCCCGGCTGAAAAACGAGAAGGCACCCCCCGGGCCGGTAGGGTGAGGCGGAGGGGCGCAGACCGGGTCCCGAAGTCGACAAGTCGACAAATCGACGGAGAGTTCCAGTGGCATACGAGGTCAAGCTCGAGGTCTTCGAGGGACCGATCGACCTGCTCCTGCACCTGATCACGAGGCAGCGGGTCGACATCTACGACGTGTCGCTGGCGCAGATCACCGAGGAATACCTGGCGGCTCTCGAGGGCCTCGACGGCACCGACCTGGAGACGGCCACGGGGTTCCTCGTCGTGGCCGCGACGCTGCTCGAGCTCAAGTCGGCCCGCCTGCTTCCCGGCCGCTCGGGCGACGGGGAGAACGGGGACCTCCTCGAGGAGCGGGACCTCCTGCTCGCGAGGCTCGTCGAATGCGCGACGTTCCGGGACGCGGGCGCGTGGCTGGCGCGGGGGCTCGAGGCCGGAGCCGCGTTGCACGGACGGGCGGTGGGCCTCGAAGAGGCGTTCGTCGCCCTCGCCCCGAAGCTCGTGATCAAGACCTCGCCCGACCGGATGGGAGCCCTCGCCGCGGCGCTGCTGGTGCCCCGCCCGGTCCCCGAGGTCGACGTCTCCCATGTCGCTCCGATCCGGGCCACGGTGCGCGACGCGATCCTCGAGGTGGCGGGCCTCCTCAGGGACCGCGGGGGGCCGACCGCGTTCCGGGAGCTCTGCTCGGGCGCAGTCGAGAAGATCGACGTCGTCGTGAGGTTCCTGGCGCTGCTCGAGCTGTTCAAGGCCGGCGCCGTAGACCTGGCCCAGATCGACCGTTTCGGGGACATCCGGGCGGAGTGGACGGGTCTCGCCGACGCCGAGGACGTCCTCGACGAAGCCGAGGAGTACGTGATCGATCTGACGGGAGGAGCGTAGATGACCGCAGGAAGCGGCGACCCCGCAACGGGCGCGCCCTCGACGAGGAAGATCGTCGAGTCGATCCTCCTGCTCGCGGACGAGCCGGTGCCGGCGTCGCAGATGGGGGAGGTCCTCGAGGTCCCGCGTGCCGAGGTCGAGGCGCTCCTGCGCGAGCTGGCGGAGTCGTACGCCCGGGAGGGCCGGGGGTTCGTCCTGAGGGAGTCGGGCCCGGGGTGGCGCCTCTACACCGATGCCGAGTGCGCACCGTGGCTCGAGCGCTTCGTCACCGGGCACCGCCACGCGCGGCTGACCGGCGCGTCGCTCGAGGTCCTGGCGATCGTGGCGTACAAGGGGCCGATCTCGCGGTCCGAGATCTCCGAGATCAGAGGCGTCGACTCCGACGGGGTCGTGAAGACCCTGTTGCAGCGCGGCCTCGTCGACACCTCGGGACCGGGCGGCCCGGCCGCTCCCAACCTCTTCGAGGTATCCGACGACTTCCTCGAGCGGATGGGTCTTCGCTCGGTCGACGAGCTCCCGCCGTTGACGGATTTCATGCCCGACGCCGAAGCGGTGGAGGACATGGAGGCGAAGCTCTCGCCCAACGCCTAGCGCGTGGGAACCCCGCAGCAGGAGGGCGAACGGCTCCAGAAGGTCCTGGCCCACGCGGGCCTCGGCTCGCGGCGCGCGGTCGAGGAGCTCATCGCTGCCGGGAGGGTCAAGGTCAACGGCCGGCGAGCCCAACTCGGGGTCCGGGTCGACCCGTCTAAGGATGAAGTCGAAGTCGATGGTTCGAAGGTCCCGCTGGAGCAGGATCTCGTCCACTATCTGTTGAACAAGCCCGTCGGTGTCGTCAGCACCGCGTCCGATCCGGGGGGGCGGCCGACGGTGGTCGAGCTGCTGGACGTGCCGGCGCGGGTATGGCCGGTGGGGCGCCTCGACACCGACAGCGAGGGCCTGCTGGTCGTGACGAACGACGGCGAGCTCACCCACCGCCTCACGCACCCCCGCTACGAGGTCCCGAAGACCTACCTCGCCGAGGTGAAGGGGACCGCCGGGAGCCGCGCGATCAAACAGCTGATCTCCGGCGTGGAGCTCGAGGACGGGATGACGAAGCGCGCCGCGGTGTCGCTCGTCGAGGCCACGCGGGGAGGGACGCTGCTCGAGATCACGATCGGCGAAGGCCGCAACCGGCAGGTCCGCAGGATGTGCGACGCAGTCGGCCACCCGGTCAAGCGCCTGGTGCGGACGTCGCTCGGCCCCCTGCAGCTCGGCCGCCTGAAGCCGGGTACGTTTCGGAAGCTGAGCCTGGAGGAGGTCCGGGCGCTGTACAAGGCGGTCGGCCTCTAGCTGGCACCTCGCCGGAGACGAGGTAGACGAGTCTCCACGTCTACAAGGACACTTGTCGCCATGTCTATAAATCGACAGAAGAGGATCAGGGCTCTCCGGGGCGCGATCACCCTCGACGCGAACGACCGCGACGAGATCGTCGCGGCGACGGCCGAGCTGCTCGGGGCCATGATCTCCAGGAACGAGGTCGACGCCGACGACCTGGTCAGCATGATCTTCACCGCGACCCCCGACCTCGACGCGGAGTTCCCCGCGATCGCGGCGCGCCGGCTCGGGCTCGCCCACGTGCCGCTGCTGTGCTCCGTGGAGCTCGACGTCAGGGGCGCGCTGCCGCGCTGCATCCGGGTCTTGATGCATCTTTACACCGAGCGGGGCCCTCAGGAGGTCCAGCACGTCTACCTGCGTGACGCGCGGGAGCTGCGGTCGGATCTGAGCGATGGCCAACCCTAAAGGAGAGCCTTAATGAATGCGCGGGTGGCCATCCTCGGGACCGGGTTGATCGGGGGGTCGATCGGCCTCGGCCTGAAGGCGGCGGACCCGGCCGCGGAGGTGATCGGATACGACCCCGATCCGGCCGCCGCGGACGCGGCTCTCCGCGCGGGAGCGGCCGACCGGATCGCTCCGGATCCCGCGACGGCCGCCGCGGACGCGGGACTGGTCGTGCTCGCAGGCCCCGTGGATGCCCTCGAGGGTCTGGCGGTCGCGATCGAGGGGTCCGTCGCGGAGGATGCCGTGGTCACCGACGTGGGAAGCGCGAAGACCGCCGCGGTGGCCGCGGGCGAGCGCGCGTTCGGTCCTTCGTTCGTCGGGGGGCACCCGATGGCCGGGTCGGAACGGCACGGCGTCGAGGCCGCGACCGCCGACCTCTTCCGCGACGCCTGGTGGATCCTCACGCCCACACGTTCGACGGCGCCCGAGGCATACGCGCGGGTGGCGGACCTCGTCGGTCTCCTGGGGGCGAAGCCGGTTGCGATAGCTCCTGCGAAGCACGACTCCCTCGTCGCGCGCCTCAGCCACGTCCCGCAGCTGACGGCCAGCGCGCTCGTCGACCTCGCGGCCGGAGCGGGGGACCGCGAGGCCCTACTCGGGCTGGCGGCGGGCGGGTTCCGCGACGTGACCCGCATCGCCGCGAGCAACCCGGATCTGTGGGTGACGATCCTCAAGTCCAACAAGGGATCGATCCTCGAGGCGCTCACGAAGCTCACCGGGAAGCTGACGGACGTCGCCGGTGCGATCGAACGCGACGGCTGGGACGAGGTGCGGGACTGGCTGGCGGGCGCCCGGGACAACCGGCTAGAGCTGTTCGCGCGCCCCGACCTGTCGGGTGAGCCCGCGGGCCTGTCGCTGCCCGTGACCGACCGCCCCGGCGTGCTCGCCGAGGTCACGACCGCCGCGGGCCGCCTGGGCGCGAACATCGAGGACCTCCGGATCGTCCATTCGACCGAGGGCGGCCACGGCCGGCTGGAGCTCGTGGTGACGGGGGAGGGCCCGGCCGATCGCCTGGCCGACGCGTTGTCGAACATGGGCTACCGGGTCGAGCGGACTGCGATAGTGGATCCGTGAGCCGACAAATACACAAGTCGACTTATCGACAAGAGGACGAGTAGATGAGGCGACGTAAGACCGCGGCCGGCGCCGGCTCGCCCCTGACCGGGATCGTCGCCGTTCCCGGTGACAAGTCGATCTCGCATCGTGCGCTGATCCTTGCGGCCCTGGCCCGAGGGACCGGCAAGATCACCGGTCTCAACACCGGGGAGGACGTCCACGCCACGGCCCACGCGGTCGCCGCCCTCGGAGCGAGGGTGGTGCTCGCGGACGAAGATAACGTTGAAGTAGAAGGTTATGGGCTCCGAGGGCTCCGGGAGCCGGAGCGGGTGATCGACGTCGGCAACTCCGGAACGTCGATGCGGACCCTGCTCGGGGTCTGCGCCGGCATCCCCGGGGTCTCGGTGCTCACCGGCGACGACTCCCTGCGGTCCCGGCCGATGCTCCGGGTTGCCGCGCCGCTGCGTCAGATGGGCGCGGCCGTCGACGGGCGCAGGCACGGCGAGCTGCCGCCGATGGTCGTTCGTGGCGGCGACCTCCGCGGGATCGAGCTCGAGCTGGACGTGGCGAGCGCGCAGGTGAAGACCGCGCTCCTCCTGGCGGGACTGCGCGCGTCGGGCACGACGACCGTCACCGAGCCGGCGCAGAGCCGCGACCACACCGAGAGGATGCTCGCGGCGGCGGGCGTGACCGTGGGGAGAACGGGAACGAGCTGCTCGGTGGAAGGAGGGTCGGAGCTCGACGCGCTCGAGTGGGACGTGCCCGGCGACATCTCCTCCGCGCTGTACCTGCTCGTCGCGGCGCTGCTCGTACCGGGCTCGGAGCTCACGGTAATGAACGTGCTGCTGAATCCCACTAGAACGACCGCGCTCGACGTGCTGCGCCGCATGGGCGCGGACCTGACCGTGGAAGAGAAGGAGGTCGCCTTCGGGGAGGCGCGCGGAGACGTCACGGCTCGGTCCTCGCAGCTCACCGCGACGGAGATCCACGCCGGCGAGGTCCCGGCGCTGATCGACGAGCTACCGCTCCTCGCGATCGCGGCGTCGCAGGCCGAGGGGACGACGGTCGTGTCCGGCGCCGCGGAGCTGCGTGTCAAGGAGTCGGACAGGATCGCGTCGATGGTCGCCGGATTACGCGCGGTGGGCGGCCGCGCGCAGGAGACCTCCGACGGGATGACGGTAGAGGGCCCGGCGCGCCTCGGAGGAGGGGCGGTCGAGTCCCTGGGTGACCACCGGGTCGCGATGTCGTTCGCGATAGCCGGTCTCGTCTCCGCCGAAGGGGTGCGGGTGTCTCGCTGGTCGTGCGTCGACACCTCCTTCCCCGGGTTCCTCGACGTCCTCGGCCGGGCGCAGGGAAGGCTGGCCTAGGGCATGACCACCCTCGCGATCGACGGGCCCGCCGGGGCCGGGAAGAGCACGGTCGCCCGCGCGGTCGCGGACGCGCTCGGGTGGCGCTACGTCGACTCCGGCGCGATGTACCGCGCTATCGCTCTCGCGGCCCTGCAGCGCGGGCTGGACGTCGCGGCGTCCGACGAGGTCGGCGAGCTCGCGGAGAGCATCGAGGTGGACGTCGACGGAGGCCGCGTGTGGCTCGACGGCGTCGAGGTCTCCGACGCGATCCGCAACCGCGACGTCACGCGCCTCGTGTCGGCGGTCGCCGCGAACCCGAGGGTGCGGGCGGCTCTCCTCGACAAGCAGCGCGCTCTGGCGTCGTCCGGGAACGTCGTCATGGAAGGGCGCGACATCGGGACCGTGGTGGTTCCCGATGCCCCCGCGAAGGTGTACCTGACCGCATCGCTCGAGGAACGCGCGCGGCGGCGCGCCCTCGAGCTAGGTCTGACCGACGACGACGCGGCGGTCGCGGCGATGGCCGAGACGTTGTCCGCGCGCGACACGTCGGACGCGACGCGCGACACCTCACCCCTCGCGCGCGCGGCGGACGCGCACCTGGTCGACACGACGGGCCTGACACTCGAAGAGGTCGTCGCGCGCATCTGCCGGATCGTAAAAGGAGCGGGCGATGGGCGGTAGCGAACGAGGGCTCCCGCTCGTCGCGGTCGTGGGACGGCCGAACGTCGGCAAGTCGTCGCTCGTCAACCGCGTCCTGGGCCGGCGGGAGGCGATCGTGGAGGCCAGCCCCGGCGTCACGCGCGACCGGCGTTCGTTCGTCGCCGAGTGGGCCGGACGCCGCTTCGAGATCATCGACACGGGAGGCCTGGAACCGGGAGCGAAGGGGCTGGCCGCGCGCGTCGGGGAGCAGGCGGAGGTCGCGCTGGAGGCCGCGGACGTCGTCGTGCTCGTCGTCGACGCGTCCGCCGGCCCCCTCGAAGACGACGTGCTGGTCGCGTCCAGGCTCCGGACGAGCTCGAAGCCGGTGCT
>WUUC01183304.1_pt1 | contig 12087 bp, 12 predicted proteins | sample 6278441 | NCBI WGS metagenome assembly WUUC01 (sample SAMN13675441, study PRJNA597444) | soil metagenome | isolation source: soil | place: USA: Washington | collected 2017-10 | reverse complement strand
TCTCGGACAACGGCTTCCCTTTGATTTCGACCGGCGTGCGGCGCGCCCGTGCGCTTGAGGAGCGCGGGCGACCTTCACCTAACAATCCGGCCTCGTGCAGTCTGGCCTGTGCCGCGTCGTCTGTGGACGAAGAGGCATCGGGTAACGCATCGAGGAGGGCACGCACCCTCTCCCGCTCTTCGGGCGACATCGCTCGGACGGCTTCCAATACCTCGCTGACGCTCACTCTGATGGCCTCCTAGGGGCAAAATTCGCGGATTCCGGCGAAGTATAGCATAAACGTGCGCTTACCTTTATTCACAAAAATTGCATTATCGGAATTAACAAATATGAAGACTAGCAACGTTTTTTAATTGCTGTCGAAGCAAAATATGCGGATGTGAAACCTATGTGAAACGAAAATTTTAGGTGCAGTTTTGAGAGATCAGAGGGACATTATTTCAGGACAAACTTACTTTTCAGAAGGGTGATCACATTAAATGCTATGTGAACTACATGAAAATCTCCCGTTTCTTCTCTTCCTACTCGCTTGCACTTAATAATTTAGTGCTGTGAAACGTCGTGCAATTTAGGTCGATTACCAACGATTTTTGAATTTGTTAGAAGAAGATTTATGCATTCACGTTTTAAATCACTTTTCTTCCACCTCAGGGTTGAGGAGATTCGCGTGCTTGCAGCGCGCTACCCCTTTATCGGGCCCGTTGGGATACCACCAGCCTGTGTTGTTGCAATCGGGGCAGGTTTGACCATCGGGGATAAGGTTAATAGTTGTAGGCTGATCGGGTAGTTCCCTGCCTTCGGCCTGAGCTTGTTTCTTATCTATCTTCCACAAACGACGCCGCAGGTGCTCGGCCATAAATGCCGGTACGCTTGAGACGGTCGTGCGCCCCGCTGCCATGCGCAACTCCACGATTAGCACATCCGCTAATTCTTGCCATCGTTCGGCATCCGTTGGAGGTGAATCTTTCCCCGTGAGTTCTCTTGTTACTTCTTTAAGCCTCGCAACTAATTTGGCGAAAGCCTCATCATCAGTCTTTTGATCTTTTGTCTTAAGATCAGTCTTAGCATCCTCGTAAGTTGTTGATAACTCAACCACATCGGTTAGGTGGGGTAACTCCATATTTTGGAGGTGGGGTGACCCCGAAATATGGGGTAACGTGGGGTCGGGTGGGGTGACGGGGGGTAATACGGAGTCAGGTGGGGTGACCCCATGCTGACGAGCGATAAATAGACCAGATGTTTCCTCTGGCAAGAGTACTTCATAGAGCGACCCTTCATTCTGCCCACGCTGCCATTCTGAGATTACAAGGCCGATAGCTGAGAAATAACGTAGATGTGAATCAATAGTCTTAACATTTCTGATACCTGACCAATCACCTAATTCTCTCTTGGTGGCCCGTACAGAACGTTTCGGGACTACCGCCCCGCGAGTACGGATATACAAAGCATCGTAGAGTTTTTTGCTTGAACCGGTAAAGATGCCGGCTGGCAGTGCAACACGATCTAAACTATTCGCACGTTTGTTGAAGTCGCGGGCAGGCGCGGTCGGAAAAGATGGGTCACGTGGGGTCACCCCACGTGACGTGGGGTTAGGCGGGGCGACTATCGTGGAATGAGCCTGATCGTCGTATTCATCAAGCAGTGCGTCTAAGTTGCCCCGGGTTTTCTTCCGGGGCGGGTCTAGCGCTTTACTTAGTGACTCGTCGAGAAGTTTCCTGTCTGCTTTCTTCATCCCCTAAGACCTCTCTAATTTCCGATACCAATTTGCGGTAAGCAAAAGCGGCGGCTGATTCTGCATTAGCCTCAATGACCGACCTGAGCGTGGCGGTAGCTTCACCCACTGCGACCGCGCGGGGAATTGTCGTTTGGAAAACGAAATCCTCTGTAAATCGTTCGATGACTTTCTCCCTGACGGTTTTATCTAAATTCTGCCTCGACGTGTAAATGGATGAGAGAGCCATTACCAGCATGTCAGGAGAGTGGGCTTTTCTGACCTTCGCCACCTTTCGTAGTAGCTGTGTCAAGCCATGTAGGGCAAAAGCACTGGTTTCAATAGGTACGATAGTCAGATCGCTCAGCGCGAGAGCGTTCAATGTCGGCACGCGTAATGAAGGTGGCGTGTCAATTACGCAGTAATCATACCCGGCTTTAGCGGGGGCTAGTTTCTGCTTTAATAACAGTTCGCGCGAAACGGCTTGTCCATCCAAGAGGGCTTCGGCATCGTCATCAAGGCAAGAAGGCAGCACGTCTAATCGCGGGCGTACGTTAGCCGTGTAAGTGGAGAAATCGCCACGCTCATCAAGCATCAATCTGTGTGAAGTATGGCGTGAATCCTCCAACTCCTCCAAATCTATGCCAAGCGAGGCGGAGAGGTTCCCTTGCGGGTCAAGATCAACAGCTAACACGCGTGATCCTGTGGTCGCCAGCGTGACAGCGATATTGAGTGCGACAGTGGTTTTCGCACAGCCGCCTTTATGATTAGCAATAGCGATTGTCTTCAAGCGGCCTCCTCATAGGTCTCTCTGAGTTTCAAGACCTCCGTCCGGCTTACGTATTTAACGCGCTTGTCAAGCGGGTTGGAAAAAGACTTGAGGAATCCTTGCTTAATCAAGTCGGTCATCTTCTGCCGGCTCACCGCAAGCAGGACACGCGCTTCCGCCACAGTAATTAAATCATTCACTTCGCTCATATTGCATAAATTACAACACGATCCTAAATTTGCACAAGATAAATCTAAATAGTTCTTGTAACGAATTAAATTGGAAACCAATCGGCAGGGAGACAAGTACTTCGGACGGTTGTGTGGCAAAGATTATTTTGAGGGGTGATAGAGCGACTCAAGCATCAGGTCGCTGGCCTGACGGTGAAGTATGGCCCGTCAGGGCAGGCGCGAGCACTCTACTTGCACGGCTACCAACTGATGCCTTACGACTCACGGCCCGGCAGGGCAATCATGGATGGGATCGTGATCCTATCGAGGTATTGTGGGACGTGTGTGCATCACGGTGGTGGTCATACGATTACCACTCTTATTGTCGTCACGTTCTTTGCGACGCGCACACGATCAGGGAGTTGACGTTTTTCGCCGCCTCGCATAGTCTTCGCCGGACACATTCAGGTAGACTCACTAACTTCAGTAATAGCAGTATGCGCTTGAATGCACGCGCTTTCCGTTCCAGCTTCTAATCGCCATAGCAGTGCTTGCTACACACATCTTTCTGAACCGAGGGTATAGGTTAAATTAGAAGCAGGATGTTTAGCGACTGGCTTCAAATTTCTTTGGACTACCCATGAACAGCAAGCTACCGACATTTGAATGTTTTGAATTCCCTTCGGTGGAGAGTCACGATTGGGGCTATGCGCGGAGCAAGCGTTGCGTGTTGATGTCAACATCCGCCGAGTGGGTGCAGTCTGTCACTTCATTTCCATTCGAGTTGAACGGGAAAAAGTTTATCGCCCCTAACAGGGATTACCCCTACGAAGGCCTCTTGGTTTCGCAGAATGGTGAGAACTGGAAGATTCTGGACTGCGTCGCGCTAGCTCTCTTCCGCGAGGACGGCCAGCCTCTCTCGCTCATCGGCTCAAACGTAAAAATTAGTCCGTGGGAGACTCATTATTTTTACAGAGCCTTCGGCATCAACGCGCAGCTTGATGAAGAAGGCGGCGCGCCGTTCAGTGTCTCCTACTATCTGGACAATGTGAAGACACCCGATATGGTTACGGGTTCTATCGAGATCAAAGCGCCGGAGGGACTTGTCTTTGGCGATACCAAAATCAAACTTCTGCTCCAGCCTTTCATAGACATCCGGCACATGTACTCCAGCGCGGACTTCTACAATTACAAACTTTTCGATGAGGTGGCTGACAACCGGCTGATTCACATTACCGACGGCAACCGTCGCCTCACTTTCTACGTCCCCGATTGGGAAGTATCCGTGTTCACTAACCCGGAAGTTCTGAGTTGGAACTATAAACTAGGCACCGGCAGCCGGAGCGAAATCACCAACCAGAAACATGAGCGGGAAACCGCCTTCGTTGGCGAGCAAAAAAACGTGGCGGCCTTGTTTAGCCTACAATCTTCACCATTAACCGAGAAAAATAGGTTCAAGGTCTTTTTCAGCACCTGTCTGGCTAGCCACCCGGAGAGGCCGAGCCTCGCCCAAATGGAAAAGAATGCCGAAGCCTCGACAAAACAAGATCAGGAGGCGTTCACTCGAATTAGAGAAGCCATTCCATTGCCTGATTCCTTCCTTGCACGCCACGCCTTATGGGCGCGCATTATCGGGCTGACTAAATTAAAAACTTACGTTAACTGCGGCGAGACGGGAGACCATGTACATGTCCCGCCCGCCGGCGCGTGGTGGTTCAAAACTCCCTGGTATCGTGACGTCTTCGAGTGCATCTTGAATAGCCTCGAAACTCTGCTGCTGTTCCCCGGGGAGAGAGATAACATCAAGCAAATCATCCTACTGGCGTTACGCTATCAAGATGAGGCCAGTGGACTCATACTGAATCGAATCCCCGAGTTCAGAACATTGGTGGGACAACACAACAGTTCCGACGCCACCCTGCTCTGCTTCATCGTGGCGAACGCATACATCCAAAAAACTAAAGACCTCGATTTCGCCTCTGAGGTTCTCGCACACGCGAGAAGCACCGTCTCTTGTTTCTGCGAGAGCAACGCCGAGAGATCACATCAGCCGAACGGCGATGGCCCGCCGCGAGTTGATAAGCGCAGCGGATTGCTGTTGAGCGTGCCGAATCATTCATGGATCGACACCAGAACTCAAAGTATTGAATACGCCGGTTGGCGGATGGAGTATCTTCCAAACCGTGTCTCGGCGAGTTTCGCTAAAGATTTATATGACCGCTGGCAAAATAAAGGGATAGTAGAGGCACTCTTATCATCGCCCAATTTCTTTCTCCCGGAAGTAAACGCTCAATGGATCACGATGCTCAAAGGGCTAATCGAGACGATTAATCTCTTGACCGCCCGCTCCAATCAGGCAAACGCGGAAGAGCGTCTGGCGCTCGAAAACTTCAAGATCAGGGTTTCTACTCTTCTCCAAAATGCACGCGAAAATTTCAAATCGGTTTTCTGGAACGAAACACCGGGGTTTCTTTTCAACATCGTGTACGAGGACGGGCAGATCAGGGACGAGATCGAGTGTGAGGCAGCCGTGACAGCGGCTGGCCTGCTGGGCGAAACTGTTTTTACGCGCGATGAACTCCAGTCAATCTGGCGGCACACAAAGCGCAAACTGCTTGTCTATCGCGAGCCGGAACAATATGGGACAGGCAGGCTGCCTTTCGGCCTTCTCACAAAGAATGAGGATTGGCGAATCTTTTACAACGACCACCAGTATCACAGCGACACAATCTGGCCTCGTTCCACTCCCTACCTGATCAAACTTCTCCGTCTGGTAAATGAACAGCAGATGATTCGAGACATCCTACTCAACAACCTCGATCACCAAATGACCGAGTGCGCCATCTTCTACAATCAAGAACTATTTTCCAGACCCTTCGGTAATAACGCGTATGCCGAACCCGCGACCAGTGACAATCCTGTGCCGGTGAAGAATCCTATTCAGTTGTGGTCACAATGGGTTGATGCTTACGTGGAAGTTTTCAGCGAGGAGGATCATCCGAAATGAATCGGCCTAGAAAATTTTATGTGGCAAGTCAACTTAGCCAAGATCAGATCAACACACAATTTGGTTTCTTGAAGGACTGCTTCGAGCGCACAACAAATCGTAATGAGGCTGAGTTTATCATTTATGATCTGAGCCATCCGGCCACCAACAAGTTGATCTTTTTTGGGGAAAAAGACCCCGTCTATGTGTCACGGCACAATGCTCCGATCATGTTCGTCGCTTTAGACGGGCAAATTACCGATAACTTGGAGCCTATCAAGGACTATTACAATTGTGCAGAGATTCCTATCTATCAAAATTCCGCCGAGTTGCTCAATGCCCTCCGTTGGTTTGAAGCCGTTTTCCCTTTCTACAACGATTCGACCGCGGCGATGATTAATCAAGAGGTACTGGAAATGCTGATCGGTCAGAAGAAAGCGAGCTTGGGTCTGAAGCCTTAGATTCGCGGCAACACCTGCCCCACGCCGAAGTTATAGGGATTGAATATCCAAGGGAGTATAAGTATGGAGATGAACACTAATCCTATTCAAATATTAAAAAACGAGAAGGTTCGGAAATACTTCCTGGGTGTGTTTGAAAGTAACCTGACTGCTCTTGATAAGTACGAGCGGGTCATTGATTTCTTCACGTCCGAAGAAGAATTGAAGAGAGAGTTGCTGAATTACGGCAGCGAACTGCGCACCGGCAATCCAAACGAAGTGAAAGAGATCATCTCGAAAGTAGGCAAGAAGACCGGCATCTGGAATCCAGAAGAGATACAACGACAAACCCGGGAGAGTATTGAGCGCGCAGTGCAACGTCTGAAAGTGAGCCAGCATCGCGACGGGGGATGGGGTTTCGAAGTTGAGAAGAGCGGCGTCTGGGGCACAGCCTTTACGGTTCTGTGTTTGGATACGGTCAAGCAATTTCAAGATATGACGATTGAAGTCGGCGAGATGTTGGAGAGGGGCAAGTCGTGGCTGGAGAAATATTCACACGATTGGAGGATCGAACAACTCAAGGCGCGCGATTCAAGGTCGGTCTATGAAGTGTGCATCGTGATCAGGTGCTTTTATGAGACGGGCATCACGCGTCTGGAGGGAATCAACGAATGGGTCGAGCGACTGTATAAATCGCAGAACACGGACGGCGGCTGGGACGCAAGCATCTGGTCTGGCGGCCCGACGAACAAATATAGCGAGGTCGGCGCGACCAGTTCGGCCTTGCGTGCGCTGTCGCTGGCAGCGAACCGACCCGATAACTACCGGGATATTTTCGCATCAGGAATTAAGTGGTTATTGGAAGTGCAGAATCAGAATGGCAGTTGGAACAACAAAAGTTGCTTGCCGGGCAGGAAAGGGGTTGCCGGTGAGGAGAGTATCTCCAAGACCAGCGATGCCGTCACGGGCATTATAGCGTCGAGAAATCTCCTCAAGAAAAAGGAGGCCGCTAATCTTGAGCGAAAGCTCGACCAAGCAATCCATAAGGCGGTCGTCTGGCTGACGGGTCAGGAGAGATTACTACACGATGAGGCAGGGAATATCACGGGCTGGGGCTGGGGCACGGAAGTGATCGGAGATACCAGCATTCCCGGGCTGGAAAATACGTGCCTCACCCTTGAAACTTTCTTTGAAATCAAGACCGGAGAAGTGTCTCTTCCGCTCATGACCGCAAATGCTCAATGGTTAATCAGGCATCAGTACAAGAACGAAGGAGATATCGAGGACGGCAAATGGGAACCTTACGGGCATACGGCACGCATCGCGCTCTCACTGTGCAAATACTATGAAATAATTAAGCAGAGTCCCCTCTTTGACAACAATGAGAAAGAGACGAAGACTGCGTGAACTGGCGGCTTGCCTCCTGCTGGCGATGGCTTATGTTGTGCCATGTCGCGGGGCTGCTGCCGGAGAGATCACGGGAGTCTTTTATAAGAATGATTTAAACCAGCCGCTCTCCGGCGCTCTCGTTGCCCTCTACCGCCTTGATGACAACCTGCTCGCCGATTTCACCTACACGCTTGATAACGGTCGTTTCACCTTGAAGCCTCCATCGGCGGAAGGCCAGTTCTACCTCGTCGCGACGAAAGATCAACTCTCGCGCCGAGTGGACTTCCACTATAACCCACAGAACCCACCGACCAACCTCATGATTCAACAGCCACAAGATCAGAGCGCGTTCGCCGGTTGGGTCAAATACATTTGGGAAAAAGTGGACAGTGTGGTTCAGGTGTTGATAGGTATCCTGCTGGGCCTTGTCTTCAAGTGGCGCGACGACCGAAAGAAGGCTCGCAAAGCTTTCACCAGAGGAGTCGGGGTTATCAAAGTTCCGGTAGAGAGATTGCTCGACCGGTATCTTCGGATGAAGGAGAGCATAGAAGCTTTTTCGAGAAGCTCCGATGGGAGCGGCGAAAGACGCGCAGACTATGTTCTCGCGGTTGGCGAAGTCAAAGAGACGTTACTGGAACTGCAAAAAGATGTAGGGGCAAGGAGCGACCTTGAAGATATAATTTACGATGTACGCAAAGAGATCGGGTTCAATAGCTACCTGACATTCAAGGCCGCGCTGCAAGCGATTGAAGAGCTGACGAACTCAAACCCCGACGCGGTTCTCACTTCAACTCCCGACGCGCGAGCCGAGTTACTGAAGCCGTTTGAAGAGTTGCGAGAGTCGTTTCGGAAGTTGCAAGGTCATCCGGTCTGACACGCCCGTTAAGTTTATGGGTATCCTCAACCAAGACCGCATCTATTGTCTGCTCAAAGACCCGCACTGGACTTTCATCTGGTGGGAACTGTCGCGCCAGACCTGCGACGAGCTATTTCCTTCTACCACCGAAGCGACGACCTCATCCGCCGCCGGCACATCGCGCGAGGTCACCCGACCACAATTGCTGCTTCGTGTCCACGACATTACTGACATTTACTTCGACGGCCATAACTCGCACCACGTGTTCAACGTGGGAACGGTACAGGCGCGCGGCGAGTGGTATTTACATATTCCAGTCTCAAATCGCGTCTACTGCGCCGAATTGGGTGTCAGTGCGGACGGCAGTGGATTCCGCTCGGTCATCATCTCACGTCCTTTATATCTGCCGCGTGACCATCCTTCGGATCACATTGAGGAGTGTTGGGGCACCATAGAATTGTGCTCTTGAGGATTGAAAGACATGGAAGAAAGCGGCTACCTCCTGTTCGTTCTTCAGGCTCACCTGCCGTTCGTCCGCCACCCGGAATTTGATTATCCCCTAGAGGAGAACTGGTTATTCGAGGCCATTACCGAGAGCTACATCCCGCTGCACCAAACTTTAAGCAGACTCGTTAGAGACGAGACAAATTTCGCCTTCACACTCTCCTTCTCGCCTACACTAATTTCGATGTTGAGCGACCCACTCTTACGGCAACGATACCGTCGCTACCTCACAGAGCGGACACTGCTGGCCGAAAAGGAGTGTGCGCGTTTACAGTCCGCATCGCGCCTGCGTCCTCTGGCACAGATGTACCGCGAGAGGTTCGCGCAGAGTAGGGAAGCATTCGAAGAGTTCAGGCAGAGCGATTTGATTTCCGCATTCAAAATGCTGTCGGAGTCGGGGAAGGTAGACATCCTTGCCTCCAGCGCGGGTCATGCCTATCTGCCGTTATGGGAACATTACCCGCGTGTGGTCGCATTCCAGATTCGTCTCGGCATTGAACAATACCGAAAGAGTTTTGCCATGAGTCCGCTCGGATTTTGGTTGCCGGAGTGCGGCTATTACCCGGCTCTCGACACACTGCTCGGACGCGCGGGTCTCAAATATTTCTTTCTTGATGCACATGGCATCACGAACGGATACCCGCGGCCCCGATTCAGGGAGTATGCTCCCGTTCATTGTCCTTCCGGCGTGGCTGCTTTCGGGCGTGACTGGCTGACTCATGATCTCGTCTGGCTCAAAGATAAAGGCTATCCCGGCGACCCATTTTACCGGGATTACTCCACCGATATAGGCTTCGAGCTGAGTCAGGATTACCTCTCGCCTTTCACACACACTCTCTCACGCGTCCCGACCGGCATCAAATATCTGAGCGCGTCCGGGGATGTGTACGATCCGCAAGCTGCCTTCTCCCGTTGCGACGCGCACGCCAATCATTTCATCGAGTCTTGCCGAGAACTAATCGTGCGACTTCATACTGAGTTAGGCCGGAGGCCGGTCGTCGTTGCGCTGTTCGACGCAGAGCACTTCGGCCACTGGTGGCATGAAGGCGCGATGTGGCTTAATCTGGTCATTAGAAAATTAGCCTATGACCAAAGCGCCATTAAACTGGTCACGGCGCGCGATTATCTGGAAATTTATTCGACTAATCAGATCGTCGCGCCCTCCATGTCTAGCTGGGGCTATCAAGGCTACAACGAGTCCTGGCTGATGGGAAGAAATGCATGGATTTACCCGAGGGTTTTCGAGATGATCGAACTTCTCGACAGCGTGATCGCTGCGCACCCCACTCCGCGCGCCGAGATTCGTGACGCGCTCAACCAATACCTGCGGGAGTTACTGTTAGCGCAAAGCAGCGACTGGGCTTTTATGATGCACACGCAGACGACACAAGAGTATGCCATCGCCAGAATCAACGAGCATCTGGAACACATGAGCATTCTTCATCAACAACTCGCGCAGAATCGAATAGACGGCGAATTGTTACAATCACTCCGAGACAAGAACAACATCTTCCCTGACACTGACCTTCTCGAAATTTATCTGGCAGAGGCCCCTCGTGTTTGAGAGTTCCCGGCTAAATCGTGCCGCTTCATCTGTTAGATAACTGACGCACCTCCGAGCAGAGGTTCTGGTGCAAACAGCCGGGACAGCGCGCGTTAGTACCTCACCTTACATGCGTGCTCTCATCCGACGAGCACTGCCTCCCACACCTGCGATACCCTCGCCCCTTCTCTCACTATCACCGCTGAAGTGTGGAACTGCCTCTTCCTGATCTTCTGCGCTAACTCTATCCCGCCAATCGTCACTGCCGCGTTTCTGAACTGCTTGAAGCCGAGCATCGGATAGACGCGCTGCTTCACCCTCCTGTGATCCTGCTCGATGACGTTGTTCAAGTATTTGCTCGTCCAGACCTTCGTCTCTGGGCGCAGCACTCCACCCTTCTTCAGTTCAGCAATAGCAATATGTGTCGCGGGGTAGCCATCCAGCGTGATGCTCTGCGGAGCACCGTGCCGCCTGATGGCTCTTGAGAAGAATCGTTTAGCTGCGACTATCTCTCTCTTCTCACGCAGCAGGAAATCGACTGTGAGCCCTTGCTCGCTCGACCCCACGGTAGAGGTCTGTCCATCGCCCTTTGACTCTGATATATGTTTCGTCCACGCGCCACGAAGTGCCGACAGGCTGAGCATAAGGCTGCCAGAGTTTCTCAAACTCCGGGACGTAGCATTGGACCCATCGCAGAATAGTGGTGTGGGAGACAGCGACCCCGCGTTCAGCCATCATGTCTACTAAATCACGATAACTGAGCTTATAGGTGATGTACCATCGGACGCAGAGGATGATGACGGTGTGGTTGAAGTGACGGCCTCTCAACATGGATGATGTGCCGGGAGGGAGTTGGTGCAGGTGAAGATTATCCACTCATCGCTCTATTTGCACCAGAACCATATAACCGACACAACCGAACGCTTCACACTTGAAAGGAGAATCGACGAACTCGAAAGGGAAGCCGCCGCCGACGTGTGGCCGGATGTGATAGACGCATAACGCAAGCGGGCGCGGTCTGTGCCGTAAATATGAGCCGCGCCCTTCGCATTCCACTTTTCCCTGATGTAAGGAGACAACGCAACTTGACTAAACCTCCACGAGAGTTTTTCCGGCGAACCGTTCGCTCCGCCGTGTGAAACCTCTTGAAGCATTGGGAAGCTCGCACCTTCTTCTTAATGAAGCGGTGGTCCTGCTCGATCACATTGTTCAGATATTTCACGCGCCTGAGTTGGCAGTCCTGCGGCACGATCCGCTCCTCCTGTGAAGCGCTGAATGCCTCGGGATAGGCCGCGTTCTTATCCACAGAGATGGAGAACGGCAGGCGACGATGATCTGCTCTCATCATCGACTTTGTGAAGCGTTGCGCCGCGGAACCGAGAGTGGAAATCTTCTCTGCTGCTGATCAGCGTGAAAGCGTGGCGCGAATGTTTGCGAAAAAACTTTGATGAGTAAATATTTTATCCGCTTGTCTCAAAGCTCGAAGAATTACTGACGGTTGAGGAAACACTCATCCACAGAGCTTATCAACAGCACCTTTAACTTAGACACTCCCAGGTGCGGGCGTCACAGGGCTTTAAGAGGTTTCACACAGCGGAGCGAACGCTCGAAGGCATTGAATCGATCAACATGATGAGGAAGGGGCAGGTCACAAGATTGAATAGAGATGACGCGCTTGGGCAGGCGAAGTTTGTGGCTTCGCTCTTTCAGATTGCTGCT
>WUUC01152061.1_pt1 | contig 12087 bp, 11 predicted proteins | sample 6278441 | NCBI WGS metagenome assembly WUUC01 (sample SAMN13675441, study PRJNA597444) | soil metagenome | isolation source: soil | place: USA: Washington | collected 2017-10 | reverse complement strand
GCGAGCTGATCCAGGTGCTGCAGGGGGAGGGCGGCACGATCGACAGCGTCCTCGCGCACACCGCGTCGCTGACCACCACCATCGCGGGCAAGGACCAGGTCATCGGTCAGGTCATCGACAACCTGAACACCGTGCTCACCACGGTCAACGACCGCACGGGCGAGCTGTCCGGGCTCATCGACCAGCTCCAGCAGCTCGCCTCCGGCCTCGCCGCGCAGCGGCAGCCCATCGGCGAGGCCATCGGGGCGCTCGGCGAGCTGACCGCGTCGACCGCCGGGCTGCTCGGCTCGGTGCGGCCGCCGCTCAAGGGCGACATCGCCGCGCTCGGCGCGCTGGCGGGCAACCTCGCCGACCACGGCGACACGGTGGACCGGTTCCTCGCCGGCCTGCCGCACAAGCTGCGGACGATCACCAGGGTCGCGACCTACGGCGGCTGGTTCAACTACTACCTGTGCAGTGCGTCCGGCCGGGTCGGGGTGTCCGACCTCGGCATCAGCGTGGACCTCCCGCTGCTGCCGGTCCCGGGGACCCCGATGGCGGAGAGGTGCCAGTAGCCGTGAAACCGTTGAAGGAGCGGGATCCCGCCGCCGTCGGCGCGGTGACCCTCGTGCTGCTCGCGCTGGGCCTGCTCGTCGCGTACAACTCCGACGACCTGCCGATCATCGGCGGCGGCACCACCTACACCGCCGAGTTCCGCGAGTCGGCCGGGCTGCGCGCGGGCAACGAGGTGCGGCTCGCGGGGGTGCGGGTCGGCGCCGTGCGGGACGTGGAGCTGGTGCGCGACAAGGTGGTCGTCGACTTCCGGGTGGACGGCGTGAGCCTCGGCGACCGGAGCACCGTGTCGATCGAGATCAAGACCCTGCTGGGGGACAAGTACCTCGCGGTCGAGTCGGCAGGCCGGGAGCCCCAGAGCGCGAACGACCCCATCCCCGCCGACCGCACGCGGACGCCGTTCGACGTCGTGCCCACCGTCGGCAAGCTCTCGCAGACGGTGGACCGGATCGACACCGCACAGCTCGCCCGGAGCTTCGCGGTGCTGTCCGACACCTTCGCGAACAGCCCGCAGCACCTCAAGGACACCCTCACCGGGCTGTCGCAGCTGTCGGCCACACTGTCCACAAGAGACGAACAGCTGCGGACCCTGCTCGCCAACACGGCCGGGTTCAGCGCGACCCTGGCCGACCGGGACGAGCAGCTCCGGCAGCTGTTCGCCGACGCGTCGCTGCTGCTCGGCGAGCTGCGGCTGCGCCGGGACGCCGTGCACCTGCTGCTGACCGGCACCACCACCCTCGCGAACGAGCTGCGCGGCCTGGTCGCCGACAACCAGGCCCAGCTCAGGCCCGCGCTCGACGAGCTCGACCGCGTGACCACGATCCTCGCGAAGAACCAGGACAACCTCTCCGAGAGCCTGCGCTCGCTCGCGCCCTACACGCGGGTGTTCAACAACGTCGTCGGCAACGGCCGCTGGTTCGACGGCTACATCTGCGGTCTGCTGCCGCCGCCGACCGACCTCGGGATCATCGACATCAACCCCGAGGGCTGCACGCCGCCGCTCGCCCACCCGGGCGGTGGCCGGTGAACGTCCCGGGCATGCTCTCGGAGAGCCGCGCGAGCAGGCGGGCCGCGGTCGTCGCGACCTACGCGGTGGTGCTGGTGCTGCTGGTGAGCGCCGCGCTGTGGTGGCTCTCGACCGGGCGGTCCGGCACCCGGATCACCGCGTACTTCGCGAAGACCGTCGGCGTGTACCCGGATTCCGAGGTCAAGGTGCTGGGGATCGGGGTCGGCCGGATCACCGCCGTGACCCCCGTGGGCGACCGGGTGCGGGTCGAGATGACCGTGGCCGACGGCGTCGAGATCCCCGCGGCGGCGCAGGCGGTCGTGGTCGCGCCGTCGCTGGTGAGCGACCGGTACGTCCAGCTCACCCCCGCCTACTCGGGCGGGCCGCTGATGGCGAGCGGCACGGTCATCCCGCTCGACCGCACCGCCACCCCCGTCGAGCTGGACGACCTCACCGCGAGCGTCAACGACCTCGCCACCGCGCTCGGTCCGAACGGCGCCAACGCGGACGGGGCGCTGTCGGACGTGCTCGACACCGCCGCCGCCAACCTCGACGGCAACGGGGAGCTGTTCAACCGCACCATCCGGCAGCTGAGCGACGCCTCCGCCGCCCTGTCCGACTCCCGCGGCGACCTGTTCACCACCGTCGACAACCTCGCGACGTTCACCCGCGCCCTGGCCGACAGCGACGCGCAGGTGCGGTCGTTCAACGACCTGCTCGCCGACGTGAGCGGCTACCTCGCGGAGGACCGCGACGAGCTGGGCACCGCGCTGACCTCGCTCGGCACCGCGCTCACCGAGGTGCACGGGTTCATCGCCGACAACAAGGACGCCATCCAGTCCAACGTGGGCAAGCTGACCGGGGTGACGCAGGCGCTCGCCGACCAGCGCGCCGCGATCGCCGAGGTGCTCGACGTGGCGCCGCTCGCCATGTCGAACTTCCTGTCCACCTACGACGCCGCGTCCGGGTCGTTCGCGATCCGGGGCAACCTGAACGAGCTGACCTACCCGCCGGTGCTCATGCTGTGCCGCACGCTCGCGGCCGCCACCCCGGCGCAGCTGCCGAAGACGCTCAGCGACCTGTGCGCCCGGCTGGCGCCCTACCTGGACGGCACGCTGAACCTGCCGACCGCCGCGGAGGCGCTGGCCGCCCTGTCGTCCGGGCAGCTGCCACCGCTGCCGATCCCGCTCGTCGACCTGACCGGCGCGGGCGCGCGGGGCGGCCGATGATCTCGACATCGATACGGGCACCAGGGCGGATCCTGCTCGTGGCACTGGCCTTCCTCCTCGCGGGCTGCGGCTCCGGCGGGTTCTCCGGCATGTACCAGCTGCCGCTGCCCGGCGGCGCGGACCTCGGCGACCGGCCCTACCGCGTCGTCGCGCACTTCGGCGACGTGCTGGACCTCGTGCCGCAGGCCGGGGTGAAGGTGCACGACGTCGCCGTGGGCCGCGTGGAGCGGGTCGAGCTGGCGGCCGACAACACGACGGCCGTGGTCACGATGCTCGTCAACGGGGACGTCCGGCTGCCTGCCAATGCCGCCGCCGAGCTGCGGCAGTCGTCGCTCCTCGGGGAGAAGTTCGTGGAGCTGCGCCCGCCCGCGGAGCCCGCGGTGCCGACCGGGAGCCTGGGGGACGGCGCCGTCATCCCGCTCGACCGCACCGGCCGCAACCCGGAGATCGAGGAGGTCCTAGGCGCGCTCTCGTTGCTGCTCAACGGCGGCGGCATCGCGCAGCTGTCGTCCATAGTGGACGAGGTGAACGCGGCGCTGGCGGGCAACGAGCCGGAGCTGCGGGCGACGCTCGCCACCATCGACACCGTGGTGGCGACGCTCGACGGCGAGAAGGACGCCATCACCAGGGCCATCGACGCGCTGGGCCGGCTGTCCGCCAACCTCGCCGCGCAGACCGGCGACATCGAGGTGGCGCTCGAGCACCTGGGGCCGGGCCTCGCGGTGGTCAACGAGCAGCGGGACGCGCTCGTGACCATGCTCGGCGCGCTCGAGAACCTGTCGACGGTCGCCGTGGACACCGTCGACCGCAGCCGCGACGACCTCGTCGACGACCTGCGGCTGCTCGAGCCGACCGTGCGCAAGCTCGCCGACGCGGGTGCCGACCTGCCGAACTCGCTGCAGTTCCTGGTGACCTACCCGTTCACCGACTACGCCCTCAACGCCGTCAAGGGCGACTACGTGAACGTGGACGTGACGTTCGACCTGGACCTGTCCGTGCTGCTGGAGAACCTGTCGAACGCGAGCACGCCGGTGCTCCCGCTCCCGGGTACCGCTCCCGCGCCGGGGCCCGCGCCCGAGCCGCTGCTGCCCGTGCCCACACTGCCCGCCCCGCCGCCGTCCGCGCCGGCGGGCGGGCTGGCCGGACTGCTCGGCGCACTGCTGGGGGTGGGTGGCTGATGTTGCTGCGCGCCACCAAGGTCCGGCTGTTCCTGTTCGCGATGATCGCGGTCGTCGGCATCGTCTACGTCGGCGGCACCTACGCCGGTCTGGACCGCCTGTTCGGCGCCCGCGGCTACCGCGTGACCGTCCAGCTGGCCGACTCCGGCGGCATCTTCGCCAACGCCGAGGTGACCTACCGCGGCGTGACCGTCGGCCGGGTGGAGCGGCTGCGCCTGTCCGACGACGGCGTGGACGTGGTGCTGGACATCGAGGACGACGCGCCGCCCATCCCGGCCGACACCGACGCGGTCGTGGCGAACCGGTCGGCGGTCGGCGAGCAGTACGTCGACCTCCAGCCCGCCCGGGACGGGGGCCCGTACCTCGCCGACGGCTCGGTCGTGCCACGCCACCGGACCACCACCCCGGCCGGCCCGGAGACGCTGCTGTCCAACCTGGACGGTCTGGTGGCGAGCGTGCCGACCGACTCCCTGCGCACCACGGTCGACGAGCTGCACCTGGCCTTCGCCGGCGCCGGCCCGGCGCTGGGCGTGCTGCTCGACAGCGCGGGCGAGCTGGTCACGACGGCCACCGAGCACCTGCCGCAGACCACGTCGCTGCTCGCGAACGGCCGGGTCGTGCTGGACACGCAGGCCGCGCAGAGCAGGCAGATCCTCGACTACAGCTCGTCGCTGCGGCTGATCGCCGAACAGCTGAAGACCTCGGACCCGGACCTCCGGCGGCTGATCGCCACCGTGCCGACGGTCGCCACCCAGGTGGACGACATCCTGCGGGAGTCCGGACCGGACCTGGCGGTGGTCATCGCGAACCTGCTCACCACCATGCGGGTCGCGAGCACCCGCACCGACGGGCTGGAACAGCTGCTGGTCGCGTTCCCCGTGGTCACGGCGACCGCGCCGGGCGCGAACCCGGACGGCACCGGCCACCTGGGACTGGTGCTGACGTTCAACGACCCGTTCTCGTGCACGCGGGGCTACGAGGGCACCCGGCAGCGCCCGGGCAGCGACGTGGCGGACGTGCCGCCGAACGAGCAGGCGTACTGCGCGGAGCCGCCGGGCAGCCCCATCGGGGTGCGGGGTTCGCAGAACGCCCCGTTCGGCGGCAAACCGGTCGAGGTGCCCGCGCCGGTCACCCCACCGGGGGCACCCGAGCCCGGGCTGCCCGGTCTCCTCTCGGCCCCCGGCGGCGGCCCCACCACGCTGGCCGGCCTGCTGTCACTGCCCGTGTAGTCGACGACACACGCAACTTCGGCGCAGTTTGTGACAAACGCCGTGCGCTACTAGGACGTTCGGCTAAGCTCGCGTCACCCATTCGGGTCCGGGGCGGGTTCGTTGGAGGGACGCGGTGTGTACGCGCCGTCACTAACCGACGGTGCTGGTTCCGTGTGCCCGGAGGTCCTCGTAAGTCGACAAGAGGGATTTTGATGCGTAGTCGAAGATTTGCGGCCGTTGTCGCGGGCGTGGCCGCCACGCTGCTCGCCGGGGTCGCCACGGCGAGTGCCGAGCCGGCGACGGACACCTCCGACCGGTCCGGTGTGGGGGTGGCGCGTGCCAACGCCGCGGAGATGCGCGCGGCGGCCGTCGACCCGGTGCCGTCGGAGTTCGTCCCGATCTCGCCGGTGCGGGTGCTGGACACGCGGGACAGCGGCATCGTCGGTCCCGGTGGCGTGGTCACCGTCGACCTGTCGGGACGCACACCGGCCAGCGCGACCGCGGTGGTGCTCAACGTCACCGGCACGGTCCCGACCGCCTCGACGTTCGTGACGGTCTACCCGTCCGACGAGCCGCGGCCGGTCGTGTCCAACCTGAACCTGGCCCCCGGCCAGACCCGCGCGAACGCCGTGGTCGTGGCGCTGAGCGCCGACCGCCGGGTGTCGCTGTTCAACAACTCGGGCGGCGTGCACCTGATCGCCGACCTGGCCGGGTACTACACCACCGACCTGGCGTCCCTGTACAACACGGTGAGCCCGCAGCGCGTGCTGGACACCCGGTCCACCGGTGCCGTCGGCCCGCGTGGCGTGGTCAACGTGGACCTGTCCTTCCTGCCCGCGGCCGCCACGGCGGTGACGTTCAACCTGACCGGTGTGGGTGCGACCGCGTCCACCTTCGCGACGGCGTTCCCGACCGGGCAGCCGGTGCCGGTGGCGTCGAACATCAACCTGTCGCCGGGCGAGGTCGTGCCGAACCAGGTCACGGTGCAGCTCGGGACCAACCGGCGGGTGAGCCTGTACAACTTCGCGGGCAACACTCACCTGATCGTGGACCTCGCGGGCTACTACTCGAGCGCGGCCGGTGACCACTTCGTGCCCGTCGCGCCGTCGCGCGAGCTGGACACCCGCGTCCCGCAGAACGGCCAGCCCGCCCGGCCGCTCGACCCGAGCTACTTCCTGGCGCTGACCGGGTGGGGCCCGGACATCACGGCGCTCGCCGGCAACGTGACCGGCGTCAACGCCACCGCCTCGACGTTCGTCGCGGTGTGGCCGGGCGGCCAGTCCCAGCCGGGCACCTCGACGCTGAACCTGGTGCGCGGCCAGGTCGCGGCGAACGCGGTCACGGTCGGCGTGGGCTTCGAGAGCCACCCGGACATCGACGACTACTCGATCAACTTCGCGAACAACGCGGGGTCGGTCCACGTCCTGTTCGACATGGCCGGGTTCTTCGTCAACTTGGGCTGATCGCCTGCCGAGGTACCGATGTCGTCGCCCGGACGGGTCACCGTCCGGGCGACGTCTCGTTTTCCAGCTGTCCCCGGTTGGCGTCGCGGACCAGGTCGCCCAGCTCGGGGACCTCCACGACGGTCACGCCCGCCCCGGCCAGCTCCTCGGCGCCCTCGCCGACGACGAACGTCGACGGCTCGCGGAGCGCGAAGACCACGCGCGGGATGCCCGCCCGCCGGATGATCGCACTGCACGGCACCGGCCGGGACTTGCGCGTGCTGCACGGTTCCAGGGAGCTGTAGATCGTGGCGGTGCGCAGGCGCGGGTCGTCGTCGGCCAGCTTCGCGAGCGCGGACTCCTCGGCGTGCACGAGGTCGTCGGTCTCGCGGGAGTAGCCCCACGCGATCTCCTCGCCCGCCGCGTCCACGACCACGGCACCGACGCTGAACGCCGTGGTGGACGGCGGGCAGCGGTGGGACAGCTCGACCGCGCGGGTGAGCCAGTGCCGGTCCACAGCGGACTCGCTGAGGAGGTACCGGTGCAGCACCACGTTCCCGATCGTCTCGACCGCGGCCAGGGTCGCCCGGCGGTGCGCCGTCCAGGGGAAACGGCCACTGTGGACGAACCGTGGCGCGGAGTCGTCGCCGACGAAGAACGGGGCGACGACCAGCTGGAGCTCGTCGGCCACGCCCGCGGTGAGGAAGTCGGTGAGCACGCGGCCACCGCCCTCGACCATCAGCCGCTCGACACCGCGGCCCTCGAGCAGCGCGACGACCTCGGCCACCGAACCCCGGGTGACGAGCGCCTCGCCGTCGGCGTGGAAGGCCGCGTCGGCGGGGAGGTCGCCGGTCGACAGGACCACCTTCAGCGGCGTGACCGGCTTCCCGGCCGCCTCCCGCTCCGCCCGCCGCGCGGGCGACCGCACCGACAGCCGCGGGTTGTCGCGCCGGATCGTGTTGGCCCCCACCAGGATCGCGTCGACCCCGGCCCGCACCGCGTCCACCCGGTCGAGATCGGCGGCGTTGGACAGGACGAGCCGGTCGCCCGACGCGTCGTCGAGGTGGCCGTCGAGGGAGATCGCGCAGCTCAGCAGCACATACATGGTGCCGACTATCATCCCAGACATGTCTTTCACCGGTGAGGCCAGCGCGACGTACCGGCCTGCGGCCACCGAACCCGAACTGGCGGGACCGAAGACCACCGGTCGGTTCCTCGCGACGGGCGCGCTCACGGGCGGCCACTTCGGACTCTTCCAGTGGGACATGGCCCCGGGGTCCGGCGGTCCCGGCGCCCACTTCCACCGGACGTTCTCCGAGAGCTTCTACGTGCTCGACGGCACCGTCCGCCTGTACGACGGCGAGCGCTGGGTCGACGCGGAGAAGGGCGACTACCTGTACGTCCCGGAGAACGGCGTCCACGCCTTCCGCAACGACGGCGACGAGCCCGCCTCGATGCTCATCCTGTTCGCGCCCGGCGCACCGCGCGAGCGGTACTTCCAGGAGGCGGCCGAGCTCGCCCGCTCCGGCCGCACCCTCACCGACGAGGAACGCGCCGAGTTCCTGGCGAGGCACGACCAGTACATGGTGTGACCGCCCCGGCGGGGGTCAGTGCGCCGTGCGGCGGATGCGGCCCTCGTACAGCGCCTCGAGCTTGATGTTGCGCTCGTAGCCGCCCGGGACGTTGTTCGACAGGTACACCGGTGGCTCGTAGTCCGACTCGAGCAGCAGGCGCACCGTGTCGGCCACCAGCATCTGCGCCAGCAGGCCCGCGGTCAGCGACGACACACCGCCCACCGAGGTGCCGTCCGGCAGCGGCAGGAGCGTGTCGCCGAAGGGGGCGCCGTTGTCGAGGGTCACGTCCGCGAGGTCCGCGAGGCGCTTGCCCGACTCGTGGCGGGCGGGCACCTGGCTGCTGTGGCGCAGCGACGTGATGACGACCAGCTTGTGCCCGGCCGCGGTGACGACGTGCGCCATCTCCACGACCGCCGAGTTCACCCCCGAGCTGGACACGATCACGAACGCGTCCTGCGGCCGCGGCGCGGCCAGGTCGTAGAGCCGGGACACGACGTCGCCCCGCCGCTCGAGCATGGGGTCCGCCAGCACCGCCGGGTCGTCGCCGCCGAACTGCACCAGGTCGGCCAGCGAGATGCGGTTGGTGGGGATGAGGCCACCCGCGCGGCCCGCGATCTCCAGCGCCGTGGCCTGCGAGTGGCCGGTGCCGAACGCCTGGATCACGCCGTTGTTCCGGACCGAGTCGGCGAGCAGCGTGGCGGCCGGGGTCACGTCGGTCTTCGCGACCTCGGTGAGGTGCGCCAGCAGCGCGCTCGCTGCGGCGGAGGAGGAGACGGTCACGCCGTCACCGCCGCGACCGCGAGCCGGACGATCTCCCCGATGACCTGGTCCAACGTGATCCTTCCTCGACTCACCGAGTAGTGGTGCACCAGCTCGTTGACCGCGCCGATGAGGGCGACCGCCGCGAGCGTGAAGTCGCGGGGCTCCGCCTCGCCGCGGCTCACCGCGCGGTTGGCCTCCGCGATCATGAACTCCGACCACTTGTCGCGCCACGTCAGGCGGTGCTTCTCGACGGTGTTGCTGACGCCGATGACCTCGACGTAGGCGAGGCGCGCCCAGCGCGGGTCGCTGGCCGTGGTGTGGATGAACGCGCGCACGGCCAGCTCGAACCGCTCCGCGAGCGCCGCGTCGGCCGCGTTCTCGAACGCGGCCAGCACGGCGCGGTAGGACCGCTCGATCACCCGCGCGTGCAGCGTGATCAGCAGGTCCTCGCGGGAGTGGAACTCCTCGTAGAAGTTGCGCGTCGACACGCCCGCGTGCGTGCACAGCTTCTCGATGGACGACGTCGTGTAACCCTCGGTGCCGAACAGCTGGAGCCCGGCCTCCATCAGCCGTTCGCGCCGCTCCGCCCTGCGGTCGGCCGCCGAGCGGCCGCCGTAGGTGCGCCGTGCCACGGCCTCGGTACGCGGCATCCGATTCCCCTCGCGTTCGACCGACCAGTGCCTCGGGTCAGGCTACTGGCACGGATCGAAGCGGTACAACGAGGTCAGGACTCCAACAAACGTGCAACCAGGCCGGTATCGTGCTTGCCCTCGGCGAACTCCGGGTCCGCGAGCACCTGGTCGAGGAACTCGCACGTGGTGTGCACGCCCGGTCCCGCCACCTCGAACTCGCCCAGCGCCCTGCGCATGCGGGCGATCGCCTGCGCCCGGTCCGGCGCCCACGCGATCACCTTCGCGAGCAGCGAGTCGTACGCCGCGGGCACCTTGTAGCCGGTGAAACCGTGCGTGTCGACCCGCACGAACGGGCCGCCCGGCGGGACGAACCGCTCCAGCAGCCCCGGCGCGGGCGCGAAGTTCCGCCGGGGGTCCTCCACGTTGACCCGGCACTCGATGGCGGCGCCGTCGAGCCGCACGTCCTCCTGCGCCAGGCGCAGCCGCTCACCCGCCGCGACCCGCAGCTGCTCGGCGACCAGGTCGACGCCGGTGACCATCTCGGTCACCGGGTGCTCGACCTGGATCCGGCAGTTGACCTCCATGAAGTAGAACGAGTTGTCCGTGTCCACGAGGAACTCGAACGTGCCCGCGCCGACGTAGCCGGTGGTGAGCGCGCCCCGCACGGCCGCGGCGCCCATCCGGGCGGTCAGCTCCTTCGGCAGGCCCGGCGCGGGCGTCTCCTCCACGAGCTTCTGGTGCCGCCGCTGCACCGAGCAGTCGCGTTCGCCGAGGTGGATCGCGTTGCCGTACTGGTCGGCGAGCACCTGGATCTCCACGTGCCGCGCCGAGGGCAGGTACCGCTCCACGTAGACCCGGCCGTCGCCGAACAGCTGCAGCGCGGTCGCCTTCGTCTGCTGGTAGGTCCGCGCGAAGTCCTCGGCCTCCCGCACGATCGACATGCCGCGCCCGCCGCCGCCCGCGGCGGCCTTGATGATCACCGGGTAGCCGATCCCGTCGGCCAGCCGCTTCGCCGAGTCGGGGTCCGCGAGCGGCTCGATGCTGCCCGGCAACAGCGGCAGCCCCGCCTCGGTCATGGCCGCGCGCGCCGAGGTCTTGTCACCCAATCGGGCCATCACCGAGGCGGGCGGGCCGATGAAGGTGATCCCGTTCGACTCGCAGACCTCCGCGAAGTCGGCGTCCTCGGAGAGGAACCCGTAGCCGGGGTGGATGGCCTCGGCGCCGGTCTGCCTGGCCGCCTCGATCACCGCGGCGGCGTTGAGGTAGCTCTGCCTGGCCGGCGCCGGGCCGATCTGCACGGCCCGGTCGGCCATCCGCACGACGGCCGAGTCCCTGTCCTCGGTGGAGTGGACCGCGACCGTCCGGATCCCCAGCTCACGGCAGGCGCGGAGGACCCGGAGCGCGATCTCGCCCCGGTTGGCGATCAGAATCGTGTCGAACATGTGGAACCTTCCCAGCGGAGCTTGCGTCGCCAACACCGATTCGCGCGGGGGTCACGCGGCCTGGTCGAGCACCTCGTCGACGCCCGCGAGCCGGAACAGCGGCTGGCCGTACTCGACCGCCTCGCCGTCGCCGACCAGCACCTCCGCGATGCGCCCGCCCTTGTCGGCCTCGACCGGCAGCATGAGCTTCATGGCCTCGATGATGGCGATCTGCTGTCCAGGACTGATCTCGTCGCCCTCGGACACGAATGGAGCCGCACCCGGCGAGGCGGAGCGGTAGAACACGCCGACGGTCGCGGCGGTCAGCGTCTCGCCCGCCGGGAGCGGCACCGCGGCGACCGGCGTGAGGACGGTCGGGGCCGACGCCACCTGCGTGACCACCTCGGTCGTCGCCCAGCCCATCTCCACGGCCACGTCGCCCGCCCGCACGCTCAGCGAGCTCGGCGGCACCGGCGACGTGGCCAGCAGCTCCGCGGCGGTCCTGCGGACCGCGGCCAGCGCCTCGCCGAGGTCGGCGTGCCCGTCGGCGTGTTCCTCGGAATGGACGGCGCGCGGAAGTCGGTAGGTCATCTCTCGTGCCCTTCTCGGAAACGGTGGGGTGGCGGGTTGGTCAGGTGCCGGAGCCGAACGCGCGGAACCGGGCGCGGCGGTCGGCGACGAGCTGGTTCGCGTCGAGCGGCAGCAGCTCGGCCAGGCTGGCGAGCAGCGCGGCCCGCAGGTTCTGCCCCGCGGTGACGTGGTCGGCCTGCGTGCCGCCGGGCGGCTCGGGCACCACGCGGTCGACGATGCCGAGCGGCGCGAGCTCCGCGGCGGTCATCCGCAGCGCCTCCGCGGCCCTCGGCGCCGCGGCCGGGTCGTTCCACAGGATCGCCGCGCAGCCCTCCGGGCTGATCACCGAGTACACCGCGTTCGCGCAGATCAGGACGTGGTTGCCGACCCCCAGCGCGAGGGCCCCACCACTGCCGCCCTCACCGGTGACGACGCTGACCACCGGCACCGGCAGCTTCGACATCAGCCGGATGTTCTCCGCGATCGCGATGGCCTGGCCGTGCTGCTCGG
>WUUC01225820.1_pt1 | contig 12089 bp, 8 predicted proteins | sample 6278441 | NCBI WGS metagenome assembly WUUC01 (sample SAMN13675441, study PRJNA597444) | soil metagenome | isolation source: soil | place: USA: Washington | collected 2017-10 | reverse complement strand
TAGCTCAACCTCCCAAGCAAGTGAGTGATGAGCATCGCCGTTGAGCATGGAAGGTTCCAACTCACGGCGATCAACAAACGCAAGCGCATTATCTCCCTAATTAGGGAGATACGCAAGAGGGTATGCGCAACTCTTCCATCAGGAGGCAACTCCTGATGGGACGAAAGCGGCGCATCAAGCCGGAACGTTTAGCTGAAAAGCTGTTGCGGATTCGAAATGCTTTCGACTTGTCGCAGCCTCAACTAGTTCGACGCTTAGGTTTTGAAGATGTAATCGATTACCGGCGAATTTCAAAGTACGAGTTGGCAGAGGCTGAACCTCCTCTGCCAGTCTTGCTTCAATACGCCCGCGTCGCGGGCGCCCACATGGAAGATCTGGTAGACGACGAACTCGACCTCCCCGCAAAACTCCCCGGCACCGTCCGCCACCGCGGCCTCCAACGCAAACCCACCTCTCGCAAGCGATAATCCGATTCCTTTACATTTCTGACGCAGCTATTCATCCGACTTGTGTAATGGAGTCGGTACCCTTCGTGGTTGCGGTGTGTTCGTCCTGTAAATTCGTGAATCTTGAGCGCAGTTGCTGCCGGACTGGTCAGGCTCTTCGAGTGTGCAACTAGAAATGAGCAACTCACGAATCTATTACTGCTAAGTTTTATTTTCTCTCTATTGATTTCCAGCTCTTTCTCGTTGGAGCGAACGAGAGCGGCGCGGCGCACACTGGATTTTTATTTCATTGACGGTGAAGGGTTGGCGCAGCGACACGCATTGCCACTCCTGAGCAGAGTCTGTGTTTATAGGTGCGGTCTAGGGGTAGCTGTTGGCAGGGCACCTCTCGATACCTTGGTCGCTCACTGTAGCTTTGATGTCCAGCTGAACATTGGAAGGTTCTCTTGACCGCGGTAATACAAATGCCAAAACGCTGTGTTATTGAGCTTTTCTTCCAACACTGCAACATTTGGCTCTACATGCTCTGTTTGCTCTTTCGACGGAGCTCCACCCGTAAACTTTGTAGACTTAAGCCAGTATGTCTTTCCCGTATTGTCCATGAACTGAAAAAGATAATCCCCCTTGTCGCTCAACGTGTGCCGTTCACCCGGTCTGATCGTACTCACGCTCCAAATACGATCACGCGGACCTAGCACCATATATGAAATCCCCTGCGCGCCCTGATTTACAAGCGCGGTGATGTGCCAAGCATCACCACCTTGCTCACTCCCCTCTTGCTCCTGCTTCTTCTTCAACAATTCGGCATAGACGGCGGCCGGATTCAGTTCTGCGTTGGCTGGATGAGAACGGAAAGGAGGTTTCCCTTCAACATAGAGGTACACCAAAGAGGTGACAACGGCAGCAGCTAGAGTAGTGAGTCCCAAGAAAAGATTGCTATTTAGAAACTTAGCTGACCATGACGCGTGCGGTGCTTTCACCACAATAGGTTTGAGGCTCTTACGCCGTTTAGTTCGATTTTGTCTCTTTCTACTCACGGATAAAGCCACGGCGAAACATCCATAGAACCGAAACGGTGCGTATTAATCAGCGGTTATTAGCTTGATAATCAAAACAAACAAACAAGCGAACTAACTGCGTGAGATTGTACGCTCGGGCCTGCTCGTCTGAAAATTATTCACGACATACTTGCAGGGCAAAACCTTACCACCAAGATGCAGGTTGGCGCTACAACCCAATAAGACTGGTTCGGTCTCACGAGATCGTAGCGGCACCTAAAAACAGTTGACTCAGTAGAGAGAGTTCCCGCTCAAGAGGTTAGCGGCGATGATGCGATGAGTGGTTGAGTATCGCGGCATTGAAACGCTGAAGGCGTTGGCTAATTCCAGCCCAGCGCGGTGTCATCTCTGATTGCGGACATCTCCTTTATTCCTGAGCGGCACGCTTGTCTGAAGGTCACGTTTCCTTTAGCATAGTTTGTTATCAAAATCTCTTTGCCTGTAACTCACTATGTTGGCAGATGCACACCGGTCTTTAACTTTCCTTCACCTTTCCGATATTCATTTTCGAAGGGGAGAGAGCGGGGACGTCTATGATTTAGACGCTGACTTGCGTAATGAGTTAGAGAGAGATGTTGTTCAGGTGGTTCAATCAAAGCGTATGGTGGTCGATGGTATTTTGGTCACTGGTGACATCGCGTTCGCGGGGCAGAAAGAAGAATTTGACATAGCAAGCGAGTGGTTAGCATCGGTGTGTGACTTAGTCGGCTGTCCTCGTGAAGCTGTTTGGACGGTCACTGGCAACCATGATGTTGATCGTCAAGTAATAGAAGATAGTGAGACACTGCGTACCTACCACGAAAGACTTAGGGGAAGTAGCTATATTGATGACCAGATTGCCGCCTTTATGAAAGACGTTATCGCTCAGCGTGTACTGTTTGATCCTATTAGTCATTACAACAATTTCGCTGCGCGATTCGGCTGTGAATTCAATGCCAAGCAGCCCTATTGGGAACAAGACTTGGTGTTAAACGATGGATCTAAGCTTCGATTACGCGGCCTTAACACAACTCTTATTTCGTCGCAGAGTGACAACACGGCTGCGAACAAGTTAATCCTCGGCACTATCCAGTCGAAGCCAACAACGCTAGATGGAGTAACATATCTCACTTTGGGCCACCATCCACCGCAGTGGATGCGCGATGAGGATGAGGTAAACCTCAATTTAGAAACACGAGCAAGCGTGCAGCTATTTGGTCATAAGCACAAGCAGACGCTTCAATTAATTAACAATAGCTTGCGAATTATCGCGGGTGCAATTCATCCCAATCGAAGGGAACCCGAATGGCAGCCAAGGTATAATTTTATTTCTATTAGTGTCGACGCATTCGGCCAGGATCGCGAGCTCCACGTAAATACGTACCCTCGCGTTTGGAGCACTGAGGCCAATGTATTCGCGGCCGCTTTTGATACCCATGGCTCGGACGAACGCTTGCATTCTCTTCGGCTGGAGCCATGGCATCCTTTGGCTCTGGTTAAGGAAGCTGCCGGCGTCAATGCTGATGGTTCTAATGGAAATGCAAATCGCGAAGTAAATCAGCATAAGCCAGAGAGTGATGCCATGAACAGGGCGCGACGGTTAGCATATCGGTTCTACAGTCTCCCCTACGACGCCAGACTTGAAGTAGTCCAGAGACTTCGTCTTATCCGCGACGACGATGAGGACTTACAAGGGAACGAACTATTTAACCGTCTTCTCAGACGTGCTAAGGATGAAAATCGCCTGGTCCAGCTGTGGGATGATGTACAGAGAGCGCATGGCGACAACTTGTATTCGGATAATCCGTTCCGTGAGCAAACACCGGAATAAAAGATATGGCCATAAACAAATATTTTGCCGAGTGGCATAAGGCAGCCGACCTTGAGCCAAAAGCCGATGAACTTGAGAAGCGATGGCAGGCTGTGGAAGCGTTTGTGAAGAAAATCAAAATCTCCAACGCCCTAGAACTGGTGCGCCTTTTCTATGGACGACCAGCGCTGAGCAGCGATTTTGTTGACACTTACGCTGCGGTTTTTCAATCCAAAGACCCAACGTTCCCTGTTCGCCAGAATGCTTTGGAGCTACGAGTCCTTGCAGGCTCCACGATTGCCCACTTAGTGGGGACCACAAGAACAAGGGTTACAGATGCTGTCGCGTTGGCAATGCTTACATCGTTTTGTCAAGGGTTGAGACAGGAAGTTCTCAATGCCGACATCATCGATATGGCACGCAGTTACCTAGCAAAAGAGTCGGTCGTAGTTCGTGATGTGGCTGAGAACTTAAATGTGGAAGAGCCCGACGTCGATCTAGAAGATTTGCTGGCGGCGCTAACGGCGGCGGCGGTCGGAAGCAACATGGCAACAATAAAAGTGCCTCTCACACCGCCGTTTGAGAAGCTTGCGCAAGCAATCTCAACTTTGTCTGAATCTGTGAACAAAATCGCCGGGGAAATGGCCGCTGTAATAAAGATACGACGTGAAGAATCCGACATTTTGTGGTGGGTTTTCGGTGGATACAGCCGGGATTTAGGTACCCGTATTAGCGGTCTTATTCCAGCATTTGCTGCTCTAGTGTCGGGCAAAGAACTTGCTGACCTCGTGAAGCTGATTCCTGGGCCGCTTGCCTCAACCGCATTTCTCGACAAGTTATTGGATTCCACTGATCCAAGTGTTTTAGGCTCTGTGTCTATCAAGGAGGGAGTTGATGCGACACCACGAGAGTGGAAACAAGATTTGATTACGGAGATAGGTGAACTTGAAGACTTGTGCCCGCTGCACTTGGCATTAAAAACATCACTCGCTGTGGAGAAGGCCTCGGCATGGCTTCCGCATTTCAATCGTAGTAGTGGGTTGAAGGGTAAAGGTGTTATGCCTTTAGTCGGGCTCGCAAATCAGATGTACGACGAGCGAATGCTTATAAGGGCCGTGAGGGTCGCGAACTCGTGAGGAGGGATCGGCTTACATGTCAGAAGTAATCACTCATCATTGTAAGGAGCCGAAATGTACTGTCGGTACAACAGCGAAATGCATTGAGGGATTGCCCCTCGCCGATTGTCCTAACTATTTGGGATCAGAGGCATTCGAATCAGACTCTGAAATTATTAATGAGCCGTTTGAAGCAGAATCCACTGCTGGAGATGAAGGGGCCGACCAAATGGTCGATCTCCCAGACGGTTCCGACCTCAATCCAGGCACGGCAGCCCGCGTCACGCGATCTCGATTAACAAGAGTGGTGGTGATAGCAGGGGATCAAGACTCGGGAAAAACTACGCTAGTGTCATCTCTCTACGAGCGACTACAAGAAGGTTCTTTTTCAGGGTACAACTTTGCGGGTTGTGATACTTTTCCGGGCCTGGAGCGAAGATGTTTTCCATCGCGAATTGAGTCGGATCAAATCAATCCAGATACGACTCGGACACCACGGGGGCATGGTCAATCACTCTTACACCTACGCCTGCGGATAGAAGACTCTAGTCGACCAGGGCAGGATCTCCTTCTCTCCGATATTTCGGGGGAATTCTTTAGGGACGCGTGCGACTCAACGGAAGGATGTACTCAACTAAAAATCTTGCGGCGCGCTGATCATGTCGCCCTATGCATGGATGGTGAAAAACTGGCGAGTGCGCGATATCGACATGAGGCCTTTCAGACCGGAAAGCTACTTCTCCAAAGCGCCCTCGACGCCGATATGATCGGGCGCAGAACCTACGTTGACGTCCTGTTTACAAAACGTGATCTACTCGGGTCTCCGAACGATCCCTCGGTGCGTAAATATCTACACAACATCGCTGAAGACCTTAAACGAGGTTTGGCCGAGAGACTCGGTCGACTCCGGTTTTTTGAAATCGCTGCGAGACCTACTCGGCCAAACTTTCCGTTTGCGTTTGGCTTGGATCGAATTTTACCCTCATGGCTCGAGGACACCCCCCTATACGACCAGTCGCCAATCGACTTGCGCGCTCTTGCTGCTTCCATGGCGCAAAGAGAATTCGATCGTTATTTACTGAGAAGATAGGGGAGTTTTCGGCTTCGACTTAATCAGACCAACCCTTGCCGCGTTAGATGCATAAGCAACTCATCATCGGCTTACCAGAAACGGGAAAAACAACTTTTCTCGCCGCACTGTGGCATGTGGTCACCTCGAAGGAGGTTTCTGAGTCACTACGATTGCTCCGGTTCGAGGGAGACCGTAAACATTTAAATAAGATCCGGAAGGCTTGGCTAACGTTTAAGGAGGTGGGTCGTACAGTCCAAGCTACCGAGCAGATCGTTACCATGAGACTAACCGCTCCTAATGGAGCGGAACCAGTGGAGATAGTCTTTCCGGACATGTCCGGCGAATCCTTCCGCCAACAGTGGGTGGATCGAAAATGGACTAAAGAGTATGACGCGTTGGTGAGTGAGGCAACGGGCATACTGCTGTTCGTCCATTCAATGAAGGCGATGAGTCCAGTGAGGATAGACTCCGACATGGCCGATGCGGTCTCTGCTCTGAGTGGTCCAGAGGACATGGAGGACGATGCTTCAGCCATCGACCTGGAACCATCACTATTGCAGTGGAATCCAAAACACACGCCGACGCAGGTTCAGCTGGTCGAGTTACTTCAATTTGTGGACCAAAGGCGCCAAGATTGGCGCATTCTACCCGTCGCTGTCGTAATCTCTGCGTGGGACTTGGTTACGGGAAATTATGAAACGCCTGAAGACTGGCTCTCACGCCGCTTGCCCCTTCTCGATCAATATCTAAGATCAAACGTTGAACGTTTCCCAGCACGGGTGTACGGAATCAGCGCGCAGGGAGCGCCGCTGGAAGGCGACTTGTCAGCGCTCGAGGAACATGAACATCAGTCAGACCGCATTATTGTGGTGGGAAAAGACTGCGCAGCCCACGATATTACTGCCCCGATAAAGTGGGGAATGGGAGCTGACTAAGCCATGTACGCGGCGGAAAAGACGATAACCATCCACCAATGCCTGCATGGATATAGCGATGGCCATCAACTATTACATAGCTCGACAAGACTTTCTCCTAAGGTCGATCAGCTACTCTTGACCATGAGCGACATGTCCGGGCCAACTATGGTAACCGGCTTTCAGCGCTACCTGACTGGATATCCCGTTATAGGATCAAATTGGTACGGACTAGCGCAGACATGGTATGCAGGTGAAAAGCGACGACCGGGATGTGTGTGGACTCAAACACTACTGATTGATAACCCCGACCTGGCCAGAATTAGAGATCTAAGAGTGCTGTTAAATTGTTTTGTGAAACCTTCTCAATCAGATGAACGGTTGAGGTACTCGACCCCAATAGAACTAGACCTTAACTTATACTCAGAGAGCACCCTTCGGCCGCCTAGCATTGAATTGATTTCGCAGATACTTCAGGGGCTGTATGAAGAGCCCGCGGAGCCAGTGTATGTCCCCGGGAACAGTTCCGAAGAGTACACCGAGATGGTGCTACAAATCTGGAATCAGCAATATTCAAAGTTGCGTCGTTCTTTCACGTTCTGCACGGGCTCCCTAGCAAACAGAAAAGTTCTCGGTCGCCCTCTGGATCTGCAGGTCATACCTTCAGCAATGGGTAGACATATTCAGCGAGAGGTTCCACATGGGATCTTTATTGACCCGAAGGTAAGCGAAATAACAGGTGTGAACGCTCCTCCCCGGTGGCTCAAAACGGCGGTCGAAGATCTCTACTCTTCCAGCAAAAGTTATGTTCGACCTTTTCTGATGTTGTTTGGCGCCGACGCGCCCGAAGGCAGGGGCCCTTTTCGTGGTCTGCTTGAAATGTACACTCAGATCGCCGCAGTGAAAGACACCGAAGCCTCGCTTAATGAAGTTATCGGTGTTATCGCAGAACAATATCCCGACTCCAACCAGGGCACGCTCTTAAAGCAAACGCTGCTAGGTAGCGCGGTTTCAAAACAACCCTTCCTACCGCACTTCTTAGAAAAAGAGATTTTGAAAGAGCTTTCCATAACACGCCATTTCGCTGCATTTGACGCTGAAGCTTTGAAACTTCACGAGCGGGCTAAAAAATTGGCATCTCAGCAGTCGAATGGCTCTTGGGAATTAATCATTGAACTCTTGAACCATGAGGTAAACCCTCTTGGAGAAACTATCATCGCGGGTGTGTCGGAAGGTTCTTTACCAGGGGATATTTTCAATTTGGTGGCGGAAAGGTATGAACTGCTTTTTGTTTTTCTCAAGAGTAATCCTTCATTGTTCAGTACCCCCCATATTTGGCAAGACTCTAGAGATAGGCAAAAGGAGTTATATGACTTAGTTACTGCAAGATTGAACAGCGGCGAATTAGATATTCAAGATATTGTCTCGGCAATGCTTGATGCAGAGTCGGACGCCGTCGCTCAAGACGTGATTCGTCACCATGGTAGTCGAGCTGTGCGAGCTGTTTTGGATTGGCTAGATTCTTCTGACGAAAAAGTTGTGGGGGAAAACTGGGAGGTGGCACTCACCTATAGGCCAGATGACGTCCTCCGCTGGCTAAAAACTGCTTCGGATCCCCGTATTTCAACACTCGCTTTCCTAGCGTGCTTACTAGACCCTCACTCTGCTCAGGTTATAGGGCTCGGTACGGGCAAGTGGTTGCCGCTATCGCAAGTAGAACCGAAACAGCTTGTGTCCCCAAGGCGAATTCGGGCTATGGCGTTTCTCTTGGCTTTAAGTTTTAACAATCCCGACATCCACTCTCCCGAACTAGCGGTTGGGGTCTTTCAAGTGGTTCATGATGCTGCAGCGCGCGATAACTTGCCATACGCTAGCTGGCGTTTCCTAGCTTATAAAGCGCCCTCTTTATCGTGGTGGGGCGAATGGGACAGGTGCAAGAGACTCCGGCACGCGTTACTGGATCATTTCATTCGATATAATTGGAATCCGCAGTTATTCCTTCAGGCTTTTCATCGCATTGAAACGTTCAAGCAAATCCTCGAAGGCCACACCAAGAAAAGCAGAGAAGGGAAATTTCTCTACGGGCTAGCGCGAGAAGTTGAGAATGGTGGAGTAAGCGCTACCAAAGAACAGCGTCATGCGCTGTTGACCGATCTCTAATCCATGGCTCGCGGGACTGATTTCATTGCGTTTACAGGCGGGAAACTCCTTCGACCGCTCCTCTGATGGACGACCAAATAAAATACCGGACAAAAGCCGTGTTCTGAGTCTAATTGGGCTTAATAAAAATGTTTTGGTTGCTCACAGTGGGATTACAATTGGGTGACGTACTATCACCTCGGTTCGCTTGGCTGCAGGAGCGGGAGAAACATGGAAACTGCCGCGTGACTCGATGAGGACGAGGTGGTTTTATGAAAACACACCGTCACTGCCAGCGCGTTGGCGCTTGTGCTCGTCAGCCCGAACTACCCCCAAACGAATGTTAATAAACCCGCGCCGGTAGTGGAGCCCTTGACTGCAAACCAGGGCGGGATGAGCACCATCGCAGTTCGACGGTCGCTCGTTGGTGTCAGTTTGAAGAGCGATCCACGAAATGACACGAACCGACACGAGAAAAGTGAGGAGTGAAAAGCAAAAGCGTTCGCAGTTCGTGTGATTTGTGGATCGTCTTGTAGCTAACAAAAAAAGCGATCCACGAAGTACACGAAACGACGCGAAAAAAGTGAAGAGTGAAGTGGGAAAGGCAAGAATGCGGCTCTTCTTTACTCGTATCGCAGCGCCACTATTGGATCGACTTTTGTGGCACGACGCGCGGGGATGTAGCTGGAAAACAGTGAAGCGTGAAGAGTGAGAAGTGAAGAGCAAGAGCTACAAGTGAAGAGTGAAGAGTGAAGAGTGAAGAGTAAGAATGTTCGCAGCTGATTGATCCGGAGGCTTACGTCTCCAGGCTTTATGCTTTCACCTGCTTCGTAGGTTAATCGTGCGCCTTCTCGCACGGTCGGAGTGCGCGGCCGGGATTACTGAAAACGGTACTGCATTACTCTAAGGCCCCAATCTCCTCGGGGACGTTACCGCCGCTTTCGCGAATACGTTTGATCATTTCCTGGTGGAGCCAAATGTTCATTTCAGCCGATCCATTCAACGCGCCGGTGTACCCCCACTCCTGAGCAAGTTTCTTGCGGGCACCTAAAGTGCTGTCAAGGTTCAGCAGCTTCATGAGATCAACGATCGAGTTCGGCCAGTCAAGGCTTCTCGTCTTCGTCTTGGCGCGTTCCATCAGGACCGCATTGATATCGACATTTGCGGATGGTGAGTATTCCTTCTCAAAAAGCTTTTCCTGTGCGACCCATGCCACGTTCTCCCGATGGGATGTGCGACTAAGATCGAACAAGAGGATTTGGGGCTCGGGAAATCCCTCTAAGTAGTACTTTACCTTGAGCTGGTAATCATCCTGTACATGCGCGGGCCGGAGCGATAGCACAGCAACGCTTCGAGAACAGAAATGATGACTTATCTGAGAGGTGTAGACGCCACGGGCGCCCAGCGTGACTGCCTTGCTTGCGTGGCGGTACACGGCCTCGAGCAACCAATTGAAAGGAGAGTAAGAGACAGAGCTGGAGGTGATGTGGGGAATCGAGGACCGGCCAGCATGATCCGGATCGCTCGAATAGATGTTCGCGTATCCCGACGTATGAATATCACCGCTCAGTATTATTACGCCTACAGAATGATCCTCGTCATTCTGTAGTCCGAACAGGAAATTGAGGAGGTCATCGGTTTGAGCGGCATTCTCTTTCGATCCCCATGAATCCTTTATATCGTCCCTGATATCACCAAGTGACTTACCAAATTTCGTTTGTAGTCCCTTACCCCACTTGCTCCCTCTAGAAATAAAGTCAACCAACTTCATCACCCACGGCCATGCTGCCACCGTGAGATCCTCAACGACTGGACTTCCATGAGAGAGGACTACAGGACTGACCACGAACAGCGTATTCATGTCCCGTTTGTTGTCTTCAGCCCACTTGCGAATCCGGCGGGCCTGATCGGGTGTCAGCAGTCGGTGGAGCCGTAGATTGCGGTTCGTCCGCAGGTCCATTAAGACAAAGCCCCACTTTCCGACCCTAAAGCAGAAGTCGAGCCCGTCCCTCGGATTATTGGCGAGCGTAGGAGGATTTCGGCTCCCCTGCATTATTGAGAAGGCCTTAAACGCTGCTTCGAATAGCCGTTTCCATTCCGGCTTAAACTCGGCCGTATCGCCGTCGAACGAACTCGCTTCCGATCCCCACCCGTCCGTTATGTCGTGGTCATCCCAGATCATTACGGCAGGCAACGAACACATGACTCGCCTATAGTGTATGTTGCTCCAGAATCGACGATAAGCACTGAGATAGTGACGAAGGCGGCCGTCCTCCGTTTCCTCCTGCAGAATTTTGTCCTGCCATTCGTCAGCGTAGACCTGGTCGCCGACAAGCAAGGCGAAGCGCACCTTTTCGTTGCTCTCCCGTGCGATTATCTGCGGCAGGTCCGCCCACACTGCATGCCCTTCGAACCCGTCCAGTTGGGAAACGGTCGGATTATGGCAGCTCATCACCACGAAATCGATTTGCGCGTTGGGGTCAGCAGATAGTGTACGAAAGTTCAGATCTTTTTCAGTGAGCCCTTGGAGAGGAAGCGGTAGTGAGTGCGCCTGGTTGGTCCAAAGCCTGTAGAAATACTTCGTGTCCGGCGAAAGGCCCTCGATAGTGACGCAGTCGGTAAACAGCCTTTCCTGCCGCAGTGTCAGCGTCGCGCTTGTAAACTCTCGCGTGTCAGGTGCGTTTGGATGCAACGTTACGTAGATGACTTCGTGGGATCCTTCGAAATGCAGCCAAATTTTTATGCTGTTCGCGGTGACATGGCCCAGGAAAGGCCCGAGCAATTTAGGCTCGTTTGGTCGCGACATAGTGGTAGCGGTCTCGGTCATTTGTCAGTCGTTTTAGAGCGTTTGCTGCCCGTATTTTAAATCCTCTAACCACGAATGGTCTAACGCCTTGAAGCTATGCGGACTTGTCGCCCGGCTCGCCGCCAGTGTCGATGCGCAGGTTGGGGCTTTCTACCGGATTAAAAAATTAATATCGACAAAGCCGTCCCCTAACCCCTCCCAATGGGACGGGGAACACAAAAATAGAAGAGCAAAAGCAATCGACGAAATAATACGAAAAGGGGGCCGAGACCAAAATCATTTGAGCGCGCGGACGGAAGGTCAGAGCCCTTCCGCACATCGGGCGGCACAGCCGAAGCCGCTCAAGGTTATCTGGTTACAGTCAGGAAGGGTGGCTTGCCCCCGCCTCAAGGTTCATAACTTCCAAGATTGAGATAATCAAGACTTAAGGCGGGGGCAAGCCACCCTTCCTTACCTTGAGACTATGGACCTGGCCCCGTCTCAGGGATCGGTGAATGCCTGGCAAGACTCAAAAAGCGATCCACGAAATACACGAAGCGACACGATAAAAGTGAAGAGTGAATAGTGAAAAGTGAAAAGTAAGAATATTGTGGTTCCGCGCATCAAGCGAAAGCCGCTGGGAACACAAAAATTCACTCGTATCTCAACGCCACTATCGGATCGACTTTTGTGGCTCGGCGGGCGGGGATGTAGCTGGAAAACAGTGAAGCGTGAAGAGTGAGAAGTGAAGAGCAAGAGTGCGAACGCACT
>WUUC01141693.1_pt1 | contig 12094 bp, 7 predicted proteins | sample 6278441 | NCBI WGS metagenome assembly WUUC01 (sample SAMN13675441, study PRJNA597444) | soil metagenome | isolation source: soil | place: USA: Washington | collected 2017-10 | reverse complement strand
GAGGACGCAGGGCAGGCGGTCGAGATTGATGTCCCGCCGACCTATCAGCAGACGGATTTCCGGTCGACCCGATTTTGGAAGTTGCGGGGGAAACTTGATGTTCCGAAGGAGCGCTTCATCTCGTATCCCGCGGCTGCTGCTGATGGATCCGATCTTTACGGCTGGGCTGGTTGGGATCACGCGGAGCGGGCGCAGGCGCTAGCCGGCCGCATCGCCGCCGCCCAGGACAGAGAAGGCGCCCCCGACGCTATCGTCGCCCAGCTCCTCGACGGGCTCGCCGAGCTGTTGCCGTGGGTTCGTCAATGGCACCCCGACATCGACCCCACCTACGGCTCCGCTCTGGGCGACATCTACACCAACTTCCACCAGGACCGCACACAAAGGATCGCGGCTGGAGCGCAGGCATAGGCCCCGGCTCGGTAGCTTCGTGACGCACTCATGACTCTCCTCAAAGACGTAATTGACATCCCCGAGCACGTCGGCAAGGGAGACTTCGTCTTCACGCTCGAGAACGCCGTGGACCATCCCGAGCAGGTTCTCAAGGACTACGTGGTCACCGAGCAGCTGAAGCTCTGCTTCGACCAGGCGCTCGACCTCATTAAGTCCGCGATCGAATCGCGCGAGAGCCGCGCTAGCTACCTCCACGGAAGCTTCGGCAGCGGCAAGAGCCACTTTATGGCAGTGCTCTATCTGCTGCTTTCCCACGTCGCTGACGCCCGTGGGGTGCCCGAGTTACAGGGGCCGCTGTCAGAGCACGACTCGTGGCTGCTGGGCAAGAAGTTCATGCTCGTCCCAGTGCACATGATCAACTCGGGAGCCGATCAACTCGAGGACGCGGTTTTCACGGCATATGTCGATCGCGTTACCAACCTGCATCCAGATGCCCCGACTCCCGCGGTCTACGCGTCTCAGCCTCTCATCACCGACGCACTTCGAATGCGCGGTCAATTCGGCGACGAGAAGTTCTTTGCCACTCTCAACGACACCGCAGGTGGCGAGCCGTCGGGCTTGGGCAAGCTCGCGGGGACAACCTGGACGCCCGAAACCTTCGACGACGCTGTCGAGGCCAAGCCTGGGACGCCCAGTCACGACGCTCTCGTTAGCGCGCTGGTCGCCGGGTTGTTCACCTCATATGCCGATGTGGCTGGCGAAGACAAGTATGTCTCGTTTGACCAAGGCCTTGACGCCATGTCGCGGCATGCGAAAGAGCTCGGTTACGACGGTCTCATCCTGTTCCTCGACGAGCTGATCCTCTGGCTGGCGACGCGGATCGCCGACATGACCTTCGTTCAGCGTGAAGGACAGAAGCTCACCTCGCTGCGCGAGGCACCCATTGAGCAGCGACCTGTGCCGATTGCGAGCTTCGTGGCACGCCAGCGTGACCTGCGCGAACTCATCGGCGAGCACTATCCGGGCGCGCAGCAGCTTGGTTTTCACGACGCTCTCGCATATTCGGAGGGCCGTTTCTCGACCATCACTCTCGAGGATCGCAACCTCCGCGCGATCGCCGAGAAGCGGGTGCTGAAGCCGAAGAACCAGGAAGCGAAAGCCGAGATCGACGCTGCCTTCGAACAGACCGTCAAGTCGGGCGACGACGTGCTCGAGGTGTTGCTCGGCAAGTCCGCGAGCCAAGAGGAGTTCCGAGCCGTTTACCCGTTCAGTCCCGCGTTCGTCGACACACTTGTGGCCGCGTCCTCAGCCCTCCAGCGGGAGCGAACGGCGATTCGAGTGATGATCCAGCTGCTGTCGGATCGACGCGACGAATTCAAAGTCGGCGACCTGATCCCAGTCGGCGACCTGTTTGATGTTCTCTCGGGCGCCGACGAGCCCTTCAGCCAGGAGCTCAAGCACCAGTTCCAGGCCGCACAGAGTCTGTATAGGACACGGCTTCGCCCGCAGATAGCCCCTGACGAGGGTGCTCTAACCGGTGCCGCAGCTGCCGAGGATCGGCTCGTGAAGACGTTGCTGCTTGCGGCGCTTATCCCGGATGCTGAACCCCTGCGCGGATTGACGGCCTCTCGGCTCGTGGCCCTAAACCACGGAACAATTGCGACGCCTATCGCCGGGGAGGAAACATCGGTCGCGCTGACGGCTCTGCGCCGGCTGCGGGGCAACGTCGGGCAGCTGAAGATCCAAGAGGGTGTTGGCGACCCGACGGTCCAGATCGAGCTGTCGGGTATCGACACAGAGCGCATCATCGAAAGTGCGCGGGGCGAGCTCGACAACAGCGGCGCCCGTCGGCGTTTGATCCGCGATTTCGTTCGCGAGCAGCTCGGCCTGGCGGGCTCTGACGCGCTCTTCACGCGATACGGACTCGAGTGGAGAGGGATTACTCGAGAGGTCGAGATCGCACTCGAGAACGTGCGCGAGCTTTCCGCGGACCGAGCGAAGGTGAGCGGCGATGAGTGGAAGCTGGTCATCGACTTCCCATTCGACGTCGAGAGCGCTGGGCGCAGTGATGACGAAGCCCAGATCGAGAAGCTCAAGAGCGACATCGAAACCCGCACGGTCTTCTGGCTCCCTGCATTCATCACCCGATCGGTTCAACGTGACATAGGTCTGCTGGTCACGATTACTGGGCTCCTGGCCGGCGACCGGCTGACCGCGCATGCGGCTCACCTCAGCGTCGCCGAGAGGGACAAGGCCCGCCAGCTGCTCGAGAGCCAGAAGAGCCAGCTCGATAACACGGTGAAGGACGCGCTCGCGCAGGCGTATGGCCTCGCGAACCCGAAGCCGGAGACGATCGAAGGGCAGGAGAAGCCTGTGTTCGCGTCCCTCGATCCCGCACTCGACGACATTCGACCGCCCATTGGGAGCGACCTACGAACGGCCGTGGATTCCCTCTGCGATCAGCTGTTCAGGAGTCAGTTCCCCAATCATCCAGTGTTCGGGGAGCGCATCACCGGTTCGAAGCTCCGGAAGGTTTGGGCGCTAGTTCAACGAGCGGCCGAGAACGAGGGTGGGCGTCTCGACGATCTCGACCGCCCCGAACGGACCCTGTTAAAGAACATTGCCGAACCACTTGAACTTGGGGAGATGCACGAGGGACCATTTGTGCTGAGCACCGCCTGGCGCGAGCGCTTCGTCAAGGCGCAGGCTGCGACAAATGTAGAGACGCCCACGGTGCGCGATCTTGGAGAGTGGACCGAGCAGCCCGAGGCACGCGGGCTGACGCGAGAACTACAGGATCTCGTGATCCTCACCTATGCCGCGCAGGGGAACCTGAGCTTCGAATTACACGGCGGACCGTACGCGCCGAAGGGCCCGGGAGACCTGTCCCAGGAGCTGGAGCTCAAAGAAATCGAGCTTCCGTCCCAGGATGAGTGGGATACCGCGGCAAACACGGCCTCGGCGCTGTTCGGGGAAGCCATTCCCTCACTCCCGACGGCGCAAAACCTGGCTCGTTACGGCGACTCGGTCCGGGCGCATGCGGCTGACTTGAAGGAGGATGCGAGCAAGCTTCTCGCCGCCCTCGAGGGCACACTGACGCCAACACTGGGTCTTAGCCACGAGTCTCCCCGCGCACGTGCGAGTCGTGAGGCAGCCGAACTTGCGAAAGCGCTCACGGCGGGAGATGGTCCCGATTCATTCCGGCTATTGACGACGCTCGAACCGAGCTGCACCCCGCAGGAGCTAGGCCGCACGCTCGCCCAGGCAGACGCTGCTGGCCGAGCGATCCGAGAGGCGAACTGGGAAATTATCGGCAAGGGCGTCGAGATGGCACGGGACGGTGACGCTCGCGCGCAAGACGCTCTGAAGCAGCTCGAGGAGGCGGCGACGCGTACCGAGATGGAGGTACCACTCGCACCAGCGCTCGATGCAGCGGAAGGGGCTTTCACCGCGATCATCGTCGAGCGACCTGTGGACCTCCCGCCACCTCCGGACCCGTCCAGCAAGGCCCTACGGGACCTGTCGGTTTCGGACGCAAGGAAGGCGCTCGATGAGCTCGAGAACCCGGACGACGCCATCGTCGACCTCACAATTCGAACTCGCGCGCGCGAAGCTAAATGACCGGGGCCGCAATGGAGGGGACCGTCAGGGTCCTGGCCAGCGCGGCCTTTGAGCGGTATCGCGATGCAGTCGCCGTTGCGTTCGCAGCGGACGGATGGAATGGAAAGCCCGCGATTGCTGTCAACGGCGGCAAGAACGTGCCTGTCTATTGGTGCGGATCGGTCCTCGAGTTCCGCGAGCGTCTGGCGGACGCGACGCCGGAGGAGCCGGTCATTCTCTTGACGTCACAGCCCGAGCCGGACCTTGGGCAGGACGCGCTATGCCTTCTGGCGGGGCAAAGACTGCGAAAACTCGGGGTGTGGGAGCCACTGATGGCCGCGTTCAATGCGTCGACCATTGCTCCTCCCGTTCGCCGCAACGAGGAGCTCGGGGCGGCTCTAATGCGCGTTGTGCCCAGCGCCGGTTATGAACCCGCTCCGAACGGGGTCATAACCGCAGAGTATGCGTGGTCCGAACTCGCACGGGCGGTTCTGGGCGTCGCGCCAGCGGGTCCAGTGGAACTCATGACGCTCGTTGCCAAACCGGAGATAGCACCCAAGTTCGCGCCGACGGCCGACGAGAAGGTGAACGATCTATTGCCGGACCTCATCGATTCGCTGCACGGCCCGGTCGGGCCGGCCGCCGGGCCGATCTTGTCGGCGGCGGCTGCCGGTTACGCCTCGCAGCTAGTGCCGCTGGGCCTCGCGGCGGAGGTCGTCTTTTCGGCTCACGATGCGAGTGCACTGGCCGAAGCGGTGGGTCGGTTCGAACGGTTCTTCAGTGTCCCGATTACCGCTCAAGGTTGTCTGGAGATGGCATCGGCCGCCCGGGGCTTAGTTGAGGTCGCGGACGAACCACAATCGAGCTCTTGGGCCCAATCGGCCGAGGAGATCCTGCAAACCGTCAAGGCCGAAGACTTCGCGTGGATCAGCTCGACGCTCCCGTCGGGATTTGAGCAGCGTCTCGAACGATTCGGCGAGGCGATTGAGCTTCCCGCGGCAGCGGATCGGCTTCCGACGGTGCGAGAGGCCCTGGGGTCGGTGCTGGCGCATGCGCTTGCCGCCCGATCGAAACGGCGAGTGCGCGCCGCGCAAATGGCCGGCCGGCTGTGGCTCTTCCTCACAGGGGACGAATCTGTGGCTACGTCCTTCGGAGATGCGGCAACTCGCCACGTGCGGGAGGGGGGCTTCGTGGATCTCGCGCGAGAGGCGTTCGACCAAGAAGAGCCAAGCACCTCGCTCGCCGCGGCGTATGGGTCGTTGGTAGCGGAGGTGGATAGCCGTCGCGAAGCCCGCTCGATCACATTCGCTCAGCTCCTAGCGGCTGCGACCGGCGCCGACAGCTTGGGACCGTGTGTTCCTGTGGAAGATGCGCTGCGCGCAGTTGTGCTGCCGCTCGCGCTTGTAAAGAACGTCCTGCTCGTGGTTCTTGACGGGCTGTCCGAGGCGGTGTACCGCTCGGTGGGCGCGGACCTCCAGCGCCGTGGGTGGTCCGAGGTGGACCCAGACGGCGGTGCGCGAGCACCCATGGTCGCGGTCCTGCCGAGCGTCACAAAGTTCTCGCGCACGAGCCTGCTCGCTGGTCGCCGCACTAGCGGCGCACAGGCTGTCGAGCGTGATGGGATGGACGAGGTGCTCCGTCCAGCAGGGAGGTCCGCGCTCCATCACAAGGCCGACCTGTCGGATAGGGATGGCATCGCCGAAGACGTTGCGGACCAGGGGCTCACCGTAGTCGGCGTCGTGATAAATGCGATCGACGATCTGCTCGACAAGGGTGACCAGCTCTATCCAGATTGGTCGGTTGACGCCATCGGGCCGCTCGGATGGCTGCTCGCCGAGGCAGAGTCGAGTGGTCGGGCCGTCGTGATCGCGGGCGACCACGGCCACGTGCTGGAGCGCGGGACCGAGTACCGCCCGGACGACGGGGGAGGCAGTCGGTGGCGATTGGTGGAGCCGTCGGCCGATCCCGTGGCTGACGAGGTCAGGCTCGAGGGGCCGAGGGTCCTGGCGGGCGACGGGGCGGTCATCTGCCCGGCCGTCGAGGGAGTGCGGTATCGGCGCCGGTCGGCCGGCTACCACGGCGGGGCGACACCGCAAGAGGTGATCACTCCGCTTGCGGTCCTCCTCCCGCCGGGCGTTGAGGTCGATGGGTGGCGCTTGGTCAACGAAGCAGAACCCGACTGGTGGCTTCTCGAGGAAGACGTACCCGTCCATGTGACCCAGCTTCCTTCGAGCTCACGTGGCCCCGTCAACCAGGAGGCGCTGTTTGGGGAGGCCCAGAGGGTCCAGGCGCCGAAGTGGATCGACGACCTGCTGCAGACGGACCTCTACAGGTCGAACAAGGAGCGGCAGCACCGGCCGCCGCCGGAAGAGAAGGTGATTGCGCTGCTTGAGGAACTCGAGCGCAAGAGCTTCGTGGCGGCAGATTCCGCTGCTGCACGCGTGCTGCGGGTTCCGCAGCTCCGAGTGGCTGGCGTCGTCGCGTCGATCCAGCCGCTGCTCAACGTCGAGGGCTATCAGGTGTTGAGTCGCGACAGGGAGACTGGCGAGATAAGGCTCGACCGCGAGAGCCTCCGAGCGCAGTTCGGCGTTTGATCTCACCGCAACGCAGGGACGACATCCTCCACGCGCTGCGGCGCGGCACGGTTCCGCAGGCTGGCTTGGACATGCTTGCCGTTGGACTCGACCGGTTTCAGCCGACGATCGACGAGGATCTAGAACGTCTGGGGCGCGGGGGCGCGTTCTTCAAGGCCGTCCGCGGCGAATACGGCAGCGGCAAGACTTTCTTCGTCCGCTGGTTGGCCGAACGCGCAAACGCGCGCGGTTTTGCCACCTCTGAGGTTCAGATCAGTGAAGGGGAGACACCACTTCATCGGCTGGAGACCGTCTATCGCCGGATCATCGAGCGGCTCGCGACCTCCGACCAGCAAACGGGAGCGTTCCCTTCGGTGGTCGAGCGGTGGTTCTTCGCACTTGAGGAGGACGCGATCGCGTCTGGTGAGGCCGATCCCAATGACGAACCAGGTCTGCTCGCAGCGACCGAGGCGCGGGTGGAACGCCGTCTTGCCGACGTTAGCGCGAAGACCCCGGCGTTTGCCGCGGCACTTCGCGGCTACCGGCAGGCCTCGCTCGAGGGCAACCGGGCCGAGGCGGAGGCCCTCCTGGCTTGGGTCGGTGGGCAGCCGAACGTGGCAGCCGGGGCGAAGCGCCGGGCGGGGCTCAAGGGTGACCTGGATCATTTCGGCGCGCTTGGTTCTCTGCGAGGACTCACAACGATCGCCGCCGAAGCGGGACATCACGGTGTGATCGTTTTTTTCGACGAGGTAGAGACCCTTCAGCGGGTGCGCTCGGACGTGCGTGAGCGTGCGTTGAACGCGCTGCGCCAGCTAATAGACGAGCTCGACGCTGGGACATTCGGTCCACTCGGGCTCGTGATAACCGGGACGCCGGCATTTTTCGACGGCCCCCAGGGAATTCGCCGGTTGCCCCCGCTCTCTCAACGACTGCACGTCGACTTTGGGCCGGACCCGCGACTGGACAACCCGCGGGCCCCCCAAATCCGTCTGGCCGGATTCAACATCGAGGGACTGATCGAAATCGGCACGCGCGTCCGCGACCTGCACGCAATGGGTGCGCCCGATCCAGAGCGGATCACACGCGTTGTTGACGACGACTTGATCGCCGACCTCGCGCGCGGCGTCACCGGCGAGCTTGGCGGGAAGGTGGGGATTGCACCACGGCTCTTCCTTCGCAAGCTCGTGCTCAACGTTCTCGATCGGGTCGAACTGATCGAGGGCTTCGACCCGCGCGAGCACGAGCTTGCGCTGTCCGACTCCGAGCTGACGGAAGTCGAGCGAAATGCGCGGCGGGGCGAGGACCCTAATTCGATCGACCTCGACCTTTGAGCTTCGACCGGCTGCACCCAGCACTTCAGCACCACATCGTCAATTCCTTGGGCTGGACGCAACTTCGTCCCCTGCAAGAGGCGGCCGTCGGACCGGTCCTGTCCGGCGAGGATGTGTTGGTTGTTGGACCTACCGCAGGTGGAAAAACCGAAGCCGCCGCGCTTCCTCTTTTGTCGCGCATGCTCAGCGAGGACTGGAACGGGCTCAGCGCACTGTACGTCTGCCCGTTGCGTGCGCTCGCGAACGATATTGAGGTTCGCCTCGGTTCGCTGTTTGGGCTGGTTGGCAGGACGGTCGCGGCCTGGCACGGCGACGTTGGTGACAGCAAGCGGAAGGCGATCCTCCGGGAGCCGCCCGATCTCCTGATTACCACGCCCGAGTCACTTGAGGTGATGCTTGTGTCGCAGCGCGTGGAGCATCAGCGGCTGTTCCGGGATGTTCGCGCGCTAGTAGTGGACGAGATTCACTCATTCGGTCGAGACGACCGCGGCTGGCACCTCCTGTCGGTCGTCAGCCGGATTGAGCACCTGATCGGTCGCCGACTTCAGCGCCTCGGTCTGTCGGCGACGGTGGGCAACCCCGAGGCGCTCCTCGACTGGCTGCAAGCAGGAAGTACTTCGCAAGCGTCTGTCGTTCGTGGAGAGTCAGGCTCACGGCGGGAGGTGGAGCTTCGAGCCGATTTCGTCGGCTCGCTCGAGAACGCTGGGGTCGTCACAGCAGGCCTACACGCGGGCCAAAAGCGTCTCGTCTTTTGTGATAGCCGCAGCGAGGTGGAACAACTTGCCGCGGTGCTTAGGGACGCTGGGGTGGACACCTACGTCTCGCATAGTTCTCTTAGTCGGGACGAGCGCCGACGCGCCGAGGCCGCATTCGCCGAGGGCAACGACTGCGTGATCGTCGCGACGAGCACGCTCGAGCTCGGCATCGACGTGGGCGACCTCGACCGGGTCATCCAGATTGACGCCCCCGTGTCTGTCGCGTCGTTCTTGCAGCGGATGGGTCGCACGGGCCGGCGGCAGGGCACCACGCCTAACACGCTCTTCCTCATCACCAAACCGGAGTACTTGCTTCGCGCCTTAGGGCTCTCGCTGCTTTGGGAGCGTGGTTTCGTGGAGCCGGTCAGCGCTCCGCCGCGACCGCTGCACATCGTGGCGCAGCAGCTACTCGCCCTGTGTCTCCAGGAGCGCCGCATCGGCGAAAATACCTGGTTTGACTGGCTAGCTGATACTGCTCTCGCTGACCGGGCTGACGCTGCCCCTGTCGCGGCATACATGCGTGACAAGCAGATGCTCGAATCCGACCAGGGGATGCTCTTTATCGGCGAAGAGGCTGAGAAGGCCTTCGGGCGCAGGCACTTCATGGAGCTGGTCTCGGTGTTCACGACGCCGCCGCTTATCGAGGTCCGTCACGGCCGCACGCACCTTGGGAGCGTCCACGAGAGCTCTTTTCTAGTACGTGACAATCAGCAGCCAGTCGTGCTCCTTGCGGGACGCAGCTGGGCGCTCGAGGAGATTGATTGGCGCCGGCGCCTCGCGTACGTCGTACCGGTCGCGGATCCCGGGAAGTCCCGCTGGGTCGGGTCCGGCGCTCCGCTCAGCTTTGCGGTGTGTCGAGCGATGCGCGACGTGCTCTCCGGTTCCGATCCCCCCGTAGAGCTCTCGCAGCGGGCCGTTGCACAGTTGGCCAGCCTCCGCCGAGACTACGAGTGGGTGTCGACCGAATCGACGACACTTGTGACGTCCGACGGACGGACTCGTTGGTGGACGTTCGGCGGCACCCTCGCCAACCTGGAGCTCGCATGGCGACTCGGTCCGACTGGTGAAACGAGCAGCGGCACTGATGAATTGTCGATTCCCGTCCGTCCGGGAACCACGCCCGCGGCTCTACGAGCAGCGCTCGACAACCCGCGGCGCGAGCCGTTGCCGATCGATCAGAGCGCGCTGACGGGCCTCAAGTTCAATGAGTGCCTCGCAATGGACGTGGCGGAGGAAATCGTCCGCGAGCGGGCACGCGATCCTGACGGAGTGGCCGCGTGTAATGCGCGGCCCATGTCGAACTGGGTTGACGCAGGTAGTGGCTGACAGGACCGCGCCCAAGGGCTTTCGAGCGCGACAACTCTTCACGACCCCCTCACGCGCGTGTGGGGTAGCGGATAGCGTCGCGTCGGGCCTGACGGCGATAACCAGGCGCCCTTGATGGATGCGAGGCCGCAACGGCGTAGTTGAGGGGGGGATGGCGCGGAGACATGGCCCGCTCGTAGTGCACACAGCGATAACCTCGTTCTGGGCGTAGGGTTAGCTCCGATGCCGTGGGATGAGTTGGTCCGGACGCTGGGCTCGGGAGGGACTCTTGTTGCGGTCTTGATTGCCGCGCAGCAACTTCTGCTCAACCGACGCCAGATTCGCGCGAGCTTTGAGGACGATCTCTCCCGCGAGTACCGCGCTCTCAGTGTCCAGCTGCCCGCCGACGCGTTCTTCGACGATGCTGACCGATCGGTGCAGATGACCGGCGAGCAGCAACAAGCGATGCTCCGTTATTTCGATTTGAGTAACGAGCAACTGCGGTACTGCGAGCAACGTCGCGTCAGCAGGTCGACAGCCAAGGCATGGCGCGAGGGGATCGAAGAGAACCTCAGGCTTCCACGCTTCGAGCAGGCGTGGGAGGCGATCACTCCACGACTCGGAACCGATCACTTCACGGAGCTGTACAAGCTTCGCCCCCCGGTTCCGGTACGTGTCACACAGCCAAGTCCTGTGCTCTCCGCGCAACCCTCGGTTTCCCGGTCAGACAGAGCCCCTCAGCGGGTCGAGTGAGGCGTCTCGTCCCGTTCCCACGCTGCTAGGTGTACCGCTGCATGATCCCAGCGTCGCGCTGAGGGACATATTCGGGGGACCCCGCTGTTGCTGCGGTTCCGGCAGAACCAACACGGCAACGAGACGCCATGGGTTCACCTGCCTGGGTGGTTGGCGGCCGGATCACTCCGCTGCCGCCAGCGCCTCGTCCAGCCGCTGATACATCGTCACGCGCGCGACTCGGCCATCGGGCTCCAGCGTGAACACGTGGTTTGCCTCCGCTGAGACCTCGATTCCGTTTCGGCCGCGGGCGTGCACGGTGTGCGAGACCACCACGTGGTGGCCGCGGTCGATGAACTCGGTCGCCTCCATGGCGAAGGACTCGAATGTCTCCCACTGCTGGCGCAGGAACTCCGTGAGTCCGTCCTGGCCGCGGTAGATCCCGGCCAGCGGGTCGCGGCTTCGTGTCCAGTCGAACTCGAAGTCGTCGTCGATTCGCTCGAGTAGCCACTCGAGATCTCCGCGGTTGAACGCGTTGAGCGCGGCTCGGGCCAGCTCGACGTTCTCCTCGGACATCAGGCGGAGACCGTCCAGCCCAGTCGCTCACGCACCGCTCGTGGCATGGCGGCCACGATCAGGTCGTAGGAGTCCTCCACCATGTCGCGCACCATCTCATCCGGGACAGAGCCGTCGAGCGTCACCGTGTTCCAGTGGCGTTTGTTGAGGTGATACCCCGGCGCGATCGCCGGATGCGCGGCGCGGAGCTGGTCGGCCAGGTCGGGCTCGCACTTCAGCGACACCTTCAGCGGCGACATCCCAAGCGCGCTGATCGCGAACAGCTTGCCCTCGACCTTGAACACCGAGTGCTCCGGTCCGAACGGGAAGGTCTCGCTCGCGCCTGGGAACCCCAGACACAGCTGTTGCAGGGCACGCGCCGTCACCGAAATCGATCGTAGCCCGCCCCACGACGATCTACTCTCGACGGATGGACTCGCGCCGGCCGGCGATCAGGCGCATCGTGCTTTACGCGGCGCTCGTCGGCGTGGCCTTCGCCATAGCGCTCGCCACCGGCTCGATCCCGAGCTCCGACGAGGCGCGCGACTTCGGCAACGACCTCGGCCCGCTCGCCCCGTTCCTCTACGTCCCGCTCTTCGTCCTCGCCAACTTCCTGATCGCCTGGGTGATCCTGGCTGGCGCGGGCGGGCTCCTCTTCGGCACCGCGGCCGGCACGCCGCTCGCGCTCGCGGGGGTAACGCTGGCCGCGCTCGCTCAGATGGCGGTCTCAAGAAGGCTCGCCGGCGCGCACCGCGGAAAGCTGCTCCCGCGCCGCACCAAGCGAATCGAGAACTTCCTCACCGAGAACGGCGCCGTGGCGGTGATGGAGTCGCGCATCGTTCCGCTGCTGCCC
>WUUC01063432.1_pt1 | contig 12094 bp, 4 predicted proteins | sample 6278441 | NCBI WGS metagenome assembly WUUC01 (sample SAMN13675441, study PRJNA597444) | soil metagenome | isolation source: soil | place: USA: Washington | collected 2017-10 | reverse complement strand
GGGGACATCAATGAAGTTTCCAGTATCTCTTTCGAACTTAAGACTTATTCTGCTATTGGCTGTGAAACCTTGGCCATGAATTTTAACAGACGTATTGAAATTACCGAATTCTGGATTGAGAGTTATGGATGGAGTGGGTCTTTGTGGCTCCTCTCTTGATTCTCCAACTGCTACCCAGCTTATGGAACTAGGCTTTTCAACTTTTATTTTAAGTCTCTTGTTATCAATTTCTATGTTAGGCCTAATAATAGAAGGAGTTTGTTCTAAGGTACGTGCGTTATAGGCAAGTATGGGTACTGTGCCCTCTTTATAGACAGGATCGAATTCGAATTCTCTCGGGAATTCTGGGTTTAAATCACCCTCACCTGCGTGCACGAGTTCTCTTAATATATCCTCGTTTCCTTCTCCAGGTTTTATCTTAAGGTGGTCAATAAGCTCATTCTCAAGTTCTGAAATTCTCCTATCAATGCAATCGAGTTTAATACACACATTATCTAGAACCTGCGCAACATTCTGGCCAACATTTCTAGTAGCACACATACCAGACTGATAAGTAACATCAGTAGCACGAAGATCTGTTAAGTAAGGTATTTGTTTTCGGAGATCTATAAATTCGACATTTGCATTAGAATCTGTATTAACTGTCCACCTCATCTCTGCAATCTTGGCATAATGGTGTTTAGTACCAATTGGTAAAGCATCAACGAGTCTTTCAACCTCGTGAGTCAAAGCACGTGTAGTAAACGTCCAATAATCTCCAGTCTTCATGTCGTTACCATCGAATCTTATCTTAACTCCATCATCTAGATCAAGCTGTGGATTTACCAAAGAGCCGTCTTCCTTTTTACTGTCAGGATCACTAGCAGTCTTGCCTATTCCATCCCATTTTCTAACCTTGGCATGTCTAGTTATCTTATAATCGTTCTTTAGTTTAGCGTGCAGATCGGGAAAGCCTGTTGGATCAGATGTAGGTAGCGCAGTTTCTGATGGCGCCCAAGAAAGCATATATCTATCCGTGTCAACATCTGTAAGCCTCCTAATTTCTCCAATCCTCTTGACAGGAACGTTCTGATCTGACAACCGGATATCAGAAAGATCTGTCACATCATCTGAGATTTCAATATAGTCTCCCGGCTTGAATGAGGTATCCTTATCTTTTCCTAGACTTTCGACTTGTATATTGCTCTTGTCAACGGTAGACACAACAGAATGATTACCGTAAGGGGCTACTGCAACAGCTATAGACCCATTATCCTTTGACCATTTGAATGTAGCAACATCAATATTTCCAGGATCATGGATTTCTATACGATAAAGTCTATTATCTATTCCAGTATATCCTATGGAAGGAGTAATAGCACAAGGATCCATTTCGATTTGAGGAGCAATATATCCAGTTGTGAGCCTTCCTTCACCGGTCAATCGAAGAGAATCGAAATCTCGTAATGCTGATGATACCAGTTCTTGGTTTGGATCGCCTGTAATGATCTTAACCTGACAAACTGTCTGTATTCTAGCAGTAGTGTCAGGTCCATGTAGGGCAACCTCCTTAATCGAAGGATCTATTATGTATGATATATCTCTCTGCCAAATATCTAGATAAACTAGATCGCTTCTAGTGCTACTAGCAACAGCAGGAATATCTGCTAGTGGAGGTTCAGGATAGTCCTGTTGTGTAAGATATCTTTCACTGAATTCATTCAAACACAGTATCCCATCAACATAGAACCTGACTGGATGCTTTGCTGACCCTCCAATTATAAGAAAATTGTTCTCTTCCGGAGGAACTGAAAGTTCAGCTAGGATTTCTCCAATAAAATAAGTTTTTGAAGTTTTAAATCCTTCTATCTTTAGGCTCTTTATCCTAATAATGTCACTTAAAGGAGAGAGAAATGTGAATGTATAGACTTTCCATTTTCCGTCAATGACTTGCGGTTCACTAGTATCAAATGCAGGTTCGAATGTACTGGTTTCATAATGATCATTTTCACCAGTTATAATGAGCTTTTCTGGTAGTAACTCCGTCGAACCAGAATCAACTGCCATTGCTACCATAATACTTTTAATTTTGGGAATAAGTCTCGGAACTTTATACTCCCATGTAATATTTTTAGCATCTTGGACTTTAAGAGAAGCCTTTCCCCTGAAGCGCATTTGAGCATCCAATGTTGTTATGACGGTTCCTGTCTCTGGTATAGGCTCAGTCATTAATACCCCAGACCATTGTTGCTGTATCATATCCGGATCCCATGGAGTCAATACTTCTAAGTGATCGACTGCCAATAGGTCTATGAGTATAGAACTTTCGGTTTTCTGTGATATCTCAACTGAAGATATGTTTGATAGGTCGAGCTTTGCAGCTGCAGATGAAAGATCGAACCATGTTATCCACCAGAAGTTATCCGTAGCCGCTTCAAAATTTAAATCGGTAGTAGAGAAAGAGAACTGTATTCCATTATCATCGTTGAGTGCTATCGCATTGATCGGTATATCTGTCGATCCTCCTCTCGTTAGCACATAGAATCTGTGGCTGTTTGATATATCGATTGGTTCAGCAAACTTCTTTGTGACTTTAGTTGAACGTGGAGTTTTCGAAAATATGCTTGCTTTTCCACTCTCTTTTTGTGATACGTAGTATCCCAGCCCTTTTTCCTTTTTCATAGACGAGTAGTATTCTAGTCTTATCGAACCTGGAGGCTCTGCACTCCAGCCGTCCAGATGATCAGCTGTATCGATTGGGATCAATTTGCCTATTATCAATGCATTGCCTTCACCTCCGGCGTGACCGACGAGCCCTTTGACTTCTTTTCTCAGAAGGGAAACAAGACCTTTTACATTTGTATTCCAATCTTTATCTAGGAGAACTTTTCCCTGCTGAAGAATCACAGCCTCATAGTGCTTCCCCTCGTCAAATCTTTCAACTGAAATGTCTGCGCCCAAAGCTATCTCATCTCTTCATCCTAACTAACTCATATAATTTAAGACAGGGACAAGACCTACAGGAAGATACTCCTCAATTTTTCGTCCAAGTCTTTTAGCAATAAGACCAGTGCTGACATAGTAATAGCAGCCCATCTCATAGCCATACTCCCCACCCTCATATATCTGTGGGGGAGAGATAAGATGTAATTGAAGATACCAAGGTAAGAATGGATTCTCTGAATTAAAAAGCGGCTTTAGAGTAGTACTTTTAAACTTCCTAGGAAGAACCGAGCCCACTTCATACCTACTGTATCTAAAACAACCCTCTTGCTGATCTTCAACCATGATGGTATCATTAAAGATTACTTCGGAAGCATACAGCTGACTAAAATAACATTTACCCATGATTGTACTTCGCTCTATAATGGCTTTAGGTTTTGCTTGTACGTCAGACTTGCCAACAACAGCATTCTCATCGTGAGGAGAATGAATTATGGAGCGATTCACAGTCAAAGCAGATATTCCCTCATTAGAACGAACTGAACCTATGATACACTGATTCATCATTATAGAAGTCATAGGCGATACCTTCTTTAAATCAAATGCTACTTTCGTAGGATTTATCCTACATGATTGAAGGATCAAATGTTGAAGACTGGCTTTCTCATTTTCGATTTCAATGGAAGCCTCAATATTCAAACCGTTTAGCTCTATGCTAGTAATGTCAGCATTTATTTTAAAGGCAACATCAGTAGTATTGGATCGTAAGGTAGGCCTCTGCCTATTAGCAGCTTGGATAGTAATGCCTTTTTCAAGCTTAGAGTCAGAGTCAAGTACAAAATCTCCAACGTACGTTGAACTATCACTTATTTGAATTATATCTCCATCTTTTATCCTATCCTTACTTAGGGCCTCTTGTAGATCAGTAAAAATATTATCTTTATCTGCGTTTCTGTCTGGCACATCCCCTGTCTTTGTGACCCACTTGGTGGGGGGTATATTGTCACGCAAAGAAGAGAACCTATCATATGATCCTGCCCCTATATCATCAGGAAATGCGTAGTTATAGTCTACATTGACCCTGCCATTAGGCTCATCTTGGTCTCCTTCAGCAAACATGAACCGTCCAAAAAGGGGATCTATTGCAAGCTCTCCACTAAAGGGACCGAAATCTTTTTCATTCCATCTAGATAGGTCTAGATATACCGGCGTCCTTTGCCGCATTGGTATTGTTTTAGTCATAAGAGATACTTGGCCGGCAGATTTTCTCAAAAGTTTTGTGCTTCTAAAAGCACCTCCAGGCGCTCGATTTGCTTGAAGTATTCTATCTGAACCATCATCTTCTTCTGCGGAATAGGTTGAACCATCTTCAGCAGGAAAAATATACCTTTTATTTGATACATCGATTTCAGGAAGATAGATAAGTACACTATTTGAAGATGAATTTGTAAGTATGATTTCTGAAATAGGGAAGACAGGGTCCGGAGATTCCTGTAGTTTTGTAATGGCAAAAAGCAATGCACCCTCATCATAACTATCAAAATATTGATATATGTATTGATTGGGAGCCAAAGAACCTACTTCCATTTTGGCTAAAAGTTTTAATTTTTCATCAAATGCTCTCTCCTGAATAGAAAATCTGAAAATTTCTATCATGAAGGCTTTTCCTTCATACTTTGAGATATCTGGTACTTTGATGCCAGAAAGATGCCGGTTAAGTTTGAGGAAGCCGGAAAGCGGAGTCTGCGAGTTAGTTAGTACTCTCGCTGGATAAATTTGTCCAAGTGCTCTTTCGGCTAAGTTTTGTCGTTGCAGTACTAATGTGGGATCTGGGTCTATGTTAGGATCTCCTATTCTTGAAGGACTTGAGTTAGCGAAGTATGAGGAACCATCTTCAGCAACATAAAAGTATATTTTTTCACCAACGCCTATGTAGACCTCAGGCAGATATACATATAGTGCATTGCTAAATCGACTCTCCTTGCTATCTGCAGAGGTTGTTGTAATATTATTATTACGTATGGCTATGATCGTCTTAGGAAACATCACAGATTCTGATCCAGAGCCAATATTGATTTTTAATAAAAAGGCTCCCGTTTTTGTGCTATTATCATTGAGAGTGTTGTAGCTGTTATCCCCAGTATTTAATATTCCTAGTTCCAATAGTGGTTCGTCGGGAGACTTTAATATTCCTGTTATCTCAAACTGTTTCCGACGTCCCTGAAACGTTCTAGGTTCTATAAGCCATATTCCCATTCCCTTAGATTCATTCAAAAGGTTACTGAAGCCTTCTAGAAGTTTACTAGGTTGCGACGTAGATGGAGTGGTAGTAGTAGTAGTGGTAGTAGTGGTAGTAGGCTTATCGGCGGCAGCCAAAATACCATTGATATATACCTTCATTCCTTTATCGGTGGCAAAATATCCATAGGGCTCTAATGCAAACTCCTGAACACCTATCCTTTCTCCAGTAGAGCCATCATATAACTGACTGTCTCTTTCCATAGGTTCGAAGTGAAACCTGCTATCATTATCATGAGCATAAGGTTCAGACTTTGTAACTGGATAGATTTTAAGTCTGGACAAAAAGAAGCCCACATTCTTGATATTATATTTACCAAAAGGTTGAGAAGGATTTCTGATGTCTGGTATATAACATGCCTGATCAAGTCCTGAATTTAGCCTTTCAAGTAGAAGCATATTCCTTAGATCAGGAGTAGCAAGATTATTTGGTTTTATATGATTAATATTTTGACACCAGACCAAGTTTTCAAAGAACTCTCTTGTACGAGTTCCCCAACCAGAAGTAAAGCTAGCGACTTCCTGAATGGTCTTAATTGTTCCTTTTGATTTGCGCCAGCCAATGGTATTTCTTACATCTATTCTGTTTCGAATAGGGTCATCAGATAAGAGATTGGCACCTATGAGACTGCCTATATATGGTATAGCCCAGTCCTCACAAGTATCAATAAAGAAATTATACCAGAGTTTATCGATATCCTCTCTTATATTACCTGCCTGCTCTCCAATAGTCATGAGAAACTTCTCAAGGTACCTGTTTTTGTCTTTCGTACGATATATCTCAGGTAGCCTGCTATATAGAAGCCTTGAATAATATTCCTGAGGCTTTTCTAGAACTGTCACTATTGTTTGAGCTGTTAAGCTATTGGAGTCAGTAGCTCTTACTATATGATGGCCAGAGGACGAGAATGGCAAAGAGAATATAGTTTTGAAAATACCATCAGAGTTGGTAACAGTTGTGGCAACTTGAGCGAACGTTTCAAGACTTAATTCAAATTCAATTATTATATTATTGTTGGGTGTATAGTTATTGCCAACAATTTCGATCTGAGTAGTAGCAGAACCATAGGTTGGTCTGACAGTTATGATTGGCGATGATATGACCACGTCTACACTCCTCCTGCAGCTTTGATTATGATAATGCCATTAGCATAACTATTTGAAGGGTCATTATCGCATATTGCTATTTCTGTATTGTCTATGACAATATGATCATCCACGCCTTCTCCCTCGTTTTTCTTCTTGAATTTTCTGACTAGAGCCGATTTGACACCTTCAATGCCTTCTACTACAGAATATATATCACTAAGATGAAGATTTTTGCCAAAATTTAGTCGTTCAAAAGAAAAGAAACCATAAGAGCCATTAGGTGTCTTACCTGGTGATAAGGCTTGTTCAACATCCTTCTTCACCTTTGACTGGAGATAGTTATCTTCAACCTGAATATCAATAGAGAGATCTATAGGTACTGCATTATATGGCTTTATCCTTAATGGTATATTGGGATCTCGACGCAAATCCAAATAGTCTCGAAGGCTTTTCAATAAGGTGCTGCTAGGAATCTTACCGCCAACTGCGGCAACTGTAAGGAGAATAGTGTTGTTACTTTTCCCAGTAATCATAAGAGAAGCCCTTGCCTTAGCGATACCTGTAAAGACTATAGTTAAATTCTCGTAATCGTCCAGTGAAACAGCTCGATCAAGCGTCTTCATGGTTGTTGGACCTCTTAATTTGGCTTCTGCTTCTGATTCATGGTCCGTACCTCCAGTAGCAGGAAGTGGGTTCGTGATAGATTTTATTGCTGGATTAGAACCCACGATAGATGTTAATGTTTTTGCATCAATATTTCCAGATATACCAAGACCAATCCTGTACGAACCTCTAATGTTATCTATTCCAGTAGAAGGAATTGCACCGGTCTTATTATCACCAAATATTATTTCCATATCATCATTCTCATCTATATTTGTGATATAGTTGCGGTCATTTGATTTGCTCTCTGTAAAATTTGGAACCTCTTTCCATCGGATGCCATCAATTATGACCTCTAATGTATTGGCCGAGCCAGTTGGGCTGAAAGGCGAAGGTATGAAAGTAACGGGAGCCTTTTTCAGCCTTAATGTAATAAAAGGTATCGATGCATTACCACTTCCAAGCACTTCCTCTTTTATCGTTTCTCCATGCGAAGCTGGAATCACATTGGCATTTATATTTGCAGTTTTCAAATTGTATTGATACTTGAGTGGTCTAGTAAGAGTTATTTTAGAACCTGATGTTGATCCATTATTCACACTTGCTATTGTGCAAACCTCTGCGTTTTGCTCATCTTGAATGAAAATGATTTTTCCTTCAACGAGCTCGGGATAGAAATTATCAAGATAAAGCTCATTTTCGCTTGCAGATGTCTGCAATGGTTTTCGAAAAGACTTTAGCTTTAAGGGATTTCCTAAGATCCATGTTTTTCGGATACTAAATGGTGTTTCATCTCTTAGATGAGGCAGATTTTCATCTAGAATTAACATAGTAACATTTGCACTGATACCATAGTTTTGGAAAAATTCTTTCTCAGTGTCCTTCACCCCATACAGCTTGCCTTGGTCTGTATCCCTAACAACAATACAAGTACCAGGAAGAACGGTATCATATTCTCTGTCTAACATAAGGACATTTAGAGGAAGGTACGGATCTTGACTATTTTTTCTCGTACCGCTTCTTAGACCTGGCAGGTCGATATTGTCTGCGGCATCAAAAATAGGTTTACCACTATTATCTTTAGGCATAAATTCTTCATATGGCCCATTATATCCAAATGGACGCATAAATTCCTGAAGAAGATAAATGCCAGCAGCAGCAGAATCATTGTTGAAAGGATAGTCTCTGCCTAGACCATGTGACCATTCAATCCTCGTATTTTCGCCTTCAGGACTAACCGCAGTTAGCTTTCTCAGATCCCACTTTTCTCTATCTACTACAATTAAAATATAATCTCCAGGCTTCAAATTAGCATATTGTCCATCGAAAATATGTGATGTATTTCCTAGTCTAAGGCTGTTTTCGTTTCTATCATATTCTATCCTTAAACCTATTTTGTTAAGCTTATCAGAGACCACGATGGATTCGTCAGTCTCAAAGACAGGAGGCTTACTTACTTGGCGTCCGATTGACTTTGCTTGCACTTTGAACCCTAAAGGAATGGTATCTTTCTTATCCTTTTCAGCAAGTATGGCTAGATCAACTGTAGCAGCGAGTCCCGGATTAAGTTTGTAGTTTATCAGCTCGCTCAAAGCCAATACAGATTCTCTTAATGATGCTGTCTCTACGTAAGCTTCATTTATGATCCTCTCACTATAGTATGAAAGTATATCTAGAAGATAGGCCCACATCTCTACTAAGACAACTGCATAATCCCTTCTGCCTTTAGAGCTCCACTCTGAGATATTTTGCTGAAGTGAGTTGATCATATCTTTCCTGAAAGTCAAGTACGTACCTATTCTGTAATCGACAACTGGAAGATGCGGCCTATTTTTTTGGATGTTTCTTCTCATCAAAAGATTCATTTCATTTACCCCCAATTATTTTGATGATAAGATTACCATGTTCTGGAAAATTGGGATCGCTATCCAGTCTCACTATCTCTAGATCATGAATGGAAATGTAACCCTGCATATGATATTTTTGCTCTTCTAATTTGCTATCACGCACCTTTCTAAATGTGCTAACTATTACCGATTCCACACCTTCAATCTTAGCAACAGCTTCATAGATCTTACTCAAATAAACAAATTGACCGAAGGTATAATTATCAGGATGAAAAAATCCCTTTGAACCATCAGGATTAATTTTGCTACTCATATTTGATGCAACAGCATTACTAATGTCCTGAGCGAAAAAATCTGGCTTGACACATACTTGAAGTTCAATATCAAGAGATACATAAATAGGTTCACGGATCTTAATATCATAGCCAGCTAGCTTTTTGTCTGTTACTATCTCTTTGATTTCACGGGATAATTGCTCTGTTAACCCTGTCCTACCCTTAGGATCTATTGTTAGAAAGACAGTAAGCCAACTGCCAGTCCAAGTGAACTTTGCCTTTGCTTTAGACACCTTATCATCTAAAGGAGATTCAGTCGCTACTCTTTCATAGTCTTCAGCAGTAACTGCTCTAGGCTGATTTTTGGTTATAAGTTTGGGTGCCTGCATCTTTGCTTCCTCTATTCCCTGTATATCTATTCCATTGGTAGCGGGGATAGGATTTGTGACACTTTCAATTTGCTCAATGTATTCTTCAGGTTTCTTCAACAATACATCTGGACTCACATTTCCTCTGCTACCCGTGCCAACACGGTAGCTAGCCTCAATTTTTGAACCTGTTATAGGTTTTAGACCAAAAATTCCATTACCAAAGATTATTGTTGCATATCCTTCTCCATCTATAGAAACTGTATAATGCTTATCAAATCGTCCGCTTTCAAGTAGGTTATTTACCTCCTTCCATGGCTCACTGTCAACGAAGACTTGTAATGTAGATACTGAACCTAATCCTTCTTGATGTATATATGTAAGTGGAGCTTGTAAGAGCGTGAACTCAAGCCTTTCCAAATGCTCGTTTCCAAAACCTAATTGTTCTCTCGCTGAGATGTCATCATTATAACTTACAGATTTGCCGTAAGATGCTTTGACAATATTTCCACAAAGTGCTGTTGCGCCATCAAGATAGTATTCATGTTTTGTCTTATCTTTTTCAGACCATTCAATCTGGGTTAAGGCGATAGGATGCTTTGTGTCGGGAGGAAGAATTATTGGTTCTTTTGATAGTCTTATAACATCCCTTTTAGTATCCTCTTTTATAAGTAATAGATCTCCATGCCTAAGGTTTTTATATTCACCCTTAAGAAATGTGCCGGTAGAACCTATCGGCAGAATACAATCCGTATTGTCCCAATTATAGACTTCCATTTGATTATGTTCCTTAAAAATTAAGATTTCATCATTTGTTTCAAAGGTTATCTCATCGTCAATCGAGGCTACCCGCGTGCCCTTATGGAGTAGCGCCTCATCCTTGGCAGTAAAAAAAAGATAGGTTTCTGCAGTCAGCCCATTTTTCAATTCGTAATCGATAAGTGCCAGGTGGGATTTTACGGAAAATCTGTTTCTTGCTGCCTTAAGGAAAGCTTCATTTCCGACTCTATCTTGATAATAGCTAAGGATGTCTGCCGTATGAGCAAATAGTTCTATAATTGCTATACCTAGATCAGCTTGAGAGAGATCGGTCCAATCAGGCATCTTCGTGGGGATGAGATCTATTAGTGCCTTTCTGAAACTTTCATAGTCCTTAGCCATATAATCGACTGACTGAGATACCTCTTCATTTGCTGGGCCCTCTTCGCTGGACAATGAAACCTCCTTACAATCAAACTCTGCATCACAATTAATTTTGAAGGAGAACGCTTTTCTGGCAAAGAAGGGATCTATATCGAGCCCTTTAACTTCTAAGAGATATATTGAGAAGTCTCCACTCTTATCTAAGTGAATAACACGATGACTAGTATCATCACTATCCTTCTCAACAGAAATTACTTGTACATGAATTCTTTCACCACCATGAATGACATAATCATCAGCATCAAGATATCTGTCATTGATAGAACCAAAGAAGTAAACATCTAATGTAGTCTGCTCAACGCGAACTTTGATATACTTTATGCCATCCCCTTTATGAACTGGCGATGCACAATCAATTCCTGGAAGCATGTGGTCTATCTAACCAACTCTTACTGAAGTATTGCTTCTTTCACCTGTATCTTTCCTAGAAAAAATTATTTCCACTAAAAGAGTTTCCTCTTCATTTTTAACATTCACTAACTCAACATTAATCTTGTCTCCTAGCCATCTTTGGAGGGACTGTGATATAATAAATTGTGCTGTAGTAGCAATGGTAGGGTCATTGCCTGCAAATACGAGATTTCTGATACCACATCCAAATTCAGGAAGGTTAACGCGCTCACCAGGATTTGTAAAAAGTATTTGCTCTATTTCCTGCCTTATATGAGAATCCGTATCTGTAACTGCTACGCTTCCTTGATATCCGATCTTAAAAGGAAAGTTAAGATGCTCTTCCTGCACGCAGATATACCCCATCCTCACTTTAAAAGCATTTTCCAGCAGAGATTGGTTTAGTTACTAATCGACATTATAGTCAGTGGTACAAAATCTGACAATACGAAACAATAAGAGAAGTATGAAATAAGATAAAATTGATATAATTTAAAACATTGTTAACAATATGGATAACACATTATATTCTAGAGATAAAGTAAAAAATTCAATGTATACAACAAATCAACTCATAGTTAAAATCTAATAATTTCTTATATGCAATTCTATTCAATGCAAATCCCACCACCACCAATCTGTTATAGTTTCAAGCAGATGCTGTACTCATATTGCGGATACAGTCTATGATTAGGAGAAGGCATTACATGAATAAGTAATTACAAAAGATTATTGTCAATTGAAGATTACTGGAAAGTACCTATAATAGAAATCGGGTTAAAAGAGACAAAACAATCTAATATATTGATTGTAATTTGTTATCAATTCCTTAAACATCTAAGAAGGAAGTATATGTTAGGGAGCCAAAAATTGCTGATGCTGCTAAACACTATAATAACACTTGTAAAACGTTAAGACTTGAACAAAGTTTATGAGACTACATTCAAGAACCAACTGGACAATTCATACAGCAAATAAAAGATAGAACTGAACATTTTGATTATGAGCATTTTCCATGTAGAATAAATGATGTAATAAGCAGCAGCATTTCAGGAATTGGATTAAGATGTTTATTCTATTTCTGGAGATGGAAAGTGAT
>WUUC01008910.1_pt1 | contig 12094 bp, 13 predicted proteins | sample 6278441 | NCBI WGS metagenome assembly WUUC01 (sample SAMN13675441, study PRJNA597444) | soil metagenome | isolation source: soil | place: USA: Washington | collected 2017-10 | reverse complement strand
GGTCACCTGGAACGTGCCCGGCGGTGTCTCGTAGCCGGGCTTGCCCGAGGTGATCGGCACGCCGCCGTAGGTCACGACGCCGTTGTCCATCAGCCAGGACGTGTTCGCGCTCAGGTCGATGCACGCATCGGCCCGAGCGCTGCACGGGACGCCAGGCGCGGCCTGCGCCGTGGCGGGCAGTGCGAGCACCGCCGCCGTCCCCAGGGCCGCCGAGCTCGCGGCGAGCCCCACCATCTTCCGCAGCTTCCCCATGACCAGACCTCCCATCTGTCCGCGATCCCGCGGACTCGTGTTCGGTGCTGCACGTACGAATACCACTGCGGAGCGTGACCGAAACCGACTGTCGCGAACAGATCCACCCGATTGTCGAGTGGGTGATCACCAGAGTGGGTGCAACGCGTCAGAGCTGGGACAGGTCGACGGCGGCGGCCATCGCGCGGTAGCCCGCGTCGTTGGGGTGCAGGTGGTCGCCGCTGTCGTAGGCGGGCAGCATGCGCAGCGGGTCCGCCGGGTCCCGCACGGCCGCGTCGAAGTCGATCACCGCGTCGAACTCGCCGCTCGTGCGGATGAACTCGTTCACCGCCCGCCGGGTCTCCTCCAGGGTCTCGTTCCAGGCCGGCCAGCCCCGGAACGGCACGAGCGTGCCGCCGAGGACGCGGATGCCGCGGGCCTTCGCCTGCGCGATCAGCTGCCGGTACGCGGCGGTGATCGCCTCGGCGGGCTGGTGCGGGGCCAGGTGGATGTCGTTGATGCCCTCGAGGACGATCAGCGTGCGGACGTCGCCCTGGCTCAGCACGTCGTCGGCGAACCGCGCGAGCGCGTTGCGGCCGGAGGCCGCGCCGGGCACGTCGAGCAGGAGCCGGTTGCCGCCGATGCCCGCGTTGAGCACGCCGAGCCTGCCGCCAAGGCGGTCGGACAGCAGGTCCGGCCAGCGGTTGTTGGCGTTGACGGTCGAGCAGGCCCCCTCGGTGATCGAGTCGCCGAGCGTGACGACCGAGCCGCGTGCCGCGCCCCGCACGTCCACGCCGCTGACGTAGTGCCACGCCCCGGTCCGCTCCGTGAACGCCGCGCCCGACTCCTGGTCGGCGAAGTCGCCGTCGCGGGTGAAGAACGAGGTCTGGGCCGTGAAGTCGTGGTAGGTCACCGGGCCGGACGGGACCGGCGTGTACGTGGTGACCAGCAGGTCGCCGTCGCGGGGGACGGCCAGGCCGACCGGGTCGCTCAGCACCTCGGCGGCGGCGGGCACCACCACCGACCGCTGCCCGCCGAACGTCAGCGAGCGCATGGTGCCCGGCTTCGCGGCGGGCGACGTGCCGGACTCGGCGACGGCGATCGTGACGTGCCCGAGCGTCAGCGGGACCGTGCCGAACGTGTTGGACAGCCGCACCCGCGCCTGCTGCCCGCCCACGCTCGTGTGGACGACGTTGCGGATCGAGTGGTTCGGGTAGCCGTTCTGCGTGGCCCCCGCCCCGGGCGCGGCGGCCCACGTGCCGACCCACCCGCCCGGCGCGTGCCCTCCCGTCGTGCTCGACGTGGCCCCGCTCGAGCTCACGAGCGCCGCCGTGGCCACCACCGCCCCGAAAACGAGTAACCGCCGCATGCACATCACCGTGACCAGCTGACGGCCCGCGCGACAACCGCTGTTCAGGTGAGCGAGGTTTGACGGCCGACTGCGGTTGGTAACTCGAACGCGAGTTCGACCCAAGGAGGCACGATGAGCAACCCGGAGAAGGCGCCGGAGGACTGGGTGACCGGCGACGAGCCGATGACCGGACCCCAGGAGTCCTACCTGCACACCCTCGCCCAGGAGGCCGGCACCGAGGTCCCGGAGAAGCTGACCAAGGTGGAGGCCTCCCAGCTGATCGACGAGCTGCAGGCCAAGACCGGCCGCGGCGCCTAGCGGTCCTGCAGCACGACGTCCGGATCGGCCGCCGCCAGCCAGGGTGGCAGCCCTGGTGGATCCCTTCGAGAGGGGTCCGTCAGGGCTGCCGCGCGTAGCCGGGGGGGACGACCGTCGTCAGCTGCGCCAGGTTCTCCGGCGTCGGCGGCAGCCAGGCCACGTCGAACGGCGTCGAGCCCTCCTGGAGCCACTGCCAGCGCACCGGCAGGTAGGTGGTCGCGTCGACCCAGAGGTCCGTCGCCACGTCCGTCCGCCGCGGCTCGCGGTGCAGCTTCACGGTCGGCTTCCCGCCGATCGCCTCGCCGGGCCCGACGACCGCGATGCTCCCGTCGGCCAGCTCCTGCCGGATCTCCTCGGGGGTCAGCACGCTGTCGTGGGCGGGCGCGCTCGGCTCGACACCGGGGGCCACGCGGTAGGTGCGTGCCCGGTGGTCGACGAACACGTCGGACACCGTGTCCCGGCTGAGGTCCACCACGGGCGTGCCCGCCACGCTCGCCCGGTAGCGGAACGCGCTGCCGTCGCCCGCGTGCCACCGCTCGCTCAGCCCCTCCTCGCCCGGCTGGAAGTACTTCTCGCCCTCCGGGGCGACGGCGCGCTCGTAGATCACCGCGTCGGTGACGGTGCCGAGCGCGGCGCTCGTCCGCTCCCGGACGTACGCGGCGTTCACGGGCTCCGGGGTGACGGTCCCCGTGGCGCTGTGCGGGCCGCCGCCCGTGCCGGGCGGCGGTGCGCCGGGCGTCAGCACCACGACCGCGGCCAGTGCCGCGAGCCCGGCGGGCACGGCGGTGAGGCCCCACCGGCGGGCGGACCGCAGGCGCCGGTGCCTCCGGCGGACCGCGGCGAGCAGCGCGGGCGAGGCGGTCACGTCCGCCACCTCGTCGCGCAGCGCCGCGCGCACCTCGGTGAGGAGCTCGTTGTCGGTGACCTCGTCAGTAGCCATGGACGTCCTCCGTGATCTGCTCGCCGAGCACCGACCGCAGCCGGGTGACCGCTCTGCTCGTGTGCGCCTTGACCGTGCCCTCCGAGGTCCGCAGCGCCGCCGCGGTCTCGACGACCGACAGGTCGGCGAAGAACCGCAGCACCACCACCTCGCGCTGCCGCCGGGGCAGGCCGGCGAGCGCCCGGCGCAGCGCGTCCCGGTCGACGACGGTGTCCGCCGGGTCCCGGCCCGCGATCACCTGCGTGGCGTCGTCCAGCTCCCGCTCGCTCACCCGCCTCGCCGACCGCCGCCAGCGGTCCCGCGCGAGGTTGACCAGCACGCGGCGGACGTACGCTTCCGGGTGGTCGCCCACGGACCGCCACCGCAGGGCGAGCCTCAGCAGGGCCGTCTGGAGCAGGTCCTCCGCGTGGCCGCGATCGCCCACGAGCAGCACGGCGGTCCGCAGCAGCGCCGTGGACCGCTCGAGCACGAACCGGTCGAAGTCGGCGCTCAGTTCTCGGTGCACGGACGGGTAGACGACGGCCGGTCCCACTACGTTGACACCATGACGACAGTTGCTCTGCTCGGCACGGGGATCATGGGCGCGGGGATGGCCTGCAGCATGGCGCGCGCGGGCCTCGACGTCACCGTCTGGAACCGCTCCGCGGACAAGGCGCGCGCGCTGGACCTGCCGGTCGCGGACAGTCCCGCCGAGGCGGTGCGGGACGCGGACGTCGTGGTCACGATGCTGTTCGACCTCACGTCGGTCGCCACGGTGATGCGCGACGCGCTGCCCGCGATGCGCCAGGACGCGGTGTGGGTGCAGACGAGCACGGTCGGCCTCGAGGAGACCGCCGCGCTCGCCGACCTGACCGCCAAGCACGACGTGGCGTTCGTGGACGCGCCGGTGCTCGGCACCCGGGCGCCCGCCGAGAACGGGCAGCTGACGGTGCTCGCCGCGGGCCCCGCCGAGGTCCGGGACCGGATCGCGCCGGTGCTGGACGCGATCAGCGCGAAGGTCGTGTGGGTGGGCGAGCGCCCGGGGGACGGTCACCGGCTCAAGCTCGTCGCGAACGCGTGGGTGCTGACGCTGGTGGCGGGCACCGCGCAGAGCATCGCGCTGGCCGAGGCGCTCGGGGTCGAGCCCCGCGACTTCCTGGACCTGATCGCGGGCGGTCCGCTGGACTCCGGCTACGCCCAGCTGAAGGGGAAGGCCATGCTGGCGGGCGACTTCGCGCCGTCGTTCGCGCTGAGCGGCGCCGCCAAGGACGCGGGCCTGGTCCGCGCCGCGGCGGCGGAGGCGGGGGTGGCGACGGACCTGGCCGCCGCGATGGAGCGGCTGTTCGCCGCCGCGGGCGACCAGGACGACGACATGGCGGCGGTGATCAGGGCGACCCGGCCCGCTTGATCCCTGTGCGATGCTCTAACCGGGATGACCGAGTTGCCTCACCGTGGCGGTACCCGGACCGCGACGTCCCTGGTGGCGGACGTGCTGGCGCGTGTTCCGGAGCTCACCGACGCCCTCGTCGCGATCATCCGGGAGCAGAGCCCCGGGTACCGGCTGGCGGGCGTGACCCCGGACGACCTGTGGCAGTCCTGCCACGACAACCTGACCCGCGTGCTGCAGTTGGTCTCCCGCCAGGCGGGTGACGGCACCGACGACGAGGACCCGTACGACGCCGCGAGGGCGACCGGGACGCTGCGGGCGCGGCAGCGGCTGCCGCTCGACGACGTCCTCCGGTCCTTCCGGCTGGGCGGGCGCCTGGTGTGGGAGGCGCTGATCGGGCGGGCCCGCGCCGACGGGCGCGCCGACCCGGACGAGCTGCTCGACCTCGCGTCGTGGGTGTGGACGGTCGTCGACGACACCTCGTCGCAGGCCGCGGTCGCCTACCACGCCACGGAACGCGACCTGGTCCGCGTCGACGAGCAGCGCCGCGCGACCCTGTGGGAGGGCCTGCTCCACGGCCGCGCCAAGGAGCCCGCGTTCGCCCACCAGGCCGCGCACCGCATCGGCGTGGCGGTGGAGGGGCCGTACGCGGTCGCGGTGCTCGACCGCGTGGAGCCCGTCGACCCCGGCGACGACCGCACCGGCGGCGCGCTGGCGGGACGGCTCGCCGACGCGGGCGTCGCGTCGGCGTGGCAGGTGCGGACGAACACGCTCGTCGGGCTGGTCGTGGCGGACGAGCCGGTGCTCGGCACCGTGCTCGCCGTGCTCAGGGACAATCCGGTCGCACCCGCGGGCCTGTCGATGACGGTGTCCGGGCTCGCCGAGGTCGACGTCGCCTACCGGCAGGCCGTCCTCGCCCGCAGCACGGTGCCGCCGGGCCGGATCGAGGTCGCGGCGCTGGACGAGCGACTGCCCGAGGCGCTCCTGCTCAACTCCCCCGACCTCGCGGAGGCCCTCGTCCGCCGCAGGCTGGGCCCGCTGCTGAGGGTGCCGCTCGCCGAGCGCAGGCTGCTGCTCGACACGCTCACGGCCTGGCTCGCCACCTCGGGCTCGATCAACCAGACCGCCCACGCCGTGCACTGCCACCGCAACACGGTCATCAACCGCCTGCGCCGCATCGAGTCGATCACCGCGCTGGACCTCGCGAACACGGCCGCGCACCTCGAGCTGGAGCTGGCGCTGCGGGCCTCCTGGCTGCTGCCGCCCGGCCCGCTGGCGTGACGGTCCGCCCCGCGCCGCCCCTATGATCACCTGATGACGACGGTGTCGCGGCGAGAAGGCGTGTTCCTGGTCGCGGTCCTCGTCGTCGCGCTGGCCTGGTCCGCGATCGGCGCGAAGAGCCTCGGCACGTGGGCGCTCGAGGTCGTCTGGATCTTCCTGGGGGCACCGCTGGTGCTGGTGTTCCGGCGGCGCTTCCCGTTGACCCGCCTGGTGTGCTGGCTGCTGGTCCTGCACGCGGTCGTGCTCTGCTACGGCGGCCACCACACCTACGCCGAGACCCCGCTCGGCGACTGGTTCCGCGACACCTTCGACCTGTCCCGCAACCACTACGACCGCTTCGCGCACGTCGTGCAGGGCTTCGTGCCCGCGGTGCTCGTCCGCGAGCTGCTGCTGCGCCTGACCCCCCTGCGCCGCGGCGGGTGGACCTTCACGCTCACCACGGCGGTGTGCCTGTCGTTCAGCGCGTGCTTCGAGTTCGTCGAGTGGGCGGCGGCGCTGGTCCTCGGCGCGGGTGCGGACGCCTTCCTCGCCACCCAGGGGGACGTGTGGGACACGCAGTGGGACATGTTCCTGGCCCTGTGCGGCGCGGTGGCGGCGCAGCTACTGCTCCGTCGCGTGCACGACCGGCAGCTCGGGTTCTGAGGGCCGCGCCGCGGGTACTGCCGCGGGCTCCCGCACGGTGGCGATCAGGAACGCGGCCACCAGTGTGAGGCCGCCGGCGAGCGCGAGGCTCACGTGCAGGCCCGCCGTGAAGGCCGCCGGGTCCGAGCCCGCGCCGAGGTGGGTGTTCACGATGGCGCCGAGCGCGGCGATGCCCAGGGCGGTGCCGGTCTGCCGCGCCGCGTTGACGGTCGCGGCGGCCGTGCCCGAGCGTTCCCGCCCCACGGCGGTGACGGCGGCCGAGTTGGTGGTGGTGATGGCGAAGCCCATGCCGACGCCCAGCAGTGCGAACAGCACGCCGATCAGTGGGTAGCCCGTGTCCGGTGACACCAGCAGCAGCGACAGCAGCCCGCCGCCGATCAGCGTGTAGCCGGCGAGCATGACGCGGTCGCCGCCGATGCGGCCGCCGAGCACCGAGCCCGCCGCGATGCCGAGCGAGTACGGCAGGAACCGCACGCCCGTCTCCGCCGCGGACGCGCCCTGGACCTGTTGCAGGAACAGGGAAAGCAGGTAGAAGCTGCCGTAGGCGCCGAACCCGAGCACGAAGGACGCGAACGTCACGGCGGTGAACCGCGGCCGGGCGAACAGCGCGGTCGGCAGCATCGGCCGCGCGACCCGGCGCTCCACCGCGACGAACACCGCGAACAGCACGGCGGCCGCCGCCAGCAGGGACAGGATCAACGGCGAGTCCCAGCCGCGGTGGCCCGCCTCCAGCACGGCGTAGGTCAGTGCCGCGAGCCAGCCGACGGCGAGCACCTGCCCGGCCGGGTCGGCGCCCGCGTGCGCCGGGTCCGCGCTCTCGGTGATCCCGCGCAGGCCCGCGACGATCGCGATCGCGCCCAGCGGGAGGTTGACGAGGAAGATCGCGGGCCAGCCGAACGCGTCGGTCAGCACCCCGCCGACGAGCGGCCCGGCGACCACGGCGAGCGCGACGCACGCACCCCACAGCCCGATCATCCGCGCCTGCTGCCTGCGCTCCGGAAATGCCTGCACGAGAAGGGAAAGCGCGCCCGGCGCGACGGCCGCGGCACCGAGTCCCTGCACCAGCCTGCCCGCGATCAGCAGGGCCGTGGTCGGCGCGACCGCGCACAGCAGCGAGCCGAGCGTGAACACCCCGAGACCGCCGAGGTACAGGCGTTTGCGGCCGTAGCGGTCGGCGAGGCTGCCGCCGGAGAGCATCAGCGCGGACAGGCAGAGCGTGTAGCTGTCGACGACCCACTGGACCGTGCTGAACCCCGCGGACAGGTCGTGCTGCATCGCGGGCAGGGCGACGTTCACCACGCTCACGTCGAGCAGCGACATGAACGTGCCGAGGAAGACCGCGAGCACCACCGGTCAACGGCACCACGGCGCGCTCGAGGACGGCTGGAGATCAGGACCCGTGGGTCTCCGCGGGTTTTCCGTGGGTTTCCGTCGCCCACCTCGACCGATCACGCAGCGCGACCACTTGACTGCGGAACAAATATGGTCTAAACCATATATGTGGTCTAGACCACATCTCCGGAGTAACCCCTGCATCCCGGGAGATGGCATGAGCCTGAAACGAAAACTGGTCATGTTCGCGACCGCCGCCACCATCGCACCGCTGGGCCTCGTGGTGTTGCCCGCGGCGTCCGCGAACGCGCACGGCTACATCTCGAACCCGCCGAGCCGGCAGGCGCAGTGCGCGCGCGGCACGGTGTCGTGCGGGGACATCAGGTGGGAGCCGCAGTCCGTCGAAGGACCGAAGGGCCTGCGCAACTGCCACGGCAACGTCGGCCGCTTCGCCGAGCTGAGCGACGACAGCAAACCGTGGCGGGCCACGTCGGTCGGCAGGACGGTCACCTTCACGTGGACGTTCACCGCCCGGCACGCGACCGCCAACTTCGAGTACTACCTCGGCAACACGCGGATCGCGTCGTTCGCGCTCAACAATCAGCAGCCGCCCGCCACGCTGGCGCACACCGTCAACCTCGGCAACGTGAGCGGCAGGCAGCGGCTGCTGGCGGTGTGGAACATCGGCGACACGACCAACGCGTTCTACTCGTGCGTCGACCTCCAGGTCGGCGGCGAGGCGCCGGCCGCGCCCGTACCGCAGCCACCGGCGGACCAGCCGCCCGTGAGCGGCACCTGGGCGAGCGGCACCGCGTACCCGGCGGGGTCCGAGGTGACCTACGACGGGACCACGTACCGGTCGCTGCAGAGCCACACGGCGCTGCCGGGCTGGGAGCCTGCCAGTACCCCTGCTCTCTGGCAGGCCGAGTGATCCGGTAGTCGAGCCGGCCGGTCCGTCGCCGCGGGCCGGCCGGCGCTCGCCGTGGAGGCACCGATGAAACGCTGGCTGCTCGCCGTCCTCCTGGTCGCACTGACCGGGTGCGGGACCGGGTTCACCGAGACCACCGGCGTCTCGCTGAGCGCGCCGCCGCCGGACGGCTCCTTCAACGAGACCGACGTGATGTTCCTGCAGATGGCCGTGCCGCAACACGAACAGGGCATCGAGATGGCGTCGATCGCCGCGGACCGCGCCACCGGCGAGGAGGTTCGCGACCTGGCCGCCGCGATCAGCGCGACCCAGGAGTACGAGCTGGCCGAGATGAAGCGCTGGCTGGTGGCGTGGGACCAGCCGATCGCGGCCGACCTCGACCCGAACGCGCACGCGGGCCACGGCGGCATGCACGGCGCCGACCCGGTCGTGCTCGAGGCGTTGCGCGGCACCCCGGCCGGACCGGGCTTCGACACCTACTTCCTGAACCTGCTGACCGGTCACCAGCACGGCGCGGTGGAACTGGCCCGGCTGGAGGCGAAGGACGGCCGCCACCCGGACACCAAGGCCCTCGCGGACCGGATCATCGCCTCCCGCACGGCGCAGATCCGGCAGATGGGGACCTACCTGGAAGGGTGAGCCCCCGGCGGGCGCGGGCCGCGACCGTCAGCCCCCGAGCAGGAGGCACGCCCTCCCGGTACGGCGGGTGCGGCCGCGCCAGGAGGTGGCGGTCACTCGTCGAAGTTCCTGGCCGCCAGGTCCTGGAACGCGCGCAGGGCCTCCTCGGCCCGCGCCCCGGTGGCCGAGACCCGCAGCCGGTCGCCGCCGCGGGCGCCGAGTGCCACGAGGGCGAGCACGCTGCGCCCGTCGGCCTTCGCGTCCCGGAAGCGCACGGTGACGCGGGCGTCGAACGTCGCCATCGTGCGGGCGACCAGCGCCGCGGGCCGTGCGTGCAGCCCGATCTCGTTGGTGAGGGTGACGGTCACCTCGTCCGGATCGGACAGCACCCCGGTCGCGAGGCTCATCGCCCCCATGACGTCCACGGCCCCGACGAGCCCGCCCCGCTCGGCGTCCCCCAGCTCCAGCTCCGCGGCGGCCTCGCCCAGCTCCAGCTCGGCGGGCCCGTCGGCGGGTGGCGGGGTACCGCCCTCGTCGCCCAGCCCGCGCCCGCCGTCGGCGGGACCGCTCACCGCGGCCGCACCGCCGGGGACCTCGCCCGAGGCGCGGCCGACCCCGGCGCCGCCGGACAGGTCGCCCACGGCCACCGCGTCGCCGGGCGCGGCCGTTGCGGCGCCGCCGGGAACCTCGCCGACCGGCTCGGCCTCACCGGGGCCGCCGCCCCACCCGGGCGCCGAGCCCGGGTCGCCGTTCGCCGTGGAGGCCGGGGGCAGGCCGCCCGGCGGTGGGCCGCCGGGTACGCCCGCCGCGTCCTCCGCGGCGTGGGCCACCTCCGACAGGTCGGCGCCGCCCTGTGCGGCGACCGCGGCGGCGACCGTGCCCTCCACCAGCGGCGCGTCCACCAGGCGGGCGCCGTCCACGAGTTCGACGGCCATCTCGGCGACCATGCGGGCGCTGCCGAGGTCGTAGAGCACCACCACGCCGGCACCACCGTCCGCCTCGGCGAGTGCACTGGTCACGGCGTCGAAGTCGGTGCCGATACCGCCGCCGGGGGTACCGCCCGCCGCCACGACGGTGACGTCCGGCGCCATCTGCGCCGCCACCTCCACCACCCCGGCCGCGAGGCTCGCGCTGTGGGAGACGACGACCAGCCCGACCAGTCCTGCGCTGCTCACCGCCCGGCCACCTCGGCGAACGCGCGCAGCAGCAGCGTCGTGGAGCGGGCGCCGGGGTCCATGTGGCCCGCGCTGCGCTCACCGAGGTAGGAGGCGCGGCCCTTGCGCGCGACCAGCGGGACGGTGGCGTCGGCACCGGCGGCCGCCGCGTCCGCCGCCGCGGTCAGGACCGCCGCCGCCGTGCCGTCCGCGGCGGCCCCGGCGGCCTTCACGGCCGGGTCGAGGGCGTCGACCATCGTCTTGTCGCCGGGCTCCGCCTTGCCGCGGGCGACGACGCCGCCGAGTGCGGCCGTCAGCGCCTCGACGATGTCGGCGGGCTCGAGCTCGGTGCGCTCCTTCACGGCGGTGGACGCACGCAGGAACGCCGTGCCGTAGAGCGGCCCGGCCGCGCCGCCGACCTTGCTGATCAGCGTGGTGGCGACGAGCTTCAGCACCGCACCCGGCGTGTCCGGTGTGGACTCCTCGAGCGCGGCCAGCACGGCCGTGAAGCCGCGGTCCAGGTTCTCGCCGTGGTCGCCGTCGCCGATGGCGCGGTCCAGCTGGATCAGCTCGACGCGGTGCTCGGCGACGGTCGCCGCGACCGCGCGCAGGGCCGTGACCAGGTCCTCCGCCGTGCAGCCCACGTCAGCACCCCCACCGCAGCGCCGCGGTCCGCACGGGCGCGTCCCACAGGTCGCGCATCTCGTCGTCGAGTCTCAGCAGCGTCAGGCTCATGCCCTGCATCTCCAGGCTCGTGACGTACGGGCCGACGAGGCGGCGTTCGACCACGATGCCACGGTCCGCGAGCAGGCGCTCGGCGATGCCGTGGGCGAGGTACAGCTCGAGCAGCGGGGTGGCGCCCATCGAGTTCGTGAACAGCAGGACCCGGTCCCCCTCGCCGAACGGCAGGTCCTCGAGGATGGGCTCGAGCAGCCGCGCGACGATGCCGTCGGCGTTCTCGACCGGCACCCGCGCCCGGCCCGGCTCGCCGTGGATGCCGATGCCGACCTCCATCTCGTCGTCGGGGAGGTCGAAGCTGGGCTCGCCGACGTGCGGCACGGTCGGTGCGGCCAGCGCCATGCCCATCGACCGCACACCGGCGACGACCCGCTCGGCGAGCGCCTGGACGGCGTCGAGGTCGTCCCCGCGCTCGGCCGCGGCACCGACGATCTTCTCGAGGAGGAGGGTGCCGCCGACACCCCGGCGCCCCGCCGTGTAGAGGGAGTCCTTCACGGCGACGTCGTCGTCGATGACGATCGTCCGCACGTCCCCCTCGACCAGTTCGGCGGCGGTCTCGAAGTTCAGGACGTCGCCGGTGTAGTTCTTGACGATCAGCAGCGCCCCGGCGCCGCCGTCGGTCCGCTCGACGGCGGTCTGCACCTGGTCGGGCGTCGGCGAGGTGAACACCGCACCCGGGCAGGCCGCGTCGAGCATGCCGGGACCGACGAGACCCCCGTGCATCGGCTCGTGCCCGGCACCGCCCCCGGAGATCACGGCGACCTTGCCCCGCACCGGCGCGTCGGCCCGCAGGACGACGGCGGGGTCGTGGACGACGGTGAGGAGATCGCCGTGCGCGAGCTCCAGCCCCCGCAACGACTCGGCGACGACGGTGGACGGGTCGTTGATGATCTTCTTCATGGAAACCACCGCTCTGACCTGCAACTACGCTGCTGTGGACCGGGTCAGGCCGCCTCAGGCCGTACTGGGGCAGCTTGCCATGATCTACGCCGCGTCCGCCAGAGTTCGCGGTCCGCCTACGGCCGCCGGGGGGTGACGTCGGCCGGGAACCGCGGGTCGATCTCGTAGTGGGTGTCGAACTGGCTGCTGAAGCCGGTCACGCGGACGGCGCGGCCGGCCGTGAGACCGGTGAGGTCGATGCCGGTCTGGGTGTTGACGAAGATCGTGAGCTCGCCGGAGCCGTCGTCGACGAAGA
>WUUC01119890.1_pt1 | contig 12095 bp, 8 predicted proteins | sample 6278441 | NCBI WGS metagenome assembly WUUC01 (sample SAMN13675441, study PRJNA597444) | soil metagenome | isolation source: soil | place: USA: Washington | collected 2017-10 | reverse complement strand
GCCTTCTTCGTCAAAGATTCTGTAGGGGTCTTCGTAACGCAGGATTTCGTGATGTTGAACGAGGTCTATGGCGTCCACCTGCATTCGCTGTAAGGATTCGTCCAATTGTTTGGCGGCGGCTTTTTTCGAGCGCCCGTCAATCTTTGTCATCAGAAAAACTTTGTCGCGGTAGCCATCTTTCAAGGCTTTGCCCATGCGGATTTCGCTCTCGCCCTCGTTGTAATCCCAGCAGTTGTCCATGAAGTTGATGCCGCCATCTATGGCCTGGCGGATGATGCGGAGGCTGAGTGGTTCGTCCACGTGTTTTAATGCGAGGTGCCAGCCGCCGACACCGATTGCCGAGACTCTCTCGCCCGTGCTTCCCATCGTTCGATAGATCATTTCCATTTGCGACCTGTTTTCAGACATAGATTTTCCCCCGTCCTGACGGCGAACTTTTCATACAAGCGTATACGCCAGAATAAAACCGGCCATATTTACCGCAATGAACACAAGGAGTTCACAGATGATAAGAACAACCGACTTGAGCGAGGTCTTCGCCCAGGACTCTTTATATACCCGGCGCAGCGCCAGCAAAAGATAGACAGATATGCCCACATAAAACAGCCCTCTTACTGCCGTGGGTGGCGTAACACCTATTTTTGCGGCAATGATAAATATGAGTGCAAGGCTACTTCGCAGGAAGAAATCGAAGGAATAGAAATAGAGCGAAAAGACCAGATGCTCTACGTAATACCTTCTGGCTCCGTAATAGAATCCTGCGAGAAAGAGCCCCGATAACAAGACGCTGGCGAAGCGCAGCAGGGCTGAATACTTCTCGGCCTTTTGCAGGATCTTTTCGGCCAGGAGATGTGGCTCCACACCCTTTGCCTGCGCCATTGCGATCACGTGCCTTTGTGACTGGATGCTCTGGACCGTGGTGCCGCTCATTTGCAGAAGCGCGCCCCAGGCAAAGAAGAAGTAAAGGGCGCTGATGGTCAGGTAGACTCTGATCGGATTGATGTAACGCCCCTTGCGTCCGGCCAGATATTCTTCCGCCAGCAGACCCGGCTTAAATAGAAATGCAGAGAGCGTGGTAATGATTTTATTCGAATCCAGATGGGTGAATTCATGCAGGAAGTGGCCGAAGAAGTGCTTGAGAGTAAAATCGTGACGAAGAAATTCCTTCTGCCCGCAACGGTGACAGAACTTGCCCAGCAGTTGCGCGTCGCAATTGCGGCATTGATCCGTCTGCGTAGAGGTTTCAAGGTTATCGAGAATTTCTGTGCTTGTCGCCAAAGCCTGCCTCCATCATAAGTGTCGCCATACTTTATTTCTAACAGGCGTTTAAATCAAGATAAGCGGAGAGGAGCGACGCAAGGAGAAGAACGACGGGCTCACCAGTCCAGACCCATTCAAGCCCTCTATGCTACGCCTCGCCAAGGCAGCAGGGAGTTAACCTCGCTGTAAACTCCGGAGGTGATACCAGAGAAACCGATTTTCATGATGACTCTGCGGTTGCAGAACCGATAGGAACGAACCAGAAAAAACCGTGACACCAAGCTACTTACCAAATGTGGCAACCAGCCAGTTGGTCACCGTTCGCGTCAGCCAGGGACGGCAGTCGCTAAATCCGTGATCGCTTTCTTCGTTGCGTATCCATTGAATGTTGGGAAACCCGGCGATTGAATCCGAGTACTGCGAAGGCGGGAAGATATCATCTTTGTCTGCTGTGATCAGCAGAAGCGCTCGCGACGCGAAGGCGCGCATGGCGTCGGCAAGTGGCAGCAAGGCTTTCCATTGCGCCTGCAAATCTTGACCGGTGACGCCATTCAACATGCCCGCAAATTCGTCAGCCATATCTTTGGGAAACTGAAACGCTTGTGGCTCGATAAGCGGACTAATGCCGACAATCGCGCGAATTCGTGGGTCGGTAGCTCCATAGAGAAGCGCAGGATATGACCCTGTGCTGGCGCCGATCAGGGCAATTTGGTCTTGGTCAACCGACGGCTGTTTGAGGATCCATTCCACTGCGGCGCCGGTATCGTCGGTTAAACCCGCGAGCGAATAGGTTCCCTCCGATCCCCAACAGCCGCGGAAATGAAAGTAGAGGCAATTCCAACCAAGGTCGCGCAGGCCATAGGCGATGTCCAGGTGCTTTTCGATGCCTGGCAGACCATGAAGCAAAACCGCTGTGGGGCGGGGTGTTTCTCCGGCGGCTTGGTAAAACCCACCCAGAAGTTTGCAGTCTTTTGATGTAAAGGTAACGCCATCGAGACCTGCTGCAAATCTGCTCATCTGCTTTTCTCCTGCTCCGCATTCAGAATCGCAACACCCGCATCCTCGGCGCTGACCAGTGACAGCGCCGCCAGATCTTTGTCCTGGTAGCCACGTGCGATGCCGACGAGCAACCGCTCTCGCACGAGGCTGGCTACCGGCATTGGAACATCAAACGATGCGGCGGCCTCCAGCGCGAGCCCCACATCTTTCAGCCCAAGCGCCAGTCGGAAGCCGGGTTCATACTGCTGTTGCAGCATCAGTTCGGCGTAGTTTTTGTAAGCTGGCGCGGCGAACAACGTGCTGGTCAGAGCATCCAAACATAACTTCGGGTCAACTGCCGATTTGCGCAACAGCGTAATTGCTTCGCTCAAGCTTTCAACCGCCGACACCAGCAGAAAATTGCCTATTAGCTTGACCATCGGCGCGGCAACGGGGTCAGTCCCGACGATGATAGTTCTTTGCCCCAGCACATCGAAAAGCGGCTGGCATCGCGTGATTGCTTCCGCATCTCCAGCCACTACAATCAAGAGTTTGGCCGCCGCCGCCGCCTCCGGACGGCCGAAAACAGGAGCGCTGATGAATTGCTGTTTTGCTTCCGTATGAAATATTGCGAGACGTTCAATCAAGGCAAGGCCGAGCGTGCTCATTGAGATGTGAATACCGCCTGCGGCGAGCGCCTCCGCAATGCCGTTTTCGCCAAAGACGATTGCTTCCACCGCTTTATCATCCGCCAGACAGGTAATCACCGCTTCACCTTTGCAGGCCTCAGCCGGAATGTCAGCAATTGTTGCGCCTTCCGATTGCAACTCTTGCGACCGGCTGCGTGTGCGGTTGTAGACCGTAACCGTATGGCCTGCTTTAAGCAGATTTCGCGCCATCGCCCGTCCCATCACTCCTAAACCAATGACTCCAACATTCATTTATGATTCTCCGAAAAGGTAGAGCAAACGGTTAGTTTGCTGCGTTTTCCTGGCTTTAGGGCGCAACCCAAGCTAACCGATTGCGCTCCCTCTATTCCTCCTTGAAAAACAGTTCTTCATTCGTTGACAACAGCGATGGCTTCAATTTCGATCAGATACTCTTCCCGGACGAGGCGCTTGACAACGACAAACGTGCTGGCGGGTGGGTTTTCCAGGTTGATGTAGCTGTTCCGCGTTTCGCGAAACGCCTGCAGGTCTGAGGCATCGGTAAGATAATAATTGAGTTTGACCACGTCTCTGAAAGAGGCTCCGCCTTCTTCGAGCCGCGCCCTCAGGTTTTTAAAGACCTGTTCCACCTGAGCGCGAAAATTGTCGCGCCCCACAAGATTCCCGTCTTTGTCGAGCGCCAGTTGCCCGGCGATGTAAAGCGTGCGCCCGCCGCGCACTTCGACGACGTGCGAAAAACCTAGTGGCGCTTGATTGATGAAACGGACATGAGTTTGTTGTTCTGTCATAATTTTTGTTCCTTTCGGTTTTTTTATTCGTTGGGTGTTAAAGTTGGCAAGCTATAGCAATGCCAGACCGACAACGACTGATGTCGTCATTTTTGTACGATTCAGTTTTGTTTTGAAAACAACTTGTTCGGCGGCTCAATGGCTGACAGTAGTAACGTGCGGTGGTTTGAGAAGCGGATATTGAATTTCGGTCAGGCCAAACTCAGTATCCTGTGTAATGCCGCCCTGCCAATACAACTCGCGATTTGGACCGGCAATTGTATAATCGTGTGATTGAATCCAAGTCCTGAGAGTGATGTACGCCTGTGTGACGGTCTCATCGCTTCCCTGATGAATGGCGCAAGCCGCGATGGTTGCCGGAAGTTCATAAACTTTCACGCGCGCACTTTCAGGCACGGCATGATTGAGAAAGACAATCGTTTCGCAATCTATAGCTTTCGCTTGACCTGCGCAGGCATGCCAGACCGCGCCACATCGGCCTGCTGCGTTATGCTTTTTCAGATGGCCCGTCAGTTCAGCAAAAAGTTCGGCAGCTTGCTCGTAAGAATCAAGTTGATCGCGCACGGAAGCGACTAACTGCGGAGGAATCTGTTTGAGCTTGATTTCGTAGTTGGGGACATGGCCTTCCTGCTCAATCTGTCTGAGCCACGTTTCAATTTGCGCCAGCCGCGCCTGCTCTTGTGCTATCTTGTAAGAAAGTTCCGCGCCCTTGCCTTGTAGTGCCTCGCGCACCTCGCCTGGTGAAAGGTCTTCTCGCAACAACAGGGTAATCTCGTCGAGGGCAAAGCCCAGTTCCTTGAAGATCAAAATACGATTCAGGCGAGACAACAAATTCGCTCCGTAGTAGCGATAGCCTGTGAAACGATCCACATATGTCGGCTTGAGCAAGCCGATTTCATCATAGAAGCGAAGTGTCTTTACTGACACCTGGCTTAATTTGGAAAAATCTCCGATTTTGAGCATGTCTTTACCTCCGTTTGAAAAAGTCAGCCTGACTTTTTCAAAAAGAGTTTACAATCTCCTGTTACGGGAGAGTCAAGCATAGGGGGAGAAAAAGGTCTCAGCGCGCCTTTGACAGATCAGGAAGCTGAATGAGAGCCATATAGGGTAACGCTACAGAACCTGTAACGTAATTCGCTGTAACTTATCCTGCGAGCCAGTTTGCGAACTGCATCCAGGCTTGCGTGCCTGACAGCAACAAACGCAAGGGCTGCGAAGCGATAAGAAACAGCATCCCCCAGCCAAACGCCGGATGAAGTCTGCGATGCGTAACGGTGTCGAAGGCTACGCAGGCAAACACGAATAAATCAGTCAGACCGAAAAACACTAACGGTCCGCCCGTCTCTATAAAACCTAGCGGGATGCGCGCGATAGCGGCGGTCAGAAACGCCCCGCAGGAGAGCAGCATCAAGCGTTTGTGAATATCTATGCGCTGCCGAAAGAAGAGCGCAAGCCCAACCAGAATAGCGAAGTCCAGCATATCGCCTAAGGGTACGGCAAGAAATACAAGCGGCGGCGGGTCGCCTGCTCCGCCGCGTTTTGCAGCAGCAATGGCCGTGACGGTACCTACGATCAATACCAATACCGCCAACAGTCCTCCAAACACGCCCAGGCGACGATGCAAGTCTGTGCGGCGCACTGCAACCAGTCGAATCTGTACAACAAAGAGAGCAACCCAAAGCGTCATCACAAAGCCATGCAGGTGTACCAATGCGGGCAACGCAGGAGTGCCGAACACCCCTTTGAGGTAGTAAGTCCGCGCAAACCCCGTCAACACGATAAGGGCAGCGATGACCGCCGCCCAGGTGTATAAACGGCGGTCTTTGCCACTGCGTTGAATGCTTTGCTCTACTGCCATAGGTCTGCTTCGCTTTTGATTGTCGTTTGCGAAGTCGATTGCAAAAGCTTATTGATTATCGAAATCTGGTCTCTCCCTGGCATCTCTCGCACGCTCAACGAGATGGTCTTTTAACTTCAAATGCGGCACCCCTTCCTGCAACCAGGCTGGCGCGGGCTTGCCTTTCAGATGATGGTCAAAGAATTCGAGCATTCTCACGGTGTAGTCTTTGCGGTTTTCAAGTTTTGCCAGACCGTGATTTTCACCTTTGTATTGCAGCATCACCACAGACTTTCCTAACCTTCTGAGCGTGTTGTAATACTCTATGCCCTGATTCCAGTCAACCGCGCCGTCCTTATCGTTGTGCAGGATAATCAAAGGGGTCTTCACATTCTTCGCATGATAGACCGGCGAGTTACGCGTGTAGGCTTCCACATTATCCCAGTAGCCGGTCGTAAATCTTCCCTGACTGCTCTCAAATATCGGTTGATTGGCAGAACCTGTGTTCCAGTAGATCGAACTGTACATACTGATCATATTGGTTAGCGGCGCGCCTGCTACTGCTGCCTTGAAAGCGTCGGTCTGGGTGACGAGGAAGGCCGTTTGATAACCGCCCCACGAATGTCCGTGAATCGCCACCTTCGTCTTATCAACGACGCCCGTCTTGACTGCCGCCTCAAGAGCTGGCAAGACGCACCAGACGGCAGACATACCCGGATCATTCATCTTGTAAACAATGTCAGGCATAAAGACAGCGTATCCCTGACTGGTGTACAGAGATTTATTGAATCCGTTTGCGGTAAGCGAAGTGAAGCCATTCAAACCCTGCGAGAGCTTCTCGTAGATGTAAACGATTGTCGGGTAGCTCTTGCCCTCTTCATAATTGGCTGGCAGGTAGAGCGCCCCTTGCAGTTTGTCGCCCTTGGCGCTGGTGTAGTCAATCAACTTCACGCCTTTCGACCACAGAAAGGTACTTTGCTGCGGATTGGCGTTGGTCAGTCGCTGCCCGTTTTTCAGTGAAGCGTCAGAGGCGTAGTAATCCGGGAAGCTTGAAAAAGTCTCTCTCGTGTAGAAATACTTATCTGCATTCTTCGCCTTCATCACGCCGCCAAACGCCGCATCGTCCCAGAGCAACGAAGTGGGCTTGTTGTTTTCGATTCGCGCAATTCCGGCCTTCTTCGTCCATTCACCATACATCCCTATCAACATAGGTTTCGACAGGTCTATGCCCTTTTCATCGGGGTCCAGACGGAAGCGTGAGCGATAGCGAATCTGATCTTTCTTTCCATTGACGGTCAGATTAGTCGCCTGCCCGCCGTGAGCCGGAACATTCCAAACATCCCAGCCATCCGAAAGCAGCACCGACGCGCCATCTTTCGTCCAGCCGATGGGGAATTGCGGCGGCTTGGTTATGTTGTGATCGTCTTCCGTGTTGTAGAAGACCGAAGGAACTTTCTGCGTCAGGTTGTAGGACTGGCCCGCAACCATGTCATAGGTGAAGAAGTGTCCGTCATCGTAGTAGAGGAAGTGTGTCCCATCGGGTGACGCGCCGAAATAGTTCCGGCTCTTCTTCAAGGCTAGCTTGCGCGTTCCGGTCTTTGCATCAATGACATAAACATCCTGATAGCGAAGACCTGCGAGATTGCCCATCAATTCGTATTCGCTATTGTCAAGACCTATGGCCCAGTTGTGCTTTGGCGCCAGGGAAACCTGTCTGAGGCCATCGTCAGCGAGACGAATGAACTTCTTTTCAGCGACGCGATAGACGGACAGAAAGCTGAAATTTTTATCGAAGCTCTCCTGAACCTGTTGCTGCGATTGCAGCCGCTTATCTTTATAGTGCCAGATGACCATGTCCGGTTTGTCGGGCTCGTCTCTCTTCATTGCCTCCATTGCGGTCTTTGCAGGGTCTGGCTTCGCCTCCGCCTCTTTGGTTTTATCATCGGCAGCTTTGTCGGCGCCCTCCTTCTTTTTAACCGGGCTGATGCCGAAGACCAGGGCGTTCATATCATCGGACCAGTCAGGCGCGCGGTTCTGGCTTATCGTCATATCTACAGGGAAGGTCTTATCTTCCTTGGGGTCAAAGGCGACCTTCCGCATATTCGCAGAGAGGTTTGAAAAACCGAGCACGCTGTACAGTTTATCTTCGTACTTCTTGTCTTCAATGCCTTTCAACACGGCAAACGCATCGCCTTTTTCATTCCAGTTCAAGCTCTTGTAATTTGCCTTGTCGCTTTCCGGAAGCAGCACGGCGCCTGTGGACATATTGCGTAATTGAATGCCATTGCCACTCTTTTCTGCCGCGTCAATTACGAAGGCAAGCCAGTTGCCTTTCTTGTCAAAAGCGAATTCCGATACGTTGCCAACGTTGAGTTGACTGCCTGAAGAGAGTTCATAAAGGATCAAATCTGTCCCTGTGGGTCTGTCTGACGGAGGGGTAGCGCCGGGCATCGTCGGCGGCGCACTGGAGGGCGGCGCTGCGCCTTCGGCTCCGCTTTTGTGCAGGGCGAGCCAGTTGGCCTGTTCTCCAGAAAAAGCGAAGCGCCTCACCTTTTCAAACTCTGTCTTCTTCTCTGTGGAGAGATTGATTAATGCCACCTTTGATTGAACAGGCTTGCGCTCTTTTTTCAGCCTTTTCGTCTCTTTGGCGCTGGGGAAGGTTGTGAAGGCAAGCCATTTTGAATCTTCAGAAAATGTGAGAGGCGCAAAACCGGCATTCTCCCCGGCAGCGAACTTCAACTCTTTACTGTCTGAAGTTCTTCTGATAATCACATCGCTATCGCCTTCATTGGGCTGGTGCCGGTAGGCGAACCACTGACCATCGTTGGAGACGGTCGCCTGCTGGATGCGCTTCCAATTGGCTATATCTGCGACTTCAATGGGACGCGGCCTTTTCGCCGTTTCGCCGGATGTCTGCTGCGGCGCTTCTCTGGTGGTTTGGATTGCCGCCTGTGGAAAAGCGACGGCCTGTAATAAAAGTAGGATCCAAAGAAAGACTCCAAGTCTGGTCTTGTTTTTCATGTTTGCCTCCGCAATGTTGAATGTTCCACTGGGAATGGCTTGAAAGTGGTTGAGCCAAGAGCCTGTTTCAAGTGCTTTGGTCAGTCAAGGATTTTCAGCGAACGATAAAGGCGCAAAGCAGGCAAAGATAAATAATGCTTTGCCTTCTTTACGCTCTTTACGGCTATTTCTCTATTAGAACAACAGTTTCAAGCCGAATTGAATGTGACGCGGGTCGCGCGCCGAAAGTATCTGCCCGAAAGTCGGTGAGCCTAAAAAATTGTCAGGCAGATCGAAGTTCGGGCGGTTGAATAGATTGAAGACTTCTGCGCGAAATTGCAGCGTCAGACGCTCTTTGATCTTGGTATCTTTAATCAAGGATGCGTTGACATTTTTATAATCGGGGCCATTGAGAATGTTGCGTCCGGCATCGCCGAAAGTGCCGAACTGCGGGAAGGCAAAGGCAGCCGGGTTGAACCATTGCTCTGGGCTGCGACGCGAGACTTCCGCATTGCCGACCACATTCGGGCGGTCATTTGCGCCAAAGCCCAAGCTCGAACGCCCTGTGTTGCTATTATCGAAATCTGAAATCAGCGCGACGGTAAACGGTCTGCCGCTTTGCAAGGTGACAATGCCGAGCGTCTGCCAGCCGGTGAAGAGATGGGTCAGGAAACCGCTGTCGTCAAGCAGAGAGTGCCCTTTGCCGATGGGCAATTCGTAGGCGTAGCTGAGTGAAAAGCGATGTCTGACATCGAAATTGGAACGCCCGCGTTCGGCGCGCGCATTGTTACTGTCTTGCGGGAAATTCGGATCGCCGGCGCTTGTGAAGGTGCCTGATGCATCATCAAGAGATTTTGCCCAGGTGTAGGAAGAGAGGAAGGACAGGCCGAAATCCAGGTGTTGTTGCAAACGAAGTTGCAAGGCGTTGTAGTTTGAGTTCGCTCTTGATTCCAGAAATGTGATGTCATCGAAGCGTGGGTCAGGCCGGAGATTGGGCATGACAGCGCTCGGGCGCGGCTGATTGATGTCTCGCGCAGAGATGAGTTTCGTGCCTTTTGAGCCAACGTAGGCGGCTTCAAATATGCGACTGCTGCCGAGTTGCCGTTGGATGCTGACGCTGTATTGCTGCGCGTAAGGGGTCTTCAAATCGCGCTGGAAGGTGAACGCGGAAGAAGGAATCGGAAACGGAAAATTACTCGGAAAGGGATTCGCCAAAGAGAGCGGAAACTGTTGGCTCGTGATGAACAGGTTGAAATCGAAATAGGGCTTGTTGAAATAAAGCCCTTCGCCGGGCGCCAGCGCTGACTGGTCGTAGTAGATGCCGTAGCCGGCGCGCACAACCGTGTTGCTATCGAGCGTCCAGGCAAAACCCAGGCGCGGCGCGAAGTTGTTTTTGTCGGCTTCGTAGCCGGCGCGCGGAACTCCATTCGTGCCTACAGGAACCAGTGAGCGACTGGTCAAATCATAAAGCGTAGCGCGGTCGTCAGGGTCAACAGCGGGCGAATTGTACTCATAACGCAAACCCGCCGACAGCGTTAATTCAGGCGTTATGCGATAACTATCGTTGAAGAACAGGTTGTAGCTTTCAGTCCGCAAGTGCTGATGATTATCAACACGCGCAAGGCCCGTGACAACAGGCGCGTCAAGCAGCAAATCGGCGAGCGCATTGCCTGTGATTTGTGCCTGAGCTATGAAGTTGATTAGACCGCGCGCTTGAATATCACGGAAAGCGTTCTGTCGCGTGGCGCGAAAATCGAAGCCGAACTTCATCAAGTGATTGCCTCGTGAGTAACTCGCGTTATCCGAGATTTGATAGGTATTGGTGACGCTATTTTGCGGGTTGTTGAATTCGTGACCGAGCGGCGAAAAGCCCGTGATGGTGATAAAGCTCAAACCGAAATCGCGCTCTTTCGTTGCTCCTTCAGGTAAGCCGACCTGTCGGTTAACGCTGGTTCCGGCGTTCTCCTGATTGACGCTTGAAGCGATACGATTGAAAGCAAAACGCACCTCATTGACCAGCGACGGCGAGAAGATATGGGTCTCGGCAATCATGGTGTTTTGCGCCCGTCGTGCTACATCATTCCCGAAACCGGGAATCGCTGAAAAGGTCGGCCCTCCGAAAGGCTCAAATAAATTTCTATCCGCGCAACTGTAACGAGCCGCCAGCGCCGAGGCCTCATTGATGGCCTGATCCAGACGAACATCGAAGTGATGAGTTCTGTCACGCTGAATTGGCGACGAGACAAAATTACCAAACGGCGCGTTACGATTCGGCAGCGGATAGAGATTGGCTATGGCGCGACCGATGGGATTGATAAAGAAATCCGGCAGTTTGTTATCAGGGAAGGGTTGCTGCGTGAACGGGTTGATTGGTTTGGCGAAGAAACTCTGCGAAAAATCGCCATTGCGCTCTGCAAACGTCGGCACGGTCGTGACACGGGTAATGCCTTCGCGTATGCGTGTGCCTTCATAATCACCAAAGAAAAATGTCTTGTCTTTAATAATACGCCCGCCCAGGCTTGCGCCAAATTGGTTGCGATTGTATTCCGGCGCGTCTTCGGTCTGCGGAGCAAAATAGTTTCGCGCATCCAGCGCCCCGTTGCGGAAGAATTCATACGCCGAACCGTGAAAATCGTTGCTGCCGGATTTCAGCACGATGTTGACTTGCGCTCCGGCGTTGCGACCAAACGAAGCGTCATAGGAATGCGACAACACTTCAAACTCGCGAATCGCATCAACCGGCGGCTTGACGCCGAAGGTGTTGAGTTTCGGGTCAACATTGAAAGCGCCATCGAGCAGGAAGTTGTTTGCATCCTCACGTCCGCCATTGATGTTGAAGGCGAAGTCGCCGCGCACGGAACCTGCCGAGCCCGGCGCCGCGGGCACAGCGCCGGGAACCAGCAGCGCAAGCTCTAAAAAGTTTCTCCCGTCAAGCGGCAAGCCAACGACTTGACGGTTCTCAATCACCGTACCGAGCGACGGTGAATCTTTTTTCAAAGTGGATAGCGGAGCATCAATCTCTAAATCCTTATTGAAGTTTGGAATCTGAAGAGCAAAATCTAGGCGAAGTTCCTGATTTACTTGAAGCTGTATTTCCCTTCCATATTTGCTAAACCCGGTTGCCGCTGCTTGAAAGCGATACGAACCTGGCGGCAAGGATAACATAACGTAAGCTCCTTCATCATCAGAGGTAATAGTTCTGCTTTCGTTGGTCTCCAGGTTGGTCAGCGTAACTTCAGCATTTACGATACGGCTTCCTTTCATATCAGTCACGATGCCACGGAGGGATGCTTTATGGGTTTGCGCAAGGATGGCTGGATTGAAAGAGAGAATTGAGAGAAGCAGGGCAGCAATAAATTTCACCTTAAATTTTACCTTCACTGGTTTCATAGCTCCTTAGCAGTTATGGCTGGGTACAGACCAAATTTCTAGCCAATAAGATTCTCATTAGCTTTAAGGATGTGTCAACGCAAACAACGAACTTCCATACGCCCTGGGTGCAATTAAAAGTGTGGCAAAGATGGCTTCCCTTCACGCACCGACTTGACATTGCTTTTTCCAGTA
>WUUC01046975.1_pt1 | contig 12095 bp, 5 predicted proteins | sample 6278441 | NCBI WGS metagenome assembly WUUC01 (sample SAMN13675441, study PRJNA597444) | soil metagenome | isolation source: soil | place: USA: Washington | collected 2017-10 | reverse complement strand
GCCACGGGGCTCGACCCGCGGAGCCTGAAGCTGGAGATCACCGAGTCGGTCGTGATGGACGACATCGAGACGGCCATCGGGATGCTCGACCAGTTGCGCGCCCTCGGCGTCGAGTCGAGCATCGACGACTTCGGCACCGGCTACTCGTCATTGAGCTACCTCCACCGCTTCCCCTCCACGACGCTCAAGATCGACCGCTCCTTCGTCAGCCGGATGGCCGACCACAACGAAAACATCGAGATCGTCCGCACCATCATGCTGCTCGCGCGCAACCTCGGGATGAGCGTCATCGCCGAGGGCGTCGAGACCGAGGAACAGCTCGCCCAGCTCCGCGCGCTCTCCTGCGACTACGCACAGGGCTACCTGTTCTCGCCGCCCGTCAGCGCCACGAACGTCTCCCAGCTCCTCTCCGATGACTACCGCCACGCGCTGGTCGCCGGCCGCGCGCTGACCGCCTGAAGTCGCCCGCCCGCGGGCGCACCGGCCGCCCCCTGCCTGAGGAGGGGGCGGCCGGCGCGCGCCTGCGAAAAAAACTTTAAGAAGGGTTCCGCCGCGCAGTAGAATGGCGGCTCCGCGCTCCTGAGAAATTCGCTCACGCGCCTCGCCGCCTTTCCGTGGAGAGACAGATGCAGCCGAACCCCCAGCAGGACGACATCTTCATCAGCTACGCGCACATCGACAACCAGCCCCTCGCCGAAGGGCTCAAGGGGTGGGTCGAGAGCCTCCACGAGAGGCTGAAAATCCGCCTCGGGCAACTGCTCGGCGAGGAGGCCTCGATCTGGCGCGACCGCAAGCTTCAGGGTAACGACGTGTTCGCCGACACGCTCGCCGAGAAAATCAACCGGGCCGCCATCCTCGTCTCCGTCCTCTCGCCGCGCTACGTCAAGTCCGAGTGGTGCCTCAAGGAGCTGGAAGAGTTCTGCAGGTGCACGGGGCAGGGCGCCGCGCCCGGCGGCGGCGGCAGCAAGCTGCCCGTCTTCAAGGTGGTCAAGACGTTCGTCCCGCTGCCGGAGCACCCGCCGCAGTTGCGCGGCGTGCTCGGCTACGAGTTCTACGAGTACGACCCCGAGCGCGGCCGCGCCAAGGAGTTCAGCCCCGAGGTCATGCCGCAGCGCGACATCCGCTACTGGGAGAAGCTCGACGACCTCGCCTACGACATCAAGCAGTTCATCGAGGAGCTGAAGAAGTCCGACGCCCCGCGCGCCCCGCTCGCCGGGGAGCCGGCGGCCCCCCCCTCGGGCAAGACCGTCTACCTTGCCGAGACCATCTCGGCCCTCGCCCCGCAGCGCGACCAGATCAAGCGCGAGCTACAGCAGCACGGCCACGTCGTCCTGCCCGACAAGGAGCTGCCCCTCGACGCCGCGGCCCTCACGCAGGCCGTCGGCGACTACCTCGCGCGCAGCCACTGCTCGATCCACCTCGTCGGCGAGCACTACGGCATCATCCCCGAGGGGGCGGAGAAGTCCGTCGTCCACCTCCAGACGGAGTTGGCGGCCGCGCGCGGCGAAGAGTTCCGGCGTCTCGTCTGGATGCCCGTCGGCCTCATCTCGCGTGAGGAGCGGCAGCAGAATTTCATCGACGCCTTCCTCCTCGGGCACCAGGCGCAGAAGGGGACGGAGGTCTTGCAGACCAAGCTCGAAGACCTCAAGGTCGTCATCCACGAGACGATGAGCCGCGACCCCGAGCCGGCCCCGCCCGCCGGCGCGGGCGAGGCGCTCGGCGCCCAGCTCTACCTCGTCTGCGACAAGGAGGACGCGGCGGCCGCCAACGAGGTCGCCGACTACCTCTTCGCGCAGGGCGTGGACGTCGTCCTGCCCGCCACCGAGGGCGACGAGGCGCAGCTCTACGAAGACCACAAGGCCAACCTCATCGACTGCGACGCGGTGATGATCTACTACGGGCGGGCCAGCGAAATCTGGCTCCGCATGAAGCTGCGCGAGTTGCAGAAGCTGGCCGGCTACGGGCGGGCCGCGCCGCTCGTCGGCAAGGCCATCTACGTCGGCGGGCCGCGCACCGAGGCGAAGGAGCGCCTGCGCGAGCGCGACCCCGTCGTCATCCGCCACTACGAGGCGTTCTCGCCCGACAGCTTGGAGCCGTTTCTGGCGCAGTTGCGGCAGGCGAAAGGGGCACGCCCATGATCAGCGAACACATCTACAGCGCCGACGTGCAGGTGCCCCTGAACCCGTTCCCGGGCCTGCGCCCCTTCGAGTTCAACGAGAGCAACCTCTACTTCGGCCGCGACGGGCAGAGCGAGCGGATGCTGTCGAAGCTGGCCGCGCGCCGCTTCGTCGCCGTCGTCGGCACCTCGGGGAGCGGCAAGTCTTCGCTCGTCCGCGCGGGACTCCTGCCGGCGCTCTACGGCGGCTTCCTGCCGAGCGTGGGCTCGAACTGGCGCGTCGCGCTGATGCGCCCCGGCAACGACCCCATCGGCAACCTCGCCCGCGCGCTCAACGCCCCGCACGTCTTCGGCTCCGACATCCCCGAGAACGCCGAGCTCCAGACCGTCATCACCGAGGCGACTTTGCGCCGCGGCAGCCTCGGCCTCGTCGAGGCCGTCCGCCAGACGCGGATGCCCGAGAGCGAGGCCCTGCTCGTCCTCGTCGACCAGTTCGAGGAGCTGTTCCGCTTCGCGCGCGAGGCCGAGGGCGAGCAGTACCAGAACGAGGCCGCCGCCTTCGTCAAGCTCCTCCTCGGCGCGATAGGCCAGAGGGAGGTGCCCGTCTACGTCGTGCTCACGCTGCGCTCCGACTACCTCGGCGACTGCGCCCTCTTCTGGGGCCTGCCCGAGGCCGTCAACGAGAGCCAGTTCCTCATCCCGCGCCTCACGCGCGAGCAGCGGCGCGAGGCCATCACCGGCCCCATCGCCGTCTGCGGCGGCGAGATCGCCACGCGCCTCGTCAACCGCCTGCTCAACGAAGTGGGCGACAATCAGGATCAGCTCCCGCTCCTCCAACACGCGCTGATGCGCGCCTGGGACAGGTGGCGGGCCGACCACGCGCCGGGCGAGCCGCTCGACCTCCGCCACTACGAGGCCATCGGCGGGATGGGCGAGGCGCTCTCGCGCCACGCCGACGAAGCCTTCGAGGGGCTGCCCGACGAGCGCAGCCGCCACGTCGCCGAAAGGATGTTCAAGGGGCTCACCGAGCTCGGCGCGGACAACCGCGAAATCCGCCGGCCGCTGGAGCTGCGGGAGATTTGCGCGCTGACGGAGGCGACCGAGGACGAAGTCGTCGCCGTCATCGAGCCCTTCCGCCGCGAGGGCCGTTCCTTCCTGATGCCGCCGGCCGGCGTCCGGCTCAGGCCCGAGACGGGCGTCGACATCTCGCACGAGAGTCTCATCCGCTGCTGGGGCCGGCTCCACGGGTGGGTCGAGGAGGAGTCGCGCTCGGCGCGCATCTACCGCCGCCTGGCCGAGACGGCCGTCCTCCACCGGAAGGGCGAGGCCGGCCTCTGGCGCGACCCCGAGTTGCAACTGGCGCTCAACTGGCGCGACGGCTCGCACCCGAACGCGGCGTGGGCGCGGCGCTACCACCCGGAGTTCGAGGCGGCGATGGAGTTTCTGGAGAGGAGCCGGAAGGCGCGCGACCGCGAGGCGCAGGAGAAAGAGCTGGCCCGCCGCCGCGAGCTGCGGCGGACGCGGCTCGCCGCGCTCCTCCTCGCGCTCCTCCTCCTCTGCTCGCTCGCCCTCGCGGCCTACGCCCGCGCCAAGCAGCAGGAGGCGCTGGAGAAGACCCAGCAGTTGGAGCGCAAGAGCCAGTTGCTCGACGAGCAGAGGGCTCTGGCCGAAGCGAACTTCCGCGAGGCTCTGGGCCAGCGGCGCATCGCGGAGGAGCAGAAGACGCTCGCCGAGACCGAGCGCGGCAAGGCCGAGGAGAATTTCCGCGAGGCCGAGCAGGCCCGCCAGGAGACGCTCGCACAGAAGCAGCGGGCCGAGGAGCAGGCCCGCATCGCGCACGAGAACGAATTGAACGCCGACCGCGCGAGGGCCGAGGCCGTGCGGCAGAGGTCGCTCGCCGAGCAGCAGACGGCGCTGGCGAGGGAGGCCGAGCGCCTGGCCGCGGCCGAGGCCGAGCGGGCCAACAACCTGCTCTACGCGGCCGACCTCAACCTGGCGCAGCAGGCTTACCGCTCCGGCCGCGTCGAGCGCGCGCAGGAACTGCTCGCCACCTTCCTGCCGCGGCCGTCGGACGCGCGCGCGCCCGAGATGCGCGGCTACGAGTGGTTCTACCTCTGGCAGATGTACCACCGCGGGCGCGAGACGCTCGAAGGCCACAAGGACACCGTCACCTCCGTCGCCTTCTCGCCCGACGGTAAGCGCATCGCCACGGCGAGCGTCGACGGCACGGTCATCCTCTGGGACGCGGCCACGCGGCGCGAGCTGGCTTCGCCGACGTGGGGCGCGCGCGCCGCCCCCTCGGTCACCGCGCTGGCCTTCTCGCCCGACGGCCGCGCGCTCGCCATCGCCACCGCCGACCACACCGTCAGGCTCTGGGACACGGCCGCGCCGGGGCAGGAGCCGAGGCTTTTGCGCGGCCGCGCCGCGCCGCTCTACGCCGTCGCCTTCGCGCCCGACGGGCGGACGCTCGCCGCGGGCGGCGAAGACCGGGCCATCCTCGTGTGGAATCTCGCCGCGCCGGACGGCGAGCCGCGCGTGCTCGCAGGCCACGGGGACTCCGTGCGCGCGCTCGCCTACGCGCCCGACGGCCGGACGCTCGCCACCGGCGGCAACGACAACACGGTCAGGCTCTGGGATCTCGCGTCCGCCGAGCCGCGGCCGCGCACGCTCGCGGGCCATGCGCAGCCGGTCGTCGCGCTCAGCTTCTCGTCCGACGGGCAGACGCTCGCCAGCGGCAGCGACGACGGGCAGGTCGGGCTCTGGAATGTGCGCGCGGAGGGGAAGGCCCCCTTCATGCTCAAGGGGCACGAGGGGGCGGTCGGCGCGGTCGCCTTCTCGCCCGACGGCCGGACGCTCGCCAGCGGCGGCGAAGACCAGACCGTGCGGCTGTGGGACACGACCAAGCCGGAGGCGGCCAGCGTGACCATCGGACGGCACAGGGAGATCGTCTCCTCCGTCGCCTTCTCGCCAGACGGGCGGCTGCTCGCCTCGGGCGGCTACGACCGCAGGGTGCGGCTCTGGGACGTGACCGCCGAGCACGGGCTGGCGACGCTCAAAGGCATCGGCGCGTCGGTCAGCGCCGTCGCCTACGCGCCCGACGGCCGGGCGCTCGCCACCGCCAGCGTCGAGGGCGACGTGAAAATCTGGGAGGCCGGCACGCGGCGGGAGCTGGCGGGCTTCAAGGCGCACGCGGACTCGGTCTGGTCGCTCGCCTACGCGCCCGACGGCCGACGCCTCGCCACCGCCGGCCGCGACGCGGCCGTCAGGCTGTGGAGCCTCGACGCGCCGGGGCGCGACCCCGTCGTCCTCGGCGGCGGCCACCGGCAGGCCGTCTACACGGTCGCCTTCTCGCCCGACGGCCGCCGCGTGGCCTCCGGCAGCGACGACCGGACGATCAAGGTCTGGGACACTTCGACGCCGCAGTCCGCGCCGCTGACGCTCGAAGGCCACGCCGGCACCGTCACCTCGGTCACGTTCTCGCCCGACGGCCGTCGGCTCGCCAGCGTCGGACTCGACGGCACGTTGCGGCTCTGGGATTTGGACGCGACGCGGCCGCAGGCGTTGACGCTCGCGGCCGGCGCGGAGCCGCTCTGGGCCGTCGCCTTCTCGCCCGACGGGCGGCGGGTCGCGGCGGGCGGTAACGACAAGCAGGTGCAGGTCTGGGACGTGGCCTCGCGCGCGCCGGTGGGCGTGCTCAAGGGGCACGAGGACGCCGTCCGCGCCGTCGCCTTCTCGCCCGACGGCCGGACGCTCGCCACCGGGAGCCTCGACAAGACCGTGCGGCTCTGGAGCGCCACCTCGCTCCAGGAGCTGGCGACGCTCGAAGGGCACCTCGCCGCCGTCAGCTCCGTCGCCTTCTCGCCCGACGGGCGCACGCTCGCCAGCGGCAGCTTCGACTGGTACGTCAAACTCTGGTACGCCGCCACGGACGAGGAGGTCGCCGGCAGGAGCAGATAAAAACAGAGCCGCGGGCGTCAGCGAGCGGGCCCCAAGTGACATCGGCGTAGACTGTTGATGTCACTTGGGGCCCGCTCGCTGACGCCCGCGGCTCTGTTTTTATCGCCAGTTGCCGATGAGGACGAAGGGCGCCCAGTAGTGCGGGTGTGAGAAGGCGGGGTGTTCGCGGATGAGGGCGAGCTGCGCCGCGCGGAGGGCTTCGGCCTTGAGCGTGCCCGGCCGCGCGTTGCGCACCTGATAGAACTTCTCCATCAGCAGCGGCGTGCTGCGGTCGGCCACGGGCCAGAGGCTCGCCAGCACGGAGCGCGCGCCCTTCTGCTGCGCGAGCACCGCGAAGCCTTCCACCTCTTTGCCGTCGGCGTCAGCGCCGGTCGTCGCCGTCTCGCAGGCCGAGAGCGCGAGCAGGTCGACGCCGCGGAAGATGTTCGGCGTGCTCTTGATCTTGGCGAGCGACAGCTCCCCGCCGTCGCCGAGGAGGAGCGAGGAGTTGGTCACGTTGCCCGGCCGGAACTGGAAGTGGCTGGCGATGTGGACGACCGTGTACTGCTGCCGGAGCTGCACGAAGAAGGTCTCCTCGGTGAACGACTCGTCGAGGAAAATCCGGCCCGCGATGATGCCGCGCCCGGCCGCCGCGCCCTCGTCGCGGAAGATGCTGTGCAGCTCGCGCGGCACCTCCGGCAGCGCCGAGTATGGCCCCTGCGCCTTCGAGACGCCCACGCCCAGGCCCCTCCAGTCGGCGGCCGGCGCGTCGAGCAGGTGCGAGGTGCTGACGGGCGTGAAGACCGTGTTGCGGTAGCGCTCGACGAGGTACTTCTCGCCGTCGTGCAGCGCGGCCACCGGGATGTAGCGCAGCGGCCCCGTCAGCGACCACATCACCGTCTCGACCTGCGCGCTCTTGAGGACGCCCGCGATGGGGCCGACGAGGATGCGGTACAACTCCTGCGCGAGCGGGAGCGGGTCGCGGCGCGGGTCTTCGAGCGCCTGCCGGAAGGCGAAGACCTTCTTGTAGAGCTCGTCGGCCCGGATGGCGTACTCGCGCCCCGCCTTGATGTCCCTGGTGAAGACGATAACGCGGTACTTCTCTTCGCTCACCGAAGTGTAGACGGCCGCCACGCCCGGCCCCGCCTGTTTGAGGTCTTCGATGATGCCCTCGGTGTCGGACGGGATGACCGGCCCCCCGCCGCGCGGCGCGTCGGGCAGCTCGTGCGACATCTGCTCGACGAAGCTGCGGAACGCCTGCTCGGCGACGTTGAGGTCGGCGTTGAGCCGGTCGAGCTGGAGTGCCTCGTCGGCGGTGAGGTGCGGCTTCTTCGCCTCCAGCTCGCCTCGGCGGCGGGCCAGCTGCGGCAGCGACTCGGCGATCTCGCGGTAGCGCCGCTCGAAGTCGCGCTCGGCGGTGTTCATCGTGGCCCGCCCGCTCAGGGCGTCGGCCTCCCGCCCGTCGCGGCGCACGTACTCGAAATACTCCTCCTCCTTGAGGAGCCCGAGCACCTGCCGCGCTTCGAGCAGCCGGTCGCGCGCGATGAGCAGGTCGGCGAGCTGCTGGTAGGTGATCTCGCGCGAGCGGATGAAGCTGCGCTGCGCCTCGCGGTCGAGCGTGGCCTTCTGGCGGCGCACCTCTTGATAGGCGTTGACGGCCTGCTTGCCGTAGAAGATGGCGACCTGCGGCCGCCGGCCCGCCCTCCACGTGAACATCAGGTTGCTGAACGTGTCGCCCAGCCCCTCGCGGTTGTCGACCTCGCTGTGGAGCGAGAGCGCCTGGCCGAGATGTTCGAGCGCCTTCTGCCGGTCGCCCAGGGCGTTGTAGACGAAGCCGAGGTTGTTGAGGGTGCGGGCCTGCCCCTCGCGGTCGTCGTTGGTGCGCTGGAGCGCGAGCGCCTGCGAGAGGTATTCGACCGCCTTCAGCCGGTCGCCGTTTTCGAGCGACCCGAAGGCGGCGTTCGAGAGGGCCGGGGCGAGCATGTAACATTGCCCGGTCTCGTGCAGGAGTTCGAGGGCGCGGTCGTAGAAGCCGCGCGCCTGCTGCCTCTCGCCGAGCGCGTCGTGGACGAGGCCGAGGTTGTTGAGCGCCGACGCCTCGCCTTGCCGGTCGCCGGCCGCGCGGAAGAGCTCAAGCGCCTGCTCGTAGTCGGCCAGCGCGGCGCGTTCCTCGCCCGCCGCGTCGTGCAGCGCGCCCGCGCCGACGTGCGTGTAGGCGGCCATGCGCCGGTCGCCCGCGGCGCGGAACCTCTCACGCGCCGCCGCGAGATGTTCGAGCGCGCGATCCTGGTCGCCGAGGGAGAGGTAGGCGCGCGCGAGCTGGTGGTGCGTGAGCGCCGCGCCCGCGCCGTCGCCCTTCGCCTCTTGCAGGCGGAGCGCCGCGTGGAAGAAGGGGAAGGCCCGCTGCTCGTCGCCGACCGAGGCGTGGACGGTGGCGATGGTCACGAGCGTAATGATCTGCCCGCGCCAGTCGTCGGCGATGCGGAAGAGGCCCAGCGCCTCCTCGTACTTCTCGACGCCGCGCCGCCCGTTACCCGCCGACTCGCTCAACAGGCGCGTGCCCTCGGCGAAGGCCCGCTCGGCCGCGAACGCCCGCCGGTCGCGCGCTGTCGCGCGCCGCGCCTCCATGGCGACGACGTACCGGCCCGGCGGCGCCGAAGGTCTGCGCGCGCGGACGTGGATGAAGTAACGGCCGCCCCTCTCGACCTCGAAGAAGACAGGCTCCGGCCCCCAGGAGCCGGCGGCGGGGCTGTCGACGCGCAGCACCTCGCGCCCCTCGGCGTCGAGCAGGGCGACGACCACGTCGATGCCGCGCTGGTCGAAGACGGCCCGCGCGAACTGTCCCGGCGCGAGCGTCAGCCCGTAGGAGTGAACCTCGCTGCCGCCGAGCTCGCGCTCAAGGGGCGGCGAAGGCGTCCGCGCGGCGGCGTCCTGCGCCGACACGCGGCCGGGCACCACGCACGCCGCAAGAAGCAGGAGCAGGGTGAGGAGGCAGAGGCGCGCGGCCGCCTTCGGCCGCGGCGCGTCTAGGCTGTGGGCGGGCAGTGGAGGCCGTCGCGAGTCGGTGAGATTCAGAGACCACATAGGAGCATCTCTTACGGACAGGCACGAAGTGAGTGGGGCCGCGCTTCGGCCCCGGAAGTCAGGAAGGGTGACCCGGCCGGGCGAGGCGACGGCCGGGAGAGCGCTGGCGCTTAACAGGAGGCGCCCCGCACGTCGCGCGGCGCCGGTAAGAGCGGACAAAGGGTTTCGACCACTCGCGTGAAGACGGTTGTTACGTTATGCGCCTGCCGCCCCTTTGTCAATCATCTTTCACGGGCGCGGTTGTCAACCACGGTAAACGACTAATCGCCCGCCATCCCCGCGGATTTGCGCAAAACGGAGGGGAAATCGGCCCGCGCCCGCGTCTCGGGAAAGTCGTTGACTTGGCCGGGGGCGCTCAACTAAGCTGGCCGCGTCCGCGCAGAGTGCAACCGGCCCGCGCGCCTCCTCGGGCGCACCACACCAATTACCGCGCCTCGCGACGGCCGAAGACCTCGCCCCGGCCTGACCCAAAACTCTACCGCCGCGTGATGCCCTCTCTTTGACTCCGTGCGGCGGCGACCTGCTGACACGGCCCCACCGAGACGACAGGGCGAAGCACATGAAAGCACACCCCCCGCCGCACCTCCTCGCGCTGCTCCTCCTGCTCGCGTCCGCGCCGGCTCCGGCCGGGGGGCAGTCGAGGGCCGTGCTGGCCCCCGACACGCGTGAGTCGGCGCGCGCCGTCGTCCCGCGCGCGCGCCGCATCGCCCCGCTCCGCGCCGACCGCACGCAGGGCGGCACGTGCGTCATCGTCACCTCCGACGCGCCGCTCGACGACTACGCGGCCTTCCGCCGCGGCGGACATTTCTTCGTCCGCCTCCCGCAGTCCGCAGCCGACGGCGCGCGGCAGGCCGTCAGCGGGCGCGGCTTCGACGCGTCGAGCGTCGAGCAGGACGGCCCCGACCTGCTCCTCTCCTTCCGCCTTGAGCCGGGCGCGTCCGTCCGCGTCAGCCAACGCTTCAACCGCCTCGACATCATCTTCATGTTAGAGAACTCCCCGCCCGTCGGCGTCGCCGTGGCGGCGGACTCACGGCAGGCTGTCTCACAGCAGGCGGCGGGCCGCGACGAAGAGCGCTTGAGCCGGGTGCTCAGGCGCGTCGAGGAGTTGGAGGCGCGGGTGAGGGAACTGGAGGCGAAGCTCGACGCCGGCCCCGCGCGCGCCGACGCCGGTCACGCCCCGGCCGTCGCGCACGCGCCGCCGCCGCCCACCCCGCGGGCCGGAGAGAATGTTTCGACGCCTCCGGGCGCGGGCGACGACGCGCACGACGCCGGCGGCCGCGAGCCGCGCCGCCCGACCGGCCCGCCCCGCATGCAGATTCAGGGCTTCGCCGACCTCAACCTCCGCGCCTCCAGCGAGCGCGGGCAGACGACCTCTTTCAGCCTCGGCCAGCTCGACCTCTTCGTCACCTCGCGCCTCTCGGAGAACTTCAGCGTGCTCGGCGAGCTGGTGCTCGAAGCCGAAGAGGACAACTCGTTCACCTTCACCGTGCACCGCCTGCTCCTGCGCTACGCGCCGCGCGACTACTTCACGCTCAGCGCCGGCCGCGACCACACCTCCATCGGCTACTACAACACCGCCTACCACCACGGCTCCTGGTTCCAGACCGCCGCCCGCCGCCCGTACCTCTTCACCTTCGAGGGCAAGGGCGGCCCCCTCCCTCTGCACAACACCGGCGTCTCCGTCAGCGGGCGCATCCCGAAGGTGCCTTTCGGCCTCCGCTACGTCGCCGAGATCGGGAACGGCCGCTCGGTCAACACCTCGCCGGAGCGGTCCGTGGCGACGGCCGTCGACGAGAACAACGGCAAGGCGTTCAACCTCGCGCTCATCTCAAGGCCGTCGCGGCTGCCGGGCTTCCAGACCGGCTTCTCCGTCTACCGGGATCGGCGGACTCCGGCGGGGCTGGCCCCCGTCGGCGAGACGATCATGGCGGCCCACCTCGTCTACCGCGGCCCGCGCGTCGAGCTGCTCAACGAGGCCGTCGTGGTACGCCACGCGGCGGGCGCGCGGGCCTTCTCCACGCCCGGCTTCTACACGCAGCTCTCGCGCCGCTTCGGCGACGCGCGCCCGTACTTCCGCTACCAGTACGTCAACGCGCCCGACGGCGACCCCATCTTCCGGCCGCTGGACGTGGGTCTGCGCCACGGCCCCGCGCTCGGCCTGCGCTACGACGTCTCCGAATTCGCGGCCTTCAAGATGCAGTACGACCGGACGCACCGCCGCCGCCGGCACGCGCTCGACGAGCTGATTCTTCAGTTCGCCTTCACCTTCTGAGCGTGCGGGCGGCGGGCATCGTCGGGGTTCATCTCAGATGAGGTCGAGGCTCATCTCATTCGCGCTGTTGTCGGTCGCGGCCGCGTACGGCCTGGCGGCGGAAGGCGCGCGCGCCGCGCGGGGCGGGCGGGCGGCAGCGCCGGACAGCCTCGCGATCATCGTCCACCGGAGCAACCCGGTCGAAAACCTCTCCTTTGAAGAGCTGCGGCTGTACTTCCTCGGCGAGCGGACGCACTGGCCCGCCGGCCGCCGCGTCACCATCGTCATGCGCGACCCTTCACACCCCGAGCGCGACGCCGTCCTGCGCATCATCTACGACATGCGCGAACAGGACTTCCACGCGCACTTCCTCCGCGCCAAATTCACCGGCGAGACTCTGGAAGAGCCGCGCCTCCTCGACACGACCTCGCGCGTCCTCAACTTCGTCTTCCTCCAACCCGGGGCCATCGGCTGCGTGCGCGCCGCCGAGGCCGGCCCCTCCGTGAAAGTCCTCCGCATCGACGGCCTCGCCCCCGGCGACCCCGGCTATAAACTCACGTTCTAAGTCCGCGCGAGCGCACAGGCTTGGGCGGACACGCGAACGAAAACTTTTTAAGGGATGCGGGCGAGGCGGGCGAGGCTACTCTCTCGGGGCGGCAGCAGCTCGACGCCCGTCTGCGCGGCGAGGAGCGGGAGGGCTTCGTCTTC
>WUUC01065943.1_pt1 | contig 12096 bp, 8 predicted proteins | sample 6278441 | NCBI WGS metagenome assembly WUUC01 (sample SAMN13675441, study PRJNA597444) | soil metagenome | isolation source: soil | place: USA: Washington | collected 2017-10 | reverse complement strand
TCGGATTCATCGAGTACAACGGCGGCCTCAAGATCAACCACTCGTTGTGGGCTGTCCTGCTGCACAAGACCTGACCGCGGCGTCAGTCTACCCGTGCACCGCAGGACCAGCCGGCGGTCACGATACGCTGACGTAATTGGATGTCGCCGACTGGCGAGCGTTCGGCCTCAGGACCACGAGAGACTGCCCGTCTTCGATGGCCTCAACCACGTCGTAATGCCGATCCACCAACCCTCGATACTCGACGGGGTCGTATTTCGTCGTGAAATAGTCGTGGATGAAGACGCGAGAATCGCGCGTCAGAAACGGGAGCACCTGCACGGCGCACTCGGGCCGCGACCGGCCGTCAATCAACACGCGATCGAATCGCTCGACACCGAGCCGCGTCACCTGTTCGATGTAGTCCCTGAATTGCGCATACCGTTCTTCGGAAGACCGCGCGTAGTTCGCGACGCCGGATAACGGCAGGTTCGGCGGGACGTGCACCAGTTCAACGTTGGTGCGCCGTGCCCGCTTCAGGTGTCGCCGCACTTTTTCGAACCACACGCGATCGTGCTCGATGCTGTAGTAGGAGCGGACCTCCCTGCTGAACCGAAGCGTGCTGCCGCCGCATCCCCACTCGAGCATCACGTGCGATGGCTCGAGCAGGTTGACGATCGTCTGAATTTCCCGTTCGCTCATGTACGGGTCGAGGGGGACGAACGGCTCCTGGACACGTCTCCAGACTTCCTTCAAACGGCTGCTGAGCATGTGATGTCGTCGCGCTCCGGGGCCACTGTACTCCAGGGCGCACGGCGCGCTGGAACGTCGCTCGGCGTCGGAGCCAATGTCGCCATCTTCACCGTCGTGCACGCCGCCCTACCTGCCGGCGCGAAGGGTCCGCGATCGATCCGTTGCGGGCGGTTCGCGAGCAGGGCCGATCCCGACCGGCCTGCATTCAGGCCGACCTGGAAGGTCGGCGCCTACAGAGATTCTGCGGATCCGGGCCGGACCTCGAAGTGGGCCCCTACAGACCTGTCTCCGCTGCTTTGCAGGGGCCGGCCTTCGAGGGTCGGCCCGTGTGCCCTCACCAGATCCTCCATGCTGAAGGGGACGGCCAAAAAAAACGAACCCGGCCGAGCTGAAACATAACGGTCGGCTCAGGTTGACGAACGATCCGTCGTCACTGATCATCCTCACTTTCAGTACCAATCAATTCCCCTGGGAGGATCCCGTGCATCGGATTACGAACCTGTGGCTTCCGCTCGCCGTGTGTTGTCTGATCGGCAACCCGGTTGCGGTTCGGACGCAACACTCACCTGAACCGCTCGAGGCCGAAACCGAGGCCGTCACCACGGTCACCGAACCACCCTGGGCGAACGGCAAGCTCGAGGTCGCGCCTGGCCGGCGGTTCCTGCAACACGACAACGGCAAGCACTTCCTCTACCTGGCAGACACGCCCTGGTCGATCTTCGAGCGGCTCACGCGTGAGGACGCGGAGATGTACCTGAAGGATGCCGCGCGCAGGGGATTCACCGTCGTTCAAGCTGTCGCACTGTGGCAACTGTCGCGAGCGGGCAATGCGTACCGGGACAGCCCGCTCGGCCAGACGAACGGCCGCTACGACCCCGCTGAGATCATCACGACGCCGGGCAACGATCCGTCGGATGCGGTCGAGTACGACTACTGGGACCACGTCGATTACGTGCTCGACAAGGCCGAGGAGAACGGGCTGTATGTCGCGCTGCTGCCGACGTGGGGCAACTACGTATCGGGCACAACGAGCTACGCCGTGAACATGTCGTCGAACATCTTCACGCCGAGCACGGCGAGGACCTACGGCGAGTTCCTCGGCAGGCGCTACGGCCATCGACCCAACATCATCTGGGTGCTGGGCGGCGATCGCTCAGCGGTTTATCCGAATGGCGACTTCAGGGCGGTGTGGCGCAGCATGGCGGAAGGGATTGGCAGGGGCGTCACCGGTAAGGCGCTGCAGTGGGACGAGGCTGACCCCGCGTGGGACCGGTTGCTGATGACCTATCACCCTCGGCGCGTCGACAACCCGGGCTCGTCGCTCTGGTTCCACGATGACCCGTGGCTCGACTTCAATGGAATCGAAACGCAGTCGTGGCAGGTGGCGCAGAAGGTCGAGACCGACTGGAACATGTCGCCGGTCAAGCCGACGGCGCTGCTCGAGGGACGCTACGAGGCAGAATCGACGAATGAAAGCGCGCTCTCCGACCCGGCATTCGAACAGCGCTACCAGCTCTATCACGCCATGTTCGCCGGCAGCCTCGGCTATGCGTACGGACACAAACGCATCTGGCGGCTCACCGCTGGCAGCGAGGCGTGGCAGGAGGCATTGGACGATCCCGGACGCCGCTCGATGAACCACCTGCGGACGCTGCTCGACGGATTCGCGGACACTCAGCTGCTCCGTCGCGTCCCCGACCAGACCCTCCTCGAAGGCGACACCGGCACGGCGCGCGACGAGGACCTCCTGGTTGCCATGCGCGGCCGCGACGGAGATTTTGCGCTCGCCTACAGCACGAACGGCCGCGCCATGTCGTTGAACCTTGCGAGGCTCGCCACGGGAACCGCCGATGCGTTCTGGTTCAACCCCAGGACGGGAGCGTTCGCCGATGGCAACGGCGACGCGCTGCGCGGCGCTTTCCGGGAAGTGCAAACCGGTGTCGGGGCCTCGGTCACCGAGTTCAATCCTCCGGGCAGGCCACGCGTGGGCAACGACTGGGTGCTCAAGCTCGTCGTGCGAGATTCATCTGCACCCCCGCCGTCGGGCCCGAATCCGGCGGAGATCGTGCTTCGGGCCGCGTCCGCATCGATCGTCGGCGACGACTGGAGGCTGGTCGAGGACGAGACCGCCGCCGGTGGAATCCGGTTGCAGGAGCGGAACGAGGGGACAGCAAAAGTCCTCGTACCGAGCGCCGAGCCTGCGGCGTTCGTCGAGTTCACGTTCGTGGCCCAGGCGGGAACGGCTTACCGCCTGTGGATGCGCGGCCAGGGACCCGGTTACGCCAGCGACTCCGTGTGGGTGCAGTTCTCGGGTGGCGTGACCTCGAGCGGCGAGCCTCTCTATCGCATCGGCACCGATGACGCGACGTTCTACTCCGTGGAAGCGTGTGATTACTGCGGCCGATCCGGGTGGGGCTGGCAGGACAACGGGTGGAACGGTCTCGGGTCGCTGATCTACTTCGCCGAATCGGAACCGCAGACCCTCCGCCTGCAGCGTCGGCAGGACGGGATCGCGATCGATCAAATCGTGCTGTCACCGCGCAGGTATTTGACGTCAGCGCCTGGTTTTGGGAAAAACGACAGAACCATCCTTCCCGCGACCCAGGAGTGAGCGCGCGCGGGGCCGACGGTCACGTCGGCCCCGTGCCCTGTTATCGCGGCTCGTGCTCCATCATTCCCGCCTGATTTCACACCACCGCGACGCGATCATTGACCGCATGGAAGCGCTGCACTAGAGTTCGGGCTCCGAACCGATCGCGACGGCTTTCCTCCCACGCGCCTCCGGTAGAGACTTCCATGCAGAACCCTGGCCCGTCGCCCGCGGCGGCACGTCGCGATCCACCGCGTGGCGGACCGACTGCGACGCTCGCCGACGTTGACGTCAGAGGCGAACTGCAGACGCGACCGCGCCGGTCTCCGAACTACGAACGCGAGAGTCGTGCGCTGGCGATGCTGGCGGGTGAATTGGCGACGAACCCGCGCAACATGCTGCAGAAGCTCGTCGAAATGGCGGCCGACTTGTGCGACGCGCACACGGCAGGCATCAGTCTGCTCGATGGAGACGTCTTTCGCTGGGAAGCCGTCGCCGGCGTATTTGCAGCCGCCCGAGGCGGCACCATGCCGCGCGCGGAAAGTCCCTGCGGCATCTGCATCGAGCAGGACACCACGCAACTGATGCACCTCGCGGACCGCTGCTTTCCGGCCTTGTACGCGGAGCCGAGATTCGTGGAGGCGCTTCTGATCCCGTTCCACCACCGGGGTTCGCCGATCGGAACCGTCTGGGTCGTGAGCCACACCGAGGATCGCAAGTTCGACGCGGAAGATGAGCGCGTTGTCGGTGTGCTCGCGCAGTTTGCGTCATCGGCCTGGCAGCTGTGGAGATCGTACGAGGCCGCGGCGGAAGCGAGCGACCGCAAGAGCGACTTCCTGGCGCTCATCGGCCACGAGCTGCGCAATCCGCTGGCGGCGATCACAACCGCCGCAGCGCTGCTCAAACAGCGAGCCGCCGGAACCGGCGCCTGCACATCACAGGTGGACGTGATCGCGCGGCAGTGTCAGCACATGTTCCGGCTGGTGGACGATCTCCTCGATGTAGCGCGCATCGAAAAGCAGAAGCTGCACCTGCAGAAACAGCTGGTGGACCTGCGGACGATTGTCTCAGAGGCCGTTGACGCCAGGCGGCGGCAGGTTGAGTACCACCGCCACGTGCTCGAGATGGACCTGGGATTCGAGCCGGTTCTGCTCGACGTGGATCCCGATCGAATCGCGCAGGTCGTCTCGAATCTCGTGGACAACGCTGCAAAGTACACCCCCGACGGAGGAACGATCACGGTCACCCTCTCCAGGACCACACGTGACGTGCACATCGTCGTCAGCGACACGGGCAATGGGCTGCCGGCGGACCAGTTGACCGACATCTTCGAACCATTCACGCAGCTCGACATGTCGAGTCGCATCGCGCGTGCAGGCCTGGGCCTCGGCCTGCCGCTCGTTCGCAGCCTGGTGGAGTTGCACGGAGGCACGGTGCACGCGACGAGTGCCGGCATCGGCCAGGGCAGTTGCTTCACCGTGCGGCTGCCACTCCACGCAATCCCGGAGTCGGCCGCCATGGACATGGATCGCGACGAGCGGACGTCGAGTTGATTCGAACTCTCTTCCAACCTGGAGAATCCCACATGCAACGGATCGTCCTCGCATTCATCGCGCTGCTCGCCACGATCGTCCCGGCGCCAGTTCTCGCGCAACGAACGGTAGCCATACGGGAAAGCGTCGACATCGGCAATCCCGAGGGCGCTGAGTTTTTCGCCCCATTCGCCATCAACAACCACGGAACGATCGTCGGCACCGCCGCGACTGCCGATCTGCGGGACCGTGCGTTCGTGTGGACGCAGCGCAGGGGGTACGAACTGATTGCTGAAGACGCGATCGCCTGGGACGTCAACGATCGCGGCCTCGTGGTTGGCGCGAAGCACGGAGCCGTCACCACGGGATTCACGTGGACCCGCGGTCGGGGGTTGACCGATCTGGGAGCGTTTCTTCCCTACGCCGTCAACAATGCGGGCGTCATGGCTGGTGTGTGCCTGACAGACCAGCGCCCCTGCGTGTGGAGAGACGGCGTCGTCACCGCATTGACGAGCGTGGAGGGTTGGCTGTGGGCCATCAACGCCCGCGGAGACGTCGTCGGGACGACGATCACCGAAACCGCGTTTCTGTGGACGCGCGAAGGGGCAGTAGTGGATCTCGGTCCCGGTGTCGCGGAGGACATCAACAATCGCGGCACGATTGCCGGGTCGCGAGTGGAAGGGCCATTGCGCATCGCGACAGTGTGGACCCGCCGAGGCGTGGTCACGCCGGCTCCGGATGGCGGCGCGGCGCAACGGGTCAACGAACGCGAGTGGGTTCTTGTGCATACCGGCGGCCGGCCGCACGTCATGAACCTTGCGACTGGTGCGCGCGTGGAGCTTCGAAGCTCGCAAGGCGTCTCGTTCTCTTTCGATATGAACGATCGTGGGGATGTTGTGGGGATCGTGGAGATCGCCGGGGTCACTCGAGTGGTGGTCTGGCGCGTTCGCGGCAAGCACATGCACCACGGCCGGCGGTAGTCCGCTCGCCCCGCATCCAGGCTGCCACGGGCGCCGGTGGCGCCGCCGCCTCCCGGGCTCACGTTCGCGACACTATGCCCCCTCGGTTGCGCGTCCACCCTGCGCGCAACCGGGGCCATTTCCGCGCATTGAACGTCCGCCCTCCCCAACCCGTCTAGTGTTCAGGTGGGTATAAAGCGGCATGCCGCCGTGGGCGCCGGGCCGGAGACCTTCATACTCCGCATCTCATGCGGTCGGATATGTCAATGAAGCTTGAAACGCTGGTCCAGGACGTTCGAATCGGGATTCGTGTCCTCGTCAAAGAACGCGCGTTCTGCACGTTGGCGGTGTTGGTGCTCGGACTCGGCGTGGCCGCGGTGACGACGCAGTTCAGTGTCGTCAACGCTGTAATGCTACGCGGGTTTTCGTTTCCACATGCCGACCGGTTGATGAACGTCAGGTTCATCGACCCGTCGAGCGCCAGCTTCTTTGGCGTGAACGGCCGGATCCTCTCGATGGATTTCGAAGAATTTCGAACGGAGCAGCAGTCGTTCGAAATGCTGGCGTCGTACCTGAACGGCTCGACGGTGAACATTACGACCGATGGACCGCCACAGCGGTATACCGGGGCCTACGTCACCGAGGACTTCCTTCGAATTCTCGGCGTCGGTCCCATTCTCGGTCGCGATTTCGTCGCCGCTGACAACCAGCCCGGCGCGCCGAAGGTCGCGCTCATCGGATATGCCATCTGGCAGCGCGACTTCGGCGGCTCGCCCGAGATCGTCGGCAAGGCGATCCGGATCAACGGCGCACCCGCCACGATCATCGGCGTCATGCCGGCAGGATTCGCGTTCCCCGTGAACGAGGATGTATGGATCCCGCTGTACAGCGAGTTCCCCGTGAAGCCCAGGGAAGACCCGCGGGCCAACGCCCCAGCCGTGCTCGGCTTGATCAAGCCTGACGTCCCCATTACGCAGGCGGAAGCCGAGATCACCCGCTTCGCCGCGCGGTTCGCAGAAACGTATCCGGACACGAACAAGCAATTCAACGCCGGCCTCGTCGAACCGCTCATCAAGTCCTTCACGCCTCTCCCGCTCCGTGGGACTCTGCTGACGATGCTGGCGTTCTGCGCCGGGGTGCTGCTGATTGCCTGCGTGAACGTGATGAACATGCAGTTCGCCCGCACGCTGGTGCGCGTGAGGGAGCTCGCGGTTCGCTCGTCGCTCGGCGCCACCCGCGGCCGGCTGATTCGCCAGATGCTGACAGAGAGTGTGCTTCTGGCCAGCGTCGGCGCAGCCCTCGGTGTCGGCCTGGCGTACTTCTCCGTAGACTGGCTGAATGCCGCGGTGTTCAACATGGAGAACCCTCCACCGTCGTGGATGCGGTTCGACATCGATGGCCGCGTGCTGGCGTTCACGGTGAGCGCGACGATGAGCGCGGCGATCTTTTCGGGTCTGTTACCGGCGTGGATGTCGTCGCGAGTCAGCGCCGTCGCCGTGCTCCGGGAAGGAGGCCGCGGCGCAACCAGCGGCCGCATCGGTGTTCTCACACGCGGCCTCGTGGTCCTGCAGATCGTGGTCACCTGCGTCCTGCTGATTGGCGCCCTGCTGCAAGTGCGGTCGCTGGTCGAACAGAACGCCATCGACTACGGCTACGACACGGAAGGGTTGCTGTCCGCGCGCATGGGGCTGATGGATGCCGATTATCCTACCCCCGAGGCGCGGAAGCTGTTTTACGACCGGGTGTTGCGCGAAGTGGGCCGCGCTCCGGAATTTGCCGGCGTGGCGCTGACGAACCGGCTGCGAATGGTCTTCTCCGGCAACGTGCCAATCGAGGTTGAGGGCAAGCTCTATCACGAGCGGCGAGATCGGCCGAACACGAATTTTGAACAGGTCTCGCCTGGTTTCTTCGACCTCACAGGCCAGAAGCTCGTTGACGGCCGGGCGCTCACCGAGGACGACCTGAACACGACGCGGCCGCTCGCAATCGTCAACACCGCTTTTGCCCAGAGGCATTTTGGAAACGAGAGCGCCGTGGGCCGCCGATTCCGCACGGGAGACGGCAGCGGGCCGTACGGTCCGTGGCGCACGATTGTCGGCGTCGTCACGACAGTCCGCATGATGCCGCCGTTCAACAATCCGAACGTGGACGCGTCGGGCTTCTACGTGCCGTTTTACTCCTCGCCGGTCGGGCCTGCGGATGAACGGCCGGTGGGCAATCAGTTCGCCACGGTTCTCGTCAAGCCGCGGCCGGGCCAGCGTCCGGACGCGCTCATCAACACGCTGCGGCGCGAGGTCAACAAGCTCGATCCGAACCTGCCGCTCTATTTTGTCGGCACGCCGAAACACAACATCGATGGCTTCATCGCGCCCAACCGCATCATTACGACGATGTTCTCGTTGTTCGGACTGATCGCGGTCGCGCTCGCGGCCGTGGGGATCTACGGCGTGATGTCGTTCTCGGTGAACCGGCGGACACAGGAGTTTGGCGTGCGCATGGCGCTCGGTGCGCCGCAGCGCCAGATTCTCGCGATGGTACTGACGCAAGGGGCGCGTCAGGTCGGCCTCGGCCTGGTCCTCGGCGTCGGTGTGGCGCTGGCGCTCGCCACCGTCGGCGGAAGCGCGATCGCGAACACGCTGTTCAACGTCACCGCGCACGACCCGCTGACCTACGTCGTCGTCACCGTGATGATCGCTGTTGTCTCGCTACTCGCGGTGCTCGTGCCCGGCCGGCGCGCGGCGCGCGTGGACCCGATGATCGCGCTTCGCGCCGAGTAAGGACCTCTCCTGGGAGAACAGGGGAATCCGTCATTCGTGATTTGTGATTCGTGATTTGTGATTTGTGATTTGTGATTAGCGATTCCGAACCTCGGTTCGGGCAATCACGAATCACGAATCACTAATCACTAATCACTAATGTTTCATCAGCCGTCCTTTCCTGGCGGCGACTGGCGGCTAGCTGATTCCCCCGAGGCAGAGATACTTCACGACGAGAAACTCGTCGATACCGTAATGTGAGCCCTCACGGCCGAATCCGGACTCCTTCACGCCGCCGAACGGCGCCACCTCCGTTGAGATCAGGCCCGTGTTGATTCCCACGATCCCGTACTCGAGCGCCTCGGCCACGCGCCAGATGCGTCCGATATCGCGCCCGTAAAAGTACGCCGCGAGGCCGAACTCGGTGTCGTTCGCGAGTGCAACGGCCTCCTGCTCCGTCGAGAACCTGAACAGGGCCGCGACCGGACCGAAGGTCTCCTCGCGCGCCACGGCCATTGCCGGTGTCACGCCGGCGAGGACCGTCGGCTCGAAGAACCTGCCGCCGAGGCGATGGCGGCGGCCCCCGATCATGACGGTGGCGCCCTTCGCCGTGGCGTCACGAACGTGCTGCTCCACCTTTGCCAGGGCGCGATCGTCGATGAGCGGCCCTTGCGTCGCGTCGGGCTCGAGTCCAGGCGCGGTCCGGAGGTTCGCCACCGCCTCCGTCAACTTCCGCGCGAACGCGTCGTGAATGCCCTCGTGCACGAGGAAGCGGTTCGCGCACACGCACGTCTGACCGGTATTCCGGTATTTCGAGACGATGGCCCCCTTCACCGCCTCGTCGAGGTCTGCGTCATCGAACACGATGAACGGCGCATTGCCGCCCAGCTCGAGCGACACTTTCTTGACCGTGCCGGCGCACTGTGCCATCAGCAGCTTTCCGGTGTCGGTCGATCCGGTAAATGACAACTTCCGCACGACGGGATTCGTCGTGAGCTCCCGCCCGATCTCCGCCGCCGGGCCGGTGATCACGTTGAAGACACCGGGTGGCAGCCCCGCACGCTCTCCCAGCTCCGCCAAGGCGAGTGCGGAGAACGGCGTTTGCGACGCCGGCTTCAGGACGACGGTGCAGCCGGCGGCAATAGCGGGACCGGCTTTCCGCGTGATCATCGCGAGCGGAAAATTCCACGGCGTGATGCACGCCACGACCCCGATTGGCTCCTTGACGACGACAATTCGCTTGTCGGGCTGATGCTGCGGAATCGTGTCGCCGTAGACGCGCTTGGCTTCCTCCCCGAACCATTCCAGGAACGATGCGGCGTACGCGACTTCTCCCCTCGATTCGACCAGCGGCTTTCCCTGCTCGAGCGTCATCAGCCGCGCCAGGTCTTCCTGGTTCGCCATCATCAGGTCGAACCAGCGCCGGAGAACGACGGCGCGCTCCTTCGCCGTCTTGCGGCGCCACGCCGGGAATGCGCGATTCGCGGCGTCGATCGCATGCTTCGTCTCCGCAGCTCCGAGTTTCGGGACCGATCCCAGCACGGCGCCGTTAGCCGGGTTGTCTACCTCGATGGCTGCGTGCGCATCCGAAGAGACCCAGCGTCCATCGATGTAGCAGGCCTGGCGGAACAACCTGGGATCGTCGAGCTCAACTCCTGTCGGCGCGATGGTCTCTTTCATGATCGAATCCTATCAGCCCGTGGCGAAAATCGAACCGGCGAGCCCGTCGTGGGCGCAGTGTATATGAAATGAACGCGCTCACTCGAACTGGGCCTCGCGCAGTTTCACGAGCGCGACGAGCGACTGGTTCACGGGGGTCGGCACGCCGAGATCGGCACCGCGGCACACCACGAAGCCATTCAGCGCGTCAATCTCGGTGCGCTTGCGGCGCTCGAGATCCTGCGCGGTGGAGGAATACACGCGCCCGGCATTCTCCGCGAAGCGCCACACCATCTGCACGAAGTCCATCTCGGGTAACGAGACACCATCGGCGCGCGCGACAGCAACACACTCGGTGACGAGCTGACGTATGGTCTCGCGCGCTTCGGGAAGCGCGGCAATGTCGCCATAGGTGGCGCTCGCGACGGCGGAGATCGGATTGAGCCCTACATTGGTAATGAGTTTCGTCCACAGATCCGCCTCGATGTCCGCCGACACGCGACAGGGCACGCCCGCCGCCTCGAACCAGGCGGCCATCCGGGCAAGGGCCGCCTCGCGTGGTGAACTCGAGCGTCCCGGCAGGTCCCCGATGAGGAGATCACCTCGACCGGCGTGCTTGACCACACCCGGCGCGGGCATCGAGCTGGCCACGTACACGACCGCTGCAATCGGATCCAACCCGGCTGCAGCTCTCATCCGCAGCGCATTGTCCACGCCGTTCTGGAGGCTCACGACCAACGCATCGTCGCGTAGATGACGCGCAAGCTGTCGAGCGGTGTCCTCGGTGTCCAGACTCTTCACGCTGAAGAGCACGACCTCTGCGTCACGAACGGCGGCGATGTCGGTCGAGGCCGCGACCGGGATCCTCTCGTGGAAGTTGATGCTGTCGAGCAGGAGTCCATCACGGGCCCAGACATCCACATGTGCCGGCCGCCCGACGAGGGTGACGTGCACGCCTGCACGGGCGAGCATCCCACCGAAGTAGCCGCCGACGGCGCCCGCGCCGACAACCGCGGCGCGAGGCCACGAAGGTGAAGTCATGGATCCGAGCTCGCGCGAAGTCAGGATGGCCCGCGCATCACATGCCGATCAGAATCAACACACCGGCAATCAGCGCCAATGCCGCCATCAGCACGCCAGGAATGGGAATCGCGGCAAGCCCGGCGATGCCCGTGAGAATCAACCAGATCGCCAGCAAGAGCATCCCCGCGCTGCGTGTCACACGAACTGCCATTCTTCGCCTCCCAGCCATAATCCCCACCGCGTTCCCGGACGTTGGTCCGCGCGAACCGCCATCATGGTCCCCTCATTGTCCTGAACCAGGCCGCTCCAAAACGTTGAGATTATGCGCGACCTTGCGATGTGGCCTGCGGGATGACATTGAGCGTACGTCAAATTCCCGGCAGCCATCACCGCGGTGGGCAGCCGTCACTTGTAAGAACCGTGAAGGCAAAAAGAGGAAGCACCATGTCATGCCGCACACCCCTCATCGGCGCGTTCGTGCTTGCATTCACCGCTGCTGCATTTGCGCAGGTTACGCAGGTTTGGAACGCCCTTGCGCACACGGGCTCGGTGGATGAATCCGACACATCGTGTACGTGGCTGGCTCGGCCGGGTCCATCGCCGTACGGAGCGCGCGCACGGGAACGCTCGACGTTCGTTACAACGTGCCACTGCTTGGAAATGTGCCGGGGGTTCCGCTGCCGCCCGAGGAGGACGGCGAGTTCACGCAGAACGGCGCACCGAGGCAGATGGGTTCGACGAGGTACTTCCTGTTCACGGAATGCATCGACCTTCCAGCCGACTTCCAGTTCAGCGGCGGCCAATTCGCCTACTTCATCGAGGCCCAGCTGATCCAAGGCGAGCTC